>Ga0209098_1000076_pt1 | contig 107256 bp, 86 predicted proteins | sample AD_JPNHW1_MetaG_FD_184429 | JGI IMG/M metagenome (GOLD analysis project Ga0209098, IMG submission 184429) | Active sludge microbial communities of municipal wastewater-treating anaerobic digesters from Japan - AD_JPNHW1_MetaG (SPAdes) (version 2) | ecosystem: Engineered > Bioreactor > Anaerobic... | reverse complement strand
CGTCCTGTTGAGTCGGAAGACCAAACCAGGTTTCCTTCTCCAGCCATACTGTCGCCATAATTCACAACTGGCACCAGACTGCGGTAGATCTCATAGGGTTGAACTGTCTTTGTGTCGATGACCGCCAGGTTATACTGGTGCTTCAAGGTTACCGGATCGTTTGCGGGTGGGTTGTCAACAGTTTCTTCTTTTTTACATCCTTCTGACAAAACTGTTGCCATTAAAACCATGAGTGCGGAGTAAAGCCATTGTTTCATAAGAAAATCTTTTAATACGGGAATGGTTACAAAATATCGCTTTGGAACTTGGACGCGACGAATATAAACTATATTTCAATCGGTTGTAAAGGGTTTTATTGTCCAATTCCTGATACCTGTCCTCACTTCTGCCTTCGTACCTTTAACTTCGTACTTCAAACCTCCCATCACTTTGATTTGTGAAAAATCGAAGCAATGGTTGCCGGAAAATTTTTATCAAAATCGAAGCGCAATAAATAGAACTGGATCACTGCTATTCCTAACCAGGGCAACTGAATAAAACCAAAAGGAGTGATCAGTATTAAAAAGACGGAGGCGCCGATGAACCCGGAACTCCCGAACCTCAGTTACTCTCAATAAATTCGGTCAACAGTCCGAGGCATCGGACGTAGCTTCCGAACTCGTTGTCATACCAACCGAAGATCTTGGCGTGGGTCACAGGCACCTGATGCTGTTTGCCCTGGGTTTTGTGTTCACCGGGATGGTCGTTGGACAGGGTGAGGGTCTGGAAACCAGTCCTGGTGTGGGTTTCATGACCTTCGATCATGACTGCTGCCGGATATCCTAACAGGTCAGAGGAGACATTCTGCCGGTCACTGAAAAACAGTAGGTTTTTCTGGGCTCCCATGGCAGCTTCCTGATAGACTTTGTTGATATAGCCTGCATTGACAACCGGTTCTCCCTGCCGGTCTAACTCTGAGTGAAAAGTGAGGTTCAGCACAACCAGGGAAACCGTATTGGTTGGTATGCGGATGGAATCAGCCATGAAACCGATCCCTGCGATGCCGGGAAGGACTGCTTCCAGTGTTTTTCCTGCTCCGGTTGATGAGATGATGATGTTGTTCATCACCGACCGGTTCTTCCGGAGGTCAGAAGCCCGGCTGGCCGGTACCGCATCAAGCACGCTTTGTGTATTGGTGGCGGCATGCACAGTGGTCATCGAGGCAGTCAGGATCCGGGAGGTCTCCTCTTTCTCGAGCAAGGGTTTCAGCATGTGCGCGAGGGCCGTCGTAGTGCAACTGGCTGCTGAGATGACATGATGCAGGTGTGCGTTGAAATTCAAATGGTTGACACCAAAAATCAAGGTCGGGTGACCGGTTACATCCTGTTGTGCGGGATCTTTGATTTTAAACGGGGCGCTCGCGATCACTTTTACAGCACCCGATGCCAGATGCCCCTTCAGACTGCCGGCCGGATGATCTGCTGGCAGGGTAGGATCGAGAAATTTTCCGGTGCAGTCAACTACCGTCCGTACCTGGTTAGCCGCCCAACCAATGTTCTTCGGGGAGCGTTCGGTAGAAAGGATCTTAACCGGTAAGCCTTCCACTTCCATCAACCCTGTTGCCCTGTCTAAAATTTTCATCTCGCATTGCTTCCCTGAGCGACCGTAAAGGAAATGGTCCAATAAACCGTAGGTCGTATCATGTTGAAGCGTATGGATCACATCTTCAAGACTTTTACCGACTTCACGCCCGATATTGATTACAATCCCGTCATACCGGCGAGATAACAGGTGATACCAAAGGGAAAGTTTTCCGATCCGGCCCAGACCATTGATTCCCAAATACCGTTTTTCGTTCATTGCGATTTCCATAATATTTGTTTTAGTTGGTTTGTGTTCACGACTCTTTTACCTGAATGGGGTAATGTCCCTGATATATAACGCCTTCAGCGCTGTCTAAAGCAATTTTATCGAAAATTCTAAAAACAGATTCACCAATCCGGCATTGTTTCCGGGGTTCATCTACCACCAGATCGGTACAATTGACGATGCATATCTTTCCCAATCGGGCAGCTGTGACGGCGGCATGGGAGGTAGCGCCTCCTTTACCGGTCAGTAGTCCGTCACATTCAAAGATCATCTCGATGTCATCGGGCACCGTATCGGGTCTGACGAGAATGGCGTTGGAGCCCGGGTAGCTTTCACGAATCCTTTGAATATCTTCCAGGTCAAATGCTATCAAACCGTTCATAACATCATTCCCGATCCCTGTCCCCCTTCCCACCCTGATCATCGCTTTCCGGGGTGTGACAAACACCGATTGTTTCTGTTGTTTTGATGCAGCGATATCCCTGATTTGAAGGATGTAGAGATCTTTTTCCTGTGGTGTCTCAAAGGTGAACTCTATTTCAAGGTTGCCGAAGTGTTCTTCCCGGATGAGACGGGTGGCTAACACTTTCAGCCGTTGGTAAGTTGCCGGGAAGGTCTCTTCCAGGGAGAGCAGTCCGCCATCATCTTTTGCAAGCCTTTGCTCTTTGCTGACCGGTAACGGATTGACCAGACCTGCCACGATATCTTCACCCTGGCTGAGGAAAGAAAAGTCGCCGGACAGCTTGACGTCCTCGTTCGGATCGGCCTGTCCATCGGTGAACAGTACGCCGGAACCCGATTCCAGGTGAATGTTGCCGAGAACCATCTGCTGGATGATTACGGCAGTGCCCCACTCGTCGGCAATTTGCAGATGGTTCCTGTAAGCTGCGGCACGGGCCAGGTCCCAGGAGCTGAATACAGAGAGGATGGCCTTTCGCAGCTGGGTCCAGGGATTTTCTTCAAAAGGAATTCCCTGATCGGCAATAACCTTTCGGTAGTCCATGGCAATGGAACGCATCATAGCGGCCGGAAACTCTATTTTTCGGGATACTCCCTCCTTTCGCTTGTAGTCGAGGATTATTTTATCAAATACATTCCGGTCCATCCCGAACGACATGCCCCAGGTCTGTAGCAGTCGCCGGTAACAATCCCACGATGTCCAAGCGAAATTGGGTTGTTTGCTCAGGGTTTCGGTTATGGCATCGTTCATTCCCACGTTCAACAGGGTATTCATGGCTCCCGGCATTGAAATGGCAGATCCTGAGCGCACACTTAGCAGCAACGGATTCAGAGGATTCCCGAATTGGCGGCCTGTCATCTTTTCCAACCGGCCGACGTGCTCCCGTATCCCGGCTTCGATCCCTGAAATCAGGTCCGTTTGCTTCTGTATTACCGATTTACACCGAAAAACCTCTGTGGTCATAATAAAACCCGGTGGAACGGGAAAACCCGACAGGAACAACTTCTTCAGATAATACCCTTTTCCTCCCAAAAACAATTGGGTATCAACGCCTTTCCCGGGTTCTGCAAACGGCGAAAAAACCTCATCCGCGTCATAGGAAAGGATCAATTCGACATCTTCGGTCGAGAGCTTATCGTTCATCCTTCGAAGGCTCGTCAGCACTCTTCCTGTGAAGAGATCCATCTGCCGGATCAGGAAGGAAGAGGAGAGCAGGGTGCGGTAGAAAGCCTCAGAACGGCTGTTCACGGCATGAAGAATCGTTTTATGATCAAGGTGTGCTGCTTCTTCATGGAGTCGTTGCGGAAGGATCTTTTTGAGTAACGTCTCGTAAGGCTGGAAAAAATGGAGACGGATGATCTCCTTGATACTATCTTCGACGAATTGAAAAATATCGATGTATTGCCTGATACTTAATCCGGAGGTGATCAGTCCGTGTCTGAAGATTTGCATGGTTGCATCGAAGCCCTGAGAGTTGATCCCGTCAAGGCTCATCCCTTCGCGCATCAGGTCCATGATGGCGCCGATCTTTTTCAGTGTTTTCGCCGAAACGATCTCTGCGGAATGGATCCAGATAAAATTCTCCATCAGCACGGTAGCTACCTGTTCGAGCCGGAAAATGACACCCAGCGCCTCGAACTTTGGTTCGTGGTATTCTCCGTACATAGAGGGGATGCCATAGGCGATGTGTCGTTTGTGGTAGATATTTTCCCAACCCTGGCTGGGTTCAGGGTTAAAGGCCACCGGCCGGAGCCTGGCAATGAACTGAAAGATCAGTTTTAAAGCCTCTTCATGCGAATCCGTCTCAATCAATGTCTTCAACCGGGCAGTCTCAGCGGGTAAGAAGAAGTTGAAACGGTCGAGATAGCTGCAAATATTTCCAGAGGCAAAGGAATACTTTTCGCTGAGCAGGTGGTAGAGACGGATCAGCAAAAATACTCTTTGCCGGTCTTTTTCGCTCCCGCTCCTGAGCTTTTGTTCCAACACCTGAAGGCTGGGGGCATCCAACCCCGGCAGATCATCGACCGAAAGGCCGGCAATCTCACAAACCTCGTTAACGACCTGGTGGACGCCGGTGACCAGTTCTCCTTCCAGATCAATTAGGGCTATGATCTCAGGCGGTACTTTTTGATCCAGGTGTTCTGTGCGGAGGGTTTTCCAGAAACGCAGCACAGCCAGGGTCAGCCCGATGTGGGCATTGTTTCCCTCGGTATGGATTTGCTTTCTGAGGAAATGGATCAGTTTATCGTTGCGTTGGGTTATCTCATCAAGGGTCGTGGTGATGTCGCGGAGTTCCCCTTCTGCACCGATTTCGTTGAAATAAACCGGGAATATCCGGCACAATTGTTTGATCTGCTTTTCCAGGGGTTGAATATCGGCATTCAGCAAGCGGGTCACATCGCGCTGGAAGAGATCGTTGTCAAAAATAAAGATGCCTCCCGTGTGAAGGTGGATGATGAGCGCTGAAAGCAATTTTTTCAAAGCACGGGGGTTGCATTCAATGAGTTCCAGCCAGACCCGGATGTTCTTTACATGATCGCGGTTGACCCTGCGGTGCCAGTTGTCGGCCGTGTAGGATCTTCCCGGTGATGAAAAACCCAGATCGATGACTTTATCAACAAAGTAGCCTATCACGGCCGGATTCGCTGTACTAATGATCTCTTTCCCGAGAGAGAGCACGGAATCGAGGACCGTCGCGTTATGTGTCTTTTTCAGTTCTCCAAAGAGGACAAACAGATCATCGACCGAGGCGATGATCTCCTGCTCCGGACGGTCGTTGCAAAGGTGATGGAACATCCTGTTCAAATCCCACAAAAGCTGATCCCGCTGATCCTCCATTCCCTGGAGATGGATCAGGAAAAACAGGTAATGGAAGCGTTGGATGGGCTGTTCAAAAACCTCTGTCATCCGTCGGTATTTCGCTGCTACTTCCTGGTAAGTTACCGTGTTTTTCATCAATTCTTCCCAGGTTTCGGCTTTTTCAATCAAGCGGCGCCTGGATTCGAAGTAAGCATGACCGGCTTCCGAAATCTTGTGGTCATATTGTCGTCCCATGATCTTTTTCATGGAATGGTACCATTCTTTGATGCCGGCTGTCGATTCCCAGAAATCAAGGTTGGCAGTAGCAATTTTGCTTACCAGTTGCAGGGTACGGGCAGAAAAAGCGGGGTTCCCTGCAGGCCGTTCGAGGCATTGAAAAGCGTGTCCCAGATAACGGATCAGCGCATGGGGACGTTGTTCAGCAAGTTCTTCCAGGATGCCGATCCCCCGTTCCATCACCTCAGGGGTGGTATCGGTGTCGGCTCCGATGTTCTTCATGAAATTAAGGAATGTGTAAGCCACCTGTTCATGTTGAACGGGGGAAAGCGATTCCTTTAACAATCCTCCCATCACCTCCATCAGCACTATAAAGGCTTTCGTGCGGTCGTCAGATTGCCGGTAAAACCAGAAATCTCCGATGATCAGGTTGGGAAGCTGACTAATGACCAGTCCCCGGTTTGAAAAGGGGTGGTGAAGCTCGGTGAAAAAGTCATTGGCCCGGTTATGGATCCCATAATGGGTTTCGGATAACCCGATCAACCATTGGTGCTCCGGGGGCAGGTTAATCGTTACGCTTCTGGTTTGTTCCAGATTGACTTCCAGTGCTTTACTTTTCAAAGGTTGTTCCATCACCCGGTTATTTTACAATTGGTTCATGCGATTCGTTTTACCAGATCGATGATTCTGTCGGAGTATCCCCATTCATTGTCGTACCAGCCCAGGATTTGAACCAGGCGTGAACCGATCACTTTGGTACTCAGTGCATCAAAGATAGCAGAATGGCTGTTGTTGATGATATCGGTTGAGACAAGGGGTTCCATGGAATATTCGAGCAAGCCTTTCAGGTCGTGGCTGGAGGCTTGAAGGAAGGCGTCCCTGATCCTCTGTGGGTTGACGTCGGAATGAAGCTGGGAGGTCAACTCCACGTATGAGCCGCAGGGAACAGGCACACGGGTCGCAAAGCCGTCGAACCGTTGTCTTAAATGGGGCATGACCAGTCCGACGGCCCTGACGGCGGTGGAGGTGGTCGGGATGATATTCACCCCGACGGCCCGCGACCGCCGTTCGTCGCTGTGAATCCCGTCAACAAGGCTTTGGTTATTGGTAAAGGGATGGACGGTATTCATGAAAGCGCTCTCTATGCCGAAAGCATCATCGAGTACCTTGAGCATAATGGCGGCACATTGCGTGGTACAGGAGGCGTTGGAGATGATCCTGTCGGTAGAACGAATGTCGTTATGGTTGACACCGATCACAACCGTACGTTCAATGGAGTCGTCAGATGGCGGGCAGGAGAGGATGACCTTTACGGCCCCTCCCCGTAAATGCGGTTCGAGCGATTCCCGTGTGAGAAAATGGCCGCTCGAATCAATCACAATTTCTGCGCCTGTTGCACGCCAATTAATGGTTTCGGGAGAAGGTTCATGGGTGACGACCACCCGGTTTCCATTAATCCGTAAATACCCATTTTCGTTCGACAGAGAGAAGGGAAATCTTCCGTGGATCGAATCATATTTAAGCAGGTAGTGCATTATGGTGCGGTCCATTGGATCGTTGATGTGGACCACTTCGATTTCCGGTTTCTGTTGGGCCAAACGCAACACCAGTCGCCCGATGCGACCCAGTCCGTTGATACCCATCCTGATTGCCATGGTTTGTAGTTATAAAAGGTAGTTGCCGGCAGCTTCCGGCTGGTAGATGATTTTTTCAATGCGTATTTTGGTCAGTCCTCCGGGCACCACCCATTCGATTTCGTCGTTTTCCCTGTAGCCGATCAATGCGGTGGCGATGGGCGAAAAGATGGAAATTTTGTTTTCGCGAATGTTGGCATTTTCCGGATATACAATCTGAAATTCAGCCTGTTTTTTATTATTGGAAAAACTGACTCTGACAATTGAATTCATGGTCACAATGTCATGGGGCATATCGCGGGGTTCCAGGGCCACAGCCGATTCGAGTTCTACTTCCAGCATTTCACCTTCAGCGTGGGTGATTGATTTGTTTTTCCTGGCCTCCTGCAAAGCCTTTCGAATGCGCAGGATGTCCAGCTTGTTTAAGTGAATCTGTTTCATCTTTGCATTTATTTTATTGGTTTATAGAGATATTTGGTAACATTTGTTTCATCCGTAGCAATATAGCGGCAGGACGATAAGCCCGGTTCCGAAATTGTCATGATGAAGGTCAGTGGATAAATAGGCTTAAACCTGAAGCCTGCAAGTCTGTTGAAGGATCGCCGAACGGTTGTTCATTACGTCGCACGCTGCATTTAGTGCGAAAGAGATGAAGGCCTCAAGGATCAATACAAGTGATAACGCCGGGTTTGTCTGCAGCAAGGGTGTCATTGCTTTTCTATTCTACACAAAGGTACAAGTTTTTTATCAATCCGACTTTTTCGCTTACGGCAGGAGGTTTAAAAATGATTTGCAGGCAATCAGGGCAAGTATCCCTGCAACTTATTATCTTCTTCGGTTGTCTTTGAAAAATAATTGTTGATCCTGTCGATCCCCAAGGATTTTATTTAAATACTTTTTACATTAGCATGTTTTTTACACGATGCTATCAGCACTTATTCCGGTACCATGAGGAAGACCATACTGATTTTACTTTTTGCCTGTCTTTGCGGCAGCCTTTCGGCCCAGGAGAAACCCTTCAAAATCGGTGTCAAAGCGGGTATCAATTACATCCATCTGGAAAATTACGGCAATGGTTATTATTCTGATTTTGATGCGAAATCAGGGTGGACGATGGGAGCCCTTTTCCAGTATAAGAAAGGGGGATTTCTGAATTATTCGATCGTCCCGGAGATCATTTTCACCACTTCCGTTACAGATGTTGATCTGCTGTACATCACCGATTGCATCACCACCATCCAGACGATCGATGTTCCGGTCAGTTTTAAACTCGGGCTGCAGCTCAGTAAAATTTTCCGTCCTTACATTTCCGGCAGTATTTACGGTTCTTATGTGGTCACCTACGAGGGAGATCTTTTCTATTACATCGATTCCGACAATGATTTGCTGATCAAGGACGAGATCAACAAAATGTATTTTGGCGTGGGAGCCGGGATGGGTTTCGATCTGTGGAAATTCCAGGTAGAGGGCCGGTATCGCTGGAACCTCAACCGGATCAAATCGGAGGACTATTCAGCCCTCAAACAGATGGGGCTGGAGTTAAGTATGGCTTTTCTTTTTTAACAACAAGAGATGTAATACCTGCCTTGACAATGAAAAAAACCCTGTTGTATTTCGTGGTACTCCTCACTTTAGGGGCTTGCAAGAAAGAACCCCTGGATGAATTCATTTTTCTCGAAAGCGTCGAAAAAGTTGAAGTGATCGACAAACTGACCCTGGCCAGCCGCCTCAAACAAAATCCCGGTTCCACACTCTACAAGGCTTTGCCCAATAAAAAGGTCAAAGTGGTCTCCATCACTTACAATACCCTGGATCCCAAAGGGAACCCCATCCTCGCCTCGGGAGCAATCTTTTTTCCCAGCGCCGATCTCGATTATGAAAGGCTTGGAACCATCCTTGGCGTCCATTATACTTATGGCGCCAATTATGAAGTTCCTTCCGAAAAGATGGCGGTGACCGAGGGTCTTTTCTCCCTTTTCGGGTATGTGGTGGTTGCTCCGGACTATATCGGTTACGGCGCTTCCAAAGACAAGGTACATCCTTATTACGATGTGGAGACCACCGGTCAGGCTTCAGCCGACATGTTACTGGCCGCCAAAGAATACTTTGCTTCCATAAGCCGCAAGATGCCCCATAAAGTAACGGTAATGGGTTATTCGCAGGGCGGGCAGGCCTCTTTGTCCTTTCTGAAATTTGTTGAAACCAAGGACCTCTACAAGGATGCCTTCGTCATCGACCAGGTCTTTGCCGGTGGCGGCGCCTATGACCTGATCAAATCGTATGACGCTTTTGTGGCGAAGGATTACAGCAGTCAGCCGGTCACAATTCCATTGCTGATCCTGGGAATGGATTATGGTGACAGCCTGAACCTCGACCTGAAAAAGATGTTCCGAGAGCCATTGCTTTCAAACTATGAAGAGTGGATCATTTCCAAAAAATACACCACCGATGAGGTGACGGCCAAAATGGGAGAAACCCGGCTTACTAAAATCATGGCGCCGGAAGCATTTGACACAACCAACCCTAACACCATAAAATTCAGAAATGCCTTGAGAAGGAACAGCCTGATCATTTATGGGAAGATCACCAATTGGGTCCCCAAAGCAAAGATCACCCTCCTGCATGCCACTGAGGATACGATCGTTCCGTACGAAAATACGGAAAGTGCTTACAAGGCTTTCTTAGCCGCAGGGTGCGACGTCACCAAACACGATATTCCCGGAAAAGACCACAAAGAGGCCGGGCAGGATTTTTACACCTATTGTATGCTTCATTTACTGATTTAACGCTTTTATGAAGACACGGATCGCTCTTTTACTTCTTTTGTTGATACCCGTAGCCCTCTCCGCCCGGGAAAAGAAATCGTATGCTAAGCACAACAAAGGCTATTTTTTTGATGCCGGGGTAGCCGCGGGTTGCCGTTTCCCGAAACACAATGAACCTATCTTGCTGATGGAAGTCTATACCACGCACGGCTACCAATTTTCCAATACCTTCTCGTTAGGCGTCGGAGTAGCCACCTATAACACGGAGACCATCAATGCTTACCTTCAGACCCGTTTCAATTTGAGGAACATCGACGAGAAAAAAAGCCATTATACCTACATTGCCGTCCGGTTGGGCTACTCATGGAGTACCTGGCCGGGGGATGCATGGGGCGACGATAAAGGGCCACTGATCGATCCCCGGTTCGGATGGTCCTTCTATACCCCGTCAGTCAACCTGAGATGGAGTGTTTACGCTGCCCCGAGTTTTTACCAGTTCAACTTCATTCCGAAGATAGGGCTCTCTTTCGAATTTTAGGACCGCCGAAAGGTAATCACCTGGTTCCGGACAGATGGTACTCCATCAACTCTGTCACCGATGCAATGCGCATAGAACCTGTACCCGGTTCATAAACCACATGCTTAATAAAGCCCACCCCGGGAGAAAAATACTCCTCACATTCATAATTCTCCAGGTAATGTACCATGTGGTAGTGATAACAAAAGAAAGTGCCCGCCGGCACCGTAATCGCTTCATAGATCGCGGTGACCGTAATCAAGGTGCTGTCGCCTGTCATGTACCGTTCTCCGACAAGGGCGGGATACCGGTAGTAAAGCTCCTGTGTGACCGGAGCTCCGGGTGATGGCTGATAGAGGAACCACCATCCTGCAAGGGTATTCCGGCAGGTGGTTTTAATGGTTGTATCATAGGTAAGGATGAACCATTGCTGGCCATTGACCAGGGTGTCACCGGCGACTTCATTGATGTGAAAGGTAATCTGCTGATTGCTTTCGGTGGTGCGGAAATGCCATTGATTACCGGTACTGAGCGGAAATATTTCAAGAGGTTCCGGAGTAGGGACCGGATCGTTTTTGAGACAGCCTGGCAAAGTCAGTACCATCAGTACAGCAGTGAAGAAAAAAAGATATTTTTTCATAGGTCAGATCATTGGGTAATGGGGGATCGGTTGGGGATTGAAAAAAAAAGGCCGCTTTTTCAAACGGCCTTGTAAACATTTCAGTTCAGGATTACTTTACTTTTTTTCCAAGTTCGGCGCCTGCTTTGAACTTAACAACTTTTTTGGCAGGGATTTTAATTTCCTTACCGTTCTGGGGATTGCGTCCCTTACGGGCAGCTCTCTTGGAAACGGAGAAAGAACCAAAGCCAACTAAGGCAACTCTTTCACCTTTGCCTAAAGCTTTGGTAACGGCAGTGGTAACGGCCTCTAAAGCCCTTTTGGCTTCAGCTTTGGTCATTTTTGCATCATTGGCAACTGCTTCGATTAATTGAGCCTTGTTCATTTTTCAAAGGTTTAAGTGAATACTTTTGTGAAAATCCCTGCAAATATAAGGTATCTGAAAAAAATGTCAAGTGTTTTCGACCGAAAAGTGGCGAAAATGTTGATAAAATAGAAATTTTGTTAATATCTTTTGTGTGAAAAGCTCTAACAATCAAGGATTTCTGAGATTACTTTTCCATAACCTCTCAGGAAATCCGCGACAGTCATGGCTTTTCGTCCGGACAACTGGAGTTCAAGAATACTGATAAAACCATCAGTTGTTCCGAATTTCAACCAGGAATGTCCGTCTGTGAACCCTTGGCCCGGTCTGCCGGCAAAGGGTTCATGCAAGGGTGTTGCCTTTAAAATTTTCAAATGCAGGATCTCCCCGTTGGGGCGGCACCATTCGGCAAAGGCTCCGGGGTAAGGAGAAAGCCCCCTGATAAAATTATAGAGAGCCTGAGCAGGTTGATCCCAGCGGATGCGGCAGTCTTCCTTGTTGATTTTTGGCGCCTGCCGGAGCTTGGGTATCGTGGGTTGAGCAGTTGGGTGAAGGGTCCCGGAAACGAGTCCTTCAATGGTCCTGATGACCAGGCCGGCGCCTGCATCCATCAGCCGGTCGTGCAACAAGCCTGCCGTCTCCTCTTCACCGATAATCAATTTTTCATGCAGGAGAATCCTTCCTTCGTCAATCTTTTCATCAAGCAGAAAAGTGGTAACCCCGGTCTCTTTTTCACCGTTGATCAAAGCCCACTGTACAGGGGCCGCTCCACGGTATTGGGGCAGAAGGGAAGCATGCAGGTTGAAGGTGCCCAGCGGTGGTTTGGACCACACCTCATGCGGTAACATTCTGAAAGCAATTACGATCTGCAGGTCTGCATGAAAATCATCCAGTTGGTTCAGAAAAAACGGATCGCGTAGTTTCACCGGCTGAAGGACGGGAATGTTGTATTCAAGCGCCACCGATTTTACAGGTGATGGTTTAAGCTTCAATCCCCTGCCGGCAGGCCGGTCAGGAGCGGTGACGACCGCCACTACTGCATAATTTTCTGCAATCAGTCTTTTTAATGAAGCAACCGCGAAATCAGGAGTACCAAAGAAAATGATACGTGGAGAGAACATTTTGCGCTTTACTTTTTCAGCAGCGCTTCAGTGTAAGAGATGTATTTATCGATTTCACGGCCCTCTGGCGTACGCGGGAATTCTTCTTTGATTTTTTTATAGATGGAAAGCGCCTGGTCGAGTTTTCCGATCTCTTCGAACGCCATCCCGGCTTTCATCAGAAACAACGGGGAGGTAAAATCGTTCTTTTGCATTTCGGCAGCCTCGGTGTATAGAGCGGCGGCCTTTTCCACCTGCTTGAGTTCCATGTATGCATCGCCCATGGCGCCTTTGGCCATCGGCCCTACCACTTTATCGTCACTGCTGAATTTTTTCAGATGTTCTAACGCCTGGTCGTACTGACCCAGTTTAAGATAACAGATTCCCGAGTAATAATGGGCCAGGTTGGCTGACTTTGTAATACCGTATTCATCAATGATGGCTAAGAACCCAAGATACTGCCCGTCACCGTTTAACGCCTTTTTGAGCGAATCCTGTTCAAAATATTTTTCGGCCATGAACATTTGCCCCTGGGCCTCTTTTTCCTTGGGCGATAAATAAAACCGACGGTAACCGAAGAAACCGAGAACGATCACCACGATCACTCCTATCACAATCAGAATAACATTTTGATATTTTTCAATGAATTGTTCGGTCTTCCCGAAAGCTTCTTCAACAGCAACAATACGTCCTTCGGTTTTCTGGTTCTTTAGTTCTTGCTTATTAGCCATAAAATCTTAAATTTGAGGTGCAAAATTACATTTTTTCCCGAATAACCCGCAACCCGCCTCCTTTTTTTATTTTTGCACACATTATTTGTTGCGTGTTCATACACCCGACCACCTGTAACAAAATGACGACAAACCACCAGATTATCAAGTCTCTTCAGCGTTTTATAACCACCGATCGGTTCGCCCGTTACCAGGAGGTTCTGACAAAACGTACCCGTTTCCTGACGTTGGTTCTGGAGGACCTATACCAACCTCACAATGCCAGCGCGGTGCTGCGCTCCTGTGATTGTTTCGGAGTTCAGGATGTCCATATCATTGAAACCCGTAACCGGTATGAAGTGAACCCTGATGTGGCGCTGGGTTCAGCCAAATGGCTCAGCCTGTACCGCTATCAGGGCTCATCAGACAATACCCGGCAGTGCCTCTTACAGCTCAGGAAGAAAGGGTACCGGTTGGTTGCCACCACGCCTCACAAGGATGATCACACCCCCGAAACCCTTCCCCTTCACGAAAAAACGGCCTTGCTTTTTGGCACAGAGTTGACAGGATTGACTCCCGAAGCGTTGGAAATGGCCGACGATTTCATCCGCATCCCGATGGTAGGGTTTACGGAAAGTCTTAACATCAGTGTTTCTGTAGCTATCCTTTTACAAACGCTTACCTCCCGGCTGTGGTCCGGCACAACGCAGTGGCAACTGACCGGCAACGAAGCCGAAGAGATAATGGTTCAATGGCTCAGCCAGTCGGTCAAAGGATCGGAACAGCTCATCAGGGAAATCACCGCCCGTACAGAGCCTGAGAAAAGTTCGGGGGAAAGTTGGTAATTAAAAAGGATTCACTAAATTGCAGCAGGTTTACAGGACATGTTCCTGTAAGATGGCCTTTTATCAGGATCATTAAATACTTGTTATTCATGCTGTTCATGGAAATAGTTTGTTATCAATAAAATATGTTATTTAAATACATTTTGTTATGGGAAAAGGAGATAAAAAATCGAAACGTGGCAAAATTGTCATCGGTTCCTATGGTGTGAGAAGATCACGGAAGAAGAAAGTCGTGATCCCCCCGGCGCCGAAGAAAAAACCCGAAATTCCAAAACCTGTTGAGAAGGCAGAGGAACCGTTAGTAGCAGCGAAAGCACCCGCCAAAAAAGTGACAAAAAAAGCCGTCGAAGCAGTGACGGGTGAAGAAAAACCCAAACAGCCCAGAACCCGGAAAAAAGCCTCGGCAGCCGAAACAGACGAAAAACCTGCTGAACCCACTGCGGAATGATCCGTTTTTACCGCTAAGATCCTTCGTCCGGGCCGGTTTAACTGACCCGGACGGTTTGTTTATGAAAAACATCATCCTGCCTTTTTTCCCACAATTGACTCCGTCGCAGCAGGAGCGCCTGGAGGCGCTGCCCGCTCTCTATACTTCGTGGAATACCGCGATCAATGTGGTATCCCGTAAAGACATCGGAAACCTGATGTTGCATCATGTACTCCACAGTCTGGCCATCGCCAGGCTGATCACTTTTGCTCCCGGCACCCGGATCCTCGATGCGGGGACCGGCGGAGGGTTTCCGGGAATTCCACTGGCCATCCTCAATCCGCAGGCGCATTTCACACTGGTTGACTCAATCGGGAAAAAGATACGGGTCGTCAGCGAGATATTACAGGCACTGGAACTGACCAATGTCACCCCCCTGGCAACCCGTTTTGAATCAATCCCTGAAAAATTCGATTTCGTGACCGGGAGGGCAGTCAGCGGGTTACCCGACTTTTTGCGAATGACCCGTGAAAAGATCCGGCACAAGGGTTTTAACGAACTACCTAACGGCATACTTTACCTTTCGGGAGGAGTTCCGGCTGAAGGGTTTGTTCTTCCCGGTTTCAAGCTTAAAGAATACGCGTTGTCAGATTGGTTTGGCGATCCCTGGTTCGCCTCCAAAAAATTGTTTCACCTCGTTCCCTGTTGATAAATATTGAATCAAATTGTCAGCAACTTACCTTGTATCTTCCGTCAGGACAATAAAATATCTTGGCAGTTTCAACCTTTTTTCTTTATTTAGCAAGCCCGTTATTGCTGCAAAACAACTAACAAACCGATAAACTTCAACCTATGTCCGAACAGAAAAAGTTCATCCCCTTTGTCTCAGCGGAGACAAACATGAAAGAATTCACGATCAGGGCGCTTGTCATTGGTCTTTTCTTTGCCGTGATCTTAGGCGCCGCCAATGCCTATCTGGGCCTGAAAGCCGGTATGACAATTGCCGCCACTTACCCTGCTGCCGTTCTGGGAATGGCGATCCTCCGACTGATGAAGGGGTCGATCCTGGAAGAAAACTTCACCCGTACCGTCGGATCGATCGGGGAATCGGTTGCTGCAGGTGCGATTTTCACCCTTCCTGCATTTTTTGTATCGGGTATCTGGTCAGAGTTTTTCACGGCGGGTAACTATATCACCTCCACGCTGATCCTGATCGCCGGCGGCATATTAGGGATCATGTTCGTGGCCTTGCTGCGGCGCGTGATGGTGGAAGACGCTGAATTACCTTTTCCTGAATCTGTAGCAGCAGCCGAGATCCACAAAGCCGGCCAGGGCGGTTCCGGCGGATCCAAATTCCTGTTCTGGGCCATGGGTTTGGGCGGACTGATCAAGATCCTGGGTGAACTGAGGTTGTTTCAGTACCTGTGGGAAAAATTCGTCGTCTTTGGGAAACAAACCATCAGCGGCACTATTTTCGCCGGACAGGGAGGCATGTTATTAAGCTCACCGGGTATTAGTCCGGCCTACATGGGTGTAGGTTATATCATCGGCCCCAAACTCGGCGCGCTGAACTTCAGCGGAGGATTGCTGGCGTGGGGGCTCATGGCCCCGATGATCATGTATTTTCTCATGCCCGGCATCAATTTCCAGGATTGGGCCGCCTTTCTGACTGCACATGATTCCACCCTCTCCGCGGCCGATGCCATGGCCAAAGTAACCGATCCCTCCTACCAGATTAACCAGATATGGAAGTATATCATTCGTCCGATAGCCATCGGGGGTATGCTGGTGAGTGCTGGCTTCACCCTCTTCAAGATGAGGAAAAGTCTCAGTACAGGCATCGCCCGGTCGGTAAAAGATGTGAAAAAAGCCGCCACAGGCATTGAACACAACGTACCCCGTAACGAGAAAGACATCAACTTCAGTTGGATCATGGTCGGGATCGGTGCCGTGGCTGTCCTTACTTTCTGTATTACCTACTTTATATTCCATACCAACATTCTGATCGCGGTAGTTGCTGCTACAGTGATGATCATTCTGGCCTTTTTCTTTGCCTCTGTATCGGGATACCTTGTAGGGATCATGGGTTCCTCCAATAATCCCATCAGTGGACTGACCCTCACTGCTTTGGTTGTAACCGCTTTGATCCTCGTCGCGCTGGGTGTTCAGGGTGATGCAGGGGTTGCTACCGTATTGGGTGTGGCCGCCATCGTCTGTGTTTCTGCAGCCGTTGCCGGTGAAATGTTGCAAGACCTGAAAGCAGGGCATATCCTTGGCGGAACTCCCTGGCGGATGCAGATCGGTGATATCATGGGAGTGATCCTTGCCGGTGCGGTAATGTTCGTGGTTTTAGCTTTTTTGAACGACGGTGACATCGCGAGCGGGAAAAACCTGGGATACCAGGGCGGTTTCGGCAGCAAGAACCTCTCAGCACCCCAAGCCAGCCTGATGGCCATCCTCTCCCGTGGGATCGTCCAGGGTCAAATGGCCTGGCCGTTGATCATTGCAGGGATGCTCATGGGTACCGCCTTCATCCTGATGCAGGTGAAAAGCCCCATGCTGGTATCGGTTGGAATGTACCTCCCCATCGAAACCACCTTCGCCATTTTCGTGGGCGGTTTGATCAAAGGAGCTGTAGACTACTTCACAGAAAAGAGAAAACTCAACGCGGCCCAGAAGGTCAGGGTTGAAAACACCGGCGTCCTGCTGGCTTCCGGCATGATTGCTGGAGAAGCGCTGATGGGGTTGCTGATTGCCATCTTTGCCGTGTTCGACATCTTCCTGTACGACTATTTCAGCTTCTTTAAGCATCCCACTTTCTATATTAGTTTCATCATCCTGGCCATCATCGCCTACGTTTTGATCCAAATCCCGCTTAAAAATGCAGGGAAACCGGATCAACCGGCGCCTCCGGCCTCCGGGATGTAAAACCTGGGCCATGAATTTCTTCCAAAGAAGAAAAATTCTTAAAAAGGCCAACTTCCTGGATCTGCACCCGGTAAGGGTACTGAAACACGAAACCGGAGAAAACGGGAACATAGTCTTGCTTCTGCCCCGTTTCAGAAAAAAAATTGAAACGGCACTGTTTCAGTCACCGAACCGCGATCCTCTGATAAGGATAAGACTGGATCAATACGGCAGTCGTACCTGGATGCTTATCGACAGTGCCGCTACTGTGCGAGAGATTTGCAGCCGGTTACAGGAGGCGGAAACCACAGACACAGCCCCCTTGGAAGAGACCGAAACACGCGTGACAAAATTTCTGTCATTGCTTTACCGTGAAAGGTATATTACTTTCCGTGAAATTGAAGATGTATGAAAACCATCTCAGATTATATTCATACCTTTGAAACGTAAACAACGGGTTCCGATTTTCATGGAACCGCCCGAAAATTATACTTAATTACAAAATAATCGATTATTTAAGCACTACATAAACATCCAGTATTATGAATAACGACATCACTCGCCTCAGTCCCACTGCTTTGTGGAAACATTTTTTCAGTCTGACCCAAATTCCCCGTCCTTCGAAAAAGGAGGATCAGGTGAGGGCCTTTATTTATGATTTCGGTAAAAAACTGGGTCTGGAGACCCTGCTGGATGAAACCGGCAACGTGATCATCCGTAAACCGGCCACACCGGGAATGGAAAACCGTCGTGGGGTGATCCTGCAAGGCCATCTGGACATGGTACCCCAAAAAAACAGCGATAAGGTGCATGATTTTGAGAAAGACCCGATTGAAACGATGGTCGACGGTGAATGGGTCAGGGCCAATGGCACTACCCTCGGAGCCGATAACGGGATGGGAGTTGCCGCTGCCATGGCAGTATTGGAAGCCACCGACCTGGTTCACGGTCCCGTGGAAGCCCTTTTCACTACGGATGAAGAGACCGGGATGACCGGCGCTTTCGGACTCAAACCGGGCGTGATCAAGGGAGATATCTTGTTGAACATGGATTCTGAAGACGAAGGAGAACTCTATATCGGCTGTGCCGGCGGTACCAACGGGAATTTTTCCTTCGAATATTCTGAAACCCCGGTCACTCCGGGAAATGTTGCTTTCACTGTGAAGGTAGCTGGTATGAAGGGCGGGCACAGCGGGGTGGATATCCACCTGGGCCGCGGCAATGCCATCAAGACACTCACCCGGATCCTGTGGGAAGCCTCCCGGAATCACGGGCTGAGGATCGCCTCCATCGACGGGGGAGGTATGCGCAACGCCATTCCCCGCGAAGCTACCGCTGTCGTTACCCTGCCTGCGGAAAGAAAAGATGATTTCCTTAAAGCCCTTGCAACCCTCACCCCCCTGCTGCAAAAAGAACTCTCGGCCGTTGAACCCGGGCTCTCCATTCAAGCGCTGCCTTGCGATATGCCCCTGACCTGGATCGATGAAAAATGCCAGCAGAACCTGCTGAATGCGCTCTATGCCTGCCCCAACGGAGTGATCCGCATGAGCAATGCCATGCCCGGTCTTGTAGAAACCTCCACCAACCTGGCCATCGTGAAATCTGCTGAAGGAAAGATACGCATCCAGTGCCTGCTCAGGAGTTCCGTGGATTCAGCCAAAGATGACCTGGAACAGATGATGGAATGTGTTTTTGAAATGGCCGGGGCTCAATGCAACTTCGATGGCAAATATCCCGGATGGAAGCCTAATCCCGATTCTCCCATCCTTAAAACCATGTTGAAGATCTATGAAAACAAATACGGCGTCGTCCCCAAAATCACAGCCATCCATGCAGGACTTGAGTGCGGGATTTTAGGCGGAACCTACCCTTCATGGGATATGATTTCCTTTGGCCCCACCATCCGTTTTCCCCACTCTCCCGATGAAAAAGTGAACATTGTTACCGTACAGAAATTCTGGGATTTTCTGGTGGAAACCCTCAGGAACATTCCTGCAAAATAATTTTGGTAATAAACTTTTTTGTTTTACTTTTGCAGTCCCAAAAAATAAAGTGCGATGACAAAGAGAACATTCCAGCCCTCCAACCGGAAAAGAACCAATAAACACGGATTCCGGACGCGTATGGCAACCCCTGACGGAAGGAAAGTATTGGCTGCCAGAAGGGCTAAGGGAAGAAAAAAACTGACCGTTTCGGATGAGAAACTGGATAAAGAATAGTTTTCTCCGCCGGTTCTTATGAACTGATCCAAAAATTTTGCAATTTTGTATAAAAGAAGAAGATAATCCAACGTTATCTTCTTTTTTTATTGTCTGAAAGACTCTCAAAAACGCCCTCCCATGAAAAATTTCTCTTTCAAAAAAATTTTACCTTATGTTGTTGCGATCCTGATCTTTGTCGTGATCACCTTCCTCTATTTCAGTCCTTTATTGGAAGGGAAAAAACTCCTGCAAAGTGACATTGTTCATTTTAAAGGGATGTCGAAAGAGATCGTCGATTACCGTGAAAAGACGGGCCAGGAGCCCTTGTGGACCAACTCCATGTTCGGCGGGATGCCAGCCTACCAGATTTCTACCAATTATAGCTCAAATGTCCTGAGCTATCTCGACCGGGCCCTTTCACTGGGTCTGCCCCATCCGGCCAACCTTGTTTTTCTGTATTTCCTGGGATTTTTCATTCTCTTGTTGGTGATGGGTGTCAACCCGTGGTTATCTATCGTGGGAGCCATTGCTTTCGGGATGTCATCCTACTTTTTCATCATACTGGAAGCAGGTCACAATTCCAAAGCACATGCCATTGCTTACATGGCGCCTGTAATAGCCGGGATAATCCTCACCCTGCGGAAAAAGTACCTTTGGGGAGGAATTCTCACTGCTATTTTCCTCTCATTAGAGATCAGGGCCAACCACCCGCAGATCACCTATTACCTGGCGATGATCGCCGTATTGTTGGGAGTGTTTAAACTCATCCATGCCTTCCGGTTCAAAGAGCTGATGCCTTTCACCCTGTCGGTCGGTGTGCTGGTGTTGGCTGCTGTGCTGGCTATCCTTACCAACATCACCAGCTTATGGGCCACCATGGAATATGGAAAATATACCATTCGCGGGAAATCGGAGCTGACGAGCGAACAGCACAACCGAACTTCGGGGCTGGACAAAGATTACGCCACGCAATGGAGTTACGGGGTTGGTGAAACCATGACCCTCTTGATACCCGATGTTTACGGAGGGTCTTCCTCCATCAAGGTAAGCCCGCGGTCAAAGATCGCCGAATCGATGAAAGCCAATGGCATTCCGGAGGAATCGGTGCAACAATTCATCAGCCAGCCGTTGCCCTTCATGTACTGGGGATCGCAGCCTTTTACCTCCGGACCGGTCTATGTCGGCGCCATTATAGTCTTTCTTTTCGTACTGGGCCTTATCATTGTCAAAGGACCTATTAAATGGTGGCTTCTGGCAGCCACCGTGTTATCAATCCTGCTGGCCTGGGGACATAATTTTATGGCTTTCACCGATTTTTTCCTCGATTATATACCTGGTTACAATAAATTCAGGGCGGTGACCATGATCCTGGTGATTGCGGAGTTTGCCATGCCCCTCCTTGGTATTCTCGCTTTACGGGAACTCTTTACCAGGGAACAGGATGTGAAAAAACTCTTCCGGGGAGGAAAAATTGCGCTGGCCATCACAGGAGGCATCTGCCTGCTCTTCATCCTTATTCCTGGACTATTCCTGAATTTCAACGGGATACAGGACACCATGTTCAAGCAACAATACCAATTTCCTGAATGGTTGATGCAGGGTATCCGCGACGAGCGGGCACGGGTCGTCCGGCTCGACGCCCTCCGTTCCCTGGTACTGATTCTCTTTACAAGCGGCATACTCTGGGCCGTCCTCAGCAACAAACTGAAAGCCGGTTACGCTTACCTGATCCTCGGTTTGTTGATCGTAACCGACCTTTTTATGGTCAACAAACGTTATTTTGGCAACGACAGTTTTACCACTTCCACAAGGGTGGAGAATCCCTACGAACCTTCGGCAGCCGATCAATCGATTTTAGCAGATCCCTCGCTCGATTACAGGGTGCTCAACCTGATCCAGGATCCTTTCAATGACGCATCCGTCTCCTATTTCCACAAGTCGATCGGAGGTTACCATGGCGCTAAACTCCGTCGTTACCAGGAGATCATCGACCATGGCATCGAACCGGAGATCCGGGTCTTTGCCCGTAGCATGAGTACCGACAGTCTTCCGGTCATCAACATGCTTAATACCAAATATTTTATTCTTCCGGGGAGCGACAAGCAACCAATAGCCTACCCCAACCCTGATGCTTTGGGGAATGCCTGGTTCGTGAAAAATTACAAGGTGGTGGAAAATGCTGATGCCGAGATTGCCGCCATCCGTGATTTCCGGCCCGATTCGCTGGCTGTCATTCACAAAGAATTTGCCGGTCACCTTAAGAATTTCACCCCTGCCACAGATTCCACCGACCGGATATCCCTCGACGAGTACGCACCCAACCGTCTGAAATACAGTTATTCATTAAAAAAACAGGGGCTGGTTGTTTTTTCGGAAATCTATTATCCCAAGGGTTGGACAGCCTATCTCGATGGCCAGGCAACACCCCATTTCAGGGCTGATTACGTGTTGCGGGCCATGGTATTGCCGGAGGGAACCCACAAGGTGGAATTTCGTTTCGAACCCGCCGTGTACTACACCGGAGAAAAGATTTCCCTGATCAGTTCTGTTGCGCTGGTGGTATTGGTACTGGCGGCTGCGGGCTACGAAATCATCAGAAGAAAGCGCTCCGGTGCATGAAGCGGGTACTGATCATCACTTACTACTGGCCTCCCGGTGGCGGAGCCGGGGTACAACGATGGCTCAAGTTTGTCAAATACCTGAGAGATTTCGGCTGGGAACCGGTAATCTACACCCCCGAAAATCCGGAGTATCCTGAAACAGATCATTCCCTTCTCCGGGATGTTCCGGAGAACCTGGAAATCTGGAAAACACCCATCCGGGAACCCTACGCTGCCTATAAAAAGCTGATGGGCCGGAAAAAAGATGAGAAGATCAATGCAGCCTTTCTTTCCGAAAAGAAAAACAACCCTGTCCTGGAAACCCTTTCGGTATGGATCAGGGGTAACTTCTTTATTCCGGATGCACGGAAATTCTGGATTCGTCCTTCAGTGAAATACCTCGCTAAACGACTTCAGACAAATCCTCCGGATCTCATCATCTCTACCGGTCCGCCACACAGTATGCACCTGATCGCAAAGCCATTGGCTTCCGCTCTTAAAATCCCCTGGATCGCCGATTTCAGGGACCCGTGGACTAACATCGACTTTTACCGCGATCTCCGGTTAACCCGCAGCTCCGACCGCCGCCACCACGCCCTCGAAAGAGATGTCCTTCAAAAGGCCGATGAAGTCACGGTGATCAGCGACACGATGGCTGATGATTTCAGGAAACTCTGGCCAAGAAAATACACCGTCATCACCAACGGCTATGATGCAGCCGACCTGCCTCCTGTACAGACCATCGTGCCTGACCGAAAATTCACCATTGCCCATATCGGGACCCTGGTCAGTACACGCAACCCGCTCACCCTGTGGGAGGCGTTGCAACAGTTGATCACTTCGGAAGATGATTTCCGAAATGACCTGGAAATCAAACTGATCGGAAAAGTGGATTATACGGTAACTGAATCTCTCCGAAGTTTTGGTCTTGAACCCTATGTTACCCGGACGAACTATCTTCCACACGATGAGGTAGTTTCCTGCCAGATCGCTTCGCGGGTATTGTTACTGATCATCAACAACACCCCCAATGCCGGGATGATCCTCACCGGAAAATTTTTCGAATACCTTGCCGCGCGGCGACCTATCCTGTGCCTGGGTCCCGAAAGGGGTGATGCAGCCAGGATATTGCATGAAACCCGATCGGGACTTTTAGCAGGTTTTGGAGATACTGAAACCATGAAAAAGCACGTACTGACATTTTACCGCCAATACCAAAGTGGCGTTCGGAACAGTCAGCCGGAAGGGATTGAAAAATATGAACGACGTTACCTTACCGGAAGGCTGGCTGCCTTGATGGATCAGTTGGTTGTGGGAAAGGAATGATCTTTCATTGTTTTACGGTTGGAGGACCACCGATTTGGTCTTCCACCGGCCCAGCCGGTAGTACCAGTAAGAAAGGATGACTCCTGCCAACCAGCCGATCGGAATTGACCACCATATCCCGTGAACTCCCAGCCCGGTACTTTTCGAAAGGTAATAAGCCACAGGGATTCTGACGATCCACAAGGAAAAGAGCGTGATAAACATCGGTATCAGCGTGTCACCGGCTCCCCTCAACACCCCGTTGATGACGAACATCATCGAAAACAGGACGTAAGTAAAACCCAGAATGGTCAGGTAGTCAGCGCCCATCTGAATGACGACCGGGTCGATGGTGAACATCCGCATGAGGAACCTGGCCAGCAGCACGGTGATGCCGCCGATCACAAGAGAGATGATGGTGGTCATGATCAGGGTTGCCTTCAGTCCTGTTTTGACCCGCTCGGGTCGGTTGGCTCCCAGGTTTTGCCCAACAAAGGTGGAGAGGGCAATGGAAAAACTCATGGCCGGAATGGCAATGAAACTGTCGATCCGCCCGGCTGCACTGTAAGCTGCATTGGCATCCACTCCGAATTGGTTGACCACCCAGTACAGGGCGACCATACCTGCGGCGACGAAAGTTTGCTGGAAACCGGTCGGGATACCGATCTTGATGCTTTTCAGGAAAATTTCCTGGTCAAATTTTAATCCCCGAAGGGAGAACTTTACTACTTTATGATACTTGTTCAGGTAGAGAATCTGGGCGATGCAGGCGACTGCCATGGAGATGACCGTTGCCAGGGCCACACTCCAAACGCCCCAGCCCAAAACCGGAACAAAAAGCAGGTCAAGGACAATGTTGAGCAACACCGATCCGATGAGGAAATACAAGGGTGTTTTTGAATCCCCAAGCCCCCGGAGGATAGCCGAGGTGCCGTTAAAGCCAAACATGAAAACCAATCCGCTCAGGAAGATGTTCAGGAAGACCATGGCGCCGGGAATGATCTCAGGGGACAGGTCGATCATCCTGAAAATAAATTCGCTCAGAAGGATCCCACCCAGGGATACAGCCAGCGAAGTGAAGAACATAAAAATATAGAGTGTATTGATGGCTTTCTGGACATTCTCCATTTGTTTTGCCCCGAAATATTGAGATACGACGATGGTGAACCCCATGGTCACTCCAATGACGAAGGAGATCAGCAGGAAGATGATCGGAGAAGAGGTACCGACTGCGGCCAAGGCGGTTTTACCAATGTACCGGCCGACCACGATGCTGTCGATCATGTTGTACAATTGCTGAAAAACATTGCCAAGCAGCATGGGCATGGCAAACCTGAAGATCAGTTTTCTTTCATTTCCGTAACTCAGGTCTTTCATCGACAGTGATTCCCCTCTCTTAAACCGGACCGGGCCGGCAAAGATACCTAATAATTAGCACAATATTTTGTACCTTTGCCAAAACAACAGTTCGGTCTGTCGCTGCACCAAGGGTGTGGAGGAAAGTCGGGACAACACAGGGCGCCATGCTTCCTAACGGGAAGGATTCCGGGAAAGGCCGGAATACAGCAAGTGCCACAGAAAATGACCGCCCGGCCGGTTCATCCGGCCGGGTAAGGGTGAAAAGGCGGTGTAAGAGACCACGCGCGGGCCGGGTGACCGGTCCGTGGGGTAAACCTCATGGGTTGAAAGATCAAGTATACCGGCTGTCAAGGGTTGCCCGCCCGATGCCGGAGGGTAGATCGCTAAAGCCTGTCGGCGACGGCAGGCGCAGATAAATGGCAGACATTAACAGAATCCCGCTTACGGAACTGTTGTTTTTTATTGATGTTTCTATGATCAAGATTCTTACCATAGCAGGCGCCCGGCCCCAATTCATCAAAGCCGCCACCGTCTCACGAAAACTCCGGGCCAACCCGCGAATCAAAGAAATTCTGCTCCATACCGGTCAGCATTATGACCAGAACATGTCGGACATCTTTTTCCGCCAACTGGACATTCCTGAACCCGATTACAACCTGGGAATCGGCTCGGGAAGCCATGCGGTTCAGACCGGTGGGATGCTGCAAGGAATTGAACAAATCCTTTTTACGGAAAAACCGGATGTAACCCTCGTTTACGGCGATACCAATTCAACGCTTGCGGGAGCTCTCGCCTCCGTGAAACTTCACATCCCGGTAGCCCACGTGGAGGCCGGCCTCCGAAGTTTCAACCGCACCATGCCGGAAGAGATCAACCGGATTGTCACCGACCGGATTGCCGACCTGCTCTTTGCACCCACCCTTACAGCCATCGAAAACCTCGAAAGAGAAGGCCTCTCCCCCATTACCCGCTTCTCAGGAGACGTTATGTACGACTCCGTGCGTTTTTACCAACAACGCATCCTCCGGGATCAAGAAAAATTTCATATCCCGGGAGTGCCCGATACCTATCTCCTGGCCACCATCCACCGGGCTGAAAATACCGACGTGCCTGAAAACCTCATCCGGATTTTCAGCGCCTTTGAACGACTGCCGTTTGACATCGTTCTACCCCTGCACCCGCGAACCCGGAAGATCCTGTCGGGCGTGATTCAGATCCCCTCCCGCGTACACCTCATCGAACCAGTCGGCTACCTGGAGATGCTCAGCCTGACCATGGGTTCCGTCAAAGTGCTTACCGACTCCGGAGGATTGCAAAAAGAAGCCTACTTCCTTGGCAAACCTTGTATCACCCTTCGCACCGAAACCGAATGGATCGAAACCTTGCACGACCGGTGGAACATCATCACCGGAACCGATCCCGATCAAATCATCCGGGCTGTGAATGAAACCCTGCCCGAAACCCCTCAAAAATCGGGATTTGGAAATGGAAATGCAGCTGATATTATTGAAAAAGAGCTTCTTACAATAAAATAAAACCAATTTCCCAAATTCCTGAAAAAAAGGCTGTTCCGGCCTTAGGGGAATAGTTCACTTTTCCACCTCGAAATTGTTAATAAAATCCTTGATTTTATTGATGTTTTCATGCTTTTTTATCGAAGAAAAAATTGTATTTTTGTAATGGGTTTAAAATTACGTTAATATACTGATTATGACAGATATAGAAAAAGAACTCGCCAGTTCTAATTATACCGCCGATAACATCCAGGTACTGGAGGGTTTGGAAGCCGTTCGGAAACGTCCTGCCATGTACATCGGAGACATCAGCACCAAGGGGCTGCATCACCTGGTTTACGAAGTGGTTGACAACTCCATCGATGAAGCATTGGCGGGCTATTGCAACCGGATTGAAGTGACCATCCACCCTGATGATTCCATCACGGTCACAGACAATGGTCGTGGAATCCCTACCGACTACCATGAAAAGGAAAAGAAATCAGCCCTCGAAGTTGTAATGACAGTCCTGCATGCCGGTGGTAAATTTGATAAAGACACTTACAAAGTGTCAGGAGGATTGCACGGGGTCGGCGTTTCTGTGGTCAACGCCCTTTCCAAATCCCTGAAAGTGACGGTTCACCGCGCAGGCCAGATCTTTGAGCAGGAATATTCATTGGGAAAACCCCTCTACTCCGTCAGAACCGTGGGCGAAACCCACCGAAACGGAACAGAGGTCACTTTTAAAGCCGACAACACGATTTTCATCGTTGAGAAGTACGATTATACGATTCTCTCCTCCCGACTGAGGGAGCTGGCCTACCTCAACAAAGGAATAACGCTGGTCATCACGGATGAACGCGAAGTGGACGAAAAAGGCCATTTCATCACCGAAACTTTTTTTTCGAAAAGCGGCCTGAGCGATTTCATCAACTACCTGGATGTCAACCGTGAAAAACTGATCCCCGAACCCATCTGTATGGAAGGGGAAAGAAATGGCATCCCGCTGGAGATTGCCATGCAATACAACACCTCCTTCTCGGAAAACATCCATGCTTACGTCAACAACATCAATACACATGAGGGCGGCACCCATCTGGCCGGCTACCGCAGGGCCCTTACCCGTACCCTGAAAAACTATGCCGACAAGACCGGAATGCTGACCAAACTGAAGTTCGACATCAACGGCGATGACTTCAGGGAGGGACTAACGGCCATTATCTCCGTCAAAGTTCAGGAACCCCAGTTCGAAGGACAGACCAAGACCAAATTAGGGAACAATGAAGTGATGGGAGTGGTCGATCAGATCACCAGTGAAATTTTATCCAACTACCTGGAAGAACATCCCAAAGAAGCCAAGACGATTGTCAACAAAGTGATCTTAGCTGCTACTGCCCGCCATGCAGCCCGCAAAGCCCGTGAACTGGTACAGCGTAAAAATGTTCTTTCGGGATCAGGGCTTCCAGGGAAGCTGGCTGATTGCTCCGAAAATGACCCCACCCGGTGCGAGATCTACCTGGTCGAGGGTGATTCTGCAGGTGGCACCGCCAAACAGGGCCGCGACCGCAAATTCCAGGCCATCCTGCCGCTTCGCGGAAAGATCCTGAATGTCGAAAAAGCAATGCAATACAAGATCTTTGACAGTGAAGAAATTAAGAATATTTTTACAGCCCTGGGCGTCACCATTGGTACCGAAGACGATAGCAAAGCACTAAATCTCGAAAAGCTCCGTTATCATAAAATAGTGATCATGACTGATGCCGATGTCGATGGAAGTCACATCGCCACCCTGATCCTGACCTTTTTCTTCCGTTATATGAAGGAACTGATTGAAAACGGGCACGTTTACATTGCCACCCCTCCGCTTTACCTGATTAAAAAAGGAAACACCCAGCGCTATTGCTGGACCGAAGAGGAACGGCAACAGATCGTCAATGAACTGAGCAACGGAAAAGAGGCAGGTCTCCACATTCAGCGCTATAAAGGTTTGGGAGAGATGAACGCCGAACAACTCTGGCACACCACCATGGATCCGGAATTCCGGACCCTGCGCCAGGTCACCATTGAGAACGGCACTGAAGCAGACCGGATCTTTTCTATGCTGATGGGTGACGATGTTCCGCCCCGCCGGGAATTCATTGAAAAGAATGCACGGTATGCCAACATCGACGTCTGATAACCCGTCGATCGCTCTATGCTGCTTATTTTTACTCCATGATACGCAAAAAGTACCTTTATGTGATAGCCGGCATTGCCCTGCTGGCTGTTATTGCCTATTTTGTCTTCTCCGGCAACCGGAAAAACCAGCAAATCATTGCTACAGTCAAAAAAGGCAGCTTCCCCATCGAAGTCACGACCACCGGAGAACTAATCGCCAAAAGTTCAGAAAAAATTTACGGCCCGCAAGCTTTGCGGCAAATCCAGATCTGGCAGGTTAAAATCCAGGACATCATTCCCGACGGCACCGTTGTAGATTCCGGTCAATATGTGGCCTCCCTCGACCGTACTGAAATCTCCAACAAGATCAAGGATGAAGAGACCAACCTGGAAAAACTGGAATCCCAGATGACCAAAACCCGTCTGGATACCTCCCTCGAACTGCGCAGCGCCCGCGATGAACTGATCAACCTTAAATACTCCCTGGAGGAGAAAAAGATCACCTTAGACCAGTCAAAATACGAACCTCCCGCCACCATCCGCCAGGTACAGATCGATCTTGAAAAATCAGAAAGAGCCTATGAACAAGCGGAGAAAAATTACAAACTGCGCTACCAGAAAGCAGTAGCCAATATGCAGGAAGTCAGCGCTTCCTACAACCAGGCGAAAAGGAAACTTGAACAGATGACATCGGTACTGCAGGAATTCAACGTGAAAGCCCCGAAAGCCGGTATGGTGATCTACCGCCGCAACTGGGACGGCAACAAGATCGGCATCGGCTCCACCGTCAACGCCTGGGATAACATCGTGGCTGAATTGCCCGACCTTTCGGAAATGATCTCAAAAACTTATGTTAATGAGATCGATATCAGTAAAGTAAAGGCAGGTCAAGCTGTTCGTATCGGAATCGATGCCTTCCCTGAGAAAAAATTTACCGGTAAGGTGACAGAAGTAGCCAATATCGGTGAACAGCTGCAAAACACCAACGCGAAAGTTTACGAAGTACGCATCCTGGTCCATGAATTCGACTCGATCCTGCGACCGGCCATGACAACTAAAAACACCATCCTTACCAATGTCATCGACAGCGTACTGTTTATTCCGATTGAAGCCATATTCAATGCTGATTCGGTGACCTTTGTCTATAAAAAGAAGGGCAGCTCTGTTACCCGGCAACAAGTGATCCTGGGCCCGTCGAATGATAATGAAATCATTGTGCGTGAAGGAGTTGAAGAAGCGGATGAAGTGTTGCTGGTACCACCCGAAAAAGCAGAAAAACTAACCCTGCAAAAACTTCCGCCAGAGATCCTTGTTAAATACAAGACAAAAACAGTGAAAAAAGGTTCCTAATCTTTCAGCCATGTTCGGAAGGTACCTCTATATTTTTAACATCGCGCTGGAAGCGGTTTTTCTGAATAAATTCAGATCCATCCTCACCGCCCTGGGAATCATTTTCGGCGTAGCCGCAGTGATTACCATGATGGCCATCGGCAACGGCGCACGCCAGGAGATCCTCGACCAGATGAAACTGGTGGGAGTCAACAACATCCTGATCGCCCCCAAACAGGAAAAATCAAAAGGCTCCGGAAGTAGCTCGGCAGGGAACACCGAATCGGGTCAGAGCCAGGAACAAGACAAGGATAAGAGCAAAGGGAAATTCTCTCCCGGCCTGAGCCTCAAAGATGCAGAAAGTATTAAGAAGATTATCCCCACCGTAGCTACCGTAAGCCCTGAAGTGATCTACGAAACCGATATCGTCAAAAACGGCGTTAAAACATCAGCCAAGCTTACGGGTGTAACTCCCGATTTTTTCCGTGTTTTCGCCCTCGAACTGCAAAGCGGGGAGATGTTCAACGAGGATCAACTCCGCGACGGAAAACCGGTTTGCATCATTGGCCCCTCCATCAAATCAAAGTTTTTTCCTACAGAAAGCGCCTTGGGAAAAGACATCAAGTGCGGCCCCATCTGGCTAAAAGTGGTAGGAGTGCTGAAAAAAAGGGAAATCAGCCAATCGAGTATTGACAACCTGGGCATCTCCGACTACAACAACTCATTGTATGCCCCAATACAAACGCTTTTACGCCGGTATCGTGACCGTACCATGGTTACCGATGCATCGCTTCACGGTGGAGGGACGGAGTATTATGATGGCGGATTTGCCGTGTTTTCCAGTGGTCAGGATGCTACAACGGACAAAAATCAGATCGATAAAATAGTGGTACAGGTTAAAGAAAGCGAGCAGATAGCCCCCACAACAGAAATTTTGAAAAAAATGATGCTCCGGCGGCATATCGGAGTGGAAGATATTGAAATCAAAGTTCCGGAACTGTTGCTGAAACAGGAACAACGCACCAAAGACATCTTCAATATCGTGCTGGGAGCCATTGCCAGCATCTCGTTACTGGTCGGAGGGATCGGAATTATGAACATCATGTTGGCTTCTGTCATGGAACGGATCAAGGAAATCGGCATCAGGCAGGCCATCGGCGCTACCAAACGCGACATCATCCTGCAATTTTTGATGGAAGCTACCCTTTTGAGCATCACCGGCGGACTGGCCGGTATTATCCTTGGGTTGGCCCTGTCGAAAGGGGTGATGGAAATTACAGGCATCCTGACCATCGTCTCCCCTGTTTCAATCCTCATCTCCTTTGGCGTCTCCGCCTCGGTAGGTATCATCTTCGGCTACATGCCTGCAAAACGGGCTGCCCGACAAGATCCCGTCGAATCCCTTCGGTATGAATAAATTGCAATTCCTGTCTCCTATGAACCGCCCTAACGTCTTACTGAGCGCTCTCCTGGCTCTCTTCTCACTCTCCACGGCAGGACAAGGCACCGTTCGCCGGCTGACCCTCGACGAATCGATCGAGATATCCAAAATGCAATCCCCTTCGGCCTTGACTGCCAGGGAAAATTTCAGGGCCAGCTACTGGGATTACCGGTCCTACCGGGCATCCAACCTTCCTTCACTCGGACTGACTGCTACGCTGCCCACCATAACCCAAAGTCTTTCCCCTTACCTGAACCCCGACGGGACACAAAGTTATGTTCGCCAGCAATACCTCAGCGCTAACGCCAACCTGGCCCTCACCCAAAAGCTGGGGATCACCGGCGGTACGGTATACCTCAGCTCCGGGCTCTCCGGAACCAATAACTTCAACGCCGAAAACCCTATCTCCTACATGAGCACTCCCATCAATGTAGGATTGAACCAGCCGATCTTTACTTACAACTCCTTCCGGTGGGACCGGAAAATTCAACCGCTCAAATATGACCAGGCCCAGAGAAAATACCTGGAAGACATGGAACAGGTGGCCATTACCGCAAGCGATTATTTCTTTAACCTTTTGCAGGCCCAGGTTGAAAAAAAGATTGCCCAAACCAACCTTTCCAACTACGATACCTTGTACCACATTGCCAAAGGCCGTTATCAGCTGGGAAAAATCGCGGAAAATGACCTGTTACAATTGGAATTGAATTTTCTGAAAGCCCAGGCCGCCGTTGAAAATGCCGACCTTTCTTTAGACAATGCCCAATTCCGGTTCAAATCGTTCCTGCGGATCAAAGATTCTGTAAACATCGAACTGATCCCGCCCGCCAACATCCGGTTTTTCACCATCGATCCCAACCTGGCAGTCGATTATGCCAACAAGAACTCTTCCTCTGCCATCGAATTCCGGAAAAGATTGCTTGAAGCTGCCCGGGATGTGAACCGTGCCAAGACCGAAGGACGCTTCGATGCTGAACTCAATGCCGTGATCGGTCTTACCCAAACCGGAGCAACAGTTCCCGATGCCTACCTGAATCCCCTTGATCAGCGGCAGGTTTCGCTGGGATTGACCATTCCTATCCTTGACTGGGGCGTGGCACGGGGCAAGATCAAAATGGCACAATCACAGGAAGAAGTGGTCAAAACTGCAGTAGAACAGGAGATCATTGACTTTCAACGCAACGTTTATCTGAAAGTCGTCCAATTCAACATGCAACAAAACCAACTCCGGATCGCTGCCAAATCTGATACTGTGGCGCGAAAAAGCTATGAAGTGACCAAAGGGAGGTACCTCATCGGCAAAATCAACAGCATTCTTGACTTAAACAATGCCCAGATAGAGACCGACAACTCAGAAAAAAACTACTATTATGCCTTGCAGACTTTCTGGAAAAGCTACATGGAGATCCGGAAAATGACCTTGTTCGATTTTCAAAAAGAGGAACGGCTGCATTTTGACCCCAACGCATTCAAATAAAGGCTAACCCACCTGAAGTCTTTACTTTTCGAGGTTTTTAGCTTCGTTCCAGTAGCGATCCATTGTTTCCAGCGTTAATTCGTGCAGTGGTTTTCCCTGTGCAGCTGCTTTTTCCTCGATGTACCGGAAACGGGTAATAAAACGCTGGTTGGTCCTTTCCAGGGCATCTTCAGGGTTCACCTCGATAAATCGGCCGTAATTGATCAGTGCAAAGAGCAGATCCCCCATTTCATGTTCTTTTCTTGCATGGGGTGCATCAGAATCGATGGTCTCTTTGAGTTCCTGCAGCTCTTCCATTACTTTTTTCCAGACCTGGCCGGGGTTTTCCCAATCGAAACCCACTCCGGCCGCCTTCTCCTGGATCCGGTAAGCCTTCACTACGGCAGGCAAGCCGGAGGGTACCCCTGAAAGGACAGAATGATTGCCCTTTTCCTTCAACTTGATTTTTTCCCAGTTGTCGCGGACCTCTTTGGCATCTTTGACCTTTACATCTGAAAAGATGTGAGGATGGCGATGGATCAATTTGGCAGTAATGGTCTTCAATACATCGCCGATATCGAAAGCACCTGATTCTGAAGCAATTTTTGAATAGAAGACCAGGTGAAGCATGAGATCTCCCAACTCTTTCCTGATCGAGTCCATATCCTTTGTGAGGATGGATTCCGATAATTCGTAAGTCTCTTCGATGGTCAGGTAGCGGAGGGATTCAAGGGTCTGTTTCTGGTCCCAGGGACAGCGGGCCCGGAGTTCATCCATCACTTCGAGCAGTTTGCGGAAGGCCGCAATTTTTTCTTCCATTCTGATTATTTTTTGACGGGACCGGTTTTGCGTACTGCCTCTTTTCCGAATTTTACATACCGGGAACTACTGGCAGCGAGAACCCATAATGCTTCTGTAACAATGAGTTAATAGGCTCTCGCGAAGAGTACCCGCTGGGTAGAGGGACGGCCGGTGTAAATACATTTTCCGTTTTCTTTCGGATTATTGAGCGGGATGACACGGATGGTCGCCTTGGTCTCTTCTTTAATTTTTTCTTCCGTTTCGGTGGTACCATCCCAATGTGCTGAAAGGAAGCCACCTTTCTCGTCCAATACTTTTTTAAATTCATCCCAGGTATCAACCCTGAAAGTGTTGTTTTCACGGAAGGCAAGTGCCCGGTCGTAAAGGTTTTTCTGGATCTGATCGAGCAGGTGTACCACTTTTACCTCGACATCGCTGAGTTTGAAGATCTCTTTTTCCAGTGTATCCCGGCGGGCGATCTCCACGGTGCCCTGTTCAATGTCGCGCGGACCGATGGTCAGCCGTAAGGGGACGCCTTTGAATTCATATTCTGAGAATTTCCATCCGGGTTTCTGGGTTTCCCGGTCGTCGTATTTAACAGTTACCCCTTTGGATTCCAGCGCTTTTTTAAGAGGAAGAACCGTTTGGGTGATTTGATCTAATTGTTCGCGGGTCTTAAAGACAGGGACAATGGCTACCTGTACGGGTGCAAGTTTCGGGGGAAGTACCAGCCCGTTGTCATCGGAATGCGACATGATAAGGGCGCCCATCAGGCGGGTGGAGACGCCCCAGGAGGTGGCCCAGACATAATCAAGCTGGTTCGCGTTGTTCAGAAATTTCACGTCAAAAGCCTTGGCGAAATTTTGGCCCAGGAAATGGGAAGTTCCTGCCTGGAGCGCTTTACCATCCTGCATGAGGGCTTCGATGGCATACGTGTCGATCGCTCCGGCAAATCTTTCTGAAGGTGATTTGGTTCCTTTGATGACCGGAATGGCCATGTAATTCTCAGCGAAATCGGCGTAAACATTCAGCATGGTCTCCGCCTCTCTGACTGCTTCTTCCCGCGTGGCGTGGGCTGTGTGCCCCTCCTGCCAGAGAAACTCAGCGGTACGTAAAAAGAGGCGGGTCCGCATCTCCCACCGTACTACGTTGGCCCACTGGTTGATCAACAATGGCAAATCACGGTATGATTTGATCCAGTTTTTATAAGTATCCCAGATGATGGTTTCTGAAGTAGGCCTGACGATCAACTCCTCTTCCAGCTTTGCCTCTTCATCGACGACTATCCCTTTCCCTTCGGGTGAATTCTTCAGCCGGTAATGGGTAACAACGGCACACTCCTTGGCAAAACCTTCGACATGGCTGGCCTCTTTGCTGAAAAACGACTTGGGAATGAAAAGGGGGAAATAGGCATTGGAATGACCGGTCTCCTTGAATTTTCTATCCAGGACACCCTGAATGTTCTCCCAAATAGCATAACCATAGGGTTTAATGACCATGCATCCCCTCACTGCAGAATTTTCTGCCAGATCAGCTTTAATCACCAAATCATTGTACCATTGTGCATAATTTTCAGAACGGGTTGCAAAATCTTTAGCCATTTTAGTATTTTGGTATGAGTTTTGTTATTTTTCAGAAGGTAAAGTCGGACAAAATTACAAAATAATACCATTCCGGCTGCGTTTTGTGAAAGGCGGTTATAAAGAATCAGAACCATGAAAAAATCAATCCTTGGCATCGCGGTGATCAGTTTGATCCTCAGTGCCTGCACATCCCAGAAACTGTCCACATCCTCCTCTTATGATGATGTGTACAACACCTCCGCTCCGCAGGTGACCCACAACCGTCAGAAATTCGATACTCCCCCGGTCACGGGAGCCCAGGTGATCACCACACCCGACAGTATCTCGGGGGTTCAATCCCGCTCCTCGACTTTTGCGGATGATTACAACGATTATTCCTATTCTTCCCGGATCAACCGCTTCAACAGTTCAGATACCACCAAAGGTTATTTTGATGATTCCTATACCGGCAATTCGGTATATGGCAGTTCCGGGAGCAGCGAGCCCACTGTTAACCTTTACCTGGGTTATGGCTTCGGGAATTACTGGGGTCCTTCAACCTCTTTTGGCTTCGGTTGGGGCTATCCTTATTATGGCTGGGGTTATGACTGGGGTTGGGGATATCCCTATTCCGGTTGGTACAGTCCATGGTACAGCCCCTGGTACAATCCCTGGTATTATTCTTATTACTACCCGGGTTACTATGGTTGTTGCTGTTGCTACCCGTGGTACCATGAAAATTATCCGCCCTATTATGCCAATGATTACTACTATGGTTCAAGAAGAAACCTTACCAGTACTGACCGGGGCATCTCTGCACGGAACGACAGGATTGCTTCGGTAAATAATAACACCCTGAGCATGAACAATGACCGGACGAGCGGTTCACCAGCCAACGCGAGGGTCACTGAAACAGCAGGAGGAAAGCAAGTTTCCGTACAACCCGCTGCGCGTACAACCCCGTCCAACCAGTCCACCTATAAATACAACCGTTCGACCCGTTCAGGACAGGCCGCTTATTCCCGTAGCGGAAGCCAGCAGGTACAAACCCGCGGACAACAACCGGCACCACGGTACAGCCGCCAGGGAAGTACCACCCAGGTTCAACGTTCAGGTAACGTCCAAAGTTATACTTCACCGGCTTACCGTCAACCCAAATCGAGTCAGGAATACATCAGGCCCAGGAGCCAGAATGCAGGAAGTGCCCGGTCGGCTGCCTCGGATGTCAACCAACGCAGCAACCAGGTACCCTCCACAACCGGTTATCGTAACAAGACAACACCTTCGGGAACATCAGGAACCCGTAGTTACTCCACGCCGTCGAGATCCAATTCTCCTGGTTATTCCACTCCTTCACGATCTGGTTCCAATTACACGGTTCCATCACGGTCTGGTTCAAATTACTCCGCTCCTTCGCGCAGCAGCGGCGGATCCTACTCGGCTCCTTCCGGCGGTGGTCAAAACTATTCCGCTCCTTCACGTTCAGGAGGAGGCAGCGGTTCAGCACCTTCCGGTGGAAGCACCGGCGGTGGCGGTGGTCGCCGCAGGTAATTCCCTATTGTTTCCGGATTATAACTCTAAACGACTGATCCATGAAAAAAATCATCCTCACCGCCCTGCTTTTGGGAGGAATCAGCCAGCTCATGGCTCAAACCGCGGAAGACGCACTCCGCTACTCCAGGGTATTTTACAGCGGCACTGCTCGCTTTAATGGCCTGGGTGGAGCTTTCGGCGCAGTAGGAGCCGACTTTTCCACCCTGGCAACCAACCCTGCAGGAATCGGCCTCTACCAAGCCTCTGAAATGACCTTCACCATCGCCCCGATCATTTCCAATTCCTCATCACTTTTCGAGGGGAACACTTCCACCGATAACCGGGTGAATTTCGGACTGGGGAATTTCGGATTCATTTTCAATATTAAACCAACGAACCAGGGGAGACCCAGCCTTCTCAAATCCCTTAACTTCGGATTCGGCTTTAACCGCCAAAATGATTTCAACAACGAAATCGCCATCAACGGGTATAACCGTTCTTCCTCCATGATGCAAAGCTGGGTGAATGAACTCAATGCCAGTAGGACACCGCCTGAATTTGTCTATGACGATTATCCCTTTGACCTCGGACTGGCATACAATGCCAACCTGATCGCATACGACTCGGTTCCCGGAGAATATTACTGTGATGCACAATACGGAGGCGTCCTTCAGAATAAAACCATCAACTCCTACGGATCGATGAATGAAATCGACCTCTCTCTGGGAGGAAATATTGCAGATCAACTCTATTTCGGACTGACCTTAGGGATCCCCACGCTTCGTTACTTCGAACGAAGCGTTTACCAAGAGGTAGCCGCTTCGGATACAATCCCTAACTTCATTTCACTCAATTACTATTATAACCTTCAGACCCAGGGAACCGGTATCAATGTCAAATTCGGTTTGATCTACCGCCCGGTGAATTGGTTCAGGATCGGGGCTACCATTCATACGCCGACGTGGTTTCCAAGCATGAACGATGAATGGTTCAGTTCCATGACCTCACGGTTCTCCGTACATGATTGGAATACAACAGCTTATTCACCGATTGGCAATTTTAATTACCGCCTTACCACCCCCTTCAGGGCCATGGGCAGCTTGGCATTCATCATCGGGTCTTACGGATTGGTATCTGCTGATTATGAATACGTAAATTATTCACAAGCCCGCTTCAATTCAACTCAGGACAGCTTTTCGGATGTAAACAACGAAATCAGCTCCGGCTACCAATCCTGGGGGAACCTGCGACTCGGTACAGAATGGAGGCTGGGGGATTTCCGGTTAAGGGGAGGTTTTGCCTATTTCAGTAATCCTTACAAGCAAGGCACCAACAATACCGAACGTTACCAGGCCTCCGGAGGGTTCGGATACCGGTCGAAATACTTTTTTGCTGATGTTACCTATGTATGGTCGCAAATGAAACAGGAGTATTACCTGTATGACCGCACCATGGTTCCTGCCGCATCCATCACGAACAACACCCATACGGTATATACCACGATCGGGTTCAGGTTTTAATCATTTTTTCCTGAGTCTGTTTAAACCAGCCCGGGCTTTTTGGCTCAGGCTGGCTTTGTATTCGGGTGTCGGGATATTAAGGCATAACCTGAAAGCGCTGTCGGCAAGGGTGTTGTTGTGCAGTGTTTCATACATCAAGCCCATTTGCAATGCTGATGCACAAGCGAAGTAGTAAGGCTCCGCCTTTCCCCTTTGGATGGTCTGCCGGTAATAACCGATGGCTTTATCGAACTCCTTTTTTTCCTGGAAAATTCTTCCCAAACGGTAAGTGTACTCGATCAGGTCGCGGCTGGTCTTAAGGTAACTCCTGACCGGATGACCATTCATCTCCTCCAAAGCCCGGTCGTAATAACCCCCGTCAAAAAGCAATCGGGCTTTGAGCAGGATCGTTGAGGGCGACATTCCGGCCAGGGCTTCCTGAACGGCCTGTTTGTCTTCATCGATGAGTGGGGAAGGAATTTTTTTCAGACGGTCCATGCGTCGAAGATAACCTGCAGTGTCTCCTTTTAAAAAATCGATCCAGGCCAGTTTTTGCAGGGTCGCTCCCACGTAATTCCGGCCACGGAACCTTGCCAGGTACCTCTGGAAAAAGATTCCTGCATCCGGATCCATGCGATGCAGGCGTACCAGACCTTCGAGATAATCAAGGTAATAAAACGGGTAGGCCTCCCGGTCTGCTTTTCGCGAAGATAACGCATATAACGCCCTGTCATTCATCCCATTACGCATATAAATATTGGCTTTTGCGAATACAATCAGGGGGCTCTCATTAAATTGTACATTTTGGGCTGATTCGGCTAATTGATCGATCAGGTTTAACGCTTCAGTATGGTTTTTCTGAAGGTTGCCCGCAATGAGTGCCAGATAAAAGGCTGCTTCGGGGCGTAACAGGTTGATCACCGGATCCGGACCGCAATAAGAGACCACGGAACGAAGTTCTGCCATTCCCTGAGCGATGGATCCTTTGAATCCCAGTATTTTACTGATCCAGGTCAGGTTATCGGGAATCATTCCTGTCAGAAGATGGATAATTCCCAGGGGTGTATTATCAGGAAGAAAAACCGGAAACATGGCCTCATTCTCATTGAGCAGGGTACCGGCTGTGTGTACATCCAGGGCAGCTTGGGTGAAATCGCCGAATTTGAGCCTTACAAAGGCCCATTGCATGTAAATTTCAGCCAGGCAATACCGGTAGAAAGGTTGGGATGGATCACCTTTTTCAAGAACCCTTATCCGTCGCGTTTTGTTGGGGAGAAGTCTCTCAAGATCCTTTTCTTCCTCTCCCATGTAAAGGATCAGAAAGTCGATGTAGTTTTCGAGATAATGGGGAAGCAGGTTGGTCGGATTGGTTGCTTTTTCCTCTTCCAGTAACCTGGTGGCTTGTTGGAAATGAAGTGTAAAGATCGCCTGGTAAGCCTCCCGGCAACGATCATTAAAAAGGTATTGGGCCGTCAGAGAAGGAGCTGTACCTATAAAAATTCCCGTGATCAGTAAGATTCTGATCACGGGAATTTTAGCCGGGAAAACCCGAACAAACATTATTTAATGGCGTTCACAATCCCGTTATCGACAAGGATGCGACCGCAATACTCGCAAACAATGATCTTTTTGTGCATCCTGATATCCAGCTGGTGTTGGGGTGGAATTTTGTTGAAGCAACCGCCGCAGGCATCTCTTTCAATCTGTACAACGGCCAGACCGTTGCGTGCATTCTTCCGGATGCGTGTATAGGCGGTCAGCAATCTTTCTTCGATAAACTTCCGATTTTCATCCGAGGACTTCTGGAGATCTGACTCTTCTTTTTCAGTCTCAGCAATGATGTCATCGAGTTCATTGCGTTTGATATCGAGATCATTTTTCCTGTCCTGGAGTAATTTTTGGTGATGTTCGATTTCCTGTGATTTCAGATCCAATGCTGCCTGGTACTCTCTGATTCTCTTTTCCGATAATTGGATTTCAAGGTTCTGGTATTCGATTTCCTTCGTGAGAGAGTCATACTCACGGTTGTTTCTGACATTCATCTGCTGATCCTCGTATTTTTTGATCAGCGTGAGGGCCTCTTTAATGGCATTTTTTTTATCGGCGATCGATTTATCGAGCGCTAAGGTTTCCTGGATAAAGTTGTCGACACGGGTTTCGAGACCGGCAATTTCATCTTCCAGATCTTGAACCTCGAGGGGTAGTTCTCCACGGATAATTTTTATTTTATCTATCTGAGAATCTATTTGTTGGAGGCTATATAAAGCGATCAATTTCTGTTCGATGGAAACTTCGACTTTCTCTTCGCTTGCTTCGGGTTTAATTTTGGTTGCCGCCTTGGTTGCAACGGCACCTTCCTTAGGTTCTACGGTTGATTCCTGCCCTGTCGATTTGGCGGAAGTTTCACTGCCTGTGGCAGGTTTAAGTTTGGAGGGTTTTGAAGTTGCAATGGGCTTGGATGTTGATTTTGCCATACGTCATCTGTTAAAATAATGTACCGGATTGGTATTGGTCTCAGAAATAAAGACGGCAAAGGTAGGAAATTTTTCAATCAGCGTTGCATGAAGCCATTCTTTTACTCCCACTTCGCTCTCATAATGACCAATATCGGCGACCATCATCTGGCCGGATGGGACGAAGAAATCATGGTATTTCAGATCGGCTGTCAGAAAGATGTCGGCTTCCGCTTTCATTGCATCCGGAATCAGGAAGCTTCCCGAGCCGGTGCAGAGGGCGATTTTTTGGATCGTTTTGTTTCTCCATCCCGAATGACGAATGCAAGGGATTTTCAGAAGCTCTTTGACTTTTTCCAGGAATTGTGTTTCTTCAACAGGTTCCTGAAGTTGGCCGATCAATCCCGAGCCTGCTTTGGCAAAGGTGTTGGAGAGTGGATAAAGATCGTAGGCTGCTTCTTCGTAAGGATGGGAAGCTAATAGCGCTTCGACTACCTTGTTTTTTATATGGTTTTCAAGGATGACCTCTATTCTGATTTCCGGTTCCTGGTGTTGCTGGTCAAGGGTTCCGATAAAAGGATTGGTTTTGCCATAAGCTCTGAAAGTACCATTTCCCGCGACGTTGAAACTGCATTGGTCGTAGTTACCGATATGACCGGCGCCAGCCCTGAACAGGGTGTCGCGGACAGCTTCAGCATGTTCTGCCGGACAAAAAGTGACCAATTTGGTCAGCTTTGAAGTCACCGGACGAAGTACCTTGTAGTCGGCGACTCCCATTCCTTTGATCACATGGGCATTGAGCCCTTCGAGGATGTTATCGAGGTTGGTATGACAGGCATAGATGGCGGTATCGGTTTGGATGGCCCTGGTGAGGATGGTGGTGACAGGGTCGTCGGGTAGCAGTTTTTTGAGTGAATGAAAAATGAACGGGTGGTGGGAGATTACCAGGTTGCATTGTTTCCTGATGGCTTCTTCCATCACTTCCGGTGTCACGTCGAGGCAAACCAGTATTCCGGATAATTCGTGGTCAGGGTCACCGGTTATGAGTCCGGCATTATCGAAATCCTCCTGGTAGGTGAGCGGAGCCAGCGACTCAAGATAGCCGTTCACGGTACTTATCTTCATAATAACGCTTTTATCTGAGGGGCCTCCTTAAGTAGAAAATCCCCGGTGATAAAGATACGTAGTATGTCGGCTGATGAGATCAGATTGTTCATAAAGTTGTTTAAAAGTTTACCGCAATGATGTCATGGGAGTGATGAAAAATGATAAAATTTGATCGCTTAAAAACGGTATAAACTCTCCTTATGAAATCTTCTGTCCTGTTCATCGCGGATAAAAACCAGGTTCACCGGAGCTTGTTAAAATACCATCTGAATGTGAACAAATTCAGCAATGTTCATGTTTTTCAGTCGGGCAGTGAATGTTTGTACAGGATCCGGAAGAATCTTGTACCCGATTTTTTAATTGCCGACTTGGATATCGGAGATATAACAGGACCGGAGCTGATGGAAAAAGTGAGGGAATTGGCTCCTTCTGTTCGTTTTATCTTTTTTTCCAGCCAGGATAATCCGCTATTGGCACTCAAGTTGCTGGAATCAGGAGCAACAGACTATATTGTCAAGACCAAAAAAATTGACCTGGGTATCAAAGAGCTGGTCAGGAACATCGCTTATCTGGTCCGTGTTGAGGCATCAGAAGAAATCGCTGGTGATTTGTAACCCCTTGCCCGGATGATCCCGTGATTTGTTTTTCCCGGTGATATATTTTTTTTTAAATTTAGGGGCTTGAACCATGGGTAAATTCTATCAGGTCCTTTTGGCGCCCTTGTCCTTTTTATTCGGGCTGTTTATGCAGATCCGGAACTGTCTTTTTGATCTGAAAATACTGCCTTCCAAATCCTTTGAAATACCGGTGCTTTCAGTGGGGAATCTCTCATACGGCGGGACGGGTAAGACCCCGATGGTGGAGTATCTTGTCATGCTGCTCAAACCTTCTCCGGCCCTTTCGATCCTCAGCCGCGGATACGGTCGTGAAAGCAAAGGATTTATCGTGGCCAACAAGCGATCGAATGTAAAATACATCGGGGATGAATCCCTGCAGTACCAGAAAAAATTTCCTGAAGTCCGGGTGGCAGTTGATGAACAGCGGAAACGTGGCATCACACTGTTGCTTCAAAAATTCCCGGATCTCGAAGTGGTACTGCTTGATGATGCATTCCAGCACCGGTATGTCAAACCGGGCCTCTCCATTTTGCTTACCGATTATCACCAGCTCTATTCCGAAGACTATGTCCTTCCTTCGGGAACACTCAGGGAATTTCGCAGGGGCGCCGGAAGAGCTGATATCCTCGTGGTCACCAAAACTCCGAAAGTTTTCTCTCCTATTTCCCGACGAAGGATTCTTGAGGAGCTCCATCCGGCATCGCATCAGGTGGTTTGCTTCTCGTATATTAAATATAGCGAACCGATTCATTTTCAGGAGGGAACTGAAGTGCCTTTTCCTGAAAAAGTGACCAACTGTCTGCTTATCACCGGAATCGCCAACCCCTATCCCCTCCAGGAACACATGGAAAGAAAATGCAGTGAACTGGTCACCATGTCTTTTCCTGACCATCATCCCTATAATGAAAAGGATGTGGAGATGATCCTGAAAAAATTTAATGACCTGCCTACCCAAAAGAAAGTGATGGTGACCACGGAGAAGGACCTCATGCGGTTAAAATCGCCGGAACTTTGCACTAAATTCAGGAATATGCCGTTATTTTACGTTCCGATTGAGATCGATTTTCACGGAAAGGATAAAGAAATTTTTGATAAAAAGATCATTAACTATGTTGAAAAATCTAAAAGAAACCATTGATTTTCTGAAAAGTCGCATCCATGATCAGCCCGAAGTGGGGATCATCCTGGGTACCGGTCTGGGAGGGCTGAGCAAAGAGATTGCGATCGATACTTCCATTCCCTACAAAGATATTCCTCATTTTCCGGTTTCCACGGTAGATGGCCATTCAGGGAGATTGATTTTTGGTACCATGAGCGGTAGAAAAATTGTGGCCATGCAGGGAAGATTCCACTATTATGAAGGATACACCATGAAGGAACTGACCTTCCCTATTTATGTCATGAAATACCTGGGTATCAAGCTATTGATCCTTTCCAATGCCAGCGGAGGCGTCAATCCTGAATTTGAAGTAGGCGACATCATGGTGATTGAAGATCACCTTAATTTAATGAAAGACAATCCGTTGATTGGTCCGAATGACGATTCAGTCGGAACCCGTTTCCCGGATATGAGCACTGCCTACAATAAAACCCTGATCAAGCATGCTTTTGACATTGCAGAGGAGGAAGGAATCCGGCTGCGCAAAGGTGTTTACGCGGCTGTTTCAGGGCCTACTTATGAAACTCCCGCCGAGTACCGATACATCCGTACTATCGGGGCAGATGCGGTTGGCATGTCGACGGTTCCAGAAGTGATTGCTGCAAGACATATTGGACTTGAGTGCTTTGCCGTTTCTATTATTTCTGACCTGGGCGTCCCCGGGAAAATCGTGGAGATCTCCCACAAACATGTGATCGATTCAGCCAGTCTGGCTGAACCCTTGATGACACGGATCATCAAGCGGATGCTGCCTTTAATTGGATGATCACATTATATTAATATTCAATACTTTAACCTTCCATTTTGTACCGATCCGGCAGCGTTTCTGGCTGAGTGACAGGGATATCAAACCGGCTCCGGCCAAAGAACCGGGTATAAGGAACAAATCGGGAGTAAAGACCTGTTCATGATTGATCAGATGGTTGATCATGATAACGCTGAAAATCACGGCCGATCCGATAAGTAATGATTTTCCAAATTTTTTTGGGAAAGCGAATTGTTTATATACTGAATGGATCTCTTTCAGATCGACAGGGAAAGGCCTTAGTTCAGAGACCATGATAGTGGAATCTTCCAAAGCCCATACCCTTCCCTTGAGCAGCGTGTCGAGGGGAGAGACCCGAAGTTTGACAGGATCACCAACTTTAAAGGTATATTTCCTGAGGGTACCGATTTTTTCCACCAGCAATGTTTTCTGGGAAAAAATCAGGACAGGGCTTAAGAATAACAAAATGAAAAATACCAGGGTTTTCATGAATCGAAAGAAACAATAAAGGTACAATGATTTGCATTTAAGACCGCGTTTGGTTCGTCTTGTTGAAAAAAAAGGGATGGAAGGAGAAAATACTAAGGGGAATAACGCTACTTTTGAACCATGGATGATCTGAACGCACGTAAAAGGGTTCGTAAGCCGGTTGTCACTGAAACGGTGTTTGAACACGGAAAAATCCCACCCCAGGCAACTGACCTGGAAGAGGCTGTGTTGGGGGCCATGATGCTTGAAAACGACCGCTTAGCCGAAGTAATTGAGGTATTAAAGCCGGAAGTTTTTTATAAAGAACAACACCGGGTGATTTTCACAGCCATCCAGCGGCTCTTCGGGCAAAATGAACCGGTGGATATCCTGACGGTCACCGAAGCATTGAGAAAAACCGGAGAGTTGGAAATTGCCGGGGGCCCCTATTACATCACGATGCTGACCAATAGAATTGCTTCTGCGGCCAACATCGAATTCCACTCACGCATTATCCTTCAGAAATTCATACAACGGGAACTTATCCGGGTTTCCTCAGACATCATCAAAGATGCTTATGAAGACACTACCGATGTTTTCGACTTGTTAGACCGTGCGGAAAATGGATTGTTTGCCATCAGCGAGAGCAGCATCGGGAAGTCGTACATGGATATGCAATCGATTATTAGGGAGGCGATCAAGGAAATCGTAGCCGGAAGGGAGCACGAAGGGCAGTTGCGCGGAGTGGGCTCGGGTTTCACAGAGCTCGACCGGGTTACTTCAGGGTGGCAGAAATCTGACCTTATCATCATTGCCTCCCGTCCCGGTATGGGAAAAACAGCTTTTGCCCTCACCATGGCCCGTAACGCCGCGGTTGATTTCAAGAAACCCGTCGCGGTTTTTTCTCTGGAGATGTCGTCCATCCAATTGGTGACACGTTTGATATCGAGCGAGACAGAAATTCCTCAGGAGAAGCTGAGGAAAGGAACCATGGAAGAACATGAATGGACACAGCTCCACACGCGGATTGCAGCATTGATCGATGCCCCGCTTTTTATTGACGATACCGCTGCTTTGTCGATTTTCGATCTCCGGGCTAAATGCCGACGGTTAAAAGCCCATCACGACATACAAATGATCATCGTAGACTACCTGCAACTGATGCAAGGCAGCCAGGAGGTTAAAGGCAACAGAGAACAGGAGATCAGCAGCATCTCGAGGGCATTGAAATCATTAGCCAAAGAATTGAACGTGCCGGTGATCGCCCTGTCACAGCTCAGCCGTGCTCCTGAAAAACGATCTCCAGGCGCCAAACCCATCTTGTCAGACCTCCGCGAATCGGGTTCCATCGAACAGGATGCAGATATGGTTTTATTCATCTACCGGCCTGAATATTATAAGATTGACCAGGATGAACATGGCGAATCGACCTCCGGAATGGCTGAACTCAGTATCGCTAAAAACCGTAACGGCCCGCTCAAAGATGTGAAACTGCGCTTCATCTCAAAGTACGCCAAATTCGTGGATGAAGAGGTTTCCTTCAGTACGGGTAAACCCATTCCGGCCAACACCACCTTCGACGGTTCAATCCGTACAAAGACTATCATGTCGAAAATGGATGATGATGAACACGACCAGGTACCGTTTTAAGTTTACTCTCGTTGCGCTCATTTTTTTCCTGTTGTCGGGCTTCGGGAACTTGCGGGCGGCCTACCTGCTCGTACCAATGGACAACAGTCAGCAAAATCACCTGAAAGCCTACGGTATTGCTTTCTGGGTGCTAAAGCAGGATATCGAGGTGAGCTGGTTGCTGAATTACCGGGGCGGAAGTTTTATGTTTCAGTATGCCAAACCCTTAGAACAGGAGTGCGTGATCCGTGGTGTTAGTTTCCAGGTTGTTGCCGATGTTCAGGCCTCTGCCATCCTTCTTGAAATCGCCGATCCACAAGTCAATATGGAGACCATTAAACTCCACAAAGCGCCCAGGATCGCAGTCTATTCCCCCAAAAACAAACTTCCCTGGGATGATGCCGTGACCCTGGTACTTTCCTATGCTGAAATTCCTTACGATGTGATCTACGATGAGGAGATCGTGTCAGGAGTATTGCCATTGTACGACTGGTTACACCTTCATCATGAGGACTTTACCGGGCAATATGGAAAATTTTGGGCTGCGTACCGTAACTTTCCCTGGTACCAGCAGGATGTCACAGCCCAGGAGGAGGCCGCCCGCCGGTTGGGTTTTGCTAAAGTTTCACAGATGAAACTGGCAGTGGCCATGAAGATCCGTGATTTTGTGGCAGGAGGTGGCTACTTATTTTCAATGTGTTCAGCTCCTGACAGTTACGATGTCGCTTTATCAGCCGAAGGGGTTGACATTTGCGATGTTATGTTCGACCATGATCCGATAGAAGCAGGAGCTCAGTCAAAACTGAATTTCGGGAAGTGTTTTGCTTTTGAGAATTTCACCATCAGCACCAATCCTTATGAATACGAAATCTCCTCCATTGATGTCACCGAAACACGCCCCAAAAGCATCACCCGCGAGAACGATTTCTTCACCCTGTTCGATTTTTCCGCCAAATGGGACCAGGTACCCAGCATGCTCTGCCAGGATCATGAGACACTGATCCACGGGTTCATGGGACAAACCACGGCCTTCAACAAGAAGTACCTGAAATCGAATGTGGTGGTATTGGGTGAGACCAAATCATTGAATGAAGCCCGTTACATTCACGGGGATTTTGGGAAAGGAACATGGACCTTCCTGGGCGGGCATGATCCCGAAGACTACCAGCATCTGGTAGGGGATCCCCCGACCGATCTGAACCTCCATCCCAATTCGCCCGGCTACCGGCTGATCCTCAACAACGTGTTGTTCCCGGCTGCCAAAAAAGAGAAGCGGAAAACCTGATCCATCCGATTATTTTCGGGAATAAATCTCAAAGGTATAGTTGAGCCCGCTGGCCGGGTCATGCTGTATTTCACCGGCCGAAATGCATTCCCAAAGTTCAGAATCGATTTCAGGAAAAAAGACATCCGCTTCAAAAGCGCAGTGCACACGCGTAATATAGAGGCGATCGGCAAAATGTAACAGCTGCCTGTAAACAGAGGCGCCTCCGATGATGAAGGTCTCCTCGGCCGGATCGCACAATGCGATGGCTTGGTTTACAGAGTGGACGGTCTCGCACAGCTCCAGCGTTTCGTCAGGGCGATCCGTGATGACGATGTTACGGCGATCGGGCAAAGGGCGCCGGGGTAACGAAAACCAGGTATTCCGGCCCATGATCACCGGATGGCCGCGGGTTACCTGTTTGAAATATTTCAAATCGCCGGGCAAATGCCAAAGCAATTGGTTATTTTTTCCAATGGCATTGTTTTCAGCAATGGCTACGATCAACGAGAGCATGAGAACGAATTTAAACGGAAATATCTCCTTTGATATGCGGATGACACTGATAACCTGTGAGTTGAAAATCATCAAAACGAAAATTATCGATATCGGTGACGTCCGGATTCAGGGTCATCATGGGTAACGGGAAAGGTTTCCGGGTCAGTTGAAGTCGAACCTGTTCGAGGTGATTCCGATAGATGTGGGCATCGCCCAGGGTATGGATGAACTCGCCCGGCTGAAGTCCGGTCACCTTTGCCACCATCAGGAGAAGAAGCGCGTAAGAGGCAATGTTGAAGGGCACGCCCAGGAAAATATCACAGCTTCGTTGGTACATCTGGCAGGATAATTTTCCGCCTGCAACATAAAACTGGAAGAGGATATGACAGGGTGGTAAGGCCATTTTGTCCAGTTGGCTGACGTTCCAAGCGCTGACGATGTGCCTTCGGGAATCGGGATTCTGCCGGATGGAATCAATCACCTGCCGGATCTGGTCGATCGATCCGCCCGAACCATCGGGCCAGGAGCGCCACTGAACCCCGTAAACAGGGCCTAATTCACCGTCCTGACCGGCCCATTCATCCCAGATAGTGACCTTATTTTCATGGAGATAACGCAGGTTTGAAGAACCCTGAAGAAACCAGAGCAATTCATGAATGATGGAGCGAAGATGGAGTTTTTTAGTGGTCAACAACGGAAATCCCTCTTGTAAATCAAATCGCATCTGGTAGCCAAAGACGCTGAGGGTTCCGGTACCGGTACGGTCTTCTTTTGGAACACCGTGGTTCAGCACATGATCAAGAAGGTCAAGGTATTGTTTCATTCTCTGACAATTTGATGATCAATGGACCGGCGCCGTTTTAAACGCTTCGGGATCGTGTTTATGCTTGAAAAACAGTGCGAACAGGATGGCAACAACCAGGGCGTACGCAGAGAATGAGAGCCATATCCCTCTCCAGTCGAAAGAGCCATCTGCCCGGGTAAAGAATGTATCGATCACGATGCCGCTGATGCGGCTGCCGAAAAAAGCTCCGAATCCGTTGGTCATCATCATGAACAATCCCTGGGCGCTGGCCCGGATACCGGGTTCGCTCTGGCTTTCTACGTAAAGAGAGCCGGATATGTTAAAGAAATCGAAAGCCATTCCGTAGATGATGCAGGAAGCGATGATCATCCAGAGGCCGTCGGCCGGGTTCCCGTAAGCGAACAAACCAAAGCGAAGCACCCAGGCGATCATGCTGAAAAGCATCACTTTTTTGATTCCGAACCTTCTCAGGAAGAAGGGAATTGCAAGAATAAACAAGGTTTCGGAGATCTGGGAAATCGACATAACGATGGCTGGGTATTTTACTGCGACCAGGTCCTTGTATTCCGGTATGTTTTTGAAATCGTGCAAGAAGGTATCCCCGTAGGCATTGGTCAGTTGAAGTGCGGCGCCCAGCAGCATGGCAAAGATGAAGAAGATGGCCATTTTATAGCTTTTGAAAAGGCTGAAAGCATGGAGGCCTAAAGCGCTGACCAGGTTATGTTTTTGGGCTTTCCCGAGGGGCGGGCAAGCCGGAAGCGTAAAGGAATAGAGCCCAAGGAAGAGAGAGGCGGCAGCTGCGACATAGAACTGTTCCGGAGCAGTTTCAAGTCCTGTCAGGCTGATGATCCAGAGGGCGACAATAAAACCCACGGTCCCCCAGACCCGGATGGGAGGATAGTCTCTTACAACATCCAATCCTTTGGTTTTGAGGGCTGAATAAGCGACTGTAATCCCTAAGGCAAGGGTCGGCATATAAAAAACCATATCGGCCATCATCACCCAGAACATGGTGTCGGGGTCGTTGATGGCAGGGACCGTAAACAGAATGGCTGCACTGATGATATGAAATATTCCGTAAAGTCTTTCCGCGTTGACCCACCGGTCGGCAATGATACCCGCAATGGCAGGCATGAAAAGGGAGGCGATCCCCATGGTAGAAAAGATGGCGCCAAAATCGGTTCCCGACCAGTTTTTATTCTGGAACCAATAAGCGGCAATGGTTAGCAACCAGGATCCCCAGATGAAAAATTGAAAAAAATTCAAAATTGTTAAACGTGCTTTAATTCCCATATATGCAGTAGGTTTAAGTGGGTGGATAGTTTCGGGTTGTCGGGTGGTGGAAAAGGTTATTTTCTCCGGTTGATTTCATCCCTGATTTTGGAAGCTTTCTCGTACTCTTCACCGGCGACGGCATTTAGCAACATCTCCTGTAACTCCTCGAGGGTCAGATCAGAGAAGATATCAGCAGGTTCATGTTCCGGTTCTTCCGGGGTCTCTTCGGGAGTGGCAGGCTCATTTTCTTCATCCATCACAATACCTGCGGTTGCCATGATGCTCTCATAGGTATAAATCGGACAATTAAACCGCAAAGCAAGGGCGATGGCATCTGATGTCCGGGAATCAATCTCCCGGACTTTTTTCCCGTCTGAACAAATCAGCAAGGCATAGAAAACCCCCTCGCTGAATCTGTTAATGATAACTTCTGACAGTACTACATTAAAAGCCTCTGAGAAAGACCGGAAGAGGTCGTGGGTGAGTGGCCGGGGGGTCTTGATCTTTTCAAGTTCAATCGCGATCGCCTGGGCCTCAAATCCTCCGATGATGATTGGCAGCCTCCGCTTACCTTCCCGTTCAGAAAGGATCAGGGCATACGCTCCGCTTTGCGACTGGCTGTATGACATTCCAACAATTTCCAACCTGATCTTTTCCATGCCTGAGCACCGGTTTTTACCCCATACAAACCTACGTCATTTTTGCTGAACCGACAAAACATCTGGAAAAAAACCGGGATTAATAAAAAACTTTCTATTTTTGTAACTCTACCAAAAAACAAATAAATGAAAAGACTTTATATGCTCTTGGCAGCCATGATGCTGCCATTGTTCAATTTTGCCAGCGAGGCGGATTTGAAGATTCCCGACCTTGAAACCAGCCAGAATCACCTTCTCCTGTTCGGATTTGTGGTTTGTTTTTTGGGCCTGCTTTTCGGATGGTACCAGTTCCGGAAAGTCAGGAAACTGAAAGCCCACCAATCGATGCTGGATGTTTCGCGGATCATCTTCGAAACTTGTAAAACTTACCTCATCCAGCAAGGGAAGTTTCTTGTCATGCTCTTTCTCATCATCGGACTTTGTATTGCTTTTTATTTCGGTTTCCTCCAGGCGATGCCCATTGGCGGAGTGATCCTGATCCTGGGTTGGACCATCATCGGGATCCTTGGTTCTTACAGTGTCGCTTGGTTTGGCATTCGAATGAACACCCTGGCCAATAGCAGGATGGCTTTTGCCTCTTTGAAACGACAGCCGATCCGGCTGCTGAGCATTCCCCTGGATGCAGGGATGAGCATCGGCGTGATGCTTATCTGCGTTGAACTGATCATGATGCTGATCATCTTATTGTTTGTTCCCCGTGAATTTGCCGGAGCCAGCTTTATCGGTTTCGCCATCGGAGAATCTTTGGGCGCCTCTGCCCTTCGTATCGCCGGAGGAATCTTCACCAAGATCGCAGACATTGGTTCCGACCTGATGAAGGTAGTGTTCAAAATCAAGGAAGATGATCCCCGCAACCCCGGGGTGATCGCCGACTGCACCGGTGACAATGCCGGTGACAGCGTAGGTCCGACTGCCGATGGCTTTGAAACCTACGGAGTGACCGGTGTGGCACTCATCAGTTTCATCGTGCTTGCCGTTGGTTTTATCCCGGGAATGGATGAAACCACCCGCATTCTTTACCAGACAACCCTGCTTACCTGGATCTTTGTCATGCGCATTCTGCTTGTGATAACCTCAATCGGAGCCTTTTATATCAATAAGTTCCTCAGTAAAATTCTTTACGGGAAACAGGATGACATGGATTTTGAGAAACCCCTTACCAATCTGGTCTGGATCTCCTCCATCCTCTCCATCGTGATGACCTTCCTGGCCAGCTACTGGCAATTGGGCGATCTTCCGAACAACCTCTGGCTTACACTGTCAATCATCATCAGTTGTGGAACGCTTGGAGCAGCGCTGATCCCCGAATTCACCAAAATTTTCACCAGCCCGAAATCGAGACACGTCCGCGAAGTGGTACAGGCTTCGCGGGAAGGAGGCGCTTCACTTACCATTTTATCTGGATTGGTAGCCGGCAATTTCAGCGCTTTCTGGAAAGGGATCGTTTTCCTTGTGCTCATGTTCATTGCCTATATCGCAAGCACTTACGGTTTGGATTCCTTGATGATCTATCCTTCTATCTTTGCTTTCGGACTGGTTGCTTTCGGATTCCTGGGAATGGGTCCGGTCACCATCGCGGTCGACAGCTACGGTCCTGTCACTGACAATGCCCAGTCGGTTTACGAACTGTCACTGATTGAGGAAGACAAAGAAAAAGCCACCAGCGAGATTGAAAAAGAGTTCGGTTTCAAGCCCGATTTTGAAAAAGCAAAACACTATCTTGAAGCCAACGACGGTGCAGGCAATACTTTTAAAGCAACGGCGAAACCGGTGTTGATCGGAACTGCCGTGGTCGGTGCCACCACCATGATCTTTTCACTGATTCTGGTCATCAAGAACCATTTCGGAATAGAGCCCGAACAACTCCTCAACGTTCTGAATCCATATACCATTTTTGGATTTCTGATGGGCGGTGCCGTGATCTATTGGTTCACGGGGGCCTCCATCCAGGCTGTTACCACGGGAGCCTACAGAGCTGTTGAATACATCAAACGAAACATCCGGCTCGATGCCAATGCCGATAAAAAAGCTTCCGTTGAAACTTCCAAAGAGGTGGTCAGGATTTGTACCCAGTACGCCCAAACCGGAATGTTCAATATTTTCATCGCTATTTTCTCTTTCGCCTTAGGCATCGCCTTCCTTTCAGGTTATCAAAATTCTTCTTTTGACATCCATACCCCGCTACGTTATGAGGCGGCCTCCTTTTTCGTAGCCTATCTGATCGCCATTGCCTTTTTCGGTTTGTTCCAGGCAATCTTCATGGCCAATGCGGGAGGTGCATGGGACAATGCAAAGAAAGTGGTGGAAGTGGACCTGAAGGAAAAGGGAACCACCCTCCATGATGCCACTGTGGTTGGTGATACCGTTGGAGATCCGTTCAAAGATACCTCTTCGGTAGCACTGAACCCGATCATCAAATTCACTACCCTTTTCGGAATGTTGGCCATGGAAATCGCTATTTCGGAAAGTTTTTACTCCGTAGCGCCCTTTATCGGCCTCGTTTTTTTCGCCATTGCCCTCTATTTTGTTTACCGTTCGTTTTATAAAATGCGGATAAAAAAAGAGCAATAGCGCAAGCACTGACATTAATATTTAAAAACTATTTTCATGATCACTAACAATTTTGCCAGACGGCACAACGGTCCGTTTGGAGACGAAATCCGTAAAATGACGGAAAAGATCGGGGTCTCGTCGATCGAAGAACTCATTGACCAAACGGTTCCTGCTCCCATCCGGATGCAGAAACCCCTGGATTTACCCGACGGCATGAATGAACATGAGTACCTCAACCATATCCGTTGTATCGGTTCAAAAAATAAGTCATACAAGACCTTCATCGGAATGGGGTATTACAACACCATTTTGCCGGGCGTGATCCAGCGAAATATTCTGGAAAACCCGGGCTGGTACACCGCTTATACCCCTTACCAGGCTGAGATTTCCCAAGGCCGGCTGGAAGCTTTGTTCAATTTTCAAACCATGGTTGCCGACCTCACCGGTATGCCTATTCCCAACGCTTCCCTGCTGGATGAAGGGACTGCCGCTGCTGAAGCGATGATCATGCTTTTCAACAGCCGTTCCAGGGATGCCATCAAACGGAATGCCCGCCATTTCTTTGTATCTGACACCCTGTTTCCCCAAAGCATCGATGTCATCAAAACCCGGGCTTACCACCTTGGAATTGCACTGGTCATCGGAAAAATGGATCAGGTCGTTTTCAATGATCAGCTCTTTGGAGCAGTGATCCAATACCCCGATCAATACGGGGCGGTGACCGATTACAGGGATTGGGTTGAAAAAGCACATGCCAACGGAACAACTGTGGCAGTAGCCACTGACCTTCTGAGCCTGACTTTGCTGACCCCTCCGGGAGAATGGGGCGCAGATGTGGTGTTTGGTTCCACCCAGCGATTCGGAATTCCGATGGGTTATGGCGGGCCCCATGCCGCTTTCTTTGCCGTGAAAGAGGAGTACAAAAGGCAAATTCCCGGACGGATCATCGGGATCTCGGTGGATGCCAATGGGAACAAAGCCTTTCGTATGGCCCTCCAAACCCGTGAACAACACATCAAACGTGAACGGGCCACTTCTAACATCTGTACTTCCCAGGTGCTGTTGGCCGTAATGGCCGGCATGTATGCTGTTTACCACGGCCCGAAAGGAATCCGGCAGATTGCACGCCATATCAATATCCTAACAGGCGTTTTGGCCCGGGAAGTTGAAAAATATGGCTACCGGCAACTGAACCGTAATTTCTTTGACACTGTATGCATCGAATTACCCGACGGCGTTTCCATCGAAGCCATCCGGAAGGATGCCCTGGCACATCAATTCAATTTCAGGTACATCAGCGACCGACACATCGGCATCAGTCTGGATGAAACAACAACCCTCAAAGATGTCAACACCATCGTGGAGATCTTAGCCAAAGCCCATCGTAAAGAATACACCTTGTTCGTTTGCGATCCGGCGGTTTGCGGGAAAATAACGACCTTCCCTGCCGAACTGACCCGTCAATCGGAATACCTGACTCATAAGGTTTTCAACAGCTATCATTCCGAGACCGAAATGATGCGCTACATTAAAAAACTGGAAATCAAAGACCTCTCGCTCAACCGTTCGATGATCCCCCTGGGATCGTGCACCATGAAACTCAACGCGGCCAGCGAGATGTTTGCATTAAGTTATCCCGAATTCGGAGGAATCCATCCCTTCGTTCCCAAAGATCAGGCGGAAGGATATCAGGAGCTAATCCGTCAGTTAGCCGGTGACCTTGCCACCATCACCGGCTTTGCAGCCGTTTCCTTCATGCCCAATTCAGGAGCTGCCGGAGAATATACCGGATTGCTGGTAATCCGTAAATACCATGAATCAAAAGGCGACGATCACCGCGATATTTGCCTGATCCCCTCTTCAGCGCACGGAACCAATCCTGCCAGCGCCGCGATGGCAGGAATGAAGGTCGTTGTTGTTCAATGTGACGATCATGGCAACATCGATCTGGATGATCTCCGGGAAAAAGCGACACAAAATAAGGAACACCTGGCCGCTCTTATGGTGACCTATCCCTCAACTCATGGGGTTTTTGAAGAAGAAATACTGGAAATCATCCGGATCATCCATGAAAACGGTGGACAGGTTTACATGGACGGCGCCAACATGAACGCCCAGGTGGGGTTGACCAGCCCCGGGCTGATCGGAGCCGACGTTTGCCATCTTAACCTGCATAAAACCTTTGCCATCCCTCATGGCGGCGGAGGTCCCGGCGAAGGCCCGATAGCCGTTGCCAGTCACCTTGCCCCCTACCTGCCCGGCCATGTTTGTGTTGAAACAGGAGGCGACCAGGGCATCACGGCCGTATCTTCAGGCCCTTATGGCAGCGCCCTGATCCTGACCATCTCTTATGCCTACATAAAATTGATGGGAGGAGCCGGACTTACTGAAGCCACCAAAATGGCCATCCTTAATGCCAACTACCTGAAATCATGCCTGGAGCCCTATTATCCGATTTTGTATTCAGGCAAGAATGGCCGTTGTGCGCACGAAATGATCGTCGACTGCAACCTCATCACCCGCCAGACCAACATCGGCGCCATCGATATAGCAAAACGACTGATGGATTATGGCTTTCATGCCCCAACGGTAGCTTTCCCGGTACATGGCACGCTGATGGTTGAACCCACTGAAAGCGAACCTTTCTATGAGTTGAACCGCTTCATCGAAGCGATGGTTTCCATCAAAGCGGAAATTGATGAGATTGCTGCCGGCAAAGCCGACAAAACCATCAATGTCATTATGAAAGCGCCACACACGGCCTGCATGGTTTCAGCCGATCAATGGGAACTCCCCTACACAAGAGAAAAAGCAGCTTACCCCGTCGAATCGCTGAAAGAGGATAAATATTGGCCCACGGTAACCCGCATCGATGATGCTTTTGGTGACAGGAACCTCGTGTGCAAGGGCTAAAGATCCTTGTACTGTTGACGTTTCCTGCGACGGCCATCGTCGTGAGAAAGGCTTGTGCATCCCGGTCCAACTCCATGGGCTTACATTTGCCCCAACGAATCTTTGATCCGCTGCCATGAAGTTTCAATGTCATCGTCAAGTCCGACAGAAAAGCGGATCAATCCTTCGGTCAAACCCATTTTCTTTTGGTATTCCTCAGGTATTTCAGAGGAAGTACTCTTTCCTGAATTGCTGAACAAGGTTTTAAAATAGCCCAGGCTGACTGCAAGGTAACCCACGCCGGCCAGCTCCATTTTTTCCATCAACCGGGCTGCTTTTTCACTGGTTTCCAAATCGATGGTAATTAAGCCTCCAAAACCAAAACCGGGGTGCATCATCTTTTCAAGAACTTGATGGCCAGGATGGTCGGTGAATCCCGGGTAGATCACCCTGAAACCGGCTTCTCTGAAGCGGTCGGCCAAAAAAGCGGCATTTTTACTGTGTTGTTTCATCCGGAGATGAAGGGTATGCATGTTTTTCAAAATGCTCGATGAACGCAGCGGATCGAGGGAAGGGCCCAGCAGCATGGCGGTTCCGTCATTGACATTGCACAGGGAATCGATGAACTCCTTGTCGGCGCAAATGGCCCCGGCTACACAATCGTTTTTCCCGTTGATGAATTTCGTCAAGCTGTAAACCACCACATGAGCTCCCCACTGTGCCGGAGCCACCATCATAGGGGTAAAGGTGTTATCGACAACCAATTTAATTCCCTTTTCATTGGCAATGGCCGCCAACGCCGGAATATCGGAAATGGTCAGCAAAGGGTTGGTCATCGTTTCAGTATAGATGATTTTGGTCTCCTTTCGGATGGCCTTTTTAACTGCCTCCAGGTCGGTGATGTCAACAAAAGTGACCTGGATATTGAATTTTTTAAGGTAATTGCTCAGGAAGGCAAAGGTACCCCCGTAAACAGTCATACTGCTGATAATGTGATCGCCTGAATTGACGATCTGGAAGATGGCATTGGTGATGGCGGCCATTCCTGATGCGGTGACCCAGGCCGAAGGAGTGCCTTCCATGGCTGCCAACGCATCGGCCAGGTATTTGTTGCTGGGATTCCAATGGCGCGAGTAAAGATAACAACCCTCCTGCTCGCCTGAAAAGGTTTCCGACATAGTGGTTGCCTGCATAAAAGTGTAGGTAGCTGAATCGGTGATGGAAGGATTGACGTCTCCATATTCGCCAAATTGGAGCAGATCAAAAATATTGCGCGATGGATCAGGGTTTTTCATGGTTCTTGGGTTTAACGTTTGTGGTATGCAAAGGTAATTTGATTATTTGAATTATTGATAAAGCGGTAACTTTTGTATCTTCGCAAATCCTTAAACAGCAATTGATATGAAATATGATATTATCGTGATCGGCAGCGGTCCGGGCGGGTATGTAGCCGCTATCCGGGCTGCGCAGCTCGGTTTCAGAGTGGGGATTGTGGAACGTGCGGAAATGGGCGGAATTTGTCTCAACTGGGGCTGTATCCCCACGAAAGCATTGCTGAAAAGCGCCTCCGTATTTCAATACCTGAAACATGCCGGGGAATATGGGATTACCGCCGGTGATGTGCAACCCGATTTCACGGCCATGGTAAAACGCAGCCGTGGCGTAGCTGAAACCATGAGCAAAGGCATACAGTTCCTCCTGAAGAAAAACAACATCGATCCCATCATCGGTAACGGAAAGGTACAACCCGGGAAAAAAGTCTTGGTTACCGACACCGAAGGCCGGGAATCTGTTTTTGAAGCCGACCACATCATCCTTGCCACGGGAGCCCGTTCAAAGGAATTACCCAACCTTCCGCAGGATGGAAAGAAGATCATAGGGTACCGCGAAGCGATGACCCTGCCTGAACAACCGGCCAGCATGGTGGTTGTAGGATCCGGAGCTATCGGATCGGAATTTGCCTGGTTTTATCAGTCGATCGGCACACAGGTGACCCTTATTGAAGTCCTGCCTGATATTGTACCCGTGGAGGATGAAGAGGTCTCCAAAGCCCTTGAACGTTCATTCAAAAAATCAGGAATGAAAGTGATGACAGGCGTTTCAGTTGAATCGGCTGACACTTCGGGAGCCGGATGTAAGGTTACTGTGAAAACTAAAAAAGGGGAAGAGGTGATCGAATGTGAAGTCATCCTTTCGGCAGTTGGAGTGGCGACCAACATCGAAGGGATCGGGCTGGAAGAAACCGGTATTCAGACAGAACGGGGCAAAGTACTGACGGATGAGTTTTATCGCACCAATATTCCGGGTTATTATGCCATTGGCGATATCGTCAAGGGCCCGGCCCTGGCCCATGTGGCTTCGCACGAAGGCATCATTTGTGTTGAAAAAATCGCCGGAAAAAGTGTCGAACCACTTGATTACGGTAACATTCCCGGATGTACCTACACCCACCCTGAAATCGCTTCGGTGGGGATGACAGAAAAAACGGCAATAGAAGCGGGTTATACGATCAAAATCGGGAAATTTCCCTTTACGGCTTCCGGAAAAGCCACTGCATCGGGCAACCGCGAAGGGTTTGTCAAGGTCATTTTTGATGCACAGTACGGGGAGTGGCTTGGTGCCCACCTGATCGGCGAAAACGTAACCGAGATGATCGCAGGGATCGTGGTAGCCAGAAAGTTGGAAACCACCGGAAAGGAGATCATTGAAGCAGTACACCCCCACCCCACCCTGAGCGAGGCCGTGATGGAAGCGGTAGCACAAGCATACGGGGAGTGCGTTCATTTGTAAAAACCAGTTTCTGAAATCACATCTATGGAAATCATTAAAACGACCCTTGAAGGACTTCTTGTAATTAAACCAGATGTTTTTGAAGATGACAGGGGCTACTTTTTTGAGTCTTTCAACCGGGACAAATTCCTCCATTCGGGGCTGAAACTGGATTTCGTTCAGGACAATGAGTCCCGCTCGAAAAAAGGTGTGTTGCGCGGTTTACATTTCCAGGCGCCACCTTTTGCCCAGGGGAAACTGGTGCGGGTCATGAGGGGAGCAGTGATGGATGTAGCAGTCGATATCCGGAAAAATTCACCTACTTACGGGAAGTGGGATTCCATCGTGCTGACCGGTTCCAATAAACTGATGTACTGGATCCCGGTAGGATTCGCCCATGGATTCGTAACCCTGGAAGACGATACGATCTTTTTCTATAAATGTACCAACGTTTATAACAAACCTTCTGAAGGCAGCATTTTGTGGTGTGATGAGACATTAAAGATAAACTGGGGCGTTGACCAGCCCGTTATTTCGGAAAAGGACCGTATCTCTCCCCTTTTCAGAGATTTCGTCTCTCCTTTCTGAAATGAGCTGCCCCATTTTACAGAATTAATCAAATGATGAATAAAGGAGCATTTTTTTTATCGGGAGTTCTTATCGGAATCGTGCTATTGGTTTCCGTTTGTGCTGTTGTCGACAAGCAACTTCCTGAACAACAGTACCGTAATCTTTTCTTTGATAACACAAAAGTAATGGCGCCGGCAGTGCCTGCTGAAGCCGGTTTTGCTGGAGAACCTGCACCGCTCGACATGATCTATGTCAGAGAAGCCCTCGATCGTGAAATCATGGCTGCAACGTTTATGCATTCTTCGACAATCATGATGTTCAAAAGAGCCAACCGCTATTTCCCTGTGATTGAACCCATTTTGAAAAAGAACGGGATCCCGGATGATTTCAAATACCTGGCTGTTGCCGAAAGTAACCTGGCCAATGTCACTTCCCCCGCAGGAGCAGAAGGATATTGGCAAATCATGAAAGCCACCGGGATAAAATACGGGTTAGAGATCAATGAATTTGTCGATGAACGGTACCATATTGAGAAGGCTACGGAAGCAGCCTGCCGTTACCTGCGGGAGGCTCGCCAAACATTCAAAAGCTGGACAGTGACTGCGGCTTCTTATAACCGTGGGATGGGGGGTATGGATAAAGCACTTAAAAACCAACAACAATCTGACTTCTATGACCTCTGGCTGAACGAGGAGACGGCCCGTTACATTTACCGCATTTTAGCGTTGAAGGAGGTTTATCTGAATCCGGTCAGGTACGGATTTTATCTTCTCGAATCCGAGTTCTATCCGCCGCTGCCAGCACGGACCATCAGCGTTGACAGCGCCATCCGTGACCTTCCCTCTTTTGCCGGAAAATTTGGCATCAGCTACAAAGTACTCAGGGAACTGAATCCCTGGATCCAGGATTATTCTTTGCCCAATAAGACAGGTAAACGTTACCAGTTCCTGATCCCGGAGAAAAAAGAGTTACGTACCGAAAACTTCATGAAAAAGATTCAACCCGGCGAGACCTTTTTCCACGATACCCTCACCATGAAATCCATTCACTGAACACAATCCATCTCAGAAACACCGTGGAAGAGCATCTTGAAGTTTATGGCGCCCGGGTACACAACCTGAGAAATACCGATGTTGTCATACCCCGCAACCGGCTGGTGGTAATGACCGGTCTGAGCGGAAGCGGGAAATCCTCCCTCGCATTTGATACCATCTACGCGGAAGGGCAACGTCGGTACATGGAGACCTTTTCATCGTATGCACGGCAGTTTATTGGCAACCTTGAAAGGCCCGATGTGGACAAGATCAGCGGTTTGAGCCCGGTGATCGCCATTGAGCAGAAATCGACCAACCGGAATCCTCGCTCCACCGTCGGGACCATCACCGAAATCTATGATTTCATGAGGCTTCTGTTCGCCCGGATCGGGGATGCCTATTCGCTTGCTACAGGTGAAAAAATGGTGCGGTACACCGAACAGCAAATTCTCGAACTGATCGTATCGGAGTACGAGCAAAAAACCATCCTGGTACTGGCTCCCGTGGTCAAAGGCCGGAAAGGACATTACCGTGAAAACTTCGACCAGATTCGCCGGCAGGGTTTCCTTCATGTAAGGGTCGACGGGGAGGTGCGTGAAATAGAACACGGAATGCAGGTAGACCGGTACAAGGTGCATGACATTGAAATCGTAATCGACCGGATCAAAGTGAACGCCTCGTCGGTAACCCGGCTGGCCGGGTCTGTTAACCTGGCCCTCCGCCATGGAAAAGATGCCATCATGGTCATGGATGGAGATCAGGGCATTGTTCGCCATTTCAGCCGGAAACTAATGTGCCCGACAACGGGAATCTCCTACAATGAGCCTGAACCCAATACCTTTTCGTTCAACTCACCCTATGGCGCCTGCTCCAAATGCAACGGGCTGGGCATCATCTCAGAAATCGATATCAGCAAGATCATCCCCGATCCTGGCAGGTCGATCCGCAAAGGCGGAATAGTTCCGCTGGGGGAATATAAAAACTCATGGATCTTCAGACAAATTGAGGCCATCGGGGAGAAATACGGTTTCGACCTGAACACACCCATCGCTGAACTTCCTGAACAGGTGGTCAATCTGATCCTCTATGGATCGGATGAAGTGTTCAGGGTTAAAAATGATTACCTGGGTGTCACCTCCACCTATGCGGTCAATTTCGAAGGGATCATCGGGTTTATCAATGCGCAACACGCGGAAGAAGCGCCTGCCGGCATCCGGAAATGGGTCGGAAGTTTCATGAACAGGATGCCTTGTCCCGAATGCAATGGTGCCCGGTTGAAAAACGAATCACTTCACTTCCGGATTTTAGATAAAAACATCGCCCAATTAGCGGATATGGACCTGGTGCAGCTTGAACGGTGGTTCGGGGAACTCAATGATGCGATCGATGAACGCAAACGCACCATCGCCTGGGAGATCATCCGGGAGATCAGGAGCAGGATTCGTTTTTTACTGGATGTCGGGATCGGTTACCTTACACTGAACCGACCCGCCCGAAGCCTTTCGGGAGGAGAAAGCCAACGCATCCGACTGGCAACACAAATCGGCTCCCAACTGGTGGGAGTTTTATATATCCTGGATGAACCCAGCATAGGACTCCACCAACACGACAACCTCCGGTTGATTCAGGCCCTGAAGAAACTCCGGGATACCGGCAACTCGGTAATCGTTGTGGAACACGACCAGGAGACCATCCAGTCTGCAGACTGGGTGATCGACATCGGACCGGGACCAGGAATTCACGGGGGAAAAGTTGTAGCCACAGGGACACCGGCTGATATCGCCCGGACTGACCATCTGACCGGTCTGTACCTGAGTGGCAGACGGAAAATTGCTGTTCCGGATACACGCAGGAAAGGCACCGGGAAATTCCTGACCCTTAAAGGAGCAACCGGAAATAACCTGCAAAAAGTTGACCTTCACCTGCCCCTGGGAAAGCTGATCTGTGTCACCGGTATGTCGGGCAGCGGAAAATCAACACTGATCAACGAAACCCTCTTCCCCATCCTCAGCCATCATTTTTACCGCTCCGACAAGAAACCCCTTCCTTACCAATCCATCGAAGGGATTCAATACATCGACAAAGTGATCGAGATCGATCAGTCACCGATCGGACGAACTCCGAGGTCGAACCCTGCGACCTACACCAAAGTATTTGATGAAATAAGAAAACTCTTTGCAGCACTGCCTGAATCAAAGATAAGAGGATATTTACCCGGGCGGTTTTCATTCAACATTAAAGGCGGCCGTTGTGAAACGTGCAAAGGGGCCGGGTTACGGGTTATTGAAATGAATTTCCTGCCCGATGTCTATGTCCCCTGCGAGACCTGCCATGGGAAACGTTACAACCGTGAAACCCTCGAAGTCCGTTACAAAGGAAAATCGATCAACGATATCCTGAACATGACCATCGAACAAGCCGTTGATTTTTTCGAGAACATACCATTTATCGTACACAAAATCAAAACATTATACGATGTCGGCCTGGGCTACATCACCCTCGGTCAGCAATCCACCACCCTTTCGGGTGGAGAAGCACAACGGGTGAAATTGGCCACAGAACTCTCGAAAACCGATACCGGCAACACCCTCTATATCCTGGATGAACCCACAACAGGTCTTCATTTCGAGGATGTAAAAGTATTGCTGACAGTACTCAACAAACTGGTCGATAAAGGGAATACGGTATTGGTCATTGAACATAACCTGGAGGTGATCAAAGTAGCTGACCATCTCATCGATCTCGGCCCGGAAGGAGGGAACCGCGGGGGATTGATTGTCGCAGAAGGGACACCGGAACAAGTCGCCAAAGATCCCGAAAGCCTGACTGCCTTGCACCTCCGTCCCATATTACAACGAAATTAAAAGAATAACTACGATCCTTCAAAATGTCAATAAGCTGAAGCCAATGGAATCACAAGAGAGCAATGCCCGAATGGAACAGATCCAACCCAAGAGCTGGTCGGAAACCATCAGTTACGATACCTGGGAAATATTTAAGGTGATGTCGGAGATGGTGGAAGGTTTTGAAAAGCTGGCACGGATCGGGCCTTGCGTTTCGATTTTCGGTTCCGCAAGAACAAAGGAGAACGCCCGGTATTACCAGCTGGCTGAAGAGACCGCCTACCTGCTCACAAAAGCCGGATTTGGCATCATTACCGGCGGCGGGCCGGGTATCATGGAAGCAGCCAACAAAGGCGCCCATTTTGCCGGCGGAAAATCGGTAGGACTCAACATCAACCTGCCTTTTGAACAAAACCCCAATCCCTTTATCGACAGAACAAAACTCTTGAATTTCAACTATTTTTATGTCAGGAAAACCATGTTCATGAGGTATTCTATGGGATTTGTTGCCATGCCCGGCGGTTTTGGTACCCTTGACGAACTTACCGAGGCCATCACCCTGATCCAAACCCACAAACTGGTCAGGTTCCCTATCGTGCTGGTTGTGAAAGAATACTGGGAAGGATTGATTGACTGGATCAAAGAAAAGGTTCTCCTGGAAAACAATATAAAAAGGGAAGACCTGGATATCTTTAAAGTGGTGGACACGCCCATGGAGGTGGTTCAGGTAATTACCGAATTTTACAAGACTTATGCGCTGAAACCCAATTTCTGAAACTATATTTTATTTCGTTACCTTTGCGATCAAATAACCTTTCATGCCCAAAAGAAAAGCCCCACTCAAACAGGAACCTTTGATCAATACGGTAATCGAAGCCATGAAGGATAAAAAAGCAGGAAACCCGGTCATCCTCGATTTCAGGCCTCTTCACTTGGCTGTATGGGATACCTTCACGATCTGCCATGGAACCTCCCGGACCCAGGTCGCGGCGATCGCCGACCATGTCATGGAAGAAGTTAAGAAAAAACATGGCATCGATCCCTGGCACAAGGAAGGTTTTGAAAACGCGGAATGGATTTTGATCGATTACAGCGATGTGGTCGTTCATATTTTTCAGGAAGAACGCCGTAAATTCTACAATCTGGAACAATTATGGGCCGATGCTGAGATGATACCGAGCGACTCCATGGACTCAAAAAAACCTCAATAATAACCGGAATCAGACAGAATGGCAGAAAAACAAGGTAAGAATTTTATTCCCCCCAAAGGCAAGCGGCCTAAATTCAGCTTTTACTGGATTTATGCAATCCTGCTTATTGTTTTTATCGCGATCCAATACTTCAACTATACAAACCCGGTAAAAGAAATTACCTGGTCACGTCTTGAAGAATTGCTCCTGAAACAGGATATCGATAAAATCGTAGTGGTGAACAAAGAGAAAGCAGAAATTTTCATCAAGAAAGAGAAAATTCAACACGATACGGCATACAAGGAGTTTACCAAACGCAGCTTTGGTACCTCGAATACAGTCAACCCCCAGTTTTATTACCAGATCGGTTCTGAAGAGATCTTTCACGGACTGCTGAAGGACACCCGCGATTCGGTTGTCTCCCGGATGAAACGCGACAGCCTTCCGGTGGCACAAATCACTGCCTTCCAAAAACAATATCCCTACCCCCCAGGTACTGAAACCCGCAAAGATCTCTTTGGAGATTTCCTGAGTTACCTGATCCCCATAGCAATCCTCGTTGGGGTCTGGTTTTTGATCATGCGGTTCATGAGCAAAGGAGGCGGAGGAGGCGGCCAGATCTTCAACATCGGGAAGTCAAAAGCACAACTTTTTGACAAAGATACCAGTGTGAGTGTCACTTTCAATGATGTAGCCGGATTGGAAGAAGCAAAGGTGGAGATCATGGAGATCGTGGATTTTCTTAAAAATCCTTCAAAATATACCAACCTGGGAGGAAAAATCCCCAAAGGCGCCCTGCTGGTCGGTCCACCGGGCACCGGCAAAACCTTGCTGGCCAAAGCAGTGGCCGGAGAAGCTAAAGTGCCTTTCTTTTCTATTTCAGGTTCTGATTTTGTCGAAATGTTTGTCGGAGTGGGCGCCTCACGGGTGAGGGATCTTTTCCGCCAGGCTAAAGAGAAGGCCCCCTGTATCATCTTCATCGACGAGATTGATGCCATCGGCCGTGCCCGGGGAAGAAATGCCATTACCGGAGCCAATGATGAAAGAGAGAACACCCTTAATCAATTGTTGACCGAAATGGACGGTTTCGGTACTAACGCCGGCGTGATCATCTTAGCCGCAACCAACCGTGCAGATATCCTCGACCGGGCCCTGATGCGCGCCGGACGTTTCGACAGGCAGATCTCCGTAGAACTTCCCGACCTCGAAGAACGCAAAGCCATCTTTAAAGTCCATCTCAAACCCCTGAAACTCGATTCCGGACTGGATGTCGACTTCCTGGCCAAACAAACGCCTGGCTTCTCAGGCGCCGACATTGCCAACGTGTGCAATGAATCAGCCCTGATCGCCGCCAGGAAGAACAAAACCATCATCGAACGCCAGGATTTCCTGGATGCCATCGACCGGATCATCGGCGGACTCGAAAAACGCAACAAAATCATCTCGGCCCACGAAAAGAAAGTGATCGCTTTCCACGAATCAGGCCATGCCGCCGTAAGCTGGCTGCTCCAATATGCCCATCCCCTGGTTAAAGTGACCATCGTACCTCGCGGTAAAGCCCTGGGAGCCGCTTGGTATCTTCCCGAAGAACGTCAAATCACTACCTACGAACAGATGTTCGACGAAATCACCTCAGCCGTGGGTGGCCGTGCTTCAGAAGAGATTTTCTTCGGAAAAGTCTCTACGGGAGCACTCAACGACCTGGAAAAGGTGACCAAACAAGCCTACGCCATGGTGGTCTATTTCGGCTTAAACAAAACCATCGGCAACATCAGTTACTACGATTCTACCGGCCAAAACGAGTACTCCTTCCAAAAACCATACAGTGAAAAGACCGCTGAGGTGATCGACGGCGAAGTGAGAACCATCATCGAAGCGGCTTATGAACGAGCCCGCGACATCATCAGCGAAAACAGGGATAAACTGGAACAACTGGCTAACCTCCTCCTGGAGCGGGAAGTGATTTTCCGCGAAGATCTGGAACAGATCTTTGGAAAAAGACCATGGGAATCGGAAGAAGAGAAAAAAATGTCTCCCCCGGAACAACCGGAAACAACCCAATTACCGGCCTGACCCTAATCGGAGCAACCCATGGAAGAGAGTACCGCCCGCGAAAAAATCCTGAAAAAAATCAGGGACGCCCTGATCGAAAAGACCGAACCTCCCTACCCGGTGATCGACATGGAATCATCGGTTTACAAAGAACTTACCGAACCCCTGGACATCTCTTTTGCCGAAGCTCTCGTGAAAGCCTCCGGGAAATTTGTTTACTGCGAAAATGAAGATGAATTCATAGGTAACCTCAAATCTTTTATCCTTGAAAAAGATTGGGGCGTGCTCTTCTGTAAAGATCCGAAAATCCAGCAACTGCTTAAACAAGGTGGCGTCCCCTACGAATCACACAACGAATCATTTTTAGAAGCACGCATCGGAATAACCCGTTGCGAATACCTGATCGCCAGGACCGGAACCGTAATGGTTTCATCGCGGTTGAACCCGGGCAGAAAAATTACCGTTTACCCTGAAATCCATCTTGTTCTTGCTTACTCCTGTCAACTGGTTCCGGACCTCAGACAAGCCCTGGCCAACATCAAACTTAAATACAAGGACCATTTCCCCTCCCTCGTGTCGCTGATCACCGGCCCCAGCCGTACAGCAGATATCGAAAAGACGTTGGTGTTAGGAGCACACGGTCCGAAAGAATTTTATGTTTTTCTCATCGATGACAATCGACCTGTTAATCCATAAACCTGAAAATGAGTAACTTCTGGGCAAGGACGATCACCGGTCTGTCAATGGTATTCATCCTCCTTGCTGCCATCTGGTTCAGCGGATGGGTCTTTGCAGCGATTTTCCTTCTCATCCTGATCCTGGGATTGATCGAATTCTATGGACTGATCACCAGTGCAGCGTGTTCTCCGCAAAAAAGCTACGGGATCACAGCCGGCGTTATCCTGTATGTATGCTCTACCCTCGTTTTTTTCCATTCACCCCTGATCCCCCGATCACCGGTAACTTCGCTTCTCCCCTTTCTTCTGCCCATCCCGCTTTTCTTTATCTCACTCATCCTGGAAATCTACCGGAATAAAAACAACCCGCTGACCAACGTGGCTACCACCACCTTCGGTTACTTGTACATTGCCCTTCCATTTTCCCTGTTGAACGCTTTCAGTGCTCCCGATTCTTTACACTTCTACCGGCTCCCGGTGATCCTGACAGGCTATTTCGCCTTTACCTGGATCTATGATACCGGCGCTTACCTCTATGGAAAACAATTCGGAAAACATCAGTTTTTTAAGCGGATATCTCCAAAGAAAACCTGGGAGGGAACTATTGCCGGAGCAATTATCACCTACGCTTTCGCTACCGGATTCAGTCTGTGGATCACTGCCTTACCGGTTGTGGATTGGTTCGTCCTGGCCAGCCTGGTAGTGCTTTTCGGGACCCATGGAGACCTTTTTGAATCCCTGATCAAACGCAGCCTTAACATCAAAGACTCCGGGAAGATCCTTCCCGGCCATGGAGGGATTTTAGACCGTTTCGACACGGTGTTGCTTTCAACCCCTTTTGTATTTTTGTATTTCTTTTTCCGAAATATCCTTTAACGAATGACCATCCACAAAGAAGGTTACAAAACCATCGCCATAACTTTTTTATTTGTGACAGCCGTCCTGCTGGCGTTCAACCACATTTATGAGCAGCAGACCTGGATCCATTGGGTACTCTATGCACTGGGATTGTGGTTTTTTATCATGATTGTCAGGTTTTTCCGCTCTCCTTCAAGGAAAGTCGACAGCCAGGAGCATGTTATTCTTTGCCCGGCCGACGGAAAAGTTGTAGTCATCGAACGAACCATTGAACCGGAATACTTTAAGGATGAACGGATCCAGGTTTCGATCTTTATGTCTGCTACCAATGTTCATGTGAATTGGTTCCCGGTAGGTGGGGAGATCGTCTATTATTATTATCATCCGGGTCGCCACATGGTGGCTTTCAATCCCAAAGCTTCCCTTGAAAACGAACGGGCAACCACGGTCATTGAAACCGCTGATAAAACAAAGGTGCTGGTCCGGCAGATTGCCGGCGCGATGGCAAGACGGATCAAATGTTATCCCAAGGTAGGAGAACCGGTAAACCAAGGGGAAGAACTGGGGTTTATCAAATTTGGTTCACGCGTAGATCTTTTATTACCTACCAATACCAAGCTGGAAATCAAACTCAACCAGAAAGTGGTTGGTAAAAAGACAGTGATCGGGCGGTTCAAAGCCTGATAACAGGGGCAGGGCAGACAATTACCAGCCTCAGGGCTCCAGCGCCCGCCGTAAGAATTGAATGAATGGAAGGGTCACCCCGAAAAAATCCAGAACCAACTTTTCAAAACCATCGCTGTTGATCTGTTCATCCTCTAAGGGATAAGTGACCAGGTAATGTTTGTGGCGGAGAAGATCCATTTCCTCAAAATCACGCGGGAAATCCCGGGGAGGAAGTTTGACCATTTCTACTTCTTGTAACCCGTCGCAAAACTTCCTTAACTTTTTGTCTTCCAATATTTTTCTGAATTCCTTTGGGTTGTAATAAACCTCAAGTCGGATTTTTTTTAAAGTATCCGGATCGGGCATGTAAACCCCGGCTGTTAAGAAGGATTCACCGGGCTGAAAATGAATGTAATAACCGGGGCCGGAACTTTTTCTTCCCGCCGGGGTCATCCATGCTCCCATGTTGAGTTTGTAAGGGGATTTGTCCTTTGAAAACCTCACATCCCTGTAAATCCTGAACATGCAGTCCTTGGTTTGCGCGAAACGAAGTGCCGGATCCCACCGGGCCATGACGGGCAGGATGGTATTAACGAGCCGTTCCACCTCGCTCCTGGCCGCATCATAGTCGGCTTTGTGCTGCTGAAACCAGGGGCGGTTATTGTTTTCTTTCAACTCCCGGAGAAAGGTGAGTACGTTATGATTCATGTTTTTCTATGCAATTACTGATTTCCTATGGCAAACTTAGGCAATAATTCTAAAAACCGGTTCTCCCGGTTATTACCTTTTGGTTGCAAACCGGATTAAGCAAAAAAAATGATGATGCGCATCCCTTTGATCGTTGGTCTGTTCCTCCTTTTCTTTCCCATGTACGGATTTACCGTCGGAGAGCGGACTGTAGCCGGGAGTCGTTCTGCGGGAATGGGAGGATGCGGCGTCTCCTTACCGGAGTTGTGGTCGGTCAGGAACAACCCTGCCTGTGTTGCCTGGGTCGACAGAATCAGTGCCGGGCTTTTTTGCAAGAACCAATTTCTCCTAAAATCAATGTTTTATGAACAATTCGGTCTTGTTCTGCCGACCCGTGCCGGGAACTTTGGTCTTTTTGCCGACCATTCCGGGAGTGGTCAGGCCCACGTTCTCCGGGCAGGGTTGATTTATTCCAGAAAATTTGGTAACCATTTTTCGGCCGGTGTGGCTGCCGACTACCTGGGATTGATGTTTCCGGGCGAATATGGCAACAAAAACATGATCAATTGTGAATTCGGATTGTTTTACCAACCCCGCAAATACATTGCTGCCGGGGTTCACGTTGTCAACCCGGTGCCTGTAAAGATAACCACACATCCGGATGAGACCCTGCCGACCACTTTCTGTTTAGGGCTGACCTGGTTCATCAGCGGTTCTTTCCTGGTCTCCCTGGAGGCTGAGAAGGACCTGGTCAACGATCCCATTTTCCGCCTGGGTGGTGAATACCGGGTTGTAAAAAGTTTTATTGTGCGTCTCGGCGCCTCGTCTGCTCCCTTTCAATTCGACCTGGGTATGGGGATCCTGTGGGGCCCTGTGATGATCGATGTCGCAACGGGATATCACCAGGTTTTGGGTTTCACACCATCCTGTTCCATTATTTATTGTTTTCCGAAAGGAGGCAGAAAACCATGAAACAGCTTTTACTGGTCGGGATGACACTCATCTGCCTTCTTTACGCATCGCTGGAAGGAAAGGGTCAGGCAGATCCGTTGGGCGATGCCATAGAAAAGGATGCAGAATCCGGGGAATCGGTCAGGGACTATTCACAGTTGGTGGAAGAACTGACGGAATTGTCACGCCACCCGCTTTCGCTTAACCGGTCGGGTATCGAAGAGATCGGAGCGATTCCTTTCTTATCGGAAACGCAAAAAAACGCCTTGCAGCGGTATCTTCTCGCTTACGGTGAAGTTTTCTCCATCTATGAACTGGCTGCTGTTCCCGGTTTTGATTCCACCCTGATCCGGAAGATAGCACCTTACATCTCGATCGGAGCTGTTCCCAAAAATCCCCCGCCCACTCCCCGTAACCTTTTAAAGCGGGGACGACATGACCTGCTGATTCGCTATGGAAGGTTGTTCCCGGCAGCGCAGGCATATACCGCGGACGATTCGCTCCTGAATACTAACCCCGAAAAGTATTATCCGGGTTCTCCTGACCGGCTCTTTTTTCGCTACACTTATCATTATTACGATAAGGTACAAATTGGTCTGGCCGGAGAAAAAGATCCCGGAGAGCAATTTTTCACGGGAGCTCAAAAAGCCGGGATGGATTGCTATTCAGGTTATCTTTCCGTATCCAACATGGGTATTCTCAGCAGGTTTGTAATCGGAAATTTCAGGATTTCATTCGGCCAGGGTTTGACTGCCTCCACCGGGGTGGTTCTTGGCAGCACTCCCGGATTTTCATCCGCTTCAGTGGCAAAAGGAATAAAGCCCGGCACCAGCACAAATGAAGGGGATTATCTGCGTGGCATCGGGTTATCTTTGAAGTTCAAACCGGTCACGGGAAGCTTGTTCATCTCTTACCATCCGCGGGATGCGACGGTGTTGGCCGTTGATTCAGCCAGCCAGGAACCGGCGGGGATCAGCGCCTTCGTGAATGGCGGTTACCACCGCACACCGCGGGAGATCAGCAAGAAAAATGCTATTCACGAATTGGTTTACGGAGGAAACGTGGATTACACGCTCCATCCCGATCTTCACACCGGTATCCGGTTTGGCGTCACGTGCATCGGCTGGCATTATGATGCAGCCCTGCAACCTTCACCTGAACCTTACCGCCTGTTCACTTTTTCGGGCAATGACAATTTTGTTGCTGGCATTGACGTGGAATTGAGAAGACGCTATTTGCATTGTTTCGCCGAGTTATCACGAAGTAATAACGGGGCTTTGGCATGGTTGGCAGGCGTAAATTTCATGCCTGATCCGGGCTTCAACATTCTGGTAAAAGCCAGGAACTATTCTCCTCACTATCAGAATCTTTTCTCCAATGCATTCGGGCAGAACAGCGTCAATGCCAATGAGAAAGGCATTTACTGCGCAATCTCAGTAACCCTTTTGCCAAAACTGACCTTGACCGGTTATCTGGATCTCTTCAGTTTTCCCTGGCTTCGTTATCGTGTTGATGCACCCGGTGGCGGACAGGAATTCGGGATGATGGCCACATTGCAAGCTACCCGGGACATGATACTTCAGTTGAGGTACTACCAAAAAAACAGTGAGCGGAACCTGCCGGTGGAAAGTGAGGCCCGGGTACATCAAAAAGGAGGTCTGATGTCCGGTGATCTCCGTTTTGACCTGGTATGGGACCCTTTTCCAACCCTGCGTTGTCAAAGCCGGTTTGAATGGAAGCATGCCGGGGAACAAGGGGTGCTCCCTCAACACGGATTCCTGGTTTATCAGCAATTCAGACTCCAGCCTGTAAGATGGCCTTTAACCTTCACCGGCCGCTTCACCCTTTTTGATACGCGGGGTTATGATTCGAGGATCTATGTGTTTGAACCGGAAGTCCTTTATGGGTATTCAGTACCGGCTTACGATGGCAAAGGGTTGACTGTATGTGCGGTGGTCAAGGGAAGGATCGGCCGCTTTGCCGATGTGTGGGTAAGAGGCGGATGGATTTGGTATTCTGACCGGACAGTTATTGGCAGTGGCATTGATCAGACGGCTGGGAATACACGGTTTGAATTGACTTGTCAGGTGTTGATCAGTATTTGACAGAAAGGCGATAAAAAGGGAAGGAAGAGCATTAAAAAACCCTTCCGTTTTTCAGGTGGAAGGGGGTAAGTACCGATGGAGTAATAAGGATTATTTTTCTCCCGGATGGGATTTGATTTTGCTCAGGTTCTGCATTCCCTGAATGTTCATCCCTTTTGAAAGTTTTGAGATGGTGGAAAGATCGATGTTTCCGGTAAGACTCAGAACCATGACTTCGTTTTTGTCTTTCATCAGCATAACCATTTCATTGATCATTCCGGAAGCATCCTGCTTGGTAAGGAAACGGATGAACTGGCGGCCTTCGTTGATGGTCATCAACTCCTTGTATGAGGATACCGGGAAAAGCCCTGCGAATTCATTGTACACGGATACCGCTTTTACAATCTTTGCGGAGTCAAAATTAAAAGTAAGCACTTTCAAACCGGAAAGTTGTTCCATCATTTTTTTGACCTCCCTGGCGGCTGAGTCGGCGGCATCACCTTTTGCCATTTGCTGGAACATTTGAAACATCTCTTTCGAGATATTAACAGTAGTAAATCCTTCCTGGCCGGTATATTTATCGACCAGTTTATCGAGCGGGCTTTGAGCGTTAAGCGTCATGGGAAAAACCATGAATGCCGTAAAGGCAAGAGAAAGAATGAATTTTTTCATTGTTTTAAGGATTTTATGGACTGATTGGGTAAATCGTCCGGGTTAATAATCAGGGTTTGGTATTGATAGAATTTACCGAATTTAGTTGCTTGCTCAAATCCGTTTTCAAGGAGTTGTAAATGATCCAATCCCCTGAGACCGATATTGAAATTGGCTGAAAGCAAGTACAAGGCTTCGCTTGCTTCCTGATAGGCTTGTTCTTCGGGGGAGGATTGATTGGGAATGCGCGATTTCCCTGAAAACTCATACCTTAGCGTGAAGAAAAGGCCGATAACCAGCAAGATTCCGGCTGCAATACTGCTGATGAAGAGAAACCTTTTCCGGTGAGAAAGGACATGGAGCGGGGTAAATGGAGCGCTTTCAGTCAGTTTGGCATCCATAGTCCGGGTAAAGAAATCATTTTCGATCTGTAAGTCGATTTCTGATTCAAAATACTGAAAAAGCGGCTGATATTGTTTGAGTGTTTCCGGTACCTCTTTGTCGGAGAAGAAAGCCTTGAGTTGTGCTTCCTCAGCGAGCGTGGTCAGCCCTTCAAAGTACTTCTCCAGCAATTTTTCAATTTCTCCGTTATTCATGATGCATTTTCTTTATTAATATTTCTCTCACGCGTTTTCTTGCCCTTGAGAGGGCAACCCTGATAGCATTTTCATTCATTTTCATGATATCAGAGATCTCATCAAACTCATACCCCTCGATATCCCGCAGATGGATGATGAGTTGTTGTTGTTCCGGAAGGGTTGTGATCACCCGCTTTATGAAGGCGGTCATTTCTCCCTGGATGGGGACTGTTTCATCGGGTATGTTTTCCAGAAATCTGCGGTGATCGTTGAAATTTTCAATCATCCATTTTCTGGCTTTCATTTTATCGAAACAAAGATTTTTGACCGATATCATGGCCAATGCTTCCAGGCTCCGGTATTCATCCAGCTGTTCTCGTTTCTTCCATAATTTAAGGAACACTTCCTGAACCACATCTTCCGCTTCCTCTGTATGTCCCAACATCTTGTTTGCAAACCGGAATAGCCTGTCTTTCATGGGGTATACACGGGTTTGGAATTCCTGAAGGTTCATATGAAAAGAAGACGACTGAGGAATGGGAATATTACAAGTTTCTGGAAAAAAATGTAAATTTCCGGTTTTAAGGGTAGATTTTTGGCTAACATTCAAATTTCCTTAATTTTGCAAATGGTACTTTTCTGCTCACTGATTCATCAATAAAACATTAACGATATGTTCAAAGGACATCCCAAGGGACTTTTTGTAGCTTTTTTCTCCAACATGGGGGAACGGTTCGGTTTTTACACCATGATGGCCATTCTGGTTTTATTCCTGCAAGCCAAGTACGGTTTGTCAGAAGAGGACGCAGGTAACTATTACAGTTGGTTTTACTTTGGGATTTATGCTTTAGCGTTGGTGGGAGGCATCCTGGCGGATGCCACAAGAAAATACAAAACGGTCATCCTCGCCGGGATCATTGTCATGTTCTCCGGATACGTCATCATGGCCCTTCCCGGAAATCCGCTGGCGCTGACCCTTGCAGGACTTTTCACCATCGCTTTCGGGAACGGGTTATTCAAAGGGAATCTGCAGGCCGTGGTCGGTCAATTGTACGATGATCCCCGTTATTCGAAAGTCCGGGATTCTGCTTTTATGATTTTTTATATGGGCATCAACATCGGCGCATTCTTTGCCCCGTTCGTGGCTACAGGTGTCCGTAACTGGTTCCTCAGAACGCAGGGTTTTCTCCATGATGGGAGTCTTCCGGGCCTGTGTCATGCCTATCAGAACCAGACCCTGGAACATGTCGAAAAATTCCAGGAGTTGGCCGATAAAGTCAGCGGTACCCACGTAACAGACCTGGGGCTCTTTGCCCAGCAATACATTGATGCCTTTGCAAGAGGTTACAATTACGCTTTTGGTGTGGCAGCAGGAGCAATGATCTTGTCGCTCATGGTGTACATTATCTTCAATAAACTGCTTCCCTCGGTCGAAAAGATAAAGAAACCTGCCACTACGGAAAAGACCGGAACCAATGCCAACCTCGTCACGTTTCTCTTAGGAGGCGGACTGATGATTGCCACCTCGTTTATCAGTTTCTTCCTGCTTCGGGATGTGGTGAAGGATCCTGCGGCCTTGGGTGGTGCTATTGGTCTGTTTATCGGATTCGTAGCCATCATGTTCCAAATCTCCACGAAAGAGGAGCGGCCCAGGGTCACCTCCCTGATCATGGTCTTTATCGTGGTCATTTTCTTTTGGATGTCATTTCACCAAAACGGTTTGACCCTGACCTTTTTCGCCAGGGATTACACGGTTAAAGAGGTGGGATCATTCACCAATATTTTCTTCAATCTTGAATCGATCCTCACTTTCATTGCTGCCATTGCCGGTCTGGTATTGCTCTTTAACAAGAAAAACACCATGAAACTGGTTGGCGCTGCCACTTTCCTTGTTTTCGGAGGGATTACCTATTACTTTATAACCACCTATAAATCGTCCAATCCCATTGCACCGGAGATTTTCCAGTCATTTAACCCACTGTTCATCGTGTCGCTCACGTTCCCCATCATGGGAATTTTTGCATGGTTGAACAAGAAAAACATGGAACCCTCCGCACCGAAAAAGATCGGGATCGGAATGATCATTGCTGCCATCGGTTTTACCATCATACTGATCGCTTCGTTAGGATTGATCTCTCCTTACGAACTCCAGTACCTTGATTCTTCAGGAGCCACCAGGTACAATCCTGTACCGGATTCCTCAAGAGTCGTTCCCTATTGGCTGATGAGCGGTTATCTGGTCCTTACCATTGCCGAGCTTTTCCTGAGTCCGATGGGCCTCTCCTTTGTATCCAAAGTAGCCCCTCCCCGCTTCCAGGGTTTGATGCAGGGCGGATGGTTGCTGGCCACAGCCGTTGGGAACAAGTTCCTGTTTGTAGGGAGTAAATTCTGGGCCAAACTACCCCTTTGGGAGCTTTGGGCCATATTTATCGTTTGCTGCGTCCTCTCGGCTATCTTCATCTTCTCGATCATGAAACGGCTGGAAGCAGCCACCAAATGAGCCGTTTAGCATAACCAGGGCCACCCGATGGAATTTGACCGGGATCATAAAAGGAGGTTTAATTCCTATACTGAATACATCCGTAAAACCTTCGGGGGCAGGGTCCAGAAAGTAGTGGTTGACGGGGGATTTACCTGTCCCAACCGCGACGGGACCAAAGGAACCGGTGGGTGTACCTATTGCGACAACGACGCTTTCAACCCTTCCTATTGCAACCCTTTAGAACCGCTTGCAGTCCAGATAGAAAAAGGGATAACCTTTCATGCGGTAAGATACCGCCGGGCAGAAAAATTCCTGGTCTATTTTCAGCCGTACAGCAACACCTATGCCCCGGTGGAGAAATTGCGCCAAAAATACAACGAAGCCTTGTCGTTCCCGGGCGTGGCAGGACTGGTTATCGGTACCCGTCCCGACTGCGTGGATGATGCCATCCTTGAATACCTCCGGGAGTTGTCACAACAGACCTATCTCCAGGTAGAATATGGCGTGGAATCGTGTTATGATAAGACCCTCCGACGGATCAACAGGCAACACGATTTCGCACTGAGTGAGGAAGTTATCAGGAAAACCCATGAACTCGGCATTCGTACCGGGATTCACCTGATTTTCGGACTTCCCGGGGAGACGCGACAGGAGATGATGGCCATGGCAGGGATCATTTCCCACTTACCGGCCGACAGCATCAAATTCCATCAGCTTCAGATTGTCAGGGGAACAAGGATGGAACATGAATATTTTTCGCATCCTGATGATTTTCATCTCTTTGAGCTTCAGGAATACATCCGGTTCATCGTCGCTTTCATTGAGCAAGTTCATCCGGCCATTGTGATCGAACGTTTTTCAGGGGAGGTACCACCACGCCTCCTCGTTACCGGAAAAAGCGCTGTCTTACCGGAGATGCTGACAAAGGATGTCGCCCCTCCTCCCGATTGGGGCTTGATCCGTTATGACGCGGTGTTGCGGCTGATAGAGGCGGAACTGGAACGACGCGACACCTGGCAGGGACGCTTGTTCAAAGGAATTAATTGAAGGTGCCCCCTAAGTATTGCCTGGTGCGTTCCTGTTGCGGATGATCGAACACTTCGCTCACGCTCCCCTGCTCAATCACATCCCCAAGATACATAAAGACCACATGGTCCGCAATCCTTTTGGCTTGCCGGAGGACATGGGTGACGAGGACAATGGTGTAATCATTTTTTAACCGGGTGAAGGTTTCCTCAATGAATTGACTGGAGATGGGATCCAGTGCGGAAGTAGGTTCATCCGCCAGGATAATTTCAGGGTTGACGGCCAGTCCGCGGGCCAGGCAGAGGCGTTGTTGCTGACCGATGGACAAGCGGGAGGCTGGTTCATGCAACCGCGAACGGATCTCATCCCATAGGTTAGCCTGTTGAAGGTATTGCATGGCGAGTTTATGAATCTCCCTTTTATTTCTGACACCCCTCAGTTTCAGCGCATAAGCAATGTTATTATAGATCGTCATGGGCAAAGGATAGGGCCTTTGGGAGAGCAGGCCCATTTGCTGGCGTATCTTATAAATGTCTTCTTTGGCATTCAGGATATTTTTCTCATCAATCAGGACCTCTCCACTCACTTTGAGTTCCGGATAGAGATCTGTGAGCCGGTTCAGGCATTTGAGAAGGGTGGTCTTGCCGCAGCCGGAAGGCCCCAGGATCACGGTGATTTTATTCCTGGGGATGTTGACATTGATATCTTTCAGGATGTGGTTGCTCCCGGCATAGACATTGAGGTCGCGTATCTGGATTTTGGCATTGTCATCCATGGATCTTACACCTTAAAAGTTGATTTTTGTTTTATGGTAACGTTTCCCCAAACCACGGGAAAAGAGGCTGACCACCAGGATAATGATGGTTAAGACAAGGGCCGAAGCATAAGCGCGGTCCTGAACTTCCGGTACAGGGGATGACAGCTGGAAAAAGATGGAGAGGGGCAGGGTGGCAACCGGTTCAAGGAGTGAGTTGGGAAGGTTATCGGTGTAACCTGCAGTGAAAAGTACCGAAGCAGCATCTCCGATAGCGCGTCCGAATGACAACAGGACCGCGGTAATGATGCCTGAATAGGATTGCCTTACGAAGATTTTGAATGCAGTCTCTGATTTGTTGGAACCAAGTGAATAGGCAGCCTCTTGCAATCCGATGGGGACAGTCCTTAAGATCTCATCCATACTTCGGATCATGATGGGCAGGACAAACAGGGTGACGGTAAGGATCCCTGCCAGGAGCGAAGTTTGCAGCCCGAATAAGATCATCAGGCTAAAACCAAAAGCGCCGTAAACAATCGACGGAATGCCCCAGATCAGGTCGAGCAGAAAACGGATAAAGTTCACCAGCTTCTTATGCCTTATCAGAAAAACATTGATGTAGAGCGCTACCGGTAAACCGATAACAAAGGCCAGGACAGTAGCGCTAAAAGCCAGCGAAAGGGAACCCAGGATCGCGTTGAGAATACCCCCTCCTTTTCCATAGTAATAACCTCCTTTGGGCACCTGTACCAGTATCTCCCACGACATCGCTTTGATCCCTTTTTCAAAAATGGAGTAGATGATCAAGGTCAGAATGATCAGAATGAAATAGGTTGAAAAAATCATCAGAACCTTGAAAAATTTCTCTTCTATTTTTTGTGATAGTCTCATGATGTGTTGATTACCTGTGAATCAGTATTTGTTGTACCTGACAATGAAAAAGTGCATAACCAGGTTAAAAAAGAGTGAGACAATCAGCAACAGGAGTGCGGCGAACATCAGGGCTGAATCGTATTTGGGAATGGAGAGCATTTCCCCGTAATTGTTAGCGATCAACGCAGGCAGTGTATATCCCGGGTCGAAAACGCTTTTTGGTAGTTTGACGACATTCCCGACCACCATTAATACCGCCATGGTCTCCCCGAAAGCCCGGGCCAGACCGAACCCAAAAGCGGCAATGATCCCCGGGAGCGCTTTACGCAGGAGTACCTGTTTGATGGTTTGCCAGGGTGTGGCTCCGAGAGAGAGGGCAGCTTCTTTCAACTCGCCGGGGATGGCCCTGAAAATTTCAATCAGGATGTTCAGAATGAAGGGGATGATCATGATCGAAAGGACAAAAGAGGCAGCCAGAATACTGTAACCCATGGTTTTAACACCCATCCAGGGCCCCAGGTACCGGGAGATGAAAGGAACGATCACCAGGATGCCCCACAGACCGTAAACCACTGAAGGAATCCCTGCCAGAATATCGATGGCCGGATGCATGATCCGCAGGAAGCTCTTTCGGGTATACTGGGTGACATAGATGGCGGTCAGCAGGCAGATGGGCGCTGAGATGATCATGGCCAGCAGGGTAACCCATACAGATCCGACAATGAATGGATAAAATCCGAATTTTCCGCTCGAAGGCCGCCACTCATTTGAAAAGATCAATTCTGTCAATGAGTAATCATGGATCAGCAAAAATGATTTGAGATAAAGGCCTGAAAAGAGAAAGAAGGGTAAAAATGCAACCAACAGCAGGCTTATGATCATCCAGGTATAGTTCACCCCGTGACGCTGCTTCCGGTTGAGTAGGTACATCTTAATCGAACTTGGATAGTTCAGATTTGATTTTGTCGGGTGGGATCTCGACGTAACCAGCTTCGTGGACATATTGCTGTCCCTCGGTCAAAGTCCACCGGAGAAAAGCGATTACCAGCGGATTGACTGGTTTTCCGCCCGATACGAAATAGAGATCACGGGCGGGAGGTGAAGGATAGACCCCTTTATTGATGGCCTCCATGACCTGGTCCATGGTATTGTAAAAACTCTCTTCTTTGTCTATGATCCCGTTGTCGTTCAGATCGATCGGAACCACCTCAAGCCCCTGGTATATTTTCCGGGTATCCATTTGATAAACAAACCCGAGGTTGTTAAAACCGATCCCTTCCGGATTTTTCCTGACAGCATCGGCCACCCCCGGATCCCCGTTCACTCCCAAACCCTGAAGGTCTTCCTGTTTATTGTCTTTCAGGTATTTAGCCCACATCTCTGCAGCGCCGCAGGCATCCGACCGGGTGAATGATTGCAGGGTGACAGCACATCCATTGCCAACCGCTTCTCCCCAGGTTTTTATTTTTCCGGTGATAAAGATATCATAAAACTTTTGACGGGTAAGTCCTTTTTTACGCAATTCTGAAAGGACCGGGTTCTGGCTGTTGATGGTAGGCAAGACAGCATCTTTAGCCATCGCGATCCACCACGCTCCTTTGGCCTGTTCTTCCGGGCTGACCGATTTAGAGTACATTCCCAGATCGACCATGTGTGAGAGTGCGTCAGCCATTCCTTTTCCTGCACCTCCGGCAGAGACGTTGATGGTGACCCCCGGGTGAAGTTCATGGTACACTTCGGCCCATTTGACCACCAAAGGGTAAAGCGCAAAAGCGCCCGAAATGGTGATCTTTCCTTGCAGTGTATCACCTTTGACTGAAGCTGATCTGCTATTTGAGTTGTTACATGACACGGTAAGAAAACCGGTCAGAAGAAGCAGAAGAATAAATCTTAAAAGGGGAAGAGAAAGATAGGGTTTTAACATCGATAAAGGTTTTTTACGACAAAGATACTTTTCTTTATCTATTTAACCCCTCCATATTTGTCCGAAAAGGAAGAATTCTCACGCCAGCAAGTGGCGGATGATTTCGTCTGCGCTGATCCCGGCTGCTTCAGCCTTGTAATTCCTGACGATCCGGTGCCTTAATACAGAGGTGGCAACCGCTTTTACATCTTCAATATCCGGTGAATATTTACCAGCTAAGGCAGCATGGCACTTGGCCCCCAGGATCAGGTACTGGGAAGCCCTGGGACCGGCGCCCCAGGTAAGGTAATCGGTCGCCCATGGGTTGGCATGATTGGTTCCCGGGCGCGTGGAGGTGACCAGGCTGACAGCGTATTGAAAAACATTGTCGGGTACAGGAATCTTCCTTATCAGGTTTTGAAAGAAGAGGATCTCTTCTGCAGAGAGCACTACGCGCGGCATAACCACTTTTTCAGTAGTTGTGGCTTTCACGATCAGAATTTCTTCTTCCTCCGAAGGATAGTCTAACCAGATGTTGAACATAAAACGGTCGAGCTGGGCTTCGGGCAACGGATAGGTCCCCTCCTGCTCAATGGGATTTTGCGTAGCCAGGACAAAGAAAGGTTCTTCCAGTGGGTAAGTGGTACCGGCCACTGTGACCGCTTTCTCCTGCATTGCTTCCAATAATGCCGACTGGGTTTTTGGCGGGGTTCTGTTGATCTCATCGGCCAGGATGATGTTGGCGAAAACCGGTCCTTTGATGAACCTGAAATGGCGTTGCTCATCCAAGATTTCGGTTCCGATAATATCTGAAGGCATCAGGTCGGGTGTAAATTGAATCCGGTTGTAACTCAGACCCAATGCCTTAGATAACGTATTGACCATCAATGTTTTGGCCAACCCCGGAACCCCTACCAACAAGCAATGTCCTTTACAGAAAATGGAGATCAGCAGGTTTTTTACTACTGCATCCTGGCCGACGATTACGCGGGCCACTTCGGATCGCAGCAGTTTATATTTATCGATAAGCAGGTCGACTGCTTCCACATCAGAGTTTACAGGCATGGCTGACAATTAGTTTTTGATCCAATGACGTTCAAAGGGGCAGTTGCGGTAGTTTTCCGTGATCCTTACATAGGTTGCGTTGATCCGGGTGGTAATCCATTCGTCGATGACCTGCATCTTTTTCTTATCCAGGGCCAACTGTTGGATCCTTGCATAATCTTCTTCGAGGTTGGCTTTATGGGGGTTAGTCCTCTCTTTGAGGTAATAGACGCGGTAATCCTGTTTGCCCCGTTCGGTGCTTAGCACCGGTGTTGAGAGGTCACCCACTTTCAGTTTATCAACCACGAAAAAAATCTTGGGATCGAGTTGGCTCATCTCGAAACGGGTATTTCCCGTCACGCTGTTGATCATCAATCCCCCGTTGTTTTTATTAGGATCGTCGGAATATTGCATGACAGCTTGTTCAAAGGTGATCTGCTTTTTTATGATCAGTTGCGAAACGCTGTCGAGCACATTTTTTGCGCGATTCAGGTTCGGTAAGGCCACTTTGGGTTGAAGCAGGATATGGCGAACGTTGATGTACTCCCCTCTTCGTTCTATGCTCTGGATCAGGTGGAAGCCATCTTCGGTCTCTACAATATCAGAGACTTCGCCGGGTTTCAGCTTGAAAGCAGCTGCTTCAAATTCAGGGCGCATCTCTCCGCGTTTGAATAAACCCAGTTCTCCTCCCTGTTTTGAGGAGCCGGGGTCCTCGGAGTAGAGAACTGCCAGGGTGCTGAAGTCATCTCCCTTGGTTATTCTTTCTTTAAAACCTTTGAGTTTGGTAATGGCTGCCTGTCGTTCTTCCTCTCCGATCTGAGGTTGCTTGACGATCACACCCAATTCGATCTCTGCATTGATGAGAGGGATACTGTCTTTGGGCATTTTCCGGAAGAAAGCTTTCACCTCCGACGGGGTTATGGCAACATCCTTGGTGATTTTTTGCTGTGCTTGTTCAGTTTGCATTTGCTCTTTGATTACAGAGCGGAGTTCATTTTTGATTTCGAGTAACGATTTTCCAAAGTGTTCTTCGAGTTTTTCCGGTGTGCCGGCCTGAGAGAGGAAATAGCGCATCCGGCGATCCATTTCGTTTTCAACCTGATCATCGGTAACTTCAATGCTGTCGATCTGGGCCTGGTGAAGAAGCAGTTTCTGAAAGAGCAATGACTCCAGTATCTGGCATTTGACAGTCGTGGCGGTACCCTGAATATTTCCCTGTACCCTGTATTGGATGTATTGGTTTTCAATGTCCGATTTCAGGATCACATTACCCCCGACGATGGCCGCCACCCCGTCGATGATGGAATCTCCACGCAACTGGGCTTTCAAGGCTGTTCCCGGGACTATCATCAGAAGCAGGAGGAGAATCTGGGTGGTGTAACGGAATTTTTTCATAAGGAAATAAATTAAACAAAAGAAGATTAAAAGATTTCAAAATCGTTTTTTTGCAACGCTTTGGAATAGACGTCTTCCTGCATTCTGTTAATCAATTCTATCTTCCTTTTATTCAGGAGTATATCTCGGATCCTTTGTTTCTCCAACTCGAATGGAGCGAGGGTTTCTTTCAACAGAACCTCTTTGACCCGGACAAGGTATTGGTAAACGGAGTCTTTGATTTCTACTTCCCGGTTGGTTTTTAAAATTTCCTCCGGGTTGTCGGTACGCAGTGGCAGTTGTTTTGCAACTTCACTGAAGTAAAGCCATCTCTGATCATCAAGAAAATACCCGATCGCACCACGTGTACAAAGATCTTCGAGTTGTCCGCGGTCCTCCTCACGGTCGGATGTCAGTAATTTTTTGAATTGTTTAAAAAAAGAGGAGTTCAATGGAAGTTTGATATACTGTAACCTGATGATGTTTTCTTTCAGGAGAAAATTCTGAGGATTGGCATCGTAATAATTCCTGGCTTCCGCATCCGGGATGACGGTATCGAGTTTCTGGCTTACCAAAGCATTTTCGTAAGCAAATATGATAAGTGAATTTTTATAGTCCTCCAGTTGCCGGGTAAAGTCCATCTGGTCTTTATTCAGATTGCTAACGGCCTGGCGGATCATGAGTTTTTGCCGTACCCAGTTTTCGACGAAATTGCGGGTCAGTTCAAGGCTGTCTTTGGCCGGGGTACCGGCAGGGATGATCCCTTTGAGATCTGATTCGTACAAATACTCTTTATCCACCCGGGCCAACACCCGTTCCGTCTTTTTTTTGAAAAAGGTGGTACAGGAGGTGAGCAGGATGAGTAAAAGGAAGAGTGTATATTTCAGTGTGAATTGTTTCACAAGGTTTATTTTATCTTCTCCAGAACCTCCTTGTTGATCACAACCGGATATTTTGCACGAAGAGAGGCAATCCATTCTTTTTCAAGAAAATTCTGGTAATCAGCCGTGATCAGTCCGCGCGCTTCGTTCAGCTCTTTGGGTTCTGGTTTCAGTTTTTTTCTCACGTACACAAACACCGTGGCCCCGTCAATCTGCAGGTTACCCGATAATCCCGGTGTCCAGGGAATGGAATCGATAATTTTGTTCTCGTTGCGCGAGAATTTACCGCTTTCGATGGTGACCACTTGCAGCGAATCGTTATTCATCGTTTTGAGAATATCGGCATCTGCACTGCCCGACAAGATCATCGCTTTGACTTTTTCGGTCAACCCGGGGTCTTTCACTGTATAGATACTGGCATTCAGCCGGGTGTCCCACATGTAGTTCTTCTTGTTTTTCTGGTAGTAAGTTTTCAGTCCTGTGGTATCTTTCACGGCTTTGGACCACACTTTCTGATCGGTCAGGTCAAAGAGCAGAATCCCATCGCGGTATTCACTGAGAAGGCTTTTAAAATCGGGATATTTATCTTCAAGCTGGTTGTCCTCAAATTTGATCAGGCAATCATCGGCCCACAGGCGGTACTGTTTATCTACGTAATTATGGATATTCTCTGTTTCTCTTTTCCTTTGGGTTTTTTCAAGCCAGGATGCAAAATCCTGTTGATTGTAGCGGACATTTCCGATGGAGAGGAGGGTTCCCTGAAGGTTGGAGGCCCATTCCTTTTTCCATTTTGCCGCGAAAATGCTGTCGTTGACCACTGTATAAAAATCGGCGAGTGCCTGTAGGTTTTCCTTGAAGCCATTTTCCTGTTTGATTCGGGCAATGACGACTTGTCGTGTCGTTTCGCCACGGGAATCCTTCATCACTTTTTGTTTCAGTTCAGCTTTCAACTCCTCGGGTGTTTTGACATTTTTTTTCTCAACCAGCATGATGATATGCCATCCATAAGAGGTGAGCACGGGTTGCGAATAATCACCCGGTTCATTCAGTGCGTAAACAGCATCGATGAATTCAGGTACCAGTCGGTTCACCCCTCGTCGTGGCAGTACGCCTCCTTTGGTGGCCGAGCCTTTATCGTCAGAGCAGGATTTTGCCAGTTCATCAAATTTGGTTCCGGATTGAAGTTTGGCATAGACCGAATCGATGCGGTTTTTGATTCTGGCTGAATCGGCGGTCGTGGCATTGCGCGGTATAGCCATAAAAATATGGGCAACAACAAAATCTCCGAGCGAGGGTCTCTTCTGATAAACTTTGATCAGATGGAAGCCATACTCGGAACGGACCGGCATGGAAATTCCGCCCGTCGGAGTATTGTAAGCTCCGTTTTCGAAAGGATATACCATATCGAATACCGTGAAATAGCCCAGGTCACCCTTGTTGCCTTTAAGGAACGGATGTTGTTGGTTGGCTTCCCGGTCGTTGGCGGAGGGATCTTCGGAGTATTCGACAGCCAGCTTCTCAAAGCTTTCGCCTTTGATAGCCAATTCTCTGATTTTTAATGCCTTTTGATAAACAGCCAAGGTATCTTCGGGAGCAGCATCGGGTTTAAGCCTGAAAAAAATATGGCTGGCCCGGATATCCGTCTTTTCTCTTTCAGCAGCTTCATTGATGAGGGCTTCCAGGGTGGCTTCATCGGTAAAATAGGGTTTTGCCAATTGGTCGCGGTAGCCATTTAGTTCATTGCGGAAAGAGGCCACCGTGTCAAGTCCCGACTCCTCTGCCTCCTTCACTTTCAGCTTGAAATTGACAAAGAGGTCCACATATTCGGTGAGGGATTTCCGGTCGATGGTTTCGCCTTTGACATTATTTTTTTTGTAAATATTCATGAACTCATTGACCTTGATTTGTTTACCTGCAATTGTCATCAAGATTTCATCGTTGCTGATCTGACTTTTCAGGGAAGTGGAGAAAATAACGAGCAACAAAACCAAAAAATTGATTTTCAGAATCTTCATTGTTCAGTTTTTTATTTGAGATTATTAACGTTCAAATCGTTTGAAAATTTTCGTTTGAGAGATAAAATTCCGGGTTACCGGCTGTAGTTGGGTGCTTCGCTGGTGATGGTGACATCGTGGGGGTGACTTTCTGCAACGCCGGCGGCTGTGATTTTAATGAATTTGGCTTGTTGGAGTTGCGCGATGGTGGCGGAGCCCGTGTATCCCATACCCGCTTTAAGGCCGCCCACCATCTGGTAGATCACTTCCGATAAGGAGCCTTTGTAGGGAACGCGTCCCACGATGCCTTCGGGAACAAGTTTGCGGATGTCCTCTTCCATTTCCTGGAAATAGCGGTCGCCGGATCCTTTCTGCATGGCTTCGATGGAGCCCATTCCACGGTAAGTCTTAAATTTTCTCCCTTCGAAGATGACGGTATCGCCAGGGGATTCATCGACGCCTGCGAAGAGGGAACCTGCCATGATAGTATGGGCGCCTGCTGCCAAAGCCTTGACGATATCGCCGGTGTACCTGATCCCTCCGTCAGCGATGGCGGAAACCCCTGAACCCTTGAGTGCTGTTGCAACATCATAAATGGCTGAAAGTTGGGGGACTCCAATCCCCGCGATGATACGGGTGGTACAGATTGAACCCGGGCCGATCCCGACTTTTACGGCATCCACACCTATTTTGGCTAAATCGCGGGCTGCCTCAGCGGTGCCAATGTTTCCCACGATGAGGTCCACTTCGGGAAATTTCTGTTTCACTTCCCGTGCCATGGTCATGACCCCTTTTGTATGGCCGTGGGCTGTATCGATCACGATGGCATCCACGTTTTCGCGGACCAGCGCCCAGACCCTATCGAGGGTATTGGCTGTGACACCTACGCCGGCCGCCACCCGCAGCCTTCCCAGACTGTCTTTACACGCATTCGGCCGGGCTTTGATTTTGATGATATCTTTATAAGTGATCAATCCGATCAGCTTGTTCATTTTATCGACAACGGGAAGTTTCTCAATTTTGTGTTCCCGGAGGATGGCTTCTGCTTGTTCAAAATCAGTAAACTCACTGATTGTAATCACGTTATGGGTCATCACCTCTTCCACGGGCCGCTGCATGTCTCTTTCAAACCGAAGATCGCGGTTGGTAACAATGCCGGCAAGGGTCCGGTCGGGACTCGTTACGGGGATTCCTCCGATGCTGTACTCCTTCATCATGGCCAGTGCATCGCCCACCAGGGCTGTTACCGGTAGTGTGACCGGATCGAGGATCATTCCGTTCTCCGCCCGTTTGACTTTCCTCACCTGAAGCGCCTGGCTTTCAATAGACATGTTTTTATGGAGCACACCGATGCCTCCTTCCTGGGCGATGGCAATGGCCATCCGTGATTCGGTGACGGTATCCATGGCGGCCGACACGATAGGAATATTGATCGGAATATTACGCGAAAAAAGGGTAGCAACATTCACCTCTCTTGGTAATACTTCAGAGTAGGCCGGCACCAGCAGGACATCGTCGTAGGTCAACCCTTCCCCCCGGAATTTTTCAGAATTGAGGAACATACCCGGAAATTTAGGGTGCAAATGTAAGAAATTTTATCATTTTTATCAGCGAACAAGCCTTTGGGAAAAGCATTATTCACAGAATAAATACCAGTCTCAGTGACAGGGGGTTGTCATGGGTACAATTGCCTGTGACATTCAGTACAGAGATAGGTTTTCCAATTATCTTTTATGTCGATCGGATGACGAAACTCCATCAGGCTGTCGATGGGCATATAATTCAATCATTCAAACCACAAGCCATCTCTGATATAGGAAAATATTCAGACTTTTTCCATGTACGGGTAAAAAAGTGTATTTTTGAAGGAATGAAACCCATTGCCAGTCTGGTAACTACCTTCCTTCTTCTCTCTTTAGCCGGTTGTAGCCATCGGGCGACGAAACATTCCGATCAGACCGGGAAACCAAAGGCAGATAAAAAGCGTTATTACAATGAGATATCAGGTTTTGACTGCGCTTCCGGTCTCGGTGAAATGACCGCTGCTATTCATAAACTGTACAGGGTTACTTCTTATACTACCTACCTGTTCACGCCGGATGTCCATGCAAATACGGAGATGATCCGGACAGGCAGGTTTAAAAGAGCTGCCATCGGGACGATCGCTGCCCAGGAATCGGTTAGCGGAACTGCAACGGCGATTTACTGTGGTGACTTCAACATTGCCTTGCTGACCTGTGCCCATATTTTGAGCTCACCCGACACCCTGATCAGCTATTTTCCGCTATCAGCCGACAATCCCGAAGGCGAGATCAAGAGCATCTCCCTGCGGACTAAAGAGGAATTTTATATCAAAGAGCTGACCGATTGCGGCCCGTTTTCTGTCCTGGCCATGGATAGTGAAAAAGATATCGCCATCATAGGAAAACATTGTGAAGTTAAAAAAAATCCTGCTGTTTTCGGTTATCCCATGGGACGATCAGCTGAACTGGGATGGGGTGACCTTGTTTACATTCTCGGATATTCTCAGGCAGGCCTGATGATCACCCGTGCCCTGGTCAGTAAACCGGCCGGAACGGATAACGAAAATTTCATGGTGGATGCTTTGGTCAACAAAGGGTTCAGCGGAGGGGTCATCCTGGCCATCCGAAACGGGGAACCCGGCTTTGAAACGGTTGGACTTATCAAATCGGTGGCAACCCGCCGCGATTATGTTTTAAGACCTAAGAACAGCATCGATCATTATTACAGTGAAAAGATCCCTTATACTGACGAAACCTATGTCGCCACCCAGGAGTCGTTCAGTTACGGGATCAACTTTGTCGTGACCACTGCTGATCTCATTAATTTTTACAAACAAAACCGGGAGAACCTGTTGCTCCAAGGATTCAACCTGGATGGTTTCTTTCGCTTTGATAATTAATTCACAATAGATACCTTTACAGCAAAATTCACTTCAATTCTACTCATGATGAAAAAAATCTTTTTACTAACTCTTTTGTTTTCAGTGACTTTCGTTGTCTTCGGGCAGGTTGAAAAATACTCTAAAGTCAAGATCCAGGTCGACCAGCAAGGCCTGCGGCAATTGTCGGCGCTGGGCATTGCCGTGGATGAAGGCATCTTCGAGAAAGGTGCCTTTTTGACCTGTGATCTCTCCCAAGCTGAACTCAACACCCTTCGTAAACATGGGTTTTCGTTCCAGGTGCTGGTTGATGATGTAGTGGCGAATTACCTGAAAAAAAATGCAATGCTTTCACAACTGCCCCCCGTCGAACACCCCGTCCTTTCGCGTTCTTATCCGGTTCCGGCTGAATTCGAATTGGGTTCAATGGGAGGATTTTGCACCTGGGAGGAATTTCAGGCGCACTTAGACAACATGTATAATTTGTACCCGACGCTAGTAACTCCGAAAGTTTCAATAGGTCAGTCCATCGAAAACCGCTCCCTCTTTATGGTCAGGATTACGGGAAATGTTACCACGAAAGATCCGAAACCCCAGATTCTTTATACCGGGATGCATCACGCCAGGGAACCCATCGGAATGATGCAGTTATTGTTCTACATGTACTATCTGCTCGAAAATTATGCTACTGATCCTGAAATCAAGGATCTGGTTGATAACACTGAGATGTATTTTGTTCCCATCCTGAATCCCGACGGCTACTGCTACAACCAAAACACCAACCCTTCGGGAGGCGGTATGTGGCGTAAAAACAGGAGAAACAACGGAAGCGGCATCTACGGTGTTGACCTTAACCGGAACTATGGATACGTGTGGGGCGGAGAGGGTTCTTCAAACTATCCGGGCGATGAGACTTACCGCGGTACCGCTGCCTTTTCGGAACCCGAAACCCAAGTTATCAAAGCTTTTTGTGAAAGCCATCAATTTGCCCTGGCCATCAATTACCATTCCGTTTCCGCGATGCTGCTCTACCCCTGGGGTTATACCTATGATTTGTGCCCCGATAACGACCTGTTCAATCGACAGGCACGGTTGATGACCGGTGACAATAATTACACTTATGGCCCCACGGCTCCCACCATTTATGTCACCTCCGGCGGATCCGACGACTGGATGTACGGTGAGCAGACCACTAAAAACAAGATCTTTTCCTATACACCTGAAATCGGCGGAAGTGATTTTTGGCCCTATTCCAACGAGATCATCGCATTATGCCAGGAAAATATGCTGACCGACCTGATGGGAGCCCGCTTTGTACACAATTACGGTTCGATATCCGACGACTCTCCGGCTATTCTGTCGCAAACCAGCGGGTACCTGAAATTCAGTGTAACCCAACTGGGACTCGATAGCGCCAGCGATTTTTCGGTATCCCTTGAACCCTTAGGGTATGGCTTTATAGCAACCGGCGATTCCGCACTGCTCAACGGTATTGCCCCGGGTGTTACCATCACCGACTCCATCTCCTATTCCCTTGACCCTGCCATACCGACCGGGACTCCGCTGACCTATCTCCTGAAACTCAACGACGGAAGGATCATAAGGGTTGACACTATCCATAAAATCTACGGGCAAGCGATCACCCTGTTCAATGATCCATGCAGTAATCTGAACAACTGGACCCCGGGCGGTTGGGGTGTCTCCACCTCTTTTTACCACTCTGCACCAGCCAGCATAACCGATTCACCTTCCGGCAATTACCAGAACAACATCAACAAATCAATTACCCTGACCAACCCCATCGATCTGACCACTGCTTCTTACGCTGCCCTGAACTTCTGGACCAAATGGGACATCGAAGCCGGATACGATTATGCACAGGTAAAAATCTCTGTCAACGGGGGATCTACCTGGACTCCTTTAGCCGGAAACTTTACCCACCCCGGCAACTCCAACCAGGATCCCGGAAAACCGGTTTACGACGGCACCCAATCCTTCTGGGTCCAGGAAAACATTGACCTCTCAGCCTACTTAGGACACTCTGTCAAGATACGCTTTACCCTTGTCAGCGACGGATACACAACCGGCGATGGCTTCTATTTTGACGACATCAACATCATAACCATCGGCGCCCCATCCGGCCACGCGGTAAGCGGATTGGTCTCTTACCCCAACCTCTCAGGAAGCCCCATGAGCAATGTGCTGTTGGAACTGAAAGATAACACAGGTACCCTCATTGCCTCCACCACCACCAATGAAGCGGGAAACTATTCTTTCAACGGGATCGCCGACGGCACTTACACCATCACAGCCTCCACTCCGAAACCCTGGGACGGGGTGACCGCGGCAGATGTCCTACTCTATAAAAAACACATTGCAGGCATCGCGCCACTTTCGGGCATCTTCCTCGCCTCCGGTGATGTCAACGGAAGCAGCACCGTTACGGCCGCCGATGTTTTGTTGATCAGAAAACGCATTATTTTGACTATCAATTCGTTTGAGACCGGCGACTGGCTCTTCAACCCGCAACCGGTGGTTGTCAATGGGGGAAACGTAAACCAGAGCTTCTTTGGGATAATTTATGGCGACGCCAACGCCTCTTACCAACCGACAGTCCAAAAAAGTGCCGTGCCTGTAAGCCGGCCGATTAAGTCACATTGAAAGGCCATTTGAAGTTCAGCGTTTATTAACCTAAATGACCGGATGAAAAGAGCATGGACAGGCTTTATTTTGGTGGCATTGATTGCAACCGGATGCCGCAAAGAGCCTGCCCCGGATGGGAATGAACCGGTCACAATGGTTCCCGGGTTCCACGATGAAACACTTGTCGTGGAGGGTACTCCAAGGAATTTCCGATATTACATTCCCGATTCCTTTTCCACTCGTCGACCCATACGGTTGACCTTTCTGTTGCATGGTTTGACCTGGACTGGTCCGGATGTGTTGGGAACTTACATTGATCTTTTAGCGCCTGAGGCATCCCTTTGCAATTCATTGATTATCGCACCCACGGCGCTATACGGTCACTGGAATGACCGCATGGGAGGTTCCTTTCCCGCTACGGACACCGTTGATGACGTCAAATTCATCCAATCCATCGCGGACCATTTTACAGCGATTAACCCCGCCTGCGACTCTTCCTATTGCATCATAGGCATCTCCAACGGGGCCATGATGGCTTACCGCATGGCCTGTGACCTGCCAGAAAAGATCCGTGGCATTGCTCCGTTTATCGCAATGCAGGGAGTGGAAGCTGCTTCGACAACAAGAAGCAGCCATCCCGTACCGGTCTTTATCACCAACGGGACCCGTGATCCGGTCATGAAATGGGATGGCGGCCTGGTAAGCACAGAAACGGTTCCGTTATTAGGGGTTCTATTATCGAATGAAGAGAACATCCTCTATTGGATCCAAAGAAATCAAGCCGATCCAACCCCTGAAGTCGACAGTTTACCCGATTACTGCCATGGAGACAGCTCCCGGGTGGTAACCTGCACTTACCATGGCGCCGCCGCGGTGGTATTTAACAAAGTGGTCGGAGGAGGTCATTTCATTCCAAAATACAGCACGCTGCCTGTTGTGCCCGGTTACAACTGTGACTTTGAATCGATGGTCGAAGCCTTTCGTTTTTTGCACCGCTTATGAAGAAAATTCTCAACCTCCCGCGAAAGATCATCGACCCGCTGAAAGAACTGTCGGACAGCGGCCGGCTTACCGGTATCCTCCTGATCCTGGCTACCACGATTTCGATAACACTGAGCAATTCAAGATTCAGTGAAGAGTACACAGGAATGTGGGAATATTCACTCGGTATTCCAATGTTTACCAAGACCATCAGTCACTGGATCAATGACGGACTGATGGTGCTATTCTTTTTTCTTGTCGGACTGGAGATAAAACGTGAAGTATTGGTCGGAGAACTTGCCCGGCCGCGCGAAGCCCTGTTGCCGGTCCTCGCGGCGATCGGCGGGATGATGGCACCGGCGTTGATCTTTGTCGGGATTAATTGGAATGACAACGCGAGCCTGAACGGATGGGCCATTCCTACTGCCACCGACATCGCTTTTTCGCTGGGTATCCTATCCCTGCTGGGGAAAAGAGCCCCCCTCTCCCTGAAAATTTTCCTGACCGCTTTGGCCATCATTGACGACCTGGGAGCCATTCTGATCATCGCAGCCTTTTATACCCGCGACTTGCAGTGGGACATGCTGTTCTATGCCCTCATCATCATTGGTATTATGTTTGCTTTTAACCGATTACGGGTAAAACACCTCTTTCTCTACGTTTTTGCAGGAATACTGACCTGGTTTTTCATTCTTAAATCGGGCATCCATCCCACGCTGGCCGGGGTGATCACCGCTTTCCTTATTCCCCGCGAACTGACCGGGAAAATGGAGCATTTCCTGGTAAAACCCGTCAATTTTATTATTCTTCCTCTTTTTGCACTGGCCAATACCGCGGTCCCGTTATCGGTTGAGGGATGGGACACCCTGCTCTTTTCCCGACTCTCGCTGGGGATCACCCTGGGGTTGATCATCGGAAAACCGCTTGGAATTTTGTTGCTGACATGGCTCGGGGTAAAACTCGGGGTCACCAGGTTACCGACAGGGGTAGGAGCCTCACAGATGTTGGGAACTGCCCTCCTGGCAGGGATTGGTTTTACCATGTCGCTCTTCATCGCCACCCTCTCTTTTGAATACGGACACGCGCTTGACCTTGCCAAACTGTCGATCATTGCCGGATCCACAGTGGCGGCCATCTTGGGAAGTATGATCCTGGCGTTTAAATCCTAAAGCGACTCAGGGTTGAAAAAGCCAGTCGCCGGGAACCTTTTTCCGGTCGCCCGACGGACTTTGAACAAAGAGTTCCAGCCCATCGCTTCCGCTACTCTCGATAAAAAGCACCCTGATCTGGTGAAATCCTTTTTCCAGCGCCACGGTCCCGCATTTTTCCGAGGAACTGTGCAGTCCGTCATGATCAATAACCAGTTGGTCATCAATATAAAGACAACTTCCGTCATCCGAACGAAGTGTGAACTGGTACGCGTTGGTCTCCGGGATCAGGATAAAACCGGAGTAGTCGAAACCAAAGAAATCCTCCCGGTTGCGGGGGTCGAACAGGAAATCCGACAGAACACCGCTTTTCACCGGTTGAAGGCCGGTCATCCCGGATACAGCATCGAAAGACCCTTCGTAATAACTGTATTTCAATCCTTTACGCGGAGGATTAAGGTTCGAAGAAAGCGCAGAAGCTTTTTGGGGCATCACTTGGTCGAATTCCTTTCTTACCGTGCCGCTGACCGGTTTACCATCGCGAAAACAGCGGGCACTGAGGAGAACCGACTGACGGATTAGTACCGGTGAAAAGTACAATGGGGAAGTTTGCACCGGATCAGAGCCATCCAACGTATAGCGGATTTCAACGTGGTCGCGGTCGGTGGAAAGTGGAACCCTCAGCGAATCGGTAAAAATCCCGAAGCGGGAATCGATGACCGGAGGTTCGGTCATGTCGGGTTTACCTTTGATCTCCAGAACGATAACAGAATTGATCGCATCCGGGGCCTGCTCCGGTAGCCGGATGGTCAGCGCATCTTCATGGCGTGCCACCGGGAGGTTTTTCCTGTCAGGATCGGCCAAAAGGTAAGCCGACAAGGGTTCATTGAGCAGTCCGCTGAGGACAAGTTCCTTCGTCGCCGGCCAATCGAAGACATGGAGGTACAAAAAATCTTTCCCGTTTTCTGCTTTTCTGGTGCAACGACCCCAGGGCAGCGATTTGAAAGGGCTGGCCTGCGTACCGTAAATGGCGGTGCCGTTGGTCTTCATCCATTGACCGATGGAATCGAGAATCCTGATACTTTCCGGGGGAAAATTCCCTTCTGCATCGGGACCAACGTTAAGCAGGAAATTTCCTCCTTTCGAGGCAATATCGGCCACCATTCGGATGAGGTCACCGGCTTTTTTGAAGTTTTTATCCGCTTTGTTATAACCCCAATGATCGTTCATGGTCATGCAGGTTTCCCAGTCCAACCCCGGAATCCCGGTGGCGGGAATTTGTTGTTCGGGAGTGCCGAAATCGCCGCCAAAAGCCCCTTCGCGGGTCATACCCACCCAATCGATCCTTCCGGCGCCCACCCGGTTGTTGATGATGATCGAGGGCTGCAGCATCCGGACATATGCATAAAGGTCTTTTCCCCTTTTCTCGTTCCAGGTATTCTCCCACTCCCCGTCGAACCACAAAACCCCGATGTCGCCATATTTGGTGAGCAATTCCTTCAACTGCGCTTTCATGTACAGCACATAGCGCTCATAATCGGCGCCTTCTGTCTGACGGTCCTTTTCCCAGTCACGCCGGGGAAGATAATCCGGATGGTGCCAATCCATGATGGAGTAATAAAAACACAACTTCAAGCCATATTTCCGGCAGGCCGCTGCCAGCGCTTCCATCGGATCCTTTTTGAAAGGGGTCGCCGTGATACAAAAACCTGTCTGCCAGGAATCATACATAGCAAACCCATCATGGTGCTTGCTGGTGATCACGAGGTATTTCATCCCGGCATCCCGAGCCATCTTAACCCATGAGTCGGCATCGAAACGGGTTGGGTTGAAGCGGGGGACAAACTGGTCATACACAGGAAGCGGGATTTGTGCCGAGCTTCTGATCCATTCGCCATAACCGGTTTTGCCATTCCATTCACCGGCAGGGACCGCGTACAAACCCCAATGGATGAACATCCCGAAACGCGCCTCCCTCCACCAGGCCATCCGCTGATCAGGGTCCTGAAGTGATTGAGAACAGGCCGGTTTCGTGATCATTCCGGTCATTGATTGGAAAACCAGTAAAGCAACAAGCAAAGACTTTTTCATCTTTAAAAAGGATTTTTTCAGAGTGTGAAGGTAGGGAAAAAGGGGGTACGAAAAGGGCGGAAAAGTTACCGGATGAGGGTGATGGAGCCTTTGTTGGTGACTTTGGTCTTATCTGATTTCTCATAATAGATCACCCAGACATAAGTCCCGTCAGGACAATCCTCACCGGCATTGTTGCGTTTTCCGTTCCATAAATCAGTGATTTTATCGGAGGTAAAAACCTCTTGTCCCCAGCGGTCGTAGATCCTGAGATTGTACAAGGTGATCTGATCAGCAGGAGTTCCTTCGATCACGAACAAATCATTGACCCCATCACCATTGGGTGTAAATGCAGTGGGGATGGGGTCGGTGACATTGACAGTCACATTTTCGTCAAACTCCTCCCCATTGCACAAAGTAGCAATTACCTTGTAGAGGGTGGTCACATCCGGTGTCACAACCAAGGTGGAGTCATGGGAAACAGGTTCAGGGTCTGAGCCTTCATACCAGCGAAAGGTAATTTTCTCGGGGGGTGCGATAGGGACGAATTGATAGTTAATCGGAGATAAATTGTAAGAGGTACTGGAAGTGGGCTCATACAACCACCCTTCTTTCCTTAACGGATCGATAGACCACACGGTGTTGTTTCTCCCGGGAGCCGCGGTTGCATACGTCCCGGTTGCATCCTGGATACCCTGGGTAGCCTTTTTTGTTCCTCCAAGAGAACATTCCGGTTTTTGGTAGATATGATTTTCGATGGTATTGGAAACCTCATTGAGTACGATCTGAAAAGTGACGGTTGATTCAGGACACTGATACACCGGGCACTGGCACCACATGACCGCTAATTTCTTCTTTCCACTCTCAATGACCGTCCTGTAAAAAACGAAGGGGGCCCCTTCTGTAACGGGAAATAGATCCTGGAAAGGGCCTAAAATACACGCTTTTGGAACAAAGTTCGCCGCATTGGGCACTGAAAATGCATCCCTCACTCCAATGGCTGCATTGTTGGGAACAAAACTGATCCACCCATTGGCACCCACCCAAAATTGGTTGTAGGGAACGCCATAAAATGAAAAATTAAAACCTATCGGGAAAGGGCCCTCCACACCATCTTCGGTTGTGAATTGTATTCCGGTTGCCACTTCTCCATACTCTGCGGCGAAACGCACCGGTACGCCCGGACTGATGGTCACATCCTGCATTGGTCTGAGTTGGGCCATGAGTACTCCGGATCCGGTCAGGGAAAAAAGCAGGAAAAGAGCGCATCGGAAATATCCGTTAATAACGGAATTTGTCATACTTTTGTTTCACCTAAAGAACTCATAGCACATTAACGATAATAAAACATCAAAATTTTATCTCATTATGAAAAAAGACAATGCACTGTTCAGGGTTATTAAGAATGAATTGCACCGCCAGACCAGTGGCTTGGAGCTGATCGCTTCAGAGAACTTCGTGAGCAACCAGGTATTGAAAGCCATGGGATCGTGCCTGACCAACAAATACGCCGAAGGGTACCCCGGTAAGCGCTATTATGGTGGTTGTCAAAATGTTGACGAATCTGAACAATTGGCCATCGACCGGGCCAAGGCGCTGTTCAATGCTGAATGGGTCAATGTTCAGCCCCATTCGGGCGCACAGGCCAATATGGCTGTGCTGATGACCTGTCTCAAACCGGGTGATACCTTCATGGGGCTCGATTTGGCACACGGAGGGCACCTCTCCCACGGTTCTCCGGTTAACTCCTCAGGAATTCTTTACAAAGCCGTCGGTTATCAGGTGGAACAGGAAACCGGGATGATCGATTACGATAAAATGGAAGAAAAAGCCCTGGCTGTAAAGCCCAAGCTGATAATTGCCGGCGCCTCTGCTTATTCGCGCGATTGGGATTATCGCCGGATGCGGAAGATTGCCGATCAGATAGGCGCCCTCCTCATGGCCGATATCGCACACCCGGCAGGACTGATCGCGCGGGGATTGCTGAACGACCCCCTGCCCTATTGCCATGTGGTGACGACAACCACCCACAAAACCTTACGCGGACCGCGTGGAGGGATGATCATGATGGGCAAGGACTTTCCTAATCCCTGGGGTTTGACCACTCCCAAAGGCGAAATCAAAATGATGTCGCAATTGCTGGATTCCGCAGTATTCCCCGGCATCCAGGGAGGACCCCTGGAACACGTGATCGCCGCCAAGGCCGTTGCTTTCTACGAAGCCCTTTCCGATGAATACATGGATTACATCGTGCAGGTAAAGAAGAACGCGGATGCCATGGCCAAAGCCTTTATCGCTAAAGGATATCACGTGATCTCCGGCGGAACCGACAACCACCTGATGCTCATCGACCTGCGAAGCAAATTCCCGGATATCACCGGAAAACAAGTCGAAAATACGCTGGTCAGGGCCGATATCACCGTCAACAAAAACATGGTTCCTTTCGACAGCCGTTCTCCTTTCCAGACCTCCGGGTTGCGCGTTGGCACGCCTGCCATCACTACCCGCGGGATGAAAGAAAAACACATGGCCAAGATCGTCAACCTGATCGACGAAGTGATCAGTGATATCACCAATGAAGATAAGATTCTGAAAGTCAGAAAAAAAGTAAATGAGATGATGGCTGAGTTCCCGCTGTTCCAAGGCTGAGAATCACCAATCAGTATTGAAATGACCCGCTTATGAAGTGGTTATATCTTGTACGTCACGGTAAAGCCTCCTGGGAGGAGGCCGGGCTGTCGGATGCAGACCGGCCCCTCCTCCCGGTGGGTATTGAACGTACACAAAAGGTGACCGCTTTTCTCTTGCAAAAAGGGATCAAACCGGATCTCATCCTTTCCAGTCCCGCCACAAGGGCCCTGGACACAGCACTCATCATAGCGAAAGGATTGAATTATCCGGAGGGACAGATCCGTATTGAACGAAAGATTTATACCGGTTTCCATAACCACATCCTTGATTTGATCAGTGAAAAAACGGATGAAATACATTCCATCCTGATCACAGGCCATAACCCGGTGATCAGCCGGCTGGCCAACCATTTTCTGAAACCAGGCATCGAGAACATGCCCACCTCCAGCGTCGTCTGCCTCTCCTTTCCTGTCGACCGGTGGAAAGAAATCCGTACTGCCCACGCTACCCGTGAATTCATCGTTTATCCGAAGCAACTCCCCTGACTTTTCCTTTCAGGTTTCACCCAACGACTCCAGCAACGATGGACCAACCCAAATTTCCCATTCTGAACCGCGACCTGAACTGGCTCTATTTCAACGCGCGGGTGCTACAGGAAGCGGCCGACAACCGCAATCCCCTGCTGGAAAGGTTGAAATTCCTGGGTATCTTTTCGAATAACCGGGATGAGTTTTTCAGGGTGAGGGTAGCTACCCTCAACAGGATGCTGAAAGTAGAACCTTTGCCACACGAAAACCCCGAACTGGCCAAAAGCACCCTGAAAGCGATCGGAGAATTGGTTGAAAACCAGGAAAAAGAATTCATGCGGGTGTACAAACACATCGTCGGTGAACTGAAAAACCATAACCTCTTCATTATTGACGAAACCCAACTGACATCCGGCCAGGGACAAGCAGTGCTGAAATACTTCCAGGAACAGGTCAGGGCGCACCTTTTTCCCATCATGATCAGTAACCTGAAAGATATCTCCTCACTTCGGGATAAATCGATCTACCTGGCCGTGAAACTGGGGCGTAAAGACAGGGCGCTTAAGGAAAATTATGCCCTGATCGAATTACCGACAAAATCGGTCTCACGTTTCTATATTCTCCCTCCCGAAGGAGAAAAAAGATACATCATCCTGCTGGATGATGTTATCAGGTACTGTCTTTCAGAGATCTTTTCCATTTTTGGTTACACTCTCTTTTCTGCTTACACGGTGAAAATCACCCGCGACGCCGAAATCGATATCGATACCGATGTTTCTAAAAGTTTCCTGGAAGTGATGCAGGAGAGTCTCAAACAAAGAAGGCGGGGCATACCGGTGCGGTTCGTTTACGACAACTCGATGCCTGAAGACCTGCTCAGGACAATCAGCAAACGACTGGAAATCACCAAAGATGATCCGGTAAGGGGTGGCGGGCGTTACCACAATTTCAAGGATTTCATGGGTTTCCCCAACCTGGGGCACCGCGAACTGGAATATATCCCCATGCTCCCGCTCCGGCACAAGGACCTTCCACTCAACCATAGCATCCTCCAGGCAATCCGCCACAAAGACATCATGCTGCATTACCCGTACCAGTCGTTCCAATACATCATCGACCTGCTCAGGGAAGCATCCATCGATCCGAAGGTACGTGCTATCAAAATGACCATTTACCGCGCTGCAAGAAATTCCAACGTGATCAACGCCCTGATCAATGCCGCCAGGAACGGGAAGTCAGTGACGGTCTTCATGGAACTGCAAGCCCGGTTTGATGAAGAAGCAAACATCTTCTGGACCGGCAGATTGCGCGAAGAGGGAGTGAAAGTCATACACAGCATCCCGGGATTTAAGGTCCACTGCAAACTGCTGCTGATCCGCAGAAAAGAACATACCGCTAACTATTTCTATGGTTTCATCGGTACCGGGAATTTCAATGAAGATACAGCAAAAGTGTACGCGGACATCAGCATTCTGACCGCAAACCAGAAGATCTGTTCCGAAGTCGATAACGCTTTCCACCTGATGGAAGAAAATTACCGGCCCTACAAATTTAAAACCCTGATCGTTGCCCCGTTCAACATGCGTAACTTCTTTATCAAGATGCTGAACAAGGAGATCAGAAATGCAAAACTCGGGAAAGAAGCGTGGGCTATCATCAAACTGAACAGCCTGGTGGATGAAAAAATGGTAAAAAAGCTCTACAAAGCCAGCCAGGCCGGCGTTAAGATACAACTGATCATCCGGGGCATCTGCACGCTGGTTCCCGGCCTCCCCGGCGTAAGCGAAAACATCACCGCCATCAGTATCGTGGACCGTTTTCTGGAACATGCCCGGATCATCGTCTTTGGAAATGGCGGAACCCCACAATACTACGTCACATCGGCCGATTGGATGGTGCGCAATTTCGACAACCGCATCGAAGTTGCGACCCCGGTTTATGACCCTGCCATCCAGGAACAGTTAAAGGCCATCCTTGATATCCAATTGAAAGACAACGTGAAGGCACGCCTGCTCAACCCCGGTCATATCAACGAATACAAACAAACCGACGCCCCTCCTGTCAGATCCCAGGAAGCGATCTATCAGTATTTTAAACAACAAATCTCGCCCGATACATAACAGCAACGCATTGAAGAAAATCTTTTCCATCCTGCTCAACAAGTACCTGTTGACGACCGTCGCTTTCATTGTCTGGCTTGTTTTTTTCGACAGCAATAACCTGCTGACCCGAAACCGGTTACAAACCCAGCTTGACGGGCTGAACCAGGAAAAGCAGTTTTACCTGAATGAAATTCAAAAAGATTCGACGCTGATCCAAGACCTGATGCACGACACTGCTGCACTCGAACAGTTTGCAAGGGAAAGGTACCTGATGAAGAAAGAGAATGAAGATCTTTTTCTGGTGATCGATACTACTGGGGGTCAACATCCATAAGGATCCTGACTGTTTTGTAATCACTTTTAGCCTGGAAACCATCCCGTTTTTCCACCAGTTCCTGTTTCACCTGGGTGATTGGCAACTCCCTTTCAACCTTCAGCAGGATGTGTTTAATGTAGTAATTCATGATGCGTGAAACAACAGGGTATTCAGGACCCAGCACCCGGTTCCCGAAAGTCTTGCGCAGGATCTTTGAAAACTCTTCAGCAGCTTTGTTGAGGAGTTCCGGCTCTTTGTGCTTTAACTTAATGAGGATGATGCGGTTAAAGGGAGGATAGTGGAATTGAAAACGGTCCTGCAACTGCTTCCGGAACATGGAAATATAATCGTGGTTGACTACATCCTGTATCACAGGATGGTTGGGATGGTAAGTCTGGATAATGACTTTTCCCTGGTGGTTCTTTCTTCCGGAGCGTCCGCTGACCTGTGCCATGAGTTGAAAACCCCTTTCCGGAGCACGGAAATCCGGGTAATTGAGCATGTTGTCAGCATTGAGGATGCAAACGGTGCTGACGTTGTCAAAATCAAGTCCTTTGGTCACCATCTGGGTCCCGACCAAAATATCGGTTTTTTGTTCTTCAAAATCGGCAATGATCTGCTGATGTGAATGTTTCGTACGAGCTGTGTCCAGGTCCATCCTTGCAATCCGGGCGCCCGGAAACAGCAGAGCCAACTCCTCCTCCACTTTTTCTGTCCCGAAACCTTTCATCCGTACCGCTGTTCCTCCGCAATCGGGGCATCGTTCGGGGACCCTTGTCACATAACCGCAGTAATGACAACGAAGTTGGTTGCTTTTTTTGTGATAAACCAGCGTTACATCACAGTTTTTACAGGATGGCATCCAGGAGCAGGTTTCACATTCAAGCCGAAGTGAAAACCCCCGCCGGTTCTGAAAAAGAATGGCCTGTTCCTTGTGTTCCAAAACCTCTTTCAGCTTATCCAGCAACGCCGAAGAAAAATGACTTTTCATCTTCCCTTGCCTCATTTCGTCACGGATGTTGACCACCTGAACTTCCGGCATCTCCATGTTTCCGTACCGTTCAAAGAGTTCTACTTTACCAAATTTTTCACGCGTGGCGTTATAGTAGGTCTCAATGGAAGGTGTGGCCGATCCCAGAAGGGTTTTAGCATGGTGAAAGTGGGCCAGCATGATGGCAGCGTCCCGGCCGTTGTAACGGGGAGCCGGATCGGCTTGTTTAAAGGAGGGATCATGCTCTTCGTCAACGATCACCAATCCCAGGTCAGAAAACGGGAGAAAGATCGCCGAACGGGCTCCCAGTATGATATCATAACGCCGACTCCCTACGCTTTCCTTATCATCAGCCGATAACACCGAATTCCAGATATCGACCCGTTCATTTTCATTGAACCGCGAGTGATAAACCCCGACCCTGTTCCCGAAATATTTGCGCAACCTGTTGATGATCTGCCCGGTCAAAGCAATTTCCGGAAGCAGGTAAAGAACTTGTTTCCCCTGGTCGATCATCTCGCGGATCAACTGGATGTAGAGTTCAGTCTTCCCACTGGAGGTCACGCCATGCAACAAAACCACCTCTTTGGTTAAAAAAAGCTCCTTGATTCTGTGAAGGGCTTCCTGCTGGGCTGCACTGAGCGCAACCTGTCGTAAGTTCTCCGGTGATGTCTCTTCAGCTTCCGATGCAAGACATTCCCTGGTCTCCAGGATATTTTTGGTTACCAGATGGTTAAGCTGTGCCGTGGTTCCGTTTGATGCTTTTAGCAATTGAGTCTTGGAAACCTTTCGGAGCTCCTCCAAACCGAAACCCGACAAACGGATATAGGTCATAAGAATCTCCAGTTGTTTGCGCGCTTTCCGCTCCATCCGGTCGAAGAGTTCTTTCATTGCCGTTTCGTCGCCTGCCAGGGCTGGATTCAGCGTGACCAGCGTCACCATTTTGGGCTTCCAGGGGTTTCTCAACTCCTCTTCTACCACGATCAACCCTTTATCGATCATGGTTTTGATCACCGGGATCACTTTTTGCTGATCGAGGATCCTTGCGATATCTGAGACTGGGATGATCAGGCGGTTATGCAATGCCTCGATGAGTAACGCCTCCTTTTCATTGAGAACCATCCCTTTGAAGTCGATGCCCGGCTTCAGCGCTATTTTCGATTCGCTGGCCAGTTTCAGGGCAGAGGGCAGGGCTGCATTCATTACCTCCCCCGGATAGCAAAGATAATAGGTGGCGATCCACTCCCAGAAGGTGAGTTGTAATGGGTTGACGATGGGTGTTTCATCCAGGCAGGTGAGGATGTATTTAGGAATCCGTCCTTCAGGGGGTTTTTCATGAATCCTGACGACGACTGCAGTATAGATTTTCCGTACTCCAAACTGCACCACAACCCTGATTCCGACCTTTATCTGATCGTTCAGTTCATAGGGCACCCGGTAAGTGAAGGTACCGGGAACGGGCAAAGGCAGTAAGAGATCCGCAAAGAGGGTGATCCGTTCCATGGGCCGCCGGGATTATGCTGTCAAAGCGCCAATATTCGCGACATTTCAAGCATTTCCTTGTTGAGGTCTTTGGTATGTTTGATGGCCTTTTCGAAAGGAGTATAGACAATATTTTTATCGATGATCCCTGCCATGCACCCCCTTTCACCATCGATCAATCCCCTGATGGCCATGAATCCCATTGAGCTGGCTAAAAAGCGGTCGAAAGCGCTGGGCGCTCCGCCTCTTTGGACGTGGCCCAGGATCGTCACACGGGTATCCAGTTCAGGAACTTTTTCTTTCATCTGCCGGGCCACCTCGATGGCTCCGCCTGTTTCATCCCCTTCAGCCACGATGACAATACCGGAGGTTTTGTTCTTGCGCCAGTCGTGCCGGAGCAGGCGTGCCAGGTTGTCGATATAGGTGGTGGTCTCAGGAACCAGGATGAATTCAGCCCCGCAAGCAATGCCGCTCCTCAGGGCGATGAAGCCGGCATCGCGTCCCATCACCTCCAGAAAGAAAAGGCGGTCGTGAGAGGTGGCCGTATCCCTGATTTTATCGGCCGCTTCAACCACCGTGTTGATGGCTGTATCAAACCCTATGGTGGAATCGGTACCGAAGAGATCATTGTCGATCGTACCGGGTAAGCCGATGATAGGAAAATTGAACTCTTTATCAAAGATGGAGGCGCCGGTGAAAGTACCGTTCCCGCCGACAACGACCAGGGCATCAATCTTCTGCTCCATCAGGTTCTGGTAAGCCTTCAACCTGCCTTCATATTCCATGAAACGTTTGCTTCGGGCTGTTTTCAGAATAGTTCCCCCGCGCTGTACGATGTTGGAAACCGAGTGGCTGTACATCTGCTCGATCTGGCCATCGATCAATCCTTCATAACCCCGGTAAATACCAAACACATCCATCCCGTTGAAGATGGCTGTGCGTACCACTGCACGGATGGCGGCATTCATTCCCGGAGAATCGCCTCCTGAGGTCAATAATCCTATTTTTTGAATCCTTGTCATGTTCAATTGTTAAAATACTGTTCTAAAATTAATCTGAAAATAAAAGAAATGCAAAAGTACACAATTTCTTTAAGGGGGTGTCAGCCACCCTTTTTCCCCGGGTACAAGGCGAATTGAACGAACCGGCATTCAAGCGGACCATTGTAAACCGTGATCTTTTTTGAGGGCCGCAATCCGATGAACTTGAGCGATGCCAGATCGGAGGAGATAAACCATGCCGTGTAGCCGGAATAGTTCCGTTTGAGCGTGTTTCCGATCATTTTGTAGAAAGCGATGGCATCATCCAACCTGATGCGTTCGTCGTAGGGTGGATTACAAACAATGAAACCCTTTTCAACCGGTGGCGTCGATTCTTCAAAAGATACCTCCTTCAGTCGGATCCCCTCCGATAACCCTGCGAACCGGATGTTTTCCTTCGCCGAAGCAATGGCTTTCTGCGCCCGGTCGGCGCCATACAATGGAACCGTGAGGGGAACGATCTTTTCATCGGAAGCAGCTTTTACTGTTTCCCATAATCCCTGATCAAAATCCTTCCAATGCATAAAACCCCATTCCCTCCTGAAATAGCCTGCCGGAATATTCTTTGCCAACATGCCGGCCTCAATCAACAAAGTCCCCGATCCGCACATGGGATCAAACAAGGGCGTGGTCAGATCCCAACCCGAAAGGCGAAGCAACCCGGCTGCAAGGACTTCATTGATGGGGGCCGGACCGGTACTCTGCCGGTAGCTGCGTCGGTGAAGGGATGCCCCGGAAGAATCCAGAGAAACCGTGCAAAGGTCTTTGAAAAGGTGCACATTGATCCGTAAATCAGGATGATCCAGGTCAACGGAGGGACGGGTTCCGCATTTTTCCCTGATCCGGTCAACGATCGCATCCTTCGACTTTTGGGCAACAAACTGAGAATTGGTAAAAACAGTATAAGAGATAACCGCGTCGATCGACAGCGTCTGCATCGGATCGAGGAGATTTTCCCAGGGATGCTCGTGCAGCCGATCGTACAGATCTTTTTGTTCATTGATCTCGAAATGGAAAAGAGGCTTCAGCACCCTGAGGGCCGTCCGGCAACAATAATTGACCCGGTAAAGCAATTCCCGGCTGCCGGTAAAAGAGACGGCCCGGTTTAAATGAAGGATATCGGTGGCTCCCAGCGACTCCAGTTCTTCAGCCAGCACCCCTTCAAGGCCCGGGATGGTCTTGGCAATGAGTGGGAAGGTCTCCATAAAAATAGTACGAAAATTTCACGGGGAAGTTACAAAAAAAGCTGGTGCATCGTCTTCATATTAATGTACCTGTCCCAACCCGGACTGGAATTATTTTGTAAGTTTGACAAAAAATGATAATTCATGAAACAACCACTGCTCCTACTCCTTATCTGGCTGGTATTTCCGGTTTCTTATGGATTTGGTCAGGAAATATTTACTGTCAACGGGAAAGTGATCGATGCCAGGACCCGTGAACCCCTTCCCTTCGTCAACATCGTGATCAACAACGGTAACACCGGCGGGACTACCGACATCGACGGGAAATTCCTGCTCAGGTCTTACCAAAAGATACAAACCCTTCGCTTTTCGTACGTCGGATACCTACCCCTGGCACAACCCGTGGGGAGTCGCACCCGCGACCTGCTGATACCGCTCGTTCAGAAAGACATCGACCTGCGGGAAGTGGAAATCCTTCCCGGAATCAATCCCGCCCACCGCATCATACGCAATGCCATTGAAAGCAGGGATCTGAATGACCCGGAGAAGATCGAAACATTTTCCTATACCGCTTACGACAAAACCATTTTTACCGTCGATGCCGATACCAGTGTCAAAAATGATTTCTCAGCACTGATCGATACGACCACGCTGAGTAACTACGGAGAAAAGCCGGCAGAATTGACCATCCGGTCCGATTCGGCCAGGTTCGATTCAGCCATGGTCGATTCTTCCTCACGGATCCTTGAAAAACTGATCAGTAAACAGTACCTCTTCCTGATGGAAAATGTGACCAAAAGGAAGTTCATGGCACCTGACAAGAATTATAATCAGGTAGTAGCCACAAAAATGTCAGGCTTTAAGGATCCGATCCTGGTTTTCCTTACTACCCAGATCCAGTCCTTCTCCTTCTACAAACCTTTCATTACCATCTTTCAACGGGAATATGTAAACCCGATCGGTGCAGGGAGTTTGAACAAGTATTTTTTCAAGATTGAAGATACGGCTTACAACAATAAAGATACCGTCTTTATCATCTCCTTCAGGCCTAAAAAAGGGACCAACTTCGACGGGCTGAAAGGGGTGATCGCGATCAATTCGAACCGTTGGGGCATCCAGAATGTTTCGGCGGAACCCTGGCCTCCTGCCGGAGGGTTTACCGTCAGGGTTAACCAGCTTTATGAA
>Ga0209098_1000075_pt1 | contig 107745 bp, 96 predicted proteins | sample AD_JPNHW1_MetaG_FD_184429 | JGI IMG/M metagenome (GOLD analysis project Ga0209098, IMG submission 184429) | Active sludge microbial communities of municipal wastewater-treating anaerobic digesters from Japan - AD_JPNHW1_MetaG (SPAdes) (version 2) | ecosystem: Engineered > Bioreactor > Anaerobic... | reverse complement strand
AGGCTATCTCGGGTTGGGCGCCTTCATGGAACGCATGTAAGCGCGGTGCGCACGCGGAAATGTGAACGGTAACAATTCCATCGATTTCGAACGGAGCGAGGGAGACGGCGATGAACGATCCGGAACAGCGTGAACTCTGGTTCCTCACGGGGAGCCCGCATCTCTACGGTCCCGAAGTCCTGGACCGGGTGGCCCGGGACTCGGCGGAGATCGCCGGCTTCCTGGACCGTGCCGGGCGGCTCCCCGCCCGCGTGGTGTGGAAGCCCACCCTCACGGGGCCGGACGAGATCCTGGGCGCCTGCCTGGAGGCCAACTCGACCTGGGCCTGCGTGGGCGTCATCGCCTGGATGCATACCTTCTCCCCTGCCCGGATGTGGATCGCGGGGCTCTCGCGGCTGGACAAGCCCATGGCCCACCTCCACACCCAGTACAACCGCGATCTGCCCTGGGACCGGATCGACATGGACTTCATGAACCTGAACCAGTCGGCCCACGGGGACCGGGAGTTCGGGTTCATCGGCGCGCGCCTGCGGATGAACCGCAAGATCGTGGTGGGCCACTGGCAGGAAGAGGACGTGCTGGTGAAACTGGACGGCTGGGCCCGGGCGGCCTGCGCCCTGGAGGCGTCGCGGCGCCTCAGGATCGCGCGGTTCGGCGGCATGAACATGCGCGACGTGGCGGTCACCGGCGGGGACCGCGTCGAGGCCCAGATCAGGCTCGGCTGGTCCGTGAACGGCTACGGCATGGGGGACCTGGCCCAGTGGATCGCGGCCGTGGGGCAGGCCGAGGTCCCGCCCCTGCTGGACGAGTACGAGGCGCGCTACACCGTGGCGCCGGAGCTGCGGAAGGGCGGCTCCCGGCGGGCCAGCCTGGAGGACGCGGCCCGCCAGGAGCTGGGCCTGCGGCACTTCCTCCAGGAAGGCGGCTTCGGCGCCTTCACCACGACCTTCGAGGACCTCCACGGTGTGGGCCAGCTCCCAGGCCTGGCCTGCCAGCGGCTCATGGCGGACGGCTACGGCTTCGGCGCCGAAGGCGACTGGAAGACCGCGGCCCTGGTCCGCCTCCTCAAGGGCATGGCTCCCGACGGCGTCTCCTTCATGGAGGACTACACCTACCATCTGGCTCCTGGCGAGGAGTGCGTGCTCGGCGCCCACATGCTGGAGGTCTGCCCTTCCCTCGCCGCGGGCCGGCCCACCCTGGAGATCCATCCCCTGGGCATCGGGGGCAAGGCCGATCCATGCCGGCTGATCTTCGAGGCGGCGCCCGGTCCCGCCGTGAACGCGACCCTCGTGGACATGGGCGGCCGGATGCGCATGATCGTCAACGAGGTGGACATCGTGCCGCCTCCCCGGCGGATGCCCAGGCTGCCCGTGGCGAGCGCCGTGTGGGTTCCCCGGCCCGACTTCAGACGGGGCTGCGAGGGATGGATCCTGGCGGGCGGCGGCCACCACACGGCCTGCGGCCGCGGCGCGACCGCCGGGCAGCTGGAGGACTTCGCGGGCATGGCGGGGATCGAGTTCGTCCGCATCGGGGCGGGCACGGACCTGGCCTCCCTGCGGAACGAACTGCGCTGGAACGACGCCGCCTACCGGTTGATGCCATGACCGCCTACCGGGACCTCAAGGAGCGCGCCTGGGAGGCCAACCTGGAGATCCCCAGGCAGGGCCTGGCGATCTGCACCTTCGGCAACGTGTCCGCCTTCGATGCCGCCAGGGGGGTGCTGGCCATCAAGCCCAGCGGGGTCGAGTACGAGCGGCTGGCCGTCCAGGACATGGTGATCGTGGACCTGGAGGGGCGAACCGTGGAAGGCGCGCTGCGTCCCTCCTCGGACACCCGGACGCACCTGGTGCTCTACCGGGCCTTCCCGGGCCTCGGCGGGATCGTCCACACCCACTCGACCTACGCCACGGGCTGGGCCCAGGCCTGCCGCGCGATCCCGATCCTCGGCACGACCCATGCGGACTACCTGCCGGAGGACGTGCCCTGCACGGACCTCATGGACGCCCGCGCGGCCCGGGGAGACTACGAGACGGAAACCGGGAACCAGATCCTGGCCTGCTTCCGGGACCGGGATCCCGCCCATGTCCCCATGGTGCTCGTGGCAGGCCACGGGCCCTTCGCCTGGGGCGAGACGCCCGGGAAGGCCCTCCATCACGCCGTCGTCCTGGAGGAACTGGCCCGGATGGCCTTCATCACCTGCCAGCTCGCTCCCCAGGCGGCCCGCCTGCCGGATCACCTGGTCCGGAAGCACTTCGAGCGGAAGCACGGGAAGGACGCTTATTATGGTCAGGACAAGACCTCGGGCTTGTCCGGGAGAATCCTTTGACTGGATCCTGCACTGAACGCGTCGTACGTGCCTTCCGGGAGCGCTTTGGCCGGGAGGATGCCGTGGTGGTCTCCCCCGGGCGGGTGAACCTCATCGGCGAGCACACCGACCACAACCTGGGCTTCGTGCTTCCGGCGGCCGTGGACAAGGCCATCCACCTGGCCCTCCGCCTCCGGGACGATCGCAGGATCCGCCTCTTCGCCCTGGACAAGGGGGAGGCCTACCAGGGGAGCCTGGACGCCCTCCTCGCCTCGGAGCTCCAGTGGCCCAACTACCTGCTGGGCGTCTTCCAGGAGATGAAGGAGCTCGGCCTGAAGCTGCGGGGCGTGGACTGCGTCTTCGGGGGGGACGTCCCCATCGGCTGCGGGCTCTCCAGCAGCGCCGCCCTGGAGGGGGGCTTCGCCTTCGGCCTGGAGGAGCTGATGGGCTACGGCATGGACCGCGTGGCCCTCGCGCGCCTCGCCCAGCGGGCCGAGAACCGGTTCGTGGGCGTCAACTGCGGGATCATGGACCAGTTCGCCTCCCTCATGGGCCGCGAGCGGAAGCTGATCCGCCTGGACTGCCGCGACCTGTCCTTCGACTACGTGCCCTTCGAGCGGGAGGACCTCCGCATCGTGCTCTGCGACAGCCAGGTGAGGCGCTCCCTGGCGGGGAGCGAATACAACCTGCGCCGCGCCCAGTGCGAGGAGGGGGTGGCTCTCCTGCGGCTCGGACAGCCGGAGGTCTGGAGCCTGCGGGACGTGAGCCTGGAGCTGCTCGAGGCCCGACGGGGGGATCTCGATCCGGTCGTCTACCGGCGCTGCGCCTACGTGGTGGAGGAGAACCAGCGGGTGATCGACGCCTGCGCGGCCCTGGACCGCGGCGACGTGGCCGCCTTCGGCGCGGCCATGAACGCGTCCCACGAGGGCCTCGCCCACGGCTACGAGGTGAGCTGCCCGGAGCTGGACGTGCTCGCGGCCGCGGCGCAGGCCCTGCCCGGGGTCCTGGGGGCCAGGATGATGGGCGCGGGCTTCGGAGGCTGCACGATCAACCTGGTGGAGGCGGCGGCCATGCCCTCCTTCGAGGCGGCCATGGGACGGGTCTACCGCGAACGGCTGGGCAGGGAGCCCGTCCTCCACGTCTGCCGGCTCCGCGGCGGTACCGAGCTCGCCGGCCGGGAGCGGATTCCATGAACCGGCCCCACCGCCGCCTGAATCCCCTGACCGGGGAGTACGTGCTCGTGAGTCCCCAGCGCACCCAGCGGCCCTGGCAGGGGAAGGTGGAGGCGCCTCCCCGGGACCGGCGGCCGGCCTACGATCCCGCCTGTTATCTCTGTCCGGGCAACTCGAGGGCGGGAGGCGCCGTCAATCCCGCCTACGGGCGCACCTTCGCCTTCGACAACGACTTCGCGGCGCTCCTGCCTTCGGACAGGAGCCTTCCCGAGGCGGACGCCAGCCCTCTGTTCACGCAGGAGCCGGAGTCCGGCGTGTGCCGGGTCGTCTGCTTCTCGCCCCGGCACGACCTGAGCCTCCCCGAGCTGAGCCTCCCGGAACTGGAGGCCGTGCTCGCCACCTGGACCGAGGAGACCCGGGTGCTGGCGGCCAGGCCGGACATCACCTACGTGCAGGTCTTCGAGAACAAGGGCGAGATGATGGGGTGTTCCAACCCGCACCCCCACAGCCAGATCTGGGCCACCGAGCACCTGCCCAACGAGCCGCGCAAGGAGCTGGCCCGCCAGCGGGAATACCTGGCCTCCCGGGGCACCTGCCTGCTTCAGGACTACCTCGCGGAGGAACTGCGACGGGGGGAGCGGCTGGTCGTGGCCAACGAGGACTGGGCGGCCCTGGTCCCCTTCTGGGCGGCCTGGCCCTTCGAGACCCTGGTGGTGCCGCGCAGGCCCCATCGCACCCTCCTGGATCTTCCGGACGCGGACCGGGCGTCCCTGGCGGAGCTGCTCAAGCGGCTCACGACTCGCTACGACAATCTGTTCCAGGTCTCCTTCCCCTATTCCATGGGATTCCACCAGGCGCCCTTCGACGGGGAGCCCCACCCGGAATGGATCCTGCACCTGCACTTCTATCCGCCCCTCCTCCGGAGCGCGACCGTGAGGAAGTTCATGGTCGGCTACGAGATGCTGGCCACCCCCGGGCGGGACATCACGCCGGAGTCCGCCGCGGCGAGGCTCCGGGAAATGAGCGAGATCCACTACAAGGCGGAGGTCTGACCATGCGCGTTCTCGTCACCGGAGGAGCCGGCTACATCGGCAGCCACGTCGTGGATCTGCTCGTGCGGGAAGGGCACGACGTCACGGTGCTGGACAGCCTGGAGAAGGGGCACCGCGAGGCCGTGCATCCCTCGGCCGCCTTCGTGCGGGGAGACTGCGGCGACGCGGGACTCCTGGACCGCCTGTTCGCGGACAGGCCCTTCGACGCCGTCATGCACTTCGCGGCCTACATCGAGGTCGGGGAGAGCATGACGAATCCCGGCCGGTTCTTCGTGAACAACACGGCCCGGGCCATGGTGCTCCTGGACCGGCTCACCGCCCACGGGATCCGGAAGTTCATCTTCTCCAGCACCGCGGCCACCTACGGGGATCCGGCCTACACCCCCATCGACGAGGAGCACCCCAAGGCCCCAACCAGCACCTACGGCTACGCCAAGCTCCTGGTCGAGGGTTCCCTGGAGTGGATGAACCGCCTCCTGGGTCTGAGCTGCGCCTCCCTCCGCTACTTCAACGCCTCCGGATGCGGCGAGGAACTCGGGGAACTCCATTCCCCGGAGACGCACCTGATCCCCCTGGTCCTGGAAGTGGCCGAGGGCAGGCGCGGGGCCGTCAAGATCTTCGGCACGGACTACCCCACGCCGGATGGGACCTGCGTCCGGGACTACATCCACGTGCTGGACCTGGCGACCGCCCACAGGATGGCCCTGGAGGCCCTCGGAGACGGGAGGCGGCTCGTCTACAACCTGGGCAACGGGGTGGGCTACAGCGTCCGCGAGGTGATCGAGGCGGCGCGCCGCGTGACGGGCCATCCCATCCCGGTGGAGGAGGCCCCGCGCCGGCCCGGGGATCCGGCCGTGCTGGTGGCCTCCAGCGCGAAGATCCAGAGGGAGCTGGGCTGGCGCCCGGCCCATGCCGACCTGGAGACCATCATCCGCAGCGCCTGGGACTGGCGGCGGCGCCATCCCCAGGGCTATGGCCAGGCTCCGCGCTGGGAGCGGCCATGATCGAGCGAATCCGCTACGCGGGATGGGAGGACTGCCTGCGGCTCACGGACGGGCGCATCGAGGTCGTCGCGACTACCGAGGTGGGGCCGCGCATCCTGCGGTTCGGGGCCGTCGGAGGCCGGAACCTGCTCCACGAGGTGCCCGGGCACCGCGGCCGGAAGGGCGGGGCCGAGTGGCGGTCCCTCGGCGGGCACCGCCTGTGGCACGCGCCGGAGGCCAGGCCGAGGACCTACGCGCCGGACAACGACCCTGTCCGCTTCGAGGTGGGGGAGGACCGCGTCCGCCTCGTCCAGGAGACCGAATCCTCGACGGGGATCCAGAAGACGCTCGAACTCCGCCTGGAGCCCGGGGCTGGCCGGCTCTTCCTGGCGCACCGGCTCGGGAACCTGAACCCCTGGCCCGTGGAACTGGCCCCCTGGGCCATCACGATGATGGCGGCGGGGGGCACGGCGGTCCTCCCCCAGGAGCCCTTCGCGCCCCATCCGGACTCCCCGCAAGGCCTGGCGCTGCCCTGCGGCGGGAACTCCTACCTGCCCGTGCGCACCATGGCACTCTGGTCCTACACGCGCCTGGACGATCCGCGGTGGACCTTCCTGGACCGGCACATCCTGCTGAAGCAGGACCCGGCCGTCCCCTCGCCGATGAAGTTCGGGGCGGGCAACCGGCGGGGCTGGTGCGGCTACTTCCTGGATGGCGAGATGCTGCTGAAGCAGTTCGCCTGGACGTCCGGCGCCCGCTACCCGGACGAGGGCTGCAACAACGAATTCTACGTCGACGCGGACATGCTCGAGGTGGAAACCCTGGGGCCTCTGGCCACGATCCCTCCCGGCGGCTCCGTGGAGCATCACGAGGTCTGGCACTACCTGGAGGGTCTGCCCATCCCGTTCGACCCGGCCTCGCTGGAGGCCGCCCTGCCGTTTCCCGGCTGAGGGAGGACCGCGCCCAGCACCCAGCGGGCCACCGGAATGGAGAGGCTGTTGCCCAGAAGCTTGTAGCGCTGCTCCAGGCCGAGCTGTTCAGGGAACTGGAAGGCGGGCGGAAGGCCCATGAATCGGGCCACTTCCGTGGGAGAGAAGCGCCGGACGCCCCGTTCCGTCCGCAGGAAGGAGCCGCTGCCCACGAAGCGCTGCCCATAGCCTCCGATGAAGCAGGCCGTCCGCCGCTCCTCCCGCGTCACGAGGTCCAGCCCGGGCTTGTGCCTGGCCAGCGTCGCGGGATCCAGGTAGAGCCTGGGATCCTCCTCCGGGTCCAGGTAGGCGGCGAGGGCACCGGGCTCCCTCTCGGGGAGGACGAGCTCGCGCAGGGGCTGCCTCGAGGCGGCGATGAAGGCCCGGGGACGTTGGTTCGGGATGCCGAACCGCGTGGGACAGAGCTGGTACTCCTTCCACCGGAATCCCAGCGGACCGAGGGTCCGCGCCAGGAGATCGTGGGCGTCGGAGCCCAGGAAGCCGGTCACGTTCTCCAGCACCAGGTGTTCCGGGGGGGCCGCGGGCAGGATCTCCAGGAGGTTCAGGAAGGCGCGGGAGCGACGGTCCTCCAGCCCCTGGCGGTGGCCCATGCGACAGTAGGGCTGGCAGGGCGGGCTCAGGACCCAGAGATCGGCCCGGTGGGCCGCGAGGCGGTCCGGGGGGAGGCTGGCCAGTTCCCGGGCAATCGGCCGGGAACCGTGGTTCAGGGCGTAGGTCTCGTTGGCCCCCGGGCTGATGTCGTAGGCGGCGACCACCCCGCCCAGGCCCTCCAGGGCGTACCGCCAGCCGCCGAGACCGCTGAAGAGTTCGAGGACGCGCATCATGTGTCCATGATGTCAGGCGGCGCGGGTCTCCAGGCAGAACAAGCGAGCCAGGGTGCGCCGGCGTTCCCGGTGCGCAGCCTGGCTCGCTCGAGGGCGGTCGCCCGTCGCCGCCTCAGGAGGCCATGGACATGCGCGGGCCCTTCTCGAGGCTGTAGGTCCCCTTCCCGCCGATGATCGTGGTGCCGTCGTTGGGAATCGTCATGGCCTGGTCGGCGTAGATGACATGGTCCATCACGTCGTCCTCGAAGGTCACCCAGAGATAGCCGGCATTGCAGCGGATGGACGATCCCTGCGCGTCCGTCAGCCTGATGAAGTCGTCGCCCTGGACGGTGCCGAAGTTGGGAGTGCGCTGCCTTGCCCCGGAATGATCGAAGGTGGTCGACTTGATCGCGTACTCGTTCATGGGTGCCTCCTGGGGATGAGATCCTTGCCAGCTCTCATGCTCAATATGAGACTAAATTGGTAAAGATAACAGTGGCAGAAAATTAGAATTATGACCGTAACAGTATCAATACAATTCGACTGTTAGTTGAAATATTGAATTGACTGTTATGGAATTTCAGGAACTGTTAGCGGATCATGGAGGCAACGATCCGGCGCGGAGAACAGACATGAGGGAATCGAAGAAGATCCCGCTCTACGAACGTTTCGCCCAGGAACTGGAAGAGCAGATCCGTTCCGGGACCTTCCCCCTGGGCACCCGCATCCCTTCCATCAGGGAGTCCAGCGAGCGGCGGGAACTCAGCTTCTCGACGGTGCTCCAGGCCTACCGGGTGCTGGAGAACCGGGGCGTGATCGAGGCCCGCCCGCAGTCCGGCTACTACGTGAAGCTGCAGCCGAAGAAGCAGGTGCCCGAGCCGGACTTCGAGCCGCTCCAGGGGATCCCCACCAGCATCAGCATCGACGAGGTTTCCCTGCGCCTGATCCACGACACGATGAACCTGGATTTCGCCCAGTTCGGGGCGGCCCTGCCGGACCCGGCCCTGCTGCCCACCTCGAAGCTCAACCGGATCCTGGCGGACCTGGCGAGGGAAGGGATGTTCCCCCACGACCAGGGCGAAGCCGTGGAAGGGCGCGAGGACCTGCGCATCCAGGTGGCCCAGCGGGCCTTCAGCTACGGGTGCGACCTTTCGCCGAGCGAGATCGTCATCACCACGGGCTGCAACGAATCCATGAGCCTCTGCCTCCAGTCGGTCTGCCAGCCGGGCGACCTGGTGGCCATCGAGTCCCCCACCTACTTCGGGATCCTGCTGGCCCTGGAGGCGCTCCACCTGCGTGTCATCGAGATCCCGTCCCATCCCCGCCGGGGCATGAGCCTCGAGGCCCTGCGCTTCGCGGTCGAGAACCACCCCATCAAGGCCGTGGTCGCCATGACCAACTTCAGCAACCCCACGGGGAGCCTCATGGAGGACGAGGACAAGCGGGAGATGGTGGAGATCCTGGGCGCCTACGGCATCCCGCTCGTGGAGGACGACATCAACGGGGAGCTGTACTTCTCGGAGCGCCGCCCCCGCACGGCCAAGTCCTACGACAAGGAAGGGCTGGTCATGCTCTGCTCCTCCTTCTCCAAGGACATCTCCCCGGGCTTCCGCATCGGCTGGGTGGCCCCGGGGAGGTTCAAGCGCGAGGTGCTGTGCCGCAAGTACGCCACGAGCTACCGGACCTCCGTCCTGCCGCAGCTCACCATCGCCCGCTTCCTGGAGAGCGGAGGCTACGAGGCCCACCTCCGGAAGATCCGCCGGGCCTACTCCCAGAAGAACATGCTCATGTCCCAGGCGATCCTGACGCACTTCCCGGAAGGGACGCGCATCACCGAGCCGGGGGGAGGGTTCGTCCTCTGGGTCCAGCTGCCCGGGAAGCTGGACTCCATGGCGCTCTACCACGAGGCGCTGAAGGCCTTCATCGCCATCGCGCCGGGCTACATCTTCTCCCCCACCCGCAAGTTCGACGACTTCATCCGGCTCAACGCAGCCTGCTGGTCGGACAAGGCGGAAGTGGACATCGCCCGCCTGGGGAGGCTGGTCAAGAGCCTGCTGGGCAGGAAGCGCTGACGGGGGTGCCGGAGGCCGGCACCCCGTGGATGAGGGACAGGATGGACGCCAGCTCCCTTTCGTCGACCTGGTCGAAGTTGCCATAGACGTCGCTGTCGATGTCCAGGACGTGGGTGATGGCCCCGTCCCGACCGCGGAAGGGGATGCATATCTCGGACTTGCTCCTCCGGTCGCAGGCGATGTGCCCGGGATATTCGCGGACGTCCGGGACGAGGATGGTCCTTCCGCCGTTCACGGCGTCCCAGCAGACCCCCGTATCCTTCTTCAGCTCCATGCAGGCGATGGGGCCCTGGTACAGCTTGACGACCAGCCGGTCGGCCTTCAGCTCGTAGAAGCCGGTCCAGAAGAAGTGCCGCATCTTGTGGTGCAGCAGCGCGACCACCGAGGCCATCCGCGCCTGCTCGTCCCCGCATTTCTCCAGCAGCGACCGGAGCTGGACGTTGATCCGGTGATAGCGGTCGATCTTCGCCTGGTTCTGCACCATCGTTCTCCCGCGGCTCAGGCGGACACTTCCCGGGCCAGGCCGAGGTAGTCCGTGAGTTCCTGGATGCTGAGCAGGGGGAAGTCGTTCCGCTCGGCGAACCACTCGAGGGTCCGGCCGCGCATCATGGTGCCGTCCGGGTTCATGAGCTCGCAGAGGACGGCGGCGGGACGGAAACCGGCCATGCGCGCCAGCTCCACGGACCCCTCCGTGTGGCCCCGGCGGCAGCGCAGGCCTCCGTCGTGGGCATGGAGCGGAAACACGTGCCCGGGGCGCGCGAGGTCCTCGGGGCGGGCGCCGGGCCGGATGGCGGTGCGGACGGTGACCAGGCGGTCATGGGCCGACACGCCCGTGGTGACGCCCTTCTTGGCCTCGATGGAGACGGTGAAGGCCGTGCGGTTCCTGCATTCGTTGCGCTGGACCATCTGGGGCAGGTCCAGCTGCCGGGCGAGGGCGTCATCGACGCACAGGCAGACGATCCCGCTGCACTCCCGGATCATCATGGCCATGATCTCCTCGGTGATCGTCTCGGCGGGCATGATCAGGTCCCCTTCGTTCTCGCGGTCCGGATCGTCCTGCAGGACCACGGCCCGGCCCTCCTTGAAAGCCCGGATGGCCGCTTCGACACGTTCGTGACGCATGACTTCCTCCTCTCCCGTCCGGACTGTGACCGTCGGCTCCGGGATCTGACCGGATCTGCTGTCCCCGCGTTCCGCGGGCGCTCGCGGGCTCAGCGGGCCCTGGGCCTCGCTCCACCGCCGGTGGGGATTTCCACCCCGCCCCGAAGATTATTTTTCGTTGCGACGACCGCAACGGAAACAGTATGACATCTCTTCGAACCGGGAGGACCGCATTGTCCCCAAGATCACACGGTCCGGCGGAACGGCCGGACCTAGCGGCGGCCCAGGCCCATCAGGAGGCCCATGGCCAGGGCGCCGACCAGGACCACGAGGTAGATGCCGATGGCGATCACCGTGAACACGCCGATGTATTTCCAGAACGACTTCTGGGAGCGGAGGGCCTCCTCCAGGTTCCGGGAGGTGGGCTCGTCCACGAGGTCCCGGATCCGGCTGGCGTAGCGGTGGAGGAAGACCACCGGCGGAACGTAGACGAACGCGAGCGCGAAGTACAGCGCGCCGACGCCCAGGCGGGCCGCGGCCGGCAGGGTGTGGAAGGGGCCGAAACTGGCGAGGATCATGGCCACGGCGCCCAGCGCCATCATGACGATCCCGAGGACGCCCAGCACGCTGAACAGCCGCACCCAGGGCTTCGTCCTGCGGAGCAATTCGACGGCTTCCGCGGAAACGGCATCGAGAGCCTGAGGCGCGAACCCGGGCGCGGGTTCCAGGTCGGCCTGCGGGGCCGCATAGAGATTGGGCTGGGCCGGTGCCGGAACCGGGGGGACCGTCTGCAGCTCCGGGAGTTCCTGGATCCTGGTCCAGGCGGCCATGCCCTCGTGCCAGGCGAGATCGGAAGGACTCAGGGTGCCCGAGGCCAGCATGGCCCTCAGCTGCTCCTCGGGGACGGGGCCCAGCGATCTGCCATCCTGCGCATAGTGCCAGAGCGTCCCCATCGCCTTTTCCTCCTGACTGTTGTCAACCTGACCTAATCACCGGGGTGCCAGGAATGAGTTGAGACCCGCACCCCTGTTGGAACTTTGTGGGGTCATGGTACCACCCAATGGGTGATGACCAAGCGACCGCGGCGCTTCGATGTAGGTGGAATCCAGGTGGAGATCGGGCCTCCGATCTCGACGGACGGAGGTTTTGCCATGGGCTATGGCTCGGGCAAGGAGATCGCGGACGTGATCGAGTCGGACAAGCTCTGGCGCAAGGTCCTGGGGGCTCGGGTGCCGCAGATCGATCTCTCGCGCCTGGTCTGCGTTCTCGCGGAAGTGGGCGTGGATCCACTGCGGGTGACGCTTCTGGCCTCGGCGGCAGAGGGCGTGTCGGCGCTGCACCTCGATGGCGATTCCAGGTTGCTGGAGCTGCACGGGAAGCAGGAGGGCGGCGCGTTCAACGGGCACTACAAGGAATGCGGCTACCACGCGGGGTGGCTGCTGGACGCCTCCGGACGACTGTCCGCGCGCTGGCTCAACGAAGGCAATGCCCACACCGCCGATGGACAGGCCGAGAAGCTGGCCTGGATGCTGGAACAGGGTGTGCGGATCGGCTCGTACCGGGGCGAGGCGGGCATGCCGTCGGCCGGATTGATGGGCGGGCTGGAAGGCATGGGCGCCACCTATGCGATGAGGTCGCGCAGCAATTCGCGCCTCGACGAGGTCGCGCAGGCCATCTGCCCCGAATTGCCCAAAGTGGGCGGCGGCAAGGAACTCAAGCCCCGGCCCAGCCTCAAGCCGATCAAGGGCGAGGGCGGCTGGTCCGTGCTCGCCAACGCCTTCGCCATGGGCCGCGTGAAGCCAAGCCTGGTGGGCTTCCGCGCCTTCGACCTGAAGCTCGCCAACGCCTTCCTCGACCATGCCCGTAGCCACTTCGTATCGCTCCGTGGACAATGAAAAACGCCTCAAGATGTCGAGGCGCTTAGGTCAGGTTGATACCCCTGCAATAGCTGACGGCGCCCAGGTAGGGAAGCCGTCCAAGGATGAAACCCGGCGCCGGGAAATGCTGCGGGGCCTCATGCTGACCTTGGACCTTCAGGCATGGCTCCAAATCGCCGCACGGCGGGCCTTTGCGGCGCTCGAACACCTGGAGGAGGGGCTTCGGGGCAAGGGCTACTGAATCCCGGCTCTTGAGGGAGGGCCGCCGGGATGGACAGGGTTGGGAGGGGCGGAATGGGTGTTCAGCAGGGTTTCCTTCCTGGGAGGGGGTTGCCGATGTCGCCAAAACGACGACAATTGAAGGGAAGAGGTGCGGCCATGAAGACCATTCCCCTGCGGGATTTCCAGCGTGAGGGCGCCAAGGCGCTTGGTGTCGAGGCCTCCATGGAACCTTGGATCCTGGCGGGTCGTGAGCAGGAGTTCCTGCTTCTGCCTGTGTCGCCGGAAAACCGCGCGGCCATGATGGACCTTGCGGAAGGCCTGTCGGCGGTCATGGCCCTGCGCCAGGATCAGGCGCGGGCCGTGGAAGCGGGCCTGGACAGGCTCACCATGGACGAGATCGACGCGGAGATCGGAGCCGCCCGCAAGGCCGCCAAGCGCCGGAAGCGCACGGCATGAGCCGGGCGCTGGTGCTGGATACCAATGTTCTCGTGTCGGCGGGCCTGAAGCCGGAAAGCGATCTGGCCCGCATCGTGGAAAAGGTGCTGCTCCGGCAAGCTCCGCTCTACGTTTGCCCCTCCATCGTGGCGGAGTACCGCGAGGTCTTGAACCGCCCCAAGTTCCGTCCGAAGGGTCTGCCGCCCGCGTGGCTGCCGCGCCTACTCCAGGTGGCCTTCCACGAGGCAGAACCGGCCCCCTGGCCTCTGGAAGGGCCGGATCCCGATGACCTGGTGTTCCTGGCCCTGGCGAAGGCAACGGGGGCTGTGCTGGTGACGGGGAACCTGGGGCATTTCCCGGAGGTGATCCGCGAGGGGGTGGTGGTCTACACGCCGTGGGAATACCTGAAGATCAGCGCATGAGGATCTTGGCCGTGATGATGGCGGGATCGTTTTCGTAGTCGAGCTTCGCCAGGTCTGTGACTTTCCCTTTGATCTCTTCAACCTGACCTAATCGCCGGGGTGCCAGAAATGAGTTGAGACCCGCACCCCTGTTGGAACTTTGTGGGGTCATGGTACCACCCAATGGGTGATGACCAAGCGACCGCGGCGCTTCGATGTAGGTGGAATCCAGGTGGAGATCGGGCCTCCGATCTCGACGGACGGAGGTTTTGCCATGGGCTATGGCTCGGGCAAGGAGATCGCGGACGTGATCGAGTCGGACAAGCTCTGGCGCAAGGTCCTGGGGGCTCGGGTGCCGCAGATCGATCTCTCGCGCCTGGTCTGCGTTCTCGCGGAAGTGGGCGTGGATCCACTGCGGGTGACGCTTCTGGCCTCGGCGGCAGAGGGCGTGTCGGCGCTGCACCTCGATGGCGATTCCAGGTTGCTGGAGCTGCACGGGAAGCAGGAGGGCGGCGCGTTCAACGGGCACTACAAGGAATGCGGCTACCACGCGGGGTGGCTGCTGGACGCCTCCGGACGACTGTCCGCGCTCTGGCTCAACGAAGGCAATGCCCACACCGCCGATGGACAGGCCGAGAAGCTGGCCTGGATGCTGGAACCGGGCGTGCGGATCGGCTCGTACCGGGGCGAGGCGGGCATGCCGTCGGCCGGATTGATGAGTGGGCTGGAAGGCATGGGCGCCACCTATGCGATGAGGTTGCGCAGCAATTCGCGCCTCGACGAGGCCGCGCAGGCCATCTGCCCCGAATTGCCCAAAGTGGGGGGCATCGCGGCCTTCCGGGAGTTCCAGCATTCCGTGAAATCCTGGGGAACCGAGCGGCGCGTGGGGGTCAAGTTCCAGGTGCCCGAGACGAAGAATGGCGCAGCCGCCCTGTTCGCCGAGTCCTTCTACTTCGTCACCAACCTGGACGATGCGCCCGCGAAGGTCGTCGAGCACTGCCTCAACCGGGGCGAGGCGGAGGGGCGCTTGGGCGAATTCGTGGCCGCCTTCGAGCCCACGTTCCGACATGCCGAGATGGCGAAGAACGAAGTCCAGGCGCAGCTTCTGGCGCTGGCCCACAACGTCCTGGTGGACCTGCGCGCCAGGGTGGACGGCGGCGAGGAACTCAAGCCCCGGCCCAGCCTCAAGCCGATCAAGGGCGAGGGCGGCTGGTCCGTGCTCGCCAACGCCTTCCTCGACCATGCCCGCAGCCAGGGGTTCCGCCTCGGCCCCCAGCACATCCGGCCCGCCTGGGCCGCTGCCCTCCTCGCGGGCTGAAGAACCCCACCGGAGGCAAACCCCACAACCACCATCTCCCAGTCCCAAACCCGAGCCGAAGGCCTGTTGCCTGCCCCGTGCGCGAAGCCCGTAGCCACTTCGTATCGCTCCGTGGACAATGAAAAACGCATCAAGATGCCGAGGCGCTTAAGTCAGGTTCATAAAAAAGGCTGGAACCGCGAAAGGTGCGAAATGACGCGAAATGTCAAAAATAAGGACGTTATTTTTGCATGCACCTTCATCCCTTTTATTTTTGTTGAAAGTGCATTAAAAAACAAGGATGAAAGAGATGCAAGGGATGGAGGATAAAGGCGAATCTGTCAAGATCTGAATATTTTCATGGCTAAATAGAAATTATTATATCAAATTAATTGTAAATTGTTAAAAATACTAAATATTTAATGGCAATTTAATTAACATAATTGAATTCTCTTGTCCGAGAAATGCCCCGGCGGGGTTGCTTGTGGTGGGACGTGCCTCTGGCGGGATCTCTGGGGTGCTTGGGCCTTGGTTTGGCGGGGCGGTGGTTGACAGATCGGAACGAGATGGCAGGGTGGGAGAATGATGTCGTTCACGAACTGTCGCGCGTATCCGGTGATGATCTGCCTCGCACTGGGGGGCGTGCCCGGGGAGGCCTCCCGCATGGCCGCGCACCCCGCGGTTCCCGCCACGCCTCGCGCGGGGTACGTTCAGATCGATCCCGCCTGGTCCCTGAAGGGGGGGATGATCACCGGAGGGTTCCTGGGGCCCGAGGCCCGGGCCGAATGGCCTGCGTGGATGCAGGCCCTGGTCGCCGGCCGGGAGGGGGTCTCCTCCGAGGAGCTGGGGCGCGCGGACCTCTACAAGATTCCCGACGCCTTCCTGGCGCGGGGGCTCAAGGTCCTGGAGGCCAACCGGGTCTTCCTGCCCGGGATCCTGCGGCAGGCGACGGCCATCGGCTACACGGCGAGGGCGGCGGAGTGGCAGGCGGCCAAGCGCGCCTACCAGATCGCCTACCTGAAGGCGGCCGGACTGCCCGTGCAGGATCCGCTCACCTGCTCCCGGCTGCTGACGCAGCTGGCCTACCGCAACGAGTTCGAACTCGTCCGGCGGTCCCTTCGCTCGGCCGGCTTCCCCCAGGCCGCCACAGCCTCCTTCCTCCGCCTGCTGGACATGCGGGAGGGCCTCGCCGCCCCCTCGGAAGCCTGGGTCCTGGACCGCACCCGGCCGGTCTCCGAGCGATGGGTCGTCCTCCGGACCCTGAAGCGCCCGGAGCATCCCGAAAGGCTCCTGGAGGCCTTCCGGGGAACTGATCACCTGGACCTGGCGGTCCATCATGCGGTGGCCAAGGGGTGGATCCCGCGCGACAGTCCGCTGGTCCAGGAGGCTACCCAGGTGCGGAAGCAGCCGGACGAGGCCTCCCTCTGGTTCCTGGACCGCCCGGAGGAGCAGGTCTCGGATCTCCTCTGGATGCGTGCCGTGGACGCCCTCAAGGCCGGGGAGAAGCCCGCGGCCGCGGCCCACGCGAAGGCTCTCCTGGAAGGCTATCCCGGATCCTACTACGCCGGCCACGCCCGCTTCCTGCTCGCCGGCCTCGAACCCGCGGCCGCCCCGGCGCCGCAACCGTTCCTGGGCATCCCCGGCGACATCACGATCCTGAACGCGAAGAGCCTCCTGGGACGCCTGCGGCCCGTGGAGAACGCCTGGCCCGAGCGCATGCGCGCGCTCGCGGCGCGCAACCGCTTCGACCTGGTCCTCGCCCAGGCGGATCCCGTGAAGGAGGAGGCCGTCTTCCTGAGGGCCGCGCACCTGGCCGGCCAGCAGGATCTCGTGGCGCGCTACGAGGCCCTGGAGGGCCGGTGCGCCCCGGAAACTGTGCCGTTCCTGTTCCCGCTCCGCCTGGCGCCCCTCGTGGAGCGCCTGATCCGGGAGGAAGGGCTGGCTGGTTCCGTGGATCCCGCGTTCGTCCTGGCCATGATCAAGAACGAGAGCATCTTCCAGCCCTCCGCCCGGTCGGGCGCCAACGCCTACGGGATCATGCAGGTCCTCAGGCCGACCTTCGTCCGGATGGTGGGCGCGAAACCGGACATCCTCGACCCGGAGACGAACATCCGGGCGGGCCTCCGCTACTACAGGACCATCATCAGGACGGCCCAGCTGGAGTCCCTTCCCGACGAGGTCCGCATGCTCTACATCCTGGCCGGCTACCACGCCGGGGAAGGGCGGGCGCGCCGCTGGCGGACCGCCATCGAGGCGCGGCTCCAGGGGAGGACCACGCCCGTGGAGACGGTGCTGCGCATCGAGTCCGTTCCGATCTCCTCCACGCGCCACTACATCCTCAGGGCCCTCGGCGACCGCGAGCTGTTCAGGCACTTCCTGGACTGAGCCGGGATCGCGCATTCCTGCCTCGCAAGAAGAAGACGGAGCCGCGAATGGCGCGAATACGCGCTGCGCTTGCGCGAATGAAGAGCCGTGGGGCGCACGGCGGGATCCCTGCTGCCTTCGCGTTCATTCGCGGATCCAGACGCGGGTTTTCGGCCCAGGCGGAGGCCAGCCATGAAAAAGGCCCGCCTCGCGGCGGGCCTTTCGTTGCGATGATTCGGAAGGACTACTTCTTCTCTTCCAGGGAAGCCTGGGCGGCGGCCACGATCGCGATGGGCACGCGGTAGGGGCTGCAGGAGACGTAGCTCAGGCCCACGCGGTGGAAGAACTTGACGGAGCGGGGATCGCCGCCGTGCTCGCCGCAAACGCCCAGCTTGATGTTGGGACGGGTCTTGCGGCCCTTCTCGCAGGCGATGTGGACCAGTTCGCCGATGCCGCCCTGGTCGAGGCTCTGGAAGGGGTCGTCCTCGAGGATCTTCTTGGAGACGTACTCGGGCAGGAAGGAGCCGGAGTCGTCGCGGGAGAAGCCGAAGCCCATCTGGGTGAGGTCGTTGGTGCCGAAGCTGAAGAACTCGGCCTCGGAAGCGACCTGGTCGGCGGTGATGGCGGCGCGCGGGATCTCGATCATGGTGCCGATCATGCACTTCCAGTCGGTGCCACGCTCCTTGTTGACCTGGGCGATCTCGTCCAGCATCTCGGCCTTGGTGTAGGCCAGCTCCTTGACGTGGCCGACCAGGGGCACCATCACTTCGGCGAGGGCCTTGATGCCCTTCTTCTCGACGTTGATGGCGGCCTCGGCGATGGCGCGCATCTGCATGCGGATGAGCTCGGGATAGGTGATGCCCAGGCGGCAGCCGCGGTGGCCCATCATGGGGTTGAACTCGTGGAGCTTCTCGACGCGGTGCTTCACTTCCTCCACGTCCACGCCGATGACCTGCGCCATTTCGGCCTGTCCCTTGGCGTCGTGGGGCACGAACTCGTGGAGGGGGGGATCCAGCAGGCGGACGGTGACGGGCAGGCCGTTCATGGCCGTGAAGATGCCTTCGAAGTCGGCGCGCTGGATGGGCAGCAGCTTGGCCAGGGCGGCCTTCCGTCCGTCGAGGTCCTTGGCCAGGATGAACTGGCGGATGGCGATGATGCGCTCGCCCTCGAAGAACATGTGCTCGGTGCGGCACAGGCCGATGCCCTCGGCGCCGAAGGCGCGGGCGACTTCGGCATCGTGCGGGGTGTCGGCGTTGGTGCGGACCTTCAGCTTCCGGTACTTGTTGGCCCAGTCCATGATCGTCTTGAAGCGGCCGAAGGTTTCGCTGTCCTCGCCCTTGAGGGTCTTGTCCACGAGGACCTGGTTCACTTCCGCGGGATGGGCGGAGAGCTGGCCGGCGAAGACCTCGCCGGTGCTGCCGTCGATGGAGATGTAGTCATGGCCGGCCTTCAGGGTGATGCCACCCACGGAGACGGTGCGGCCGGCCACGTCGATGTTCAGGGTGGAGGCACCGCAGACGCAGGGCTTGCCCATGCCGCGGGCGACCACGGCCGCGTGGGAGGTCATGCCGCCGCGGGCCGTCAGGATGCCCTTGGCCGCGACCATGCCCGCCAGATCCTCGGGAGAGGTCTCGATGCGGACCAGGACCACGGGGTGCTTCTTGGCCAGCTTGCCGGCTTCCTCGGCGGAGAGGGCGATGACGCCGGTGGCGGCGCCGGGGCCCGCGTTGAGGCCCTTGGCCATCAGCTTGCCTTCCTTCTTGAACTGGTCCTTCTCCTTCTGGTTGAAGATCGGGGCCAGGAGCTGGACGAGATCGTCGGCGCTCAGGCGCTGCAGGGCGGTCTTCTCGTCGATCATCTTCTCCTTGACCATGTCGATGGCGATGCGGATGCCGGCCAGGGCCGTGCGCTTGCCGTTGCGGGTCTGGAGCATGTAGAGCTTGCCGCGCTCGATGGTGAATTCCAGGTCCTGCATGTCCTTGAAGTGCTTCTCGAGGCGGTTGCAAGTGGCCAGCAGGGTCTTGAAGACCTCGGGCATGGCTTCCTCGAGGCTCTTGAGGCCGCTGGCCTTGGCCTGGGACTTGGTGATGGGCTGGGGCGTGCGGACGCCGGCGACCACGTCCTCACCCTGGGCGTTGATCAGGTACTCGCCGTAGAAGTAGGGCTCGCCGGTGCCGGGGTCGCGCGTGAAGGCCACGCCGGTGCCGCAGTCGTCGCCCATGTTGCCGAACACCATGGTCTGCACGTTGACGGCGGTGCCCCAGTCGTCGGGGATGCGGTTCATCTTGCGGTAGATGATGGCGCGCTCGGTGTCCCAGCTGTTGAACACGGCGCAGATGCCGCCGAAGAGCTGCTCGATGGGGTCCTGCGGGAAGTCGTGCCCGAGCTTCTCCTTGACGATCTTCTTGAATTCGCCGCAGAGCTTCTTCCACTCCTCGGCGGTGATCTCGGTGTCGAGCTTCTTGCCGGTCTTGTGCTTGAGGGCTTCGATCTTCTCCTCGAAGTGGTCCTTGTGGACGTCCAGCACGACGTCGGAATACATCATGATGAAGCGGCGGTAGGAGTCGTAGGCGAAGCGCGGGTTGCCGCTGGCCTTGGCGAGCCCTTCCACGGTCTTGTCGTTGAGGCCGAGGTTCAGGACCGTGTCCATCATGCCGGGCATGGAGACGCGGGCGCCGGAACGGACGGAGACGAGCAGAGGATCGGCGGCGTCGCCGAACTTCTTGCCGCGGGTGCCTTCCAGCCACTTCAGGGCCTCGAGCACCTGTTCCTTCACTTCCTTGGTCAGCTTCTTGCCTTCCTTGTGGTAGAGGGAGCAGACCTCGGTGGTGACGGTGAAGCCGGGCGGGACGGGGATTTCCAGGCAAGCCATCTCCGCAAGGTTGCAGCCCTTGCCGCCGAGAAGGTTGCGCATCGTGGCATTGCCCTCGTTGCGATCACCGCCGAAAGAGTAGACGTGTTTAGTCATGGGGTTCCTCGTGTGAACCTTCAGAATAACGAGGTCCCACAAAAGGAAAGAGACTTGATTATCAAAACCAATTCCCCGCCATTCTAAGCCTCGCTCATTTCCTGGCCTGTGGGCAATGAGCAAACGATCACATTTATTTAAGATCATGCCTGTGAGAGAATAGCCAATTCGCGTCGTGAAGACGCCAAGGAGCGATTCAATGATCCAGACGAAGCGCAGGGGAGAACAACCCGCGGGAAGACCGTCCAGGAATGATCATAAGCCCACGGAGCGGAAACCCGCTCGGTCCGTTTCGAGAATCGCGTCGGGCGGCGAGCGCCTGCAGAAGATCCTGGCCGCGGCGGGGATCGCGAGCCGCCGGGCCTGCGAGCAGGTCATCCTGGACGGGCGGGTGCAGGTGAACGGCAGGACCGTGACGGAGCTGGGCACCCGAGCGGATCCAGGCAGGGACGAGATCACCGTGGATCTCGTGCCGATCCGCAGGGAGCCGCACGTCTACATCCTGATGAACAAGCCCAAGGGCTACGTGACGACGGTCAAGGACGAGGATGGCCGGCCGACGGTCATGGCGCTGCTCCACGGGGTGGAGGCCAGGGTCTATCCCGTGGGTCGCCTGGACTTCAATTCGGAAGGGCTGCTGCTCATGACCAACGACGGGGACCTGGCCCAGCGCCTCACGGACCCCGACAACCACGTCCCCAAGATCTACCTCGTGAAGGTCTACCGGATGCCGAAGCCGGAAACCCTGGACGAGCTGCGGGGCGGGTTCCGCCTGGACGGCCGCCGGCTGAAGCCCTGCGGCATCGAGGTCTTCGAGAAGGCCGACAATCCGTGGCTGAAGGTCACCCTGACGGAAGGGAAGAACCAGCAGATCCGCCGGATGTTCGGCGCCGTCGGACACCCCGTCTCCAAGCTGAAGCGCGTCCAGTTCGGTCCCCTCGACGACCCCTCCCTGAAGCCCGGAGCCTGGCGCTTCCTGTCCGCGAACGAGCTGGCGCTGCTGAAAAACCTCTGAACCGTCAGCGCTGCATGAACATCATCACGCCGTCGGCGACGAACTGGACGGCGATGGCCGCCAGCAGGAGGCCCATGATGCGCTCGAGCACGGCGAGCCCGGTGGTGCCGAGCAGGCGGGTCAGGCGCGCGGCCGCCCGCAGGAGCAGGTAGGCCACCAGGCAGGTGACGGCGATGGAGGCCACCACGGGGATGGCGTAGCTCCAGTGCGGGCCGCGGGCCGCGAGGACCATGGCGGTGGCGATGGAGCCCGGCCCGGCCAGGAGGGGCATGGCCAGGGGCACCACGGCCACGTCCTCCTTGGCCTCGCTCTCGTGGGTCTCCTCGGGCGAGGAACGCGTGCGCGAGGGCTGGGCGCGCAGCATGTCCGTGGAGGTCATGAGCAGCAGGATCCCCCCGGCGACCTTCAGGGCGCTCATGGAGATCCCGAAGAGCTTGAAGACGAAGCTGCCGAAGAGCGTGAAGAAGGTCATCAGGCCGAAGGCGAGGAGGGTGGCGCGCCGCGCCGTGTCCCGGCGCTTCTCGGGCGTGTCGCTGGCCGTGATGGCCATGAAGATCGGAAGCAGCCCCAGGGGATCCATGATGAAGAACACGGCGGGGAACGTGACCAGGGCGAAACGCAGGTATTCGTTCACGAGGCGGCTCCATCATGTCGGTGCAGATGGAAACGGTAGCAGAATAGTGGATCCCCCGACCCTGCGGGGAGCGCCCTGGAGACCATCATGCTCAGATTCGAGACCTTCCCGGTGGGGCCGATTTCCGCGAACTGCGTCCTGGTGTGGGATCCCGAGCTGGGCACCGGGGTGGTGGTCGATCCGGGGGAGGAGGCCGGACGGATCCGGGGGCGCGTGGCGGACCTGGGCTTCAGGGTGACCGCCATCCTCCAGACCCATGCCCACTTCGACCACCTGGGGGCCGCGAAGGAACTCCAGGATGCCTGGCGGTGCCCCGTCCTCCTCCACCCCCTGGACACCTACCTGGTCGAGACCCTGGACATGCAGACCGGACTCTTCGGCATGGCGCCGGTGCCCGCTCCCGTGACGACGGAACTCGGCCCCGGCGAGGTTCACCACGGCCTGAGGACGCTGCACACGCCGGGACACACGCCGGGGTCCTGCTGTTTCCTGGGGGAGTTCGACCAGGGGCCCGTCCTCATCTCCGGCGACACCCTCTTCCAGGGAGGGGTCGGCCGCACGGACCTCTGGGGAGGACGCTGGGACCAGCTGGAAGCCAGCATCCGGCGGGAACTCTATACCCTCGAGGACAGGACCCTGGTCCTGCCCGGACACGGACCCTTCACCACCATCGGGGAAGAGGCGGAGGCGAACCCCTTCGTGACGCGCTGATCCGCGGGGCGTTCACAGCCATCTCCTCCCGCCGTCGAGGGTGAGGATCTCGCCGGTGAGGTAGGGGCTCCCGGCGGCGTAGCGGAGGGCCCGGACCAGGTCCCCCGGGCTGCCCAGCCGCTTCAGGAGGCTGCGCTCCACAAGGAAGGACGGATCGCGCCCCTCCTCGGGGAGCATGGTCCCGATGGCGTGGCCGACCACGCGCACCCTGGGCGCCAGCAGGCCCGCGAGGGCGGGGACGAGGGAGGCGAGGCCGGCCTTGGCGGCCGAGTAGGGCAGGTGCTTCCTGAAGGGCCGGTGGATGGCCGTGTCCAGGATGAGCTGCAGGGAACCGCCTTCCGCGATCCGGGGCCCGACGGCCTGGGAGACCAGCAGGGGGAAGCTGAGATTGACGCGCCAAGTGTCGGCCAGGCCGGCGGGATCCCAAGCCCCGAACGGGCTTTCGGGGAAGGTCCCCGCCACGAGCACTGCCGCGTCCAGGGTTATGCCCATGTCCCCCAAGCATTTCAAATCTGCCATCATCTTTGGAACAAGCTCGGGATCGTCGGCATTCCATTCGAATGTTCTCACTCGGGTTCGCCTTGATAGTGATTCAAGCCAGTCGGACGCTCCGTCCCAGGGCCTCGAGCTTGTCAGTATCAGTCGATGGTCCTCTGCGAGGGCTTCGGCGATGGCACGCCCCAGCCGGTTCCGGCCTCCGACCAGGAGCCACCAGGCATTCTGTCTTTCCACAATCCCTCCACGCATTCTCCAGGCTACCTTGTCTCCTTCCCTCAGACGCATCCGTTGGCGGTTGATCTGGTCCAGCATCCTGGCCGTGTCGCTGGCGCTGGCCTCCTTCGCGATGACCCAGTGGGTGTACACCTACTCGGACGACCAGTGCTTCTGGAAGGCGGAGGGTTCCAGGGTGCGGATCCAGGAGATCCTCCCCGAGGGCGTCGCCGAGGTCGCGGGCATGCTGGAAGGCGACCAACTGCTGGCCATCCAGGGCCGCCCGGTCACGGTCCGGACCATGGAGGAGGCCCGGCGGTTCATCAACGACCAGCCCAAGGGGACGGAGGTCCTCTACCTCGTCCGGCGCGACGGCCGGCAGCTCTCGCTGCTGGTGCGGCTGGTGAAGCCGTTCAACTACGTGGGGCTGAGCGTGCTCCTCTCGGGGCTGGTCGCCTGGGCCATCGGACTGCTGGTCGTGGTGTCCTCCCCCCAGCGCAAGGTGGCCCGGCACTTCTTCTACATGGGGGCTGTCTCCCTCCTCCTGCCGATCTACTCCCCCGAGGCTTCCGGGAACATCCCGGTCCAGATCCAGATCCCGGCCCTGGTCTTCTCGGGCCTGGTGATGAGCCTCGCGGCCCCCTTGTGGTTCCACTTCTTCCTGAGGTTCCCCCATCCCTTCCCCCTCCGGAGGCAGCGGAGGTTCCTGGCCTGGCTCTACGGGGGGTTCCTGGCGGTCGGCCTCACGAACATCCTGGTGGATGTCGTGCGGACCGCGGCCAGGTCGGGGATCTTCGGCGACCTGTCCTGGATGACCACCGGCCTCTTCCCGGTCAGCCTCGCGTTCCGAGGGCTGATGGGGCTGGCGGTGATCGCGGGGGTGTTCGTGTTCTGGCTCGGCGCGCTGAAGCTGCCGCGCCGCCGGAGGCTGGCGCTCATGCCGGCGCTCTTCTTCACGACCGCGGTCTGCGTGGACCTGGCCGCCTTCTCCTACCTGAGCGCCCTGGCCCAGGGGAAGAGCATCCTGTTCCAGCGGGAGGCATGGATCTTCTTCGCGCCCCTGCCGCTCCTGCCCCTCTCCTTCGCCTACGCCATCCTGCGGCACGGGTTCTTCGACGTCCGCCGGGCCCTCGTGCGGTGGTTGACGTATTTCGCGGTCATCGGCGCCACCCTGACGATCTATTTCATCGCCCTCACCTGGGCCTTCGAGAAGGGCATCAACGCCCTGGAGGCGCGATGGGTCGGTGTCCTGGCCGGCCTGTCCGCCTGGCCCATCGGCTGGGCGCTGCGGTGGCTGCTGCTGACGCTCCGGCGGAAGTTCCGCCGGGACACCAGCACCACGAGGGACCTCATCCTGGGGATCCTCCAGGAATCCAGGCGGCGGCTCTCCGTGGAGGCCCTGCTCTCGGGCTTGTCCGAGGCCCTGGGCGAAGCCTTCCACCCTCATGTCCTGCTGCTGCTGCCCGTGGCGGACCGGAGCGTGGAACTCCCGGGCCTGGAGTCCCTGGACGGGGACGATCTCCGGATCGTCTCCATGGCCAGGCCCCTGCATCTCCGCCTGCCCCTCGCGCTCATCCGGAATGCCCGGGACTACGGGGAACTGGCCGTCGGTCTCGCCGGGGACGAGGCGGACTGGATCCGCGAGCAGGGCTGGGAGCTGCGGGCGCGGGTGGACGCCATGGAGGCCCAGGTGATGGTGCTGCTCCTGGCCGGGGGCGAACCCCACACGGTCGTCCTGCTGGGGGGGAAATACGCCGAATTGAACTACGGCCGGGAGGATCGCGAGCTGCTCCGGGAGGTGGCGGTCTCGGCGGGAATCCTCCTGGAGACCGCCATGCTGCACCAGAGGCTGCTGGACCAGGGCCGCATCGAGCAGGAGCTCCAGACGGCCCGCCGCATCCAGGAAGGCCTGATCACGTCCAGCGCTCCCGTGCTCGATGGGTTCGACCTGGCCCTGCGGCTGGAGCCGGCCCTGGAGACCGGCGGGGATCTCCTCTGGATGAAGAGGCGGCCGAACGGCAGGTGGGTCGCGGCGGTGGGGGACGTGAGCGGGAAGGGGCTGGCCGCGGCCCTCTACATGAGCCAGGCCACGGCCCTGCTGGAATTCGCGGCCCGGCAGGAGGGGATGGACTTCTCGCACCTGCTGCAGGCCCTGGACCAGACCATGCGCAATCTCATGAGGAGCCGTGACTTCCTCACGCTGTGCCTCCTGGAGTGGGATTCGGCGGGCCGCTACCGGATCGCCAGGGCGGGACACCCCGCGCCCCTGCTGATCTGGGGCTCGGCGCCCGAGGACGCCATCGAGGTCGCCTGCCAGGGCCGGGGCCTTGGGATGCGGCCGGGGGGCCGGGGAGCCTGGCAGATCCGGGACGGCAAGCTCCGTCCGGGAGACTGGCTGGTGATGTACAGCGACGGATTGACCGAGGCCGTCGACCAGGCGGGCGACATGCTCGGGCTGGAGCGGTTCAAGGGGCTGCTCCAGGCGCACTGGTCCGCGGGCTCCGTGCATTCGGCCTGCGAGGCGGTCTTCCAGGAGGTCGCCGCCTGCGAGGCCCAGGACCGGGACGACCGGACCCTGTTCATCCTGGGGCGGCGGAAGGTATAGGAATCCCCTTTCCGGCCCGATCGCGGGACAATGGAAGGACGCACAGGGCACCTGTGCCCCGAGGACCTGCATGACAGACCCCTCCCAGCCTCCCCGCACCCCCTCCTGGGTGGCCCCCGCGATCGTCGTGATGCTGGGGCTGCAGCTGGTCCTGGCCTGGGTCCAGGGCGGCCTGCTCCAGCGGCAGCACCAGGATCTGCTGGCCCTGAGGGAAGACGTCCAGATGCTCGCCGACAGCCTGGATCAGGAGGAGCCCCAGGACGACTACGAGGCGGAGGGATGGATCCCCGCCCGCCACGGACGGACCCGGCGGCCGGGGATCCGGCGCGTGGCCCTGCTCCAGGAGGAGACCCCCGAGGAGGCCCAGGCCAGGAAGGACCTCGACGCCACGAAGGCTTCCGCGAAGAAGGCGGTCACCGAGGCCCGGGAGGTCCAGTCCAAGCTCTCGATCGAGGAGAACATCCGCAAGGCCGAGGAGAAGGCGCGGGAGAACGAAGCGGAGAGCGCCTGGCGGAAGTGGCTCTGGGTCGCCCTGGGGGCCGGCCTCGCGGCCGTGGGCGTGCGCGCCTGGCTGCGGCGCCGGGGCTGACGTGACGTCCCTCCACGAGTATCTCCAGTCGGATCCGGAATGCGGGCAGCTGGCCGAGGGAGCCGTCCTGGCCGTCGCGCCGATGCTGGAGGACCCGGATCCGGCCTCTTTCCTGGAGATCCTGGACCATTGGGCCTTCGAACTGGCCGGCCGCATGCCTCTGCCCTGGAGCATCCACGGCGCCGTCGACACCCTGAACCACTATCTCTTCAACGAAGTCGGGCTCCGGGGGGATCACTCGGTCTACGAGGACCCCGCGTACGCCGTCCTCCCCGAAGTGGTCGTCCGGAAGAAGGGGCTGCCCATCGCCCTCTCGATCCTGTGGATCGACGTGGCGAGGAGGCTGGGGTTCGACGCCGTCGGCGTGGCCCTGCCGGGGCGCTTCATGACCGCGCTCCGCCTGGACGTGGGCCTGCTCTACTTCGATCCCTTCAACCAGGGGCGGGCCCTGGGGGAGGAGGAGGCGGCCCGCATCGTGCGGAAGGCTTCCGGGGGCCGGGTCGCCTTCGATCCCGACATGCTCGCGCCCGTGTCCCACCGGGCGATCCTGCTGCGGCTGGTGCGCAACCTCCATCTGCGTTTCGTGAAGGCCGAGGCCTGGGACGAGGCCCTCTGGTCGGCCACGCACCTGGTCCTCCTCGCGCCCGAGGATTCCGGCTCCTACCGGGACAGGGCCTTCGTTCACCTGAAGCGCGGCGAGATCATGTCCGCGGTGAAGGACCTCCAGGAAGCCGTCCACCTCGGCCGGGAGGACGATCCTCAGCTCCAGGACTGGATCGAGAAACTGAAGAAAGGGTGAACCATGGATCTTCCGCGCTTCCTGGAACTGGCGAGCACCCACGGTTGGCGAGGCATGGCCCTCTGGGGCGTGCTCCTGGGCCAGGCCCTGCTGTGGATCGGGCTGGTGCGGCTCTACCTGGCGATCCGCCGGGAACAGGCCCCCTGGGAGGAGTGCGTGGGCAAGATCCGTTCGGCCCTCCTGCGCAGGGTGAACGGGCCGGAGGAGCTGGAGGAGCTGAAGCTCCACCGCTACGCGCCGCTCGTGGACGCCCTCATCGCCCTCCACTTCGCGGAGGCGGGGAGCGAGGTCTTCATCCGCTGGATCCTGATGCGCTGGAAGATGAAGGAGGGCCTGCGCCCCTACTGGGTCCACTGGGGGCACCTGCTCATCGGCTTCGGCGTGGTCGTCTGGTGCCTCCAGGGGCTGCGCCTGGACCTGGGCCTGGAGCTCCTCATGCGCACCCCGTGCGATCCTCGCCTGCTGTGGGTCTGGTTGGGCTGCGCCATGGCGCTCGCCTGGAGGCTGGAGCAGCTCCGCGGCAACCTCGAACGGGTCCAGCGCGCACTCCTGGTCCCTCGGCGGGACGAATAGGGGCCGGCCGCGCGATCCGCTACAGCGGTTCCTCCTTGAACTCCAGGAGGTGCCCGGACTTCTTCGCCTTGGTCTTCAGGTAGCGGAGGTTGTAGGCGTTGGCGCCAAGCTGGTGCGATTCGCGCTGCACGTGGATGCCGGCCTCCTCCAGGGCGGTGATCTTCCGGGGGTTGTTCGTGAGGAGCTTCACCTTGCGGATGCCGAAGAAGCGCAGCATCTCCACCGCGGCCTCGTAGGTGCGCAGGTCGTCCACGAACCCGAGGTGGTGGTTGGCTTCCACGGTGTCCAGTCCCTGTTCCTGGAGTGCGTAGGCCTTGAGCTTGTTCAGGAGGCCGATGCCGCGGCCCTCCTGGCGCAGGTAGAGCACGATGCCGCCATGCTCGCCGATGTAGCGGAGGGCGGCCTCCAGCTGCGCGCGGCAGTCGCACTTGAGGCTGCCCAGGACGTCGCCCGTCCAGCACTCGCTGTGGATCCTGACGGCGATGCGCTTGCGGGCGTCGATCTCGCCGGAGACGATGGCCAGGTGCTCCTTCCCCGCGAGCTTCTCCAGGAATCCGTAGACGGTGAACTTGCCGAAGATGGAGGGGACATGCGCTTTCGCGACGAAGGGCACCGCCTCGGTCTCGAATCGCGTGACCAGCTCCAGGGGCGAATCGGGGCCGAGCTGCAACTCGGGGGCGCTGCTGCTGTCTCGGGGCGACATAGGGGCTTCCGGATGGAGGATGTTGGTTTCCTGGCTTGCAGTGGCTTCCCGCGACTCGAAGAGGTTGCCGTCAATTCTGGGCGGGGAGCTGGGCCAGAACCGCAGCGTCGACTCTAGTCTGAACCTGTTCAAGGGGCCCGTCCAGCTTCGCGCCGGAGGCGAGGCGGTGGCCGCCTCCGCCGAACTGCCGGCATATCGCATTCACGTCGATTTTTCCCCGGCTGCGCAGGCTCGCCTTGATGCGTCCGTCGTCCGTCTCGTAGAGGAGGGCGGCGACCTCCACGCCCCGGAGCCGCAGGGGTTCGTTCACCAGCCCGTCCATGTCCTCGTGGACGGCTCCGCAGGCCAGGAGGTCCTTCCGCCGGAGGCTCAGGCAGCCGTAGCGGCCGTCTCCCAGGATGCGCAGGCTCTCGTAGGCCTTTCCGTAGAGCTTGAGCTTCTCCATGCGGTCCTGGTGGTAGAGCTGCTGGTAGATCCCGGCCGGATCGGCGCCGTCCTCGATGAGGGCCGCCCCGATCCTGTGCACCCGGGGCGTGGCGTTGGAGAACCGGAAATTCCCCGTGTCGTCGACGAGACCCGCATAGAGGGCGGTGACGATGGCCGCCGGCAGGGGCCGGGACATGCGCCCTTCCACGAGGTCGAAGACCAGTTCGGCGCTTGCGCTGGCGTCGGGATCCGTGAAGTCCATGTCGAAGCTCCGCGAATCTGCCTTGAGGTGGTGGTCCAGGCAGATCTTCACCGCCTTGGATGCCGCGAAGGCCTCCCGCATCGCGCCCATGCGGCCGGGTTCAGAGGCGTCCACCAGGACCCAGGCATCGGGCCAGGCGCCCAGCTCCTCGTGATCCTGCCGCGTCCGGAAGGTCTCCACCCGCCCTTCCGGGTCGAGGAAGCCCAGGAAGGCCGGAAACACCGGCGTCACGACGACCCGGACCTCCTTCCCCAGGCCGCGCAGGTAGCAGGCCAGGGCCTGCACGGCCCCGATCCCGTCCACGTCGGGATTCTCGTGGGTGGCCAGGAGGATCCGCCGATGGGGACGGAGGCCGGCGCAGAACCGGGCCAGCATCGCGCGGCGCGCCTCCGTTGGGCGAGTGAACGATCGCGGCTTCCCGCAGGTCCGGAAGGGGGTTCCGATCCGGTGGAACCTCAAGGAAGCTCCTGGCGGGTCCCGGCGTTCTGGGGGATGAAGGCCTTCAGTTCACGGGCGACGTCCGCCAGCATGGACCGCTTGATGGCATAGGGCAGGAACGCGCTCTTGAAGCCCATGAGGATGACTTCCTGGAGCTCCGCGAAGTTGAAGTGCAGCTCGTCCTGCAGGATCTTGAGCTCGCGGGAGCAGGTGGTCCCCGTCACCAGGCGGTTGTCCGTGTTGACCGTGACCCGGAGTCCGAGGTCGTAGAAGAGCCGGATGGGATGATCGGCCATCTTCTTGACGGCCCGGGTCTGGACGTTGGAGCTGGGGCACATCTCCAGGGGGATCCGGTGGTCGTTGACGTAGTTGAGCAGGTCCCCGTCCTCGATGAGCCTCACGCCGTGGCCGATGCGGTGGGTCCCGCACTGGTGGACGGCCTGGTGGATGCTCTCCGGCCCGTCGGCCTCCCCGGCGTGCAGGGTGCAGCTCATGTTGTTCGCGCGGACCCGTTCGAATGCCTCCTTGTGGTGCCTGGCTGGGAAGTTCGCCTCGGCTCCGGCCAGGTCGTAGCCCACGACGCCCTTGTTCTTGAAGGCCACCGTGAGGTCCGCCAGCTTGAGGGAGGACTCGGGATCGACATGCCGCATGCCGCACACGAGGACGCCCGTCTGGATGGGATAGCGCCTCCGGGCTTCCTCCAGCCCCTCCAGCACTGCCTGGACGATGTGGTGCAGCGGAAGCCCCTTCTGCTGGTGGAGGATGGGGCTGTAGCGGACCTCGAGGTAGCGGACGTTCTCCAGGGCGGCGTCCTCGGCCAGTTCGAAGGCCGTGCGCACGAGGGAGTCGTAGGTCTGCATCACCGACAGGGTGACGTCGAAGGCCTTCAGGTAGTCCACCAGGGACTTGCATTCCTCCCCCGCCTGGACGAACGGCCGGAGGGTATCCACCGAGTCGCCGGGCAGTTCCACCTTCTGCTGCTCGGCGAGCTCCAGGATCGTGGGGATGCGCAGGCTCCCGTCCAGGTGGACGTGGAGGTCGGTCTTGGGGAGCCGCTGGAAATCTTCGAAACTCAGGTCGGTCATCGGATTCTCATGTGTGAAGCTGCGCCACGCGGTTCCGGATCTGCCCCTCGTCGGCCGTGTCTTTGCAGTTGTTGCAGAGCCCGAAGATCTGGAGGCTGTGGTGCATGGGTTTGAAGGCGTGCTCCCCGCAGATGTTCTCCTGGAGGGTCTCCAGGTCGGGGCGGAAGAACTCGATCACCTTGCCGCAGTTCAGGCAGATCAAGTGGTCGTGGTGCTCGTTTTCCCGGGCCGCCTCGTAGTTCGCGTGGCCGGAGCCCAGGCTGTCCTTGCGGACGAGGCCGCACTGGACGAGGAGGTCCAGGGTCCGGTAGACGGTCGCCCGGCTGATGTCCCCCCCCCTGGCCCGGAGGCCGGCGTGCAGGGTTTCCGCGTCGAAGTGGCTGTCCCGGTTGAAGATGGCATTCAGGATCGCCATGCGCTCGCCAGTCAGTTTCAGTTTCTTGCCGCGCAGGAATCCCTCGAAGCGCAGCTCTTCCTGCGTAGGGGACTTGCGGGAAGCAGGGCTGTTCGACCCCATGGAAATCTCCAGGAAAGTTGTCTGAAGAAGAGATACACTGAATCCTCTTGCTCGATGACTAGCTTAAATTATAGTCGCCGTATTTATGGGAGTCGAAATGCCACTGGTCAAGATTCAGGGGGTACGGCTATCCGCCGACCTGAAGAAGCGAATCGGTGATCACATCATCGACGCCTTCCATCGTGAAGGCATTCCGGGCAGCTCCGTGATCGTAGTCTACTCCCGCGAGGACGTGGACATCCTCCTGGACGGGGGCTACCTGATCGAGTCGACGGTCGACCCGTCGCCCCAGGCCCCGCGCCCGGCCCTGGAGGCGCCGGCTCAGGCCTCGGCCGAGGTCCTGGACGAGTTCAAGACCCGGTCCCGCAGGACCAAGGCCGAACTGGCGGACCTGAAGGCCCAGCTGGTGAACAGCCTGCAGAACAACCCCGCGCTTTCGAGCTTCCAGGCCCAGGAAGAGCTGGGCCTCAAGGACTGCGACTGGGCGCCCGCCACGCTGCGCCGCTTCTTCTCGGAGCTGGAGGAGGAAGGCCTGATCACCAAGCAGGGCCAGAAGCGGGGGACCCGCTACGTCTGGAAGGGCTTCCCCCAGCAGGCCCAGGACCTCGCGCCCAGGCTGGTGAAGAGGCCGGAAGCGACGGAAGACGCGGAGGCATAGGCCCCCTGTCCCGAGGGCATCCTGCATGCTTTTCGATTCCCCCAGCTCCTTCGGACGCTCCTTCCGGATCCTGACCTTCGGCGAGAGCCATGGACCGGCGGTGGGCGTCGTCCTGGACGGCGTGAAGCCCGGCCTCCCTTTCGACGCGGCGGCGATCCAGCGGGAGCTGGACCGCCGCCGTCCCGGCCAGTCGGAGCTGGTCACTCCGCGTTCCGAGGCCGACCGGGTGCAGGTCCTCTCGGGCGTCCACGAAGGCCGGACCACGGGGCACCCCATCGCGCTCGTGGTGTTCAACCAGAACCTGCGCAGCGGCGACTATGCCGGCATCCGGGACCTCTTCCGGCCAGGCCACGCCGACCTGACCTACGAGCGGAAGTACGGCTTGAGGGATCCCCGGGGAGGGGGACGGTCCAGCGGCCGCGAAACCTTGGCCCGGGTGGCGGCCGGAGCCTGGGCCAAGCAGCAGCTCGCGCCCCTGGGCGTCCGGATCAGGGGCTTCAACCGGGAGATCGCGGGCCTCGCCGGCGGGAGCCTGGACTGGGATTTCGTCGAGCGGAATCCCCTGAGGGTGGCGGATCCCGGGACTTTCGAGGCCCAGAAGGCCCTGGTGGAAGCGGCCAGGGCCGACCACGACTCCGTGGGAGGTGTCACGGAGGTCTGGATCGAGGGGCTGCCCCTCGGCCTGGGGGATCCCGCTTTCGCCAAGCTGGACGCCTTGCTGGCCTATGCCTGCATGAGCATCGGGGCGGTGAAGGGGGTGGAGATCGGCGCGGGTTTCGCGGCGGCGCGCATGCGCGGCTCCGGGAACAACGATCCGATCGGGCCGGAGGGTCCGCTCAAGAACGATGCGGGCGGAGTCCTCGGCGGCATCTCCGACGGTGCTCCGGTGATCCTGCGCCTCGCGGTGAAGCCCACCCCGTCCATCGCCCGGATCCAGCGGACCGTCGACCGGGCGGGGCGGGAATCCGAGATCACGGTCCAGGGCCGCCACGACCCCTGCATCGCCCCCAGGATCGTGCCCGTGGCGGAGGCCATGTGCGCCCTGGTCGTCTACGACCTGTGGCTCACCCAGCAGGATCTCGTCGAGGGAGCCCTCCCCGCGGCGGGCGAGTGGGACTGGGCCGCGGTGGACACCCTGCTGGGGCAGGCTCCGGCGCCCTGAAGCTTGACGGGGAGAAAAAAAGGCGAATACTTGCGGTATGTCTTCGTCCTTGTTCCCTTCCGAGACTTCCCCGGTCCTTATCAAGGATCTGAGCGTGGAGCCGGAGGAGGCCAGGAGCATCCTGCGCCCCCAGCGGGACGACCAGTATGGCTTCGGCTATACCCTCAGCCCATACCGGGGATGCGCCCACGGATGCCGATACTGCTTCCTGAGGGAATACCCGAACGCCGTCCACGGTCCCGGCGAATGGGGCGGCTGGGTGACGCCCAAGCTCAACGCCCCCGGGCTGCTCTGGTCCCAGCGGTACAGGCTCCACGAACAATCCGTCTTCCTGTCCACCGCCACGGATCCCTACCAGCCCATCGAGCGGGAATTCCATCTCACGCGCGCCTGCCTGGAGGTGCTCCTGGACTGCCTCACCACCCAGGTGCTCCTGCATACCCGGTCCCCACTGGTGGTGAAGGACCTCGATCTCCTGAAGAGGTTCGGCGACCGGCTCGTCGTGGGCTTCTCCATCCCCACGGACGACGACACGGTGAGGCAGGTGGTGGAACCCAAGGCCCCGCCGATCCCCAGCCGGTGGGCCGCCGTGGAGAGGCTCGCCAGGGCGGGGATCCGGGTGAACCTCGCCGCGACCCCGCTGATGCCCATGACGGATCCGGAAGGATTCGCCCGCCGGGCCCGGGAAAGCGGCGTCTCGAACCTCTGGGTGGGCTCCCTGAGGCTGCTGAGGAACGACCCCTTCTATGACGTGCTGGTCCGCAACCGCTGGCTGAAGGTGCTCGACCAGGACTATGTCGAGGAGATCCGCGGGATCCTGACGGAGGCCTTGCCCCAGGCCCGGCACCGCAGACGCCGGGCGCCGAGGCCGTCCCGTGCCCGGCCGGCCGTGCCGAAGCTGGTCCCGCCCAGGCCTGTGCAGCCCGGGCTGTTCGATCTTCTGTAGCGGGTTCCTCGGGAGTCTGCCGGGCGCGGTCCCGCGCCGCCGGGGAGCCATTCGGAGCGCAATCGTGTGACAATGGCCTTTGCATGAACACCCTCGCGCTCAAGTACCGACCCCGCCTGCTCGCGGACCTCGTAGGCCAGGAGGCGAGCGTCCGGGCCCTCGCCAATGCCTTGAAGCGGGCCCAGGCTTCCGGTTCCATCCATCACCAGGCCTTCCTGTTCGCGGGGGTCCGGGGGACCGGCAAGACGACCTCCGCCCGGATCCTGGCGCGCTCCCTGAACTGCAAGGAGGGACCGACGCCCACGCCGTGCGGGGTCTGCGACGCCTGCCTGGCCTCGGAGCAGCCGGACAGGAACCTGGACGTGATCGAGATCGACGCCGCCAGCCGTGCCTCGGTGGAGGATGCGCGCGCCCTGCGGGAACAGGTGCAGACGCGGCCGGCCTTCTGCCGCTACCGCGTCTACATCATCGACGAGGTCCACATGCTGAGCCGCAGCGCCTTCGACGCGCTGCTGAAGATCCTGGAGGAGCCCCCGGCCCACGCGGTCTTCATCCTGGCGACCACGGAGCTCCAGGACGTGCCGGACACCATCAAGAGCCGGGTCCAGATCTACCCCTTCCGCCTCATGCCCGTGCCCGTCATCGAGGGCCGCCTGAAGTACATCTGCGAGCAGGAGGGCGTCTCCTTCAGCGAGGGATCCCTGCGGCTGCTGGCCGAAGCCGGGCAGGGGTCCATGCGCGACGCCCTGACGATCCTGGACCGCGTCATCGCGGCGGGCGACGGCCGCGTGCTCGAGGACATCGTCCGGGAGCAGCTCGGCATCGTGCCCGCGGTCCGGGTGCAGGCGGTGCTCTCAGCGCTGCTGGAAGGGGATTCGTCGAGGATCCTGGACGAATGCCAGGCCCTGGCCTCCCTGGGCGCGGACTGGACGAGCTTCTGGCGGGAACTCATGCTGGCGTTCCGGGACCGGCTCGAGGCCGAGATCCGCCGCGGGGCCTTGCCCCACGAGGTGGTGCGGCTGGCCCGGATGCTCCACCTCCTGCTGCAGCGGGAGCGGGATCTCCGGGACACCAGCCTGCCGCAGGTGGTCGTGGAACTGGCCCTCCTCACGGCCTCCCAGCTTCCCCACCTCGCGCCGCTGGATGCACTCGTCCCGTCCGGCCAGGCGACCGGCTCCACGGGGCCCAAGTCCCCGGTCCGGCCCGCTCCCGTGCCTGCCCGCACCGCCCCGGCGGCTGGAGCCAGGCCGGAGGATCCCGGGCCGCGCCACGCGGCGCCCAGCCGGGAACAGGCCCCGAAGCCCGCGGCGGTGCCGGCGGTTCCGCCCGAACCCGTGAAGGATCCGGCGGACATGGCCCAGTTGAGGAAAGCCTGTTCGGAGGCCTTGCGGGCCGCCCCGGGCGGCCTTCCCAGGACCCTGGCGTCCCTCCCCCACATGGCCACGTCGCTGCGCGTGGAGAACCGGACACTCCAGTGGGTCTTCCCGGCCAATGTCCGGAACACCGTGCAGGATCTCGAACGGGAGAAGGCCAATCCGCATCTCCTGGAAGCTCTCCGGAAGGTCCTGCCCGGAATCGCCGGGATCGCCATCGCGTTCGACCAGGATTCCCAGGCCCGTCCGGAGGATGCGCTTCGGGCCGACAGCACCTTCCAGCGGCTCCTCCAGGAAACAGGGGGGGAGCTTCTAGAAATCCGGCAGACGAATGGATGAACATGTTATTTTTATCTTCCGAATTCTGGATAGCATAGCCATGTTCCGGTGGATCTGATTTCATGCGCACCCAGGCAGGAGAATGCAAGTCGTCCCCCTTTCCCCATGCAGGAAAGGACAGGAAGCCTGCCGCCGCATACGGCTATTCCGTCGCCATGCGCGTGGTGTTCCTCCTGGCGATCGTGGCCTCCGGCCTGCTGGTGGGAGGAGCCTGGCTCTCGTACCGCGAGCGGAGCGCCTCCGAGCGCCAACGCATGCAGGAAAAGCTGGTGGTGGACGCCGACCAGCTGAGCGTGGGCCTCTCGCTGCCTCTCTGGAATTTCGACTACAACCAGGTGGGGAAGATCCTCGACAGCGAGATGCAGGACCGGAACCTCTACGGCGTGGTCGTCTCGCAAGTCGATTCGGTCAACGCGAACCACGTGATGATCCACGCGCGGATCCGGGACGGGCAGTGGCACCCCGTGCCCACCGCGGTCGACGTCTTTCCGAACGGCATGCTGGTCCAGGAGCGCACGATCACCGCCATGGGCGAACCCGTCGGGCACGTGAAGCTCATCGTCACCCCCCGGTTCATGGAGCAGGAGCTGCGCCAGCGGACGATCCAGACGACCCTGCAGACCGTGCTGTTCGGCCTGCTGCTGATCATCAGCCTCTACCACGTCCTGTGGTGGGTCGTCCTGAGGCCCCTGCGGCACATCGAGCGCTATGCCACGGCCGTGAGCTCGGGCGGGGCGCCCCCCGCGGGCGTCCTCGCCGGGAGATTCCACGGGGAGCTGGAGAGCCTGCGCGTGGCGATCGGGGAGATGGTCCATCTGCTCCATGCGCGCCTGAAGGCGCTCCAGGAAAAGGAGACCACCCTCACCGCCGTCCTCGATTCCGTGCCCCAGAACGTGTACTGGAAGGATGCCGAGGGGCGTTTCGCCGGCTGCAACAAGGTCTTCGCCCGGACGGTCGGCCTGGAGGAACCCGGAGCCATCATCGGCCGGCGGGTCCAGGAACTCCCCAACCAGGGAGAGGAGATCGTCGCCCACCAGCTGGACGATCTCCAGGTCCTCCGGACGGGCGTCTCCAGGGTCCACGCGGTCGAGTCCTGCAGGACGGCCTCGGGGGAAGTCGTCTGGCTCGACGTGACCAAGGTGCCCATCCTGGACGAGGAAGGGACACCTTTCGCGGTGCTGGGCGTGTCCGAGGACATCACGGGCATGAAGCTGGCCGAAGAGGAGCGGGTCAAGCTCCTCGAGCAGCTCAACCAGTCCCAGAAGCTGGAGTCCATCGGGCGCCTGGCCGGAGGCGTCGCGCACGACAACAACAACATGTTGACGGCCATCCTGATGCATGCCGAGCTGCTGCGGGAGATCCTGGGACCGGGGAATCCAGCCCTGCGCCACATCCAGGCGATGGAAGGCGCGGCGGAGCGCTCCACGGGGCTCATCCGCCAGCTCCTGGCCTTCTCGCGCAAGCAGGTCATCGAGCCGAAGGTCGTCGACCTGAACGAGCTCCTGGGCGGATTCCGCGCCTCCATGTCGCCGCTGGTCGGCGAGGACATCAACTTCGTCTTCAAGCCGGCCAGGGAGCTCTGGCCCCTCCGGCTGGACCCGACCCAGGTGGACCAGGTCCTCATGAACCTCGTGGTGAACGCCCGCGATGCCATGCCCACTGGCGGGACGCTGGTCATCGAGACCTCCAACGTCAGGATCGACGACCAGTACTGCCAGGATCATCCCTGGGCCGTGCCCGGCGATTACGTCCTGCTCACGGTGAGCGACACCGGCGTGGGGATGACGCCGGACCTCCAGGAGAAGATCTTCGACCCCTTCTTCACCACGAAGGAGGTGGGCAAGGGCACGGGGCTCGGACTGTCCACGGTGTTCGGCATCGTCAAGCAGAACAACGGCTTCATCCAGGTCTACAGCGAGCCGGGGCTCGGCGCGACCTTCAAGGTCTACCTCCCGAAGTTCCATGGGGACGACGTTCCCGAGACCGAGGAATCCGGGCCGGAAGCCCTCTGCCAGGGGATGGGACAGATCCTCGTGGTGGAGGATGACGAGAGCCTCCGGGAGGTCATCCCCCACATCCTGGATCGGCTGGGCTTCACCTACATGATGGCCGACACGCCGGAGGAGGCCCTGGAGATCGGGCGGCGGCCTGGCACCGAGATCGACGTGCTGCTCACGGACGTGGTGATGCCGGGCATGAGCGGAAAGGAGCTCTGGGAGAAGTTCCGCGTCATCCGGCCCGATGCCCAGGTCGTCTACATGTCGGGCTACACGGCGGACGTGATCTCGATGCAGGGGGTGCTGGACAGCGGCGTCCACTTCATCCAGAAGCCCTTCTCGACGGCGGAGCTCGGGAAGAAGCTCCGCAGCGTGATGAGAGGCGTCAGCGTCCCGTGACGCCCCCGGGGCTCAGGGAACCTGCCGGAGGATTTTCCGAAGATCCTCGATGAGGAAGGGCTTGGGGAGGAATCCCGCGAAGCCCTCCTTCCTGTTCTCCTGGACGGCGTCGTGCTCGCTGTAGCCGCTGCACAGGATCACGGGAACGTCGGCCCGGATCCGCTTGAGCTCGCGGAACGTCTCGCGGCCGTCCATCCGGGGCATGGTGAGATCCAGCAGGACCAGGTCGAAGTGTCCGTCCTCCGCCGCGAAGCGTTCGAGGGCATCCGGCCCGTCCACGGCCGTGGCCACCTGGAGGCCCATGATCTCGAGCATGGCGGCGGTGGCCTTCCGCACCTCGGCCTCGTCGTCCACCACCAGGATCTTCCTCTTGGGGAGGGGTTCCTCGCTGCCGGGCGCGGCTGGTTCGGGCCCGAGGTCCGCATGGTCGGCCGAGGGGAAGAACAGCATGAAGGTGGTGCCCTTCCCCGGGGCGCTGTCGATCTGGATCCCGGCCCGGTGTCCCCTGAGGATGCCCTGCATGGCGCAGAGCCCCAGGCCGCGGCCGCTCTCCTTGGTGCTGAAGAAGGGGTCGAAGATCTTGTCCCGGATCTCGGGAGCGATCCCGCAGCCCGTATCCGAGATCTCGAGGCAGACATGGAGCCCGGCCTCCAGGTTCTGGCCGGCGAAGGTCGACCGGAGCACGCCCTCGTCCAGGGGGTGGGTCCGCGTCGCGATGTCGATGGTGCCTTCCTGGTCCCCGATGGCCTCGGAGGCGTTGGTCACCAGGTTCATGACCACCTGCTGGATCTGCGCCGCGTCAGCCTCGACGGGCGGAAGCCCGCCGGCGAGGTCGTAGCGGACCGTGATCTTCTTCGAGATCGAGACGTTGAGGAGGTGGGTCATCTCCCGGACCACCTGGTTCAAGTCGTGCGGCCTCACGACGAAGCGTCCCCTGCCGGAGTAGGCCAGCATCTGCTTGGTCAGTTCGGCGGCCCTCAGGATCGTGTGCTCGATGTTGTCCAGGTAGGGCAGCGCCGGGGATTCCTGGGGGCTCGTCAGCTGCGCGAGGTTGAGGTTGCCCAGCATGGCCGTGAGGAGGTTGTTGAAGTCGTGGGCGATGCCTCCCGCCAGGATGCCGAGGCTCTCCAGCTTCTGGGTCTGGCGCAGGGCCTCTTCGGCCTGCTTGTTCTGGGTGATGTCCTGGGAGAAGCCCACGATGCGCGTGATCCGGCCCCCGCCGTCCCGGATGGGCACCAGGAGCGTCTGGAAGGTCCTGCGTCCCAGGGGCAGCTCCACCTCCTCCTCGTAGCGGATGGGGCCGCCGGCCGCCAGGCAGCGCTGGAAGTTCGCCACCACCGGGTCCGCGAGTTCCCTGGGCAGGAACTGGTGGAAGGACTGCCCGGCCAAGTCGCGGATGTCTCTTCCGAACCGGGCCGCCTCCGCGGGATTGAAGCTCTCGACGGTGAAGGTGCCGTCGGGGGCCACCAGGATCCAGAAGATGGCGTCGGTGGTGTTGTTGAACAGTTCCAGATAGCGCGCCTGGCTTTCCCGGAGGGCTTCCTCGGCGAGATGCCGCTCAGTCATGTCCATGAAGAGACCCTCGGCGCCGAGGTAGGTGCCGTCCGCGGCCAGATGGGGCGTGACGCTCTGGAGGATGCGGCGCCTTCCTCCATCCGGGCGTCGGATCTCGATCTCGTACGTGCCGGACTCGCCCCGCCGGCGCCGTTCCGTCTGCCTCAGGATCTCCTGGTAGGTGTTCTCGTCCACGAACTCCCGGAAGTGGTGCCCGGCCAGCGGCCCGGGAGCGACCCCGAAGATGCGCGCCGCCGCAGGATTGGCGAAGACCCATCGTTCCTCGGCATCCATGATGGCGAAACCTTCCCCGAGCTTGTCCAGCAGGCTGCGCAGGTTGTTCTCGCTCTTCCGGAGCGCTTCCTCGGCCCGCTTCCGGACCGTGATGTCGCGGGAGATCCCGAAGGTGCCATGGAGGTTCCCTTCAGCATCCCGGAAGGGGGCCTTGGTGGTGGAGATCCAGGTCGCGCTTCCGTCCGGCTGGACCTCCATCTCCTCGAGATCGACCTTGGGCAGGCCGGTCCGGAGGATCTCCTGCTCGTCCTCGCGGGTGCGCCGGGCAAGCTCCGGGGGAAGGAAGTCGAAGTCGGACTTGCCCAGCACGAGGGACGGATCCTCCAGTCGGAAGGCCTGGGCGACCGCCCGGTTGGCCCAGATGAAACGGCTCTCGAGATCCTTGAAGTAGACCTGGTACGGGGCCTGGTCCATCAGGGTGTGGAGCAGCTGCTCGCTGGTGCGCAGGCGCTCGATCTCGCGCTCCAGTGCCTGGATCCTGAGAGAGGTCTCGTCCATAACGTTCTTCATCCGCACCGGATCAGTCCATGGAGTATCTAGACGGACCAGGTCCGCCAGAGAGGGTGGGTTTCGGACAGCTCCTGCCTTGCCGCGTCCCGTTCCGCGGGCGAGGGGAACCGGGCCGCCCAGCAGCTTCCGGAGCCGCAGAGCAGGGGCTCTCCCCCCGCGTCCAGGAGCGCACGGCGCACCTCGGCCAGGGGCGGGCAGACCCAGATGGCCGCGCCGGTGAGGTCGTTGCGCCAGGGGGGGGCCGCCCCTGCAGGCAGGCTGGGACAGGGTTCGGGGAAGGGGTAGCCCACGCTCGCGATCGCCCGGTAGACCGAGGGGGTGCCGACGTGGAGTCCTGGATGCACGATCAGGATGGGCTCCAGGGGAATGGGCCGGAGCGGGAAGACCCGTTCTCCCCGGCCCAGGCCCAGCGTGGTTCCGCCGAGCAGGAAGAGGGGGACGTCGCTGCCCAGGGTCGAGGCCAGGTCCAGCAGCTTTCGGGCGGGCAGCCCCAGCCCGAAAAGCTCGTTGCCCAGCCCCAGGGCCGCCGCTGCGTCGCTGCTCCCTCCGCCGAGCCCCGCCCCGTGCGGGATACGTTTCTCGAGGTGCAGGCGGGCCGGAAGAGGGCGGCCCGCCGCCTGCTCCAGCAGCCGCCAGGCCCGCAGGACCAGGTTGCCCTCGTCGACCACGAGGCCCTCGGCGGTGGGGCCGGAAAGCGCCAGGCTGAGCGCGTCAGCCGGTTCACCTTCCAGGATGTCCGTGAGTCCGGGAACCCCGTCCAGGACGGTGGTCACCAGTTCCAGGTCGTGGAATCCGTCCGGGCGCCTGCCAAGCACGGAGAGGAAGCGGTTGAACTTGGCGGGGGCGGACCTGATCATGGGCACCCAGATTACCCCTTCAAGGGTTCCGGGCGGAAGCTAGAGGCCGTCCTCCAGTTCGAACTCGGGATCGGGGCGGCTCAGGATGTCCGGGCCGTCCTTGGTGATGGCCACGGTGTGTTCGAACTGGGCGCTCAGCTGGCCGTCGGCGGTGCGCACGGTCCATCCGTCCGGTTCCACCAGGCATTTGTGGGAGCCGATGTTCAGGATGGGCTCGATGGTGATCGTCATGCCCACCTCCATGCGGAAGCCCGTGCCGGGGCGCTGGTCCGCGAAGACCACCTGCGGGTCCTCGTGGAGGTCCCGCCCCAGGCCGTGCCCGATGTATTCGCGGACCACGGAGTAGCCGCGCTCCTCGGAGAATCGCTGGACGGCCGAGGCCATGTCGCCGAGGCGGTAGCCCACCCGGCAGTACTCGATGCCCAGGTACATCGCCAGCTGGCAGGTCGTGAGCAGGTCCCTGGCCTGCTCGCTGATCTTCCCGACGCCCACGGTGAGGCAGGTGTCCCCGTGGTAGCCGTCCAGCTTCGCGCCGCAGTCGATGGCGATGATGTCGCCCTCCCGCAGGGCATAGTGGTTCGGGATGCCGTGCACCACCCGGTCGTTGACGGAGGTGCAGAGGGTGCCCGGGAAGCCCCGGTAGCCCTTGAAGTTCGGCGTGCCCCCGTTCTTGCGGATGTAGGTCTCGGCCAGCTTGTCAAGCTCCAGGAGGGTGACCCCGGGCCTGGCGGCCCGGGCGGCGACCCGGAGCGCGTTGGCCGTGAGACGGCCGGCTTCCCGGAGCTTCTCGATCTCCCGGCGGCTCTTGTATCGGATCAGTTCGCGCATGGAATCCAGTTTACACGCTAGACTCCAGGGTGATGGCGTATGCGCGGGAAGAACTGGACTGGCTCGAGGCCGAGTGGGCCTACCACCTGCACGGCCGGTCCGCCTTCCTCAGCCGCGAGGACTTCGCGCAGCTCATGGTGTGGAGCGACCGGGGCGTCGCGGCGGACGCCCTCGTGGCCGCCATGGAGGCCTACTTCGAGCGGCGGGCCAGGCGGCCCAGGCCCCGGAGCTTCGTGGCGCTCTCGCACCTGGCGAAGGATGTGGACAAGATCGTGAAGCTGAGGGAGACGCTGCGCCGGGCGGAACCGGAAGGACCCCCTCCGGCGCAGGGCTGGGAGTCGGTCGAGGAGCCGCTGCGCTCGGATCCGCGGGCCCGGCGGGCCTTCGAGGCGTGGCGTCGCCTCCAGGCTGCGGCGCCCCTCCCGGATTCTCCGGGCTTCCTGGAGCACTTCGACGCGGAACGGCAGGCCCTGGGCGAGCTGGTGAAGCGCGCGGAGGAGGTCCTCGGGCCCGGCTGCGAGGACCTGGCCGGGGAGCTCCGGGGCCGTCTCCTGGAAGCCGGGCTCCAGGAGGGCAGCTTCGTGTGGAAGCGGGCCTGGGAACACCACTGGGGGCTGATGATCCGCGCGTCCTGGCGGATCCCCTGCTGAAGGGGCCAGGTATCATCCCTGCAGGGGGAACCCCCCGCGGAGGCCTCCCATGCCCGTCTCGATCCTCGTCGCCAACCCGAAGCCCGGGAGCTTCTGCCACGCCATCGCCGCCGCCGCGGCCGGCGCCTGCCGGGGCCTGGGCCACGAGGTCCGCTTCCACGATCTCTACCTGGAGGCCTTCGAGCCGGTGCTGGACGAGCAGGAACTGCGGGAACGGCGCTCCGGCAGCGCGCTGGTGGAGGACCACTGCCGGGAAGCCTCGGACGCCGATGCCTTCGTCATCGTGCACCCCAACTGGTGGGGCCAGCCTCCCGCGATCCTGAAGGGCTGGGTGGACCGGGTCCTGCGGGCGGGGGTGGCCTACCGGTTCAGCGAGGGCGATGCGGGCACCGGGGTCCCGAGGGGGCTGCTCAAGGCGCGCACGGCCATCGTCCTGAATACCGCGGATACCCCCGCGGAGCGGGAGCTGGCGATCTTCGGAGATCCCCTGGACACCCTCTGGGGCAAGTGCATCTTCGGCTACTGCGGAGTGCCCGGTTTCGTACACCACACCTACAGCGTGGTCGCGAACAGCAGTGCGGCGGAGCGGCAGGCCTGGCTCGAGCACGCGAGGACCCTGGTCCGCGGGGCCCTGGGGCCGAGACCCGCCCTACACTGAACGAAGTCCGCGAAAGGAGCCGGCGTGACGAACACGTACAACGACTTCAGGGTCACCATGAGCGCCGCCGGGCCCGGGCAGGTTTCCTTGGCGGAGGGCAGGGGGGCCGTCGCCACCGCGGCCCGCCAGGCCTCGGAACTGGCCGTCCAGGTGCTCCAGGACGGCGGCAACGCCTTCGACGCCGCCTTCGCGACGGCGTTCTCCCTGTGCATCTACCACCCCCAGGCGGGAAACCTGGGCGGAGGGGGCTACCTGCTCTTCCAGGAGAAGGGAGGCAGGCCCCAGGCGTTCAACTACCGGGAGCAGGCGCCCATGGGCGCCCGCCGGGAGGCCTTCCTGCTTCCGGACGGCAACCCGGACCCGGACAAGACGGCATTCGGTCCCTGCTCGGTGTGCGTGCCGGGCACGGTCAAGGCCTTCTTCGAACTGCACGCCCGCCACGGGAAGCTGAAGGCCGCGGACCTCCTGCTGGAGGTCGCCCGGCGGGCCGAGGAGGGCGCGGTCGTCACCCAGTACGAGGCGGACTGCCTCAACCGGCTCGCCCCCCGGCTGGCGGTATCGCCCGAGGCCCGGCGGATCTACGTGCGGGACACGCCCTACCAGGCCGGGGACGTACTGCCCAATCCCGCCCTCGCGGGCACCCTGAGGCTGCTGGCCCGGGAAGGGGAGCGGGCCTTCTACCGGGGCCGCATCGCCGAGCAGATCGCCGCCGACCTGGGGGCCCACGGCGGGTTCCTGTCCGAACGGGACCTGGCGGACTATGCCATCCGGGAGGTGGAGCCCCTTTCCGCCGAGATCGCGGGAAGGCAGGTCTGGACCGTTCCCCCCGAGGGCGGCGGCGCCATGCTCCTGGAGATCCTGGAGATCCTCGACCGGGAGGCGTTCCGGCGACTGGAGTACGGCAGCCCGGAGTACTACCACTACCTGGCCCAGGCCTCCAAGCGGGCCTTCGTCGACCGCATGGACTACCTGGGGGATGTCCCCCTGGGGGAGACTTGGCGGCGCCTGCTCGCCCGGGAGAACGCCGACCGCCTGTTCGCCCTCATCGATCCGGCGAGGGACACGCCCACGGACGCCCTGGCGGGAGGGCCGAGAACCTCCGGGAAGGACACCACCCACTTCGCAATCATCGACGCGGAGGGCAACGCCGTCTCCAATTCCTACACCATGAACCTGCGCTACGGCTCGAAGTGGGCCGTGGCGGGCGCCGGCTTCCTGCTCAACGGCAGCCTCGACTCCTTCTCCTTCGTCGAAGGCAAGGAGAACTACTTCGGCGTCATCGGGAGCGCGCCCAACCTCTTCGCGCCGGGGAAGCGGCCCGCCAGCAACATGGCCCCCGTCCTGGTGACCTCGGGCGCGGAGGTGGAGATGGTGCTGGGGACGCCCGGAGGCCCCACGATCCCGACGACCCTGGCCAACATCCTCGTGGCCCTCCTGCTGCACGGAGTGGACCCGGAGGCGCTGGTCCGGGCCAGCCGCCTCCATCACCAGGGCTGGCCCGACGTCCTGGCCCACGAGCCCGGCTTCGACCGTCCCGGGCTGCTCGAGGCCCTGGCGGGGATGGGCTACCCCCTCAAGGACAAGCACGAGTTGATCGCCGACGTGCACGGGGTTTTCCGGAAGGGGGGGCGCTGCCTCGCCGTCAGCGACTACCGCCGGGAAGGGAAGGCCCTGGCCCTGCCGTAGCGCTACAGGATGGCCGCCAGGGCCTCGTGGCTTCCCCGCAGGAGGCGCTCCGTGGTCTCCCAGGAGATGCAGGCGTCCGTGACGGAGACCCCGTAGCGCAGTTCGGAGAGATCGCCGGGGATGGGCTGGCTGCCCTCCTCCAGGTAGCTTTCGAGCATGACGCCGACCAGGGAGCGGGTGCCGCCGATCCGCTGCTCGAGGATGCTGCGCAGGACGTCCTCCTGGCGGGCGGGCAGCTTGCCCGAGTTGGCGTGGCTGCAGTCGACCATGATCGCGGGCGGGAGCTTCGCCTGTCTGAGCTTGGCCTCGGCGGCGCGGATGCTCCCGGCGTCGAAGTTGGTCCGGGTCCTGCCTCCCCGCAGGACGACGTGCCCGTCGGGGTTCCCGGTGGTGCGCACGATGCTCGTGAAGCCGTCCTGGTCGATGCCCAGGAAGGTGTGCGGCGCCCGCGCCGACTGCATGGCGTCCAGCGCCACCTGCAGGGAGCCGTCCGTGGAGTTCTTGTAGCCCACGGGCATGGAGAGGCCGCTGGCCAGTTCCCGGTGGGTCTGGGATTCCGTGGTCCGGGCGCCGATGGCCGCCCAGGTCACCAGGTCGTCGATGTACTGGGGCACGATGGGATCCAGGAACTCCGTGGCGGCCGGCAGGCCCATGTCCGTGACCGCCAGCAGCAGGCGCCGCGCCAGGGCCAGCCCCTTCCCGATGTCGTGGGTGTGGTCCAGGTTGGGGTCGTTGATGAGGCCCTTCCAGCCCAGGGTCGTGCGGGGCTTCTCGAAGTAGACGCGCATCACGATCTCCATCCGGTCCGCGAGGGCGCGCCGCAGGCGGGCGAGCCTCCCGGCGTAGTCCAGGGCCCCCTCGAGGTCGTGGATGGAGCAGGGGCCCACCACGACGAGCAGGCGCGGGTCCTCCCCCCGGAGGATCCGGATGACGGCCTCGCGGTTCCGGGCCACCTGTTCGCGGGCGGTCCGGGGAATGGGGAGTTCCCGCTTCAGCACCCTCGGCGCCGGCAGGCGGGTGAAGCCGATGACGTGGAGGTCCTGGATCTTGATCATGGGACCGCATTCTATCTGCCCGGGAGCCGCCGAGGCCGCGGGAATGACCGGATAAGAATTTTTCATCGCGAGGACGCCTGACCCTGGCCGCATTCCTCGTACATTAGGAGCCGAGGGTAGGTCCATGGCCGGCACGAAGCTCGATCCCATCAATCTGAGGATTCTCGAGGCGCTGCAGTGCCATGGACGGATCACCAACCAGGAGCTGGCGGAGCAGGTGGCCTTGTCCCCCAGCGCGTGCCTGGCCCGGGTCCGGAAGCTCGAGGCCGACGGGATCATTCCCCGCTACCTGGCCGACCTGGCCCTGGACAAGATCGGCCACATCCTGGAGGCCTTCATCGAGGTGACCCTCGAGAACCACAGCAGTCCCGAGGTGGCGCGGTTCCTGAAGCTCGTGGAGGAGCACCCGCACATGGTCTCCTGCCACCGCGTGAGCGGGCACTACGACTATCTGCTCTACGTCGTCGCCCAGGACATGCCCCAGCTCCGGCAGGTCGCCGATGCCCTCCTGGAGGACGGCCTGGGGGTGGCCAAGATCGCCACCATCCCGATCCTGGACCGGATCAAGGCGTTCCCCGGCTATCCGCTGCGGAGGCTGTTCTGACCGGATCCGCAGGTCCTGCGGTTTGCCCTGGACATCCACGCCGATTCTGCCCATGCTCCCCTGGGCTTCCCCAGCATTTGCCGGGCCCCTTCCCCCAGACTGTCCGTGCGTCCTGAACGGGAGACACCCATGAACTGCGCACCCTATCCCATCGATCTGGTCCGCCAGATGTTCCCTGCCCTCCGGAGGACCTACCAAGGCAAGCCCGTGGCCTATTTCGACGGTCCCGGCGGCTCCCAGGTGGTGGGCACCTGCATCCAGGCCATGGCGGACTACATGCGGAGGGGCGGCGCGAACGTCCACGGCGTCTTCGCGTCGAGCGTCGAGACCGACGCGTACATCCACGAAGCCAGGTGCGCCATGGCGGACCTGCTCCACGCGGAGCCGGGCGAGATCGCCTTCGGCGCCAACGCCACCACCCTCCTCTTCCACGCGGCCCGGGCCCTGGGCCGGGACTGGAAGGCCGGCGACGAGATCGTCGTGACGGAGCTGGACCATCGTGGGAACGTGGACCCCTGGGTCACCCTCGCCGCGGACAAGGGCGTGACCGTCCGCTGGATCAAGGTGGACCGGGAGACCCTCACCCTGGATCTCTCCGGACTGGACGGCCTCATCGGCGCGAAGACCCGCCTGGTGGCGGTGGGGCTGGCCTCCAACGCCGTGGGCACCATCAACGATGTGGCGCGGATCGTCGCGAAGGCGAAGCAGGTCGGGGCCCTGGTGGCCGTGGACGCCGTCCAGGCGGTGCCGCACATCTCCGTGGACTTCAAGGCCCTCGGCGCGGACATCCTGTCCTGCTCGGCCTACAAGTTCTTCGGACCGCACCTCGGCGTCCTGGCCATCCGGTCGGAGCTGTTCGAGAAACTCCCGGTCTACAAGCTGGTCCCCGCGCCCGAGGAAGCGCCGGAAAGGCTCGAGACGGGCACCCTGAACCACGAGGGCCTGGCGGGCATCCAGCCCGCCGTGGAGTTCATCGCGAGCCTGGGCGGGGGGAGCACGCGCCGGGAACGGATCGTGTCCGGCTACGCGCGCATGGAGGCCCACGAGAACCGCCTGGCCGAGAAGATCCGTGCGGCCCTGTCGGGCCTGCCCAGGGTCCGGCTCTTCCAGGCTCCCCCCTCCGTGCGCAAGACGCCCACCGTGGCCTTGACCGTCGCGGGCCTGGCGCCCGTGGACGTCTGTCGACAGGTCATCGAGGAATCGTCCGTGTTCGTCGCGGACGGGGACTTCTACGCCTGGACCCTGGCGGAGGTCCTGGGCCTCCATCCGACGGGCGGATGGGTGCGCGCCGGCCTTTCCCCTTACAACAGCGAGGAGGAAGTGGACCGCTTCATCGAGGCCATGCGGCGCGTGGCGGGATGATCAGAGCAGCTCGGCGCCCTTGACGACCTTCGCGTAGGAGCCCGACAGGGCCGCCAGGAAGGACGCCTGGACGAGGTCCGGGGGGACGCGGGTCCCCTCGAAGTCCTGCGCGGGCGCCGCGCAGGCGTCGGACGCCACCGTGCACTCGAAGCCCAGGTCGAAGGCGGCCCGGGCCGTGGCGTCGACGCACATGTGGGTCATCATGCCCGCCAGCACGAGCCGCTTCGCACCGAGCCCCTGCAGGATCCCGAGGAGGCCGGTCTCCCGGAACGAGTTCGGGAAGTGCTTGACCACGACGGCCTCACCCTCGGCCGGGCGGACGAGGGCATGGATCTCCGCCCCGGGCGTGTCCGGCAGGAAGAAGGTGGATCCGGGCCGCGTGGCGAGGTGCTGGACGTGCACGACGGGCTGTTTCCGGCGGCGGAAGGCCTTGAGCAGCCGGGCGGCGGTCTGCGCCGCCGGCGTGCTTCCGGGGACTTCGTAGCGGCCGCCCGGGAAGTAGTCGTTCTGGATATCGATGAGGACCAGGGCCTCGCGGTTGGCGTCCTGTTCAGGCATGGGATCTCCTCGGCACCGACCCAGCTTACTCCGGCCCCGGCCGTCCAGGACTGCATCCGGGACCCTCGCTTCCCTCTTCCCTTCGAGGGCGGAATCTCCTAGAATATGATTCAATAATTCAAACCGAATGATTTTATCAATCGTTGTTTATATAAATATTTATATAATAAATGTTAAAAAATATACACTAATTACTTGATCATGAGGAATCTTGCCATGCCCATCCTGGAACCTGCTGCATGGGGCCGCGGTCTGGAGGAACGGTTCCGGTCCTTCCTCACCCAGGACACGCGGCTGGTGGAGCTGCACCCCTCCCTCGATGCCGGGTTCCCGGACGGCATGCTCCTGGCGCGCCGGGTCACGGGCTGGGAGGCCGTGAACGAGGGCTTCCGCTACGAAGTCGAGGTCCTGTCCCCGGACGCCTTCCTGGAGCTGAAGTCCCTCGAGGGCATGCCCGTCCAGGTCGCCTTCCTCACCGCCGGCGGCACCCGGCGGGAGATCAACGGCGTGGTCATGGAAGTCCGCAGCGAGGGTTCGGACGGCGCCCTCGCCGCCTACCGCCTGGTCGTCGAGCCCGTCACCGCCGCTCTGAAGCATGGCCGCACGTCGAGGGTCTACCTGGGACGGACCGATCTGGAGGTCGCGCGCCAGCTCCTGGACGAGGCCCTCCGGGACAATCCCGTCTTCGCCGCCTGCTTCGGCATCGACAACCGCTGCCGGGGCCGCTTCCCGGTCCGGGAGTTCATCTTCCAGTGCGGGGAGACCCCCTGGGACTTCATCCGCCGTCGTCTCGCCGGGATCGGCGTCTCCTTCGTCTTCGCCCCCGCGAAGGATGGTTCACCCGACTTCCCCCAGCACACCCTGGTCCTCTTCGACGACCCCCGGGACCTGGACGGGAACGAGGCGGGGACCGTGCGCTTCCACCGGGCCGACGGCACGGAGCGGGCCGATTCGATCACGCGGTGGCATGCCCGGCGGACGCTCCAGTGCAGCCGGGTGACGCGCCGGGCCTGGAACCACGCCCAGGGTTCCTGCAGCACGGCCGCGGAAGAGGTGGGGGCCGACCAAGGGCCGTTCGGGAATGCCCTGGCCAGCACGCTCGAGGACTACCGGCACGAGCCGCCCCTGGAGCAGGAGGGCCTGGAGGTCCCCGAGGCCCGCGCGGCTGCCGCTTCCCGGGGGAGGAGCCAGCGCACCAAGGCCTTCGAGGGGGAGGGCAGCGTGCGGGAGTTCCGGGCCGGGACCTGCTTCACCCTGAGTCAGCACCCCGTCCACGACCAGGATCCGCCGGAGAACCGGGAGTTCGTGCTCACGCGGGTGGAACTGGAGGCCGTGAACAACCTGCCGGAGGGACTGGCGCAGGCCCTCGGCCGCCGGGGGGAGGCGGGAGGCCAAGTCTACCGCAACCGCTTCGAGGGCCTCCGCCGGGGGATCCCCCTCCTCCCCGAGGAACTCCCCGCGCCCGTTCCGGGCCTCCAGACGGCGACGGTGGTGGGGCCCGGGCAGGAAGCCGTGCACACGGATGCCTGGGGCCGGATCAAGGTCCGGCTCCACTGCGCCCGTCCCGAGGACCACCCGGAGGCCGGAGCCACCGGCACGGACCGGGACAGCTTCTGGATCCGGGCCGTGCAGCCCTGGTCGAGCCAGGGCATGGGGGGCACCTTCCTTCCCCGGACGGGGGACGAAGTCCTGCTGGACTTCCTCGGGAACGATCCGGACAGGCCTGTGGTGGTGGGGGTCCTGCCGGGCGGCACGCGCCCGCCGGGGCGCTTCAGCGACGCGACCTGCCTGCCGGGAGACCGGGCGGTCTCGGGCCTGCGCTCCAGGGTGCACGGCGGCCTCGCCGGGAGCGAACTGCTGTTCGACGACACCCCAGGGGAGGTCCGGACTCGGCTGGCCAGCGACCATGCCCGCACGGAGCTGAACCTGGGCTTCAACGTCCATCCCCGGCGGAACGGGGTGGCCGAGCCGCGGGGGGAGGGCGCGGAGCTGAGGACCGACGCCGCCGTGGCCCTTCGGGGCGGACAAGGGGTGCTGATCAGCGCCGACGCCCGTCCGGGCGCGGGCGGCTCGCAACTCTCGCGCGAGGAGGCCCTGGGGCACCTGGAGGCGGGTCTGGAGCTGGCGAGGACTGCCGGGGAACTGGGCGGCCGGCACGGCCTGGAGGGTCTGGAGGACAGCTCCCGGGCGGATCTCCTGGAGTGCGTCCGGGCCTGGGAGCAGGCTCCCGGATACCCGGGCGGCCGGAGCTCCATCCTGCTCGCCAGCGCCCCCGCCGGGATGGCGCTCGCCTCGGGGGACGGCGCAACGGTGCAGGCCGCGAGCAACCTGGACCTGGGGGCCATGCGGAACCTCCAGGCGAGTGCGGGCCGGCGGATGCTCTTCCACGCCCTGGAATCCATCGGGCTCTTCGCGCACCGCATGGGCATGAAGCTCGTCGCCGCCTCCGGCGACATCTCCATCCAGGCCCAGGACGGGAACGCGGAGGTGGTTGCCGCCAAGGCGCTGCGCCTGCTGTCCGTGGGGGGTCCCCTCGAACTGGACGCCGCGAAGGGAATCGTCCTGCGTTCCGGCGGCGCCTTCCTGGAAATCAAGGACGGAGGTATCCGGGCCGGGGGCACCGCCGGCTGGTTGGGCCAGTTCGCGAACGTCGCCTGGGCCGGCCCCGCCAACCGGGAAGCGAGGACGCGCTCGTTCACGAAGAGCACCGCGAGGATGGACGAGGCGTTCGTGCTCATCGATCCCCTGGGTGAGCCCGCCGGGAAGATGCGCTACCGGATCACCCGGGAGGACGGGAGCACGGTGGAGGGTGTGAGCGACGACCAGGGGCGGACGGAACTCTGCACGGGCGAACTCGCAGGCGCTCTGGAAATCCAGGTGTTCGGACCCGAGGAGGCATGATGACCGTGGATCCGCTGCGTCCGGTGGACCGCGAAGTGCAGAAGGACGGCACAGTGAAGGCCAGGTCCGCCCTGAGCCCCGAGTCCTTCAAGACGCGGGCGGAGGTCCTGGTGCCGTCGCGCAAGGTCATCCCCGTCATCTTCGTGCCCGGGGTCATGGGATCGAACCTCAAGGTGAAGTCCGGGCGGGAAATCCCCGTGGGAACGGCCTACCGGAAGGCGGGCCAGGACTACACCGCCAAGACCTGGACGCCGAACGAGGGCTTGTCCATGCTCACGCGGATGAGTTGCTACCCCCCCGCCCTTCGCCAGGTGATTCTCAACAAGGACAATGTCGAGGTGGACGGCGAGGGGATGGTGGACGTGACCGGTCTCCCGCTGTCCGCCCAGGAAGCCAGGGCCAGGGGCTGGGGCGAGGTCATGTGGGAGGGCGCCTACGGGCAGCTCCTCCGGAGCCTGGAGTGTGATCTGTCGCGCTTCATGTATCCCCCCGGTCCTGGGGCGACCCAGCCGAAACTCAGCAGTTGGTGGAACGAGATGCATCATGCAGGCCAAGTGATCCCGGGAGATCCCTACGGGAATCGGACTCCCGTCAAGTCACGGATTCCAGCCAGTTTCCGGTTGACCCTGGAGGACATCAAGAAGGCGGGTGCCTTCCGTTTCCCGGTGCATGCCTGCGGCTACAACTGGCTGCAGTCCAACGCGGACTCGGCCAAGCGGCTCAAGGGGAAGATCGAGGCTGTCATCAGGAAGTACGCGGAAGCGAAGGGACCGGACGGCAAGCCCGCCTTCGAGTGCCGCCACGTCATCCTCGTGACCCACTCCATGGGGGGCTTCGTGGCCCGGATGGCCTCGAAGCTCCTGAAGAACGAGGGACATGAGGACAAGATCCTGGGCATCGTGCATGGGGAGATGCCCGCCCTGGGCGCGCCGGTCATGTACCGCCGCATGGCGTGCGGGTTCGAGTCCGACGGGAGCATCGGAGGTTTGGGTTTTGCCTGCATCGCGGGCTCGACCACTTCCAAAGCCAATCCAGTCCTGGCCTTCAGCCCCGCCGCCCTTGAACTGGCCCCGACGCCGGACTACCCCGGCCCGTGGCTGCTTGCGGAGATTGCGGAAAATCAAACCAGCAGGCATGTGTTAGGACTACCTGCACATGGCGATCCCTATGGAGAGATTTTTTTGGCAAAGGGGAAATGGTATTGCCCAGTGGTTGAATGGATGTTAGATCCAGCAAAATTGCACGTTAATAAATTTGGGAAGAATAGTTCTTGGGAAGATTACGTAAAAATCGTAACAGAAGCACAACTGTTTCATTGTGGTGCGAAAGCAGATTTTAAAAAACAAGATGAAAAGGAACGATTTCTTGGTAATTATTATCATCCCAAAACGTATATACATTATGGAGAAAATGAAAAAATTGATACATTAAATCATGTTCATTGGAGAGCGGAATTGCTTTATGAAAAACCATTCAATAATGGTGGAGCGAGTCGATTCTACCAATCTGCAAATCTAAAAAATACTAACGGAAAAAATATTCGTGGAGTTGAACTGGATGTACTGGAAAGCTGGAGCCTCGGTCAGATAGAAGCGGAAAGGAAGGTGGCAAAAACAAATGGCCACCCTCTCGTCATCCCGAAAATTGTGCAGGAATTTCGATGTCACCACAAGAATCGCAAGGGGATCAGCAACAGGGGCGACGGAACGGTTCCAGATGTCAGTGGTGCATTTCCCAGTCGACACGGAGTAAAGCAGATATACATACTTAGCGGCTTCGATCACCAGGGCGCCTATGAAAACGCAGTGGTCCGCGGGGCCACCTTCTTCGCCATCGTGGACATGGTGAAGCGGCTGTGAGGAGGACCTGATGCGGACGCGGCCCCAGATCGCGAAAATCGTTGCCGTGACCCTGGCCTGCCTGATGGCCTTCGGCGCGTGGCGGCACCACGAGAGAAACCGGAAACGGGAGTTGCACATGCCCATGAAGACCTACGCCGCAGGGCGTTTCCAGTTGGATATCCCCGAACCCTCCACCCTCGCGGGGTGGGGGCGCCAGGACATTCCTATCGGGTCGATAACTGTATTTCCTGAGATCTCCAAGCGAAAATTCCAGAAAATGATTGTTGATGATCGCGTCGCCAGCCTGAAGAACGTCACGAGAAAATTCGGGAAACTTCTCAGTGAAACATCAACCGATATGGTCGATGTGGGTGAGGGAACCCTTCTGGAGAAGTACGTTCATGACCAGGTGCCAAATTCATCACATGTGTTGTTCTGGGGAGAGGATGGATTCAAAGGAGAAGGATGCAAACGTGAAACCTATTACTGGATTGAGACTCCAGGCAACTTCTCTCAAGAAGGTGTGGGTTATCGTTTCGAGGGTGGCATCTGGGTGGATGCAGGGAAACAACAAACCGCACTGAGAGAAATATCCGATTATCTCTCTCGCATTCGTCCAAGAAGGGATGACGAGGTTCCCCAGGAGCCTGGGTATTGTTTTCAACACGCATTCCTCGCGGGGGATGTACCCTCCCCGTCAGACGAATGTTTCGAAGCCATCGCTGCCGAATGGCGCTTGGCGCATCACCCGGACGTGGTGATCAGCCTCTACACCCAGGGGGCGCCGACCGTGAAGCCGGAAGGCCTCATCGCCCGGCACCGGGGGGCCATGCCGGAGGTCCTCGCCCGGTTCATCCGCGGAGTCCGGAGCCGGAAACGCACCCTCGGCGAATATGCCGGGGAGGAGATCGTCGTCAGGACCAAGGAAAAGAACGGCACATCCGGCTGCAACGCCATGTGGGAATTCGAAGGGGGCGACGAGAGGGACCTGACTCGGCCCTACATCATGGTGCAGATGTTCTCCGGCAGCGGGGACAAGGAGCCCGTGGAGAGCAGTCTCTCGGAGGCGGAATTCCTGGCCATGTGGGACGCGGTCCTGGAATCCTTCCGCTGGCGGGGCCCGAAGCCGGGGACGGGCTCTCCGGTTTCCGAGATGCCCCCGGCAGCAGCTCCCAGGCCCCGATCCGCCCTGGGAACCCGCATCCGTTCAGGCGAGCGATGTCCGGAGGCGGGCACCTGGACCTGTGCCCACGGGGAGAATCTCGGGGGCGCGAAACGCGTGTTCCGGGAAGGGGAGGAACTGCCCGCGGCGGTCCTGGATGTCCGGCGCGGCTGGTTCGGCACGCTGATGGGACGCCCCGCGGAAACCGTGGTGGACACCGTCTGGACCCTCGCGGGCTATCCGGAAGGCACCCCGCTCTGCGATCAGAGCGCTATGGGGTCCCCAGCAGCCCCTTCGTGAGGTGGGAGATGGCTCTCTGGGCCACCTCGGAATAGCGGCTCTCGCCTGAGAGGAGGCGCGCCATGTGCTGGACCGCGCCGGGACGCTGGACGCCCAGGCGGTAGGCCGCCGCGGGCACGCGGAAGAAGATCCGGGCCAGGCGACGGGCCCAGATCATTTCCGTTCCCAGGCGTTCGTGGATCCGCCGGGTGTAGTCCTCGAGGGAAGGATCCTTCCGGGAGAGCGCGGCATGCACGCTCTCGGCGGCGATCCGCCCCGAGAGCACCGAGGGGCGGATGCCTTCGGCCGTGAAAGGGTCCACCAGGCAGGCGGTCTCGCCCGCCAGGAGCGCCTGCTGGGTATGGAGCGTCTGGTCTCCGTCCCAGAGCTTGATGGGGTGGCCTGCCGGACGCATGTGGTCGGGATCGAGCTGCAAGCCCCGGCAGTAGGCCCCGAAGGATGCCCGGAGGTTTCCACCCCCCTTCCCGCGGAAGACGCCGCAGCCCACGGACCAGCCGTCGGCCTTGGGGAAGGCCCACTGGTAGCCGTTCGGGACGGAACCGAAATCCACGTGCGCCGTGCGGACATCGGTCATCGGGCAGAGGGCCTCGCCCTCCAGGGCGACCGCCAGGGTATGTTTCAGCCGGGAGAACCCGAGGGCCTTCGCGGTCCTCCCGAGGGCCCCGTCCGCGCCGATGAGGAAGCGGCCCGCCGCGGGGCCCGAGGGCGTATCCACGGTCCAGTGGCCGGACTCCCAGCGGCAGGCCGTCGCTTCCGTGGCATCGCGCAGCTCGGCGCCCTGGGACACCGCCTGGTCCACGAGCAGCTGGTCGAACACCTCCCGGCGGACCATCCAGAGGGTCGTCGTGGGTCCGAGGTCCGCCTCGACGGGGGTTGCCATCTCCCAGGTGAGGCGGAGGCGTGAAATCGAGGTGGAGACGGCGGGCGCGAGATCGAAGGGGAGCCACCGCGCGACCTCGGGCGAGACGCCGCCTCCGCAGGGTTTCATGCGGGGGAGCTTGGCCTTCTCCAGCAGCAGGACCTTCCTTCCCATGTGGGCCAGGTGGTAGGCGGCGGTGGCGCCTGCAGGGCCCGCGCCGATCACGATGCTGTCGTAGCTGTCCATCGCTTCAGCCCCGCCGCCGGTCGACGACCGAGGAAAGGACGAAGGCCGTGTTCGTGTCCGCCACGCCGGGCAGGTCCGCCAGGTGCGCCCAGATGGCGTTCACTCGCTCCTGGCTCTCCGCCTCGATGTGGACGATCAGGTCGGAATCGCCGCTCACGACGTAGCAGCATGTGACTTCGGGGATTCTCGCGATGGCGTCCGTGACCTCCGTGCCGCGCATCCGGTCCTTCCGGTAGACCCGGATGATGGCTCGTGCCGAGGCCCTTCCGCTGGGCACTTCGCCCACCCGGATGGTGTAGCCCCCGATCACCTTCCGGGCCTCGAGCCGGTCAATGCGGTGGCGCACGGCGTGCCGGGAGAGGTGCACGCGCTGGGCCAGCGTCGCGACGGGGATGCGCGCGTCCGCGAGGAGTTCCTCGAGGATCTTCCGGTCGATGGCATCGAGTTCTGCGGCGTTCATGGGAGGGATCGCGGAAGGGTGCCACTTCGGCAGGCCCACCTTCCATAGTGACCAGGATCCGGCCCAAGTTCGAGCCTTCTGGCAGGCCATTCCGCCCGCCCGGATCGCTAAACTGGGGCAGCGAATCCGGAAGGGGTGACCGCCATGCAGAACATCAGCACGCGAGGGGGATGCGCCCCGGTGCCTTTCTCCAGGACCCTGCTGGGCGGGCTCGCGCCGGACGGCGGCCTCTTCCTGCCGGAGGCCTATCCCCGGGTCACGGACGAGGACCTGGCCCGCTGGCGGTCCCTGGACTATCCGGGGCTGGCCTTCGAGATCGTCCGCCGGTTCGCCACGGACATTCCCGAGGAGGACCTCCGGGCCCTGGTGTCCAGGACCTATACGGCCGGGACCTTCGGCAGTCCGGACATCGTGCCCCTGAGGACCCTGGAGCCCGGACTGCACATCCTGGGCCTGTCCAACGGCCCCACCCTGGCGTTCAAGGACATCGCCCTGCAGCTGCTCGGGAACCTCTTCGAGTACGCCCTGGCCAGATCTGGCGAGGAGCTGAACATCCTTGGCGCGACCTCCGGGGACACGGGCTCCTCGGCGGAGTACGCCATGCGGGGCAAGAAGGGCATCCGGGTGTTCATGCTCTCGCCCCACGGCCGGATGAGCGCCTTCCAGCGGGCCCAGATGTACAGCCTGGCCGACCCGAACATCTTCAACCTGGCCATCGAGAGCATGTTCGACGACTGCCAGAACATCGTGAAGGCCGTCTCCAACGACCGCGCCTTCAAGGAGAAGTACCGGATCGGGACGGTGAACTCCATCAACTGGTCCCGCCTCATGGCCCAGGTGGTCTACTACTTCAAGGGCTACTTCGCCGCGACCCGGTCCAACGACGAGCAGGTGTCCTTCGCGGTGCCCTCGGGGAACTTCGGGAACATCTGCGCCGGGCACGTGGCCCGGTGCATGGGGCTGCCCATCAGGCGCCTCGTCCTCGCCACCAACGAGAACGACGTCCTGGACGAGTTCTTCCGCACGGGGGTCTACAAACCCCGCTCCGCGGGCGATACCTTCGCCACCTCGAGCCCTTCCATGGACATCTCGAAGGCCTCGAACTTCGAGCGCTTCGTGTTCGACCTGGTGGGCCGCGACGCGGCCCTGGTCAAGGCCCTCTGGGCGGAGGTGGACGCGGGCAGGCCCTTCGATCTCTCCGGAACCCCGCATTTCGCGCGGATCGCCGACTTCGGCTTCGTGTCCGGGAAGAGCACCCATGCGGACCGGCTGGAGACCATCCGGCGGATCTGGGGGCGCCACGGGGTGGAGATCGACACCCACACGGCGGACGGGATCAAGGTGGGCCTCCAGCACCGGGAGGCCGGCGTGCCCCTGGTCTGCCTGGAAACGGCCCTCCCCGTCAAGTTCGAGGACACCATCCTGGAAGCCCTGGGGCGCAAGCCGGCCTGTCCCGCCCGGTTCCAGGATCTCGAACGGCGACCCCAGCACTTCACCGTTCTGCCCCCCGCGGTGGACCGCGTGAAGGCCTTCATCGAGGCCCATGCCTGACATGAAATACGTGATCATCCTTCCCGACGGAGCCTCCGACGAGCCGCTGCCCGAGCTTGGAGGGCGGACGCCCCTGGAGGCCGCCCGCATTCCCCACATGGACGCCATCTCCCGCGCCGGCCGCCTGGGCCGCATCGTGACGATCCCCGAGGGCTTCCCCGCCGGGACGGACGCCGGAACCCTCACGCTCATGGGCTACGATCCGCGCAAGTACCACACTGGCCGCGCCCCCATGGAGGCCCTGGCCCAGCGGGTGAGCGCCTCCCCGGACCAGCTCATCTTCCGCTGCAACTTCGTGAACATCGCCGACGGCCGGATGAAGGACTTCACCGCCGGGCACATCTCCCAGTCCGACGCCGCGGCCCTGATCGCCTCCCTCAACGAGGCCGTCTTCCCCGGCGAGACCTGCGCCTTCCACACCGGGGTCTCCTACCGCAACCTGCTGCTGCTCTCCGGCGCCGCGGACATGACGGTGGAATGCCAGCCTCCCCACGACATCACCGGCGAGCGCGTGGATGCCTACTGGCCCAAGGGGGAGGGAGGGGACCGCGTGGCCGGGATCATGCGGCGCGCGGCGGAGGTGCTGGCCGACCACCCCGTCAACCAGCGCCGCCGGGCGAGGGGCGAGGCGTGGGCCACGAACATCTGGCTCTGGGGGCAGGGCACGCCGATGAAGCTGGAGACCCTGCAGGCCCGGTTCGGGCTCAGGGGCGCGGCGATCACCGCCGTGGACATCATCCGGGGCATCGCCCTGGGCATGGGCATGGACCTCGTCGAGGTGCCCGGCGCCACGGGCTACATCGACACGGACTACGACGGCAAGGGCCGCGCGGCCCTCGAGGCCCTGGACCGCTACGACGTGGTGGTCGTGCACGTGGAGGCGCCGGACGAGGCCGCCCACCAGGGGATGGCGGAAGAGAAGGCGAGATCCCTGGCGCGCATCGACGAGGCCATCGTGGGGCCGCTCCTGGCCAAGCTCCGGACGATGGGGGACTACCGCATCCTCATCGCCCCCGACCATGCCACCCTGGTGCGGACCAAGGGCCACCATCCGGAGCCGCCGCCTTTCTGCTATGCGGGAACAGGGGTCGGGCCCGGGTCCGGCAGGGCTTTCACTGAGCGCGAGGCCGCGGCCTGCGGCCTGATGCTGGATCCTGGCCACACGCTCCTGGAGCGGTTCCTGCGTCCGTAGGGATCAGCCCAGGAAGTAGGCGAGGATCGCCGCCGTGAAGACGCCGGGCAGCATGTTGCCCACCGGAAGGCGCCGGATGCCCATGAGGTCGATGCCGATCGCGGCGATGAGCAGGCCGCCCGTGGCGGTGAGCGTGGCGAGGACGGGGAGGGTGAGGTAGGGGGCGACGCCCTGGGCCGCCAGGGTGATCCCGCCCTGGTAGAGGACAAGGGGGATGGCGGAGAGCGCGACACCGAGGCCGAGGGTGCTGGCGAGCACGACGGAGCCGATGCCGTCCAGCATCGCCTTGACGTAGAGGACGTGGGGCTGTCCGGCGGCGTCCTGGATCGGGCCGATCACGGCCATGGCGCCGATGCAGTAGACGAGCGAGGCGGTCACGAAGCCCTCGATGAGATTGTGGCTTCCCGTGTCCGGAGTCCCCCCCTTCGCCGGCGAGGCCTGGAACTTGGCGGTGATCCGGTGCAGATACTGTCCGAAGGACTCAAGACGCCGCTCGATGTGGAGCAGCTCTCCGAGGATGCTCCCGCTGACCATGCCCCCGATCACGATCAGCAGGTTGGGCCGGTAGGGCATCGGCCCCGCATAGGGGATCTGAGTCTGCTCGATGTGGGGATCCAGGGCCATCTGCATGCCCATGCAGAAGACCGTCAGGCCGATGGCGTACATCGTGGTCGTGCGGATGCGTTCCGGAATGAACCGGCCGAAGAAGAGGCCGAAGGACGCGCCGAACAGGATCGCCGCGGCATTGACGAGGGTTCCGATACCTGGCATTCGTGGCTCCCTGGAGGCGGTCGCCGCTCGCAGGACACCCTGATCGGCCCGCCGTCCAGGACACAAGTGTACCAAGGCTGACGGAAGCTATAGCGCCATCACGATTTCTGATGCTAGGCCGTCTCGCTGAGGTTCACGACCCGCCCGCCCGTGATCCGGGCAAGCTGGTCGAGGGTGGTCGGCACGCCCGTCGCGTCCGTCCCGGCGGCAGGATAGACGGTCCCCAGGTCACCCAGGGCCTCGTCGAGCAGGATCTCCACCCCCTCCAGGCCGAAGGGGCACACCCCGCCGGGCCGGAAGCCCGTGACGTGCTCGGTCTCGTCGGCGGTGGTCATGGAAACCTTCGCGCCGATGACCCGCTTGAGGACGCCGGAGGAGAGGCGCTTGTCGCCCGGGCACACCACCATGTGGTAGGTTCCGCCCTTGCTCTTGAAGAGCAGGGACTTGGCGATCCGGGCGTTCTCCACGCCCAGGCGCCGGGCCGCCATCTCGACGGTCGGCGTGCTGCCGGGTTCGAACTCGAGGGCGCTGAGGCCGTGGGCCTGGAGGATCTGCAGGACTTTTTCGGGAATCATGAGGTTTCCAGCCATTAAAAAACAGCCCCGCGGACGGGGCTGTTGGGGTGCGGAGACGGACTAGTCTCTATGGGGTTGGTAGTCCTGCACCATGGTCTCCATGGCCGCCCAGATCTGGGAGACATCGTTGGCCATGATGATCAGGTCGCGCTTGGTCCCGCTGATGTCCTTGACGTGGCGCGGAAGGACGGCCTCCTTCTGGAAACCGAGCTTCTCGAAGGTCCGGCGGGAGCCGAGCTGGTTCTCGACCATGTTCACGAGGAGCTTCTCGATGCCGATGTCCGTGGCGATCTTCACCAGGGTTCCGGCCATGGCCAGCCCCAGTCCCTGCCTGCGGTGGGAGCGGGCGATGGTGAGGCGGATCTCGCCCACGTGCTTCGTCCAGCCATGGAGGGTCCGGTAGAGGGAGGCCTCTCCCACCACCTTGTCCCCGTCCTTCGCCACGAGGCAGACGATTTCCTTGGTGGCCACCTTGCGCAGGAAGCGATCCGCCCATTCCTTGGTGGTCACGTCGTCCTTCAGGACCTCGCGGTCCTGCTCGGGCAGCGTTCGGTAGAACTCGACCAGGCCGAGGCAGTCGGAGACTTCCAGCATCAGAAGCTCGATGGTCCTGCCGTCCTGGAGCGTGACGGTCCTGGGGAGAGTGCTGGCGGCCATGGGGACTCCTATTTCAGTTGAGTCGAGTGCTCTCTTCCGTAATCGTAACCTTTCTTGAGGGCCTTGAGATTCAGCTCCTCGGTTCCCTTGGGCACGGAGGACTTGACGGCCTGCTCGATGGCTTCCCAGGAGACCAGGCCGGTGGCGCCGGCGAAGAATCCGACCATGACGATGTTCAGCACCAGGCGCCGGCCCAGTTCCTCGGCGAAGCGGGTCGCGGGAATGCCCACGGCCTTGGCGCCCTTGGGCAGCTTGCCGTCCAGCGCCACGAGTTCCTCCTCGTAGAGGACGAGGCCTTCGGGTTTCAACTGGGGGATGAACTGGTTGTAGGCGTCCTGGGACATGAGGACCAGGATGTCCGGGGTCTTCACGTAGGGGTAGCCGATCGCCTCGTCGGAGAGGATCACCTGCGCGCTGCAGGCGCTGCCCCGGGCCTCGGGGCCGAAGGCCTGGATCAGGGTGGCCTGCTTGCCGCCGAAGATGCTGGCGCACTTTCCGATAATCGACGCGCAGAGGATGACGCCCTGCCCGCCCAGGCCGCCTAAGCGGATTTCAGTCTTGGCCATCGGTGACTCCATAGGGCGTGAACTTGTCGCCCAGAACTTTGGTGTAGTGTTCGTTCATGGAATCCATCCATGTGGAACGCTCGCGGTCCACGAACTTGCCCACGACGATGTCGCCCTGGTAGGTCAGGCCCACATCCTTCGTATCGGCGCCGTTCTTCACGATGCTGCGCTCCTTGTAGTACTTCACCTGGTCCACGCCGTCGCCCAGGCGGTTGCGCCGGGAGTAGAGGGTGGGGCAGGGGGACATGGCCTCGATGAAGACGAAGCCTTTCTTCTGGAGGCCTTCCTTCATGGCCTTGGCCAGCTGCCGGACGTGGTAGATCGTCCAGCGGGCCACGTAGACCGCGCCGCAGGCGTTGGCCAGGGCGGGAAGGTTGAAGGAACTCTCGAAGTTGCCGTAGGGCATCGTGGTCTGGGTCGGGCCGGTGGGCGTCGTGGGCGCCACCTGGCCTCCGGTCATGCCGTAGGTGAAGTTGTTCACGCAGACCACCATGAGGTCCATGTTGCGCCGGGCGGCGTGCAGGAAATGGTTGCCGCCGATGGCGGAGAGGTCGCCGTCGCCCGAGTAGACGACCACCTTCAGCCTGGGATTCGCCAGCTTCAGGCCCGTCGCGAAGGGGATCGCGCGGCCGTGGGTCGTGTGGAAGCTGTCCAGGTTCAGGTAGCCGGCCGTGCGGCCCGTGCAGCCGATGCCCGAGACGATGGCGATGTCGTCCATGTCCAGGCCGGAGTCCTGCAGGGCCCGCGTGAAGCAGTTCATGGTGGTTCCGATGCCGCAGCCGGGGCACCAGATGTGGGGCAGGCGGTCCTGCCTCAGATAGGGGAGCACCTGGTTCCCGAGGCCGAGTTCGCGTTCGAGGTCCTGCTCCAGTTCCTTGCCCATTCCTTCGCTCATCGCGCCGCCTCCATGATCTTTTCCAGAATCACACCAGGTTCATGGACAGTGCCGCCGGCGTGGGTGACCGGGACGACCTTGGCGGATCCCGCGACCGCCCTCTCCACTTCGAGTACCATCTGGCCGAGGTTGATCTCGGGCACCACGAAGGCCTTCGCCTTCTTCGCGATCTCCTTGATCCGCTTGGCCGGGAAGGGCCAGCAGATGACCATGCGCAGGTGGCCCACCTTCAGCCCCTTGGCCCGGGCCTGGGCCACGGCCGCCATCGCCACGCGGGAGGTGATGCCGTAGGAGACTACGACCACGTCGGCGCCTTCCACGCCGTCCTCGCGGACGTCCACGAGCTGGTCGGCATTGTCGCGGATCTTGTTGTTCAGGCGCTTGACGAGCTTCTCCTGGGTCGCCACGGTCATGTTCGGGTAGCCGCGCTCGTCGTGGGTGAGGCCGGTGACGTGGATGCGGTGGCCGTCGCCCGCCTTGGTCATGTACGGGACCGGGTCCTCGGCGGTGGTCTCGTAGGGCTTGTACTCGCCGGGCTCCTTCGTCGTCCACTTGCGTTCGACGATCTCGATCTTGTCGGCCGAGGGGATCTCGACGCGCTCGGTCATGTGGCCCACGACCTCGTCCATCATGAAGAACACCGGGACGCGCCAGGTCTCGGTCAGGTTGAAGGCCTTGATCATCAGGTCGAAGCATTCCTGGGGGGAATTGGGGGACAGGGCGATCACCTCGAAGTCGCCGTGGGAGCCCCACTTGGCCTGCATCATGTCGGCCTGGGCGGGCGCCGTGGGGAGCCCGGTGGAGGGGCCGCCGCGCTGCACGTTCACCCAGACGCTGGGCGTCTCGGTCATGAAGGCGTAGCCCAGGTGCTCCATCATGAGGGAGATGCCGGGGCCGCTGGACACCGACATGACCTTCTTCCCGCCCCAGACCGCCCCCTGGATGGTGATGGACGCCGCGAGCTCGTCCTCCATCTGGATGAACAGGCCGCCCACGGTGGGGATGCGGGATGCGAAACGCTCCACGATCTCCGTCGAAGGGGTGATGGGATAGCCGGCCACGAAGCGGCAGCCAGCCGCCAGGGCCCCTTCACAGGCGGCGTGATCGCCGTCGATGAAGTGGATGCCCGTGAGAACTCCTTTAGGATCCGCTTGCAAGGTTACCTCCGTCGTTCCATGTACACACCGTTCCCATGTCAGAGCCGCGACTACTTCGCGGAAGCTTCCGCGGCCGCCGCCGCCTTCTGGCGCTTCTCTTCGATGTCCTTCCAGCGCACGCCGTAGATCGCGAAGTCGGGGCAGTAGAGTCCGCAGAGATCGCATCCCGTGCAGTCCTCGGGACGGGCGAGCGTCGGGTAGTGGTAGCCCTTCGCGTTGAAATCCCTGGAGAAATCCAGGGAGTGTGTCGGGCAGAAGGTGATGCAGTAGGAACATCCCTTGCACACCTCGGCCCTTACGAAGACAGTGCCCTTGCCTTTCTTTGGTTCGTTGCCGGTCATATAGTTTGGCCCCCTCGCCGATGCGGAAAATCCTACACCCGACCTGAAAGGTCAACAAGCTCGAAAAGGGAAAAAGTTTTTCGAAATATCGATGTAATTACATCATTTAATTGAGTTACACGACAGAATCGATAAGAAGAAATTTGTTCACGAAACTTACGCATGCTTGTTTTGTTGACAATATGCAAAAGATATTCCCGGTTCCGTTTCCGCCTCGAGGCCCGGACTTGCAGCTTTCACGGGCAGGAGAGCCAAGCCCCCGCGGGCCGTTTCGCGAAACTCTTCCGGTAACCGCCTCCCCACCTTTCCCATGGTCTCGATGACTTCGTCCGCAGAAAAAAGGCTTTCACAGCCGGCGAGGGCCATTTCCGCTGACAGGACCGCATTGCTCGCGCCCAGCGCGTTGCGCTTCACGCAGGGGACCTCCACGAGGCCCCGCACCGGATCGCAGATCAGGCCCAGGATGTTGCCGAGGGCGAAGGCCACGGCGCTTCCGGCCTGGGCCGGCGATCCTCCCATCATCTCGACCAGCGCGCCGGCGGCCATGGCCGAGGCCGAGCCGACCTCCGCCTGGCAGCCGCCTTCCGCCCCGCTGAGCGACGCGGAACGCTCGATGACGAGGCCGATGCCTCCGGCGGTGAAGAAGGCCTCCACGAGCCGCTCTTCCGCGATCCCGCGCGCCTCGGCCACCGTGAAGAGGGCGGCCGGAAGGACGCCGCAGGAGCCGGCCGTGGGGGCCGCGACGATCCGGCCCATGCATGCGTTGACCTCCGCGACGGCCATGGCCGCAGCCACCAGGCGCGAGAAGTCCGCCCCGAGCAGGGAGCCGCCCCCCGCGGCCCAGTCCGTGATCCGGTGGGCCTCGCCGGAGATCAGCCCGCTGCGGGAACGCTGGGGGGATTCGAGTCCCCGGGCGAGGGCCTGGCGCATGACCCCGATGCGCGCGCGCATGAGGTCCCGAAGCTCCGTCTCCGGCTTCCCGGACTCGCGCGCCTCGTCCCGCAGGAAGACGCCGGAGAGCGGTCCTCCCGCCTCCTCGGCCACGGCGATGGTGCGCCCCAGGGAGCCTTCCTTCCCCTTCTGCATGATTCAGCCTCCGAAGCCCAGGGCAGGGATGAAACGTATCTGTTGGAAATTCGGAAGATGGCGCAAGGAGTCGAGGACGCCGTCCGGCGGGAGTTCATCGAGCTGCACGGACATGAGCGCCTGGCCGCCGCGGGACGTTCGGTGCACCTTCATCGACGCGATGTTGAGGCCCGCCCTCGCCAGGATGGCGGACACCACGGCCACGCTCCCGGCCCGGTCGGGGTAGGCCAGCAGCAGGGTCGGGAATTCGCCGTCGAGGTTCGTCTTGAATCCGTCGATGTCCCAGATCTTGATGCGGGCCCCGCCGATGGAGCTTCCGCAGACATCCACTTCGTGGTCCGGGGTGGCCAGGTGGATGCGCACCGAGTTGGGATGCACGTCGCCCAGGTCCTCTTCCTCGAAGCGGTACTCGAGACCCTCCTCCAGCGCCCACCGGTCCGCCACGGGGATCCGCTCGTCGTCGGGCCCGAACCCCAGGATGCCCGCCAGCAGCGCCAGGGGCGTTCCGTGTCCGCGGCCCGTCGCCGCCATGGATCCGTGCAGGGCGATCCGGGCCTTCGCCGGGACGCTTCCCAGCAGGCGCCGCGCCATGAGCCCGATGCGCACCGCGCCCGCGGTATGCGAACTGGAGGGCCCGACCATGACGGGACCGATGATGTCGAATATTCCCATCGAACCTCCAGGAAGCGAGGGAGGCTCCATCATAGTCGCGGGGAGGCAGGCCGTCACGCACGCCCCGGCGGGGCGCTCCGGTCAACTGACCGGGACCAGGGCTTTCGGGGGCGGGAGCTCCGGATCCCCCGGATAGCGAACCCGTTCGAGGAACAGGCCCGAGGCGGGAGCCGCATTCTCGGCCCAGTGGAGCGTGGCCCTGGGATCGGGCCTGGCCAGGTGCCTCGCCACCTCCTCCGGATCCTCCCGCCCCAGGGCGCAACGCACGGAGGCCCCCACCATGCGCCGAACCTGGCGCCTCAGGAAGTGCCTGGCCGTGACCCGCAGCAGGATCAGGGATCCCTCGCGCAGGAACTCGCAGGCTCGGATCCGGCACCTGGAATCCTCGCCGGGCTCCAGGTCGGCGAAGGAGGCCAGGTCGTGGGGTCCTTCGAAGAGCCGCCAGCAAGCCTCCAGTGTCTCGAGGTCCAGGCGCCCCTTCGTCCACCAGACGTAGGGTTTCGCGAAGGCGCTCCGGCGCAGGCTGACCTGGTAGAGGTAGCTGCGCTCGAGGGCGTCGTGGCGCGCGTGGAAGGCGGGGCTGCACGCGGCGAGGGCCCGCACGGCGATGTCGGAGGGAAGGTGCTCGTCCAGCAGGCGCCTCAGCTCCGCCGGGGGGGGAGCCGCGGCGCCGTCCAGGTGGAGATGCGCCACCTGGCCCGCGGCATGGACGCCGATGTCCGTGCGGCCGGAACCCGCGAGGGCGAGGACCCGCAGCCCTCCCTCGTGGAGGAGGCGCTCGAGGGTGCCGGCCACGGTCCGGATCCCCTGGGCGCTCTGCCGCTCGCCCTGCTTCTGCCAGCCGTGGTAGCGGCTCCCGTCGTATTCCAGGAGCAGCCGGTAGGCTTTCCTGGCCTCGGCGGGCTTCATTCGGGCAGGGGCAGGACGCACCGGATCTCACCCAGGAAGGCGTCGGGATCGTGGATGGGCTTCGAGATGTAGTGCTCGGCCCCGGTCTCGGACAGGAAGCGCTCCCGGTCCCCGAACATGGCGTGGGCGGTGGCGAGCATGACGGGGACCTTGGCCGTCTCCGGCCTGGACTTGAGGAGCCGCGTGATGAAGATGCCGTCCACCTTCCGGCCCTCATAGGAGGAGCGCGAGAGGCTGATGTCCATGATGATCGCGTGGACGGTCCCGCTGGCGGCGAGCTGGAGGATCTCGTCGACGTCCTCCGAGACGCAGACTTCGTAGCCGCCCTTGCGGGTGAGCACCACCTTCATGAACTTCACGTTGATAGCGTCGTCCTCGACGATGAGGATCTTCTGTGGCATCCGGGACCTCTGCGGGCTAAGGATACTCCGTTTGGCCGGACCCGGCCGCGGGATCCGGACCCCTTCGAGGCCTCCTGGCCTCCAGAGCCCCCAGGATCTCGTCCGGGACGTTCAGGTTCCCCCTCCCGGTGCCCAGGGAGAGCCCCGGTTTGGAACTGCCGTGGTAATCGCTGCCTCCGCAGGCCACCATGTCCAGGTCGCGGGCCAGCCTGCAGAAATACTGCTGCTCGGCGGGGCTGTATTCACCGTAGTAGGCCTCGAATCCCACGATGCCCAGGTCCTTCAGGTCCCGCATGGCTTCCTCCCAGCGGAAGCCGCGCTGGGAGCACCGGCCCGGGTGGGCCACGACGCAGACCCCTCCGGCTTCGGAGATCCACCGGACGGCCTCGGCGGGCGTGATCACCCGGAAGGGGACGTGGCCCGGGCAGCCGTCGCCGATGAGGCGCGCGAAGACGTCCTGGCGGCTGCTGGCCGCGCCTCGCTTGATGAGGGCCTTGGCGAAATGGGACCTGGAGAGGAGACGGGTCGGCGCCACCGCGGCCACCTCCTCGAGGGTGATCGGGATGTTCAGGGCGTGGAGGCGCTCGACCATCCGGAAGTTCCGCTCCTCCCGCCTCTGGCGCATGTCGCTGATGCGCTCCAGGAGCGTGGGGTGGAGCGGGTCGATGAAGAGCCCCAGGAGGTGGACCTCCATGTTCATGAACCGGCAGCTCAGCTCCAGGCCCGGGACAAGCCGGGCCCTGGCTGCGGCCTGGGCCTCGAGGAAGCGCGGCAGTCCCGCCACGGTGTCGTGGTCGGTCAGGGCGACGGCCGAGAGGCCGCACCCGTCCGCCAGCTCCGCCAGAGCCTCGGGCGTGTCAGTGCCATCGGAGAAGATGGAATGGCAGTGGAGGTCGATCAAGGTCGGACCCGGGAGGAAGGGTGGGACAGAACGGAATCGATGGAAAGGATCAGGTCGCGAGCAGCCGGCGATTCGCGCGGTAGAGGGCCGCGAGCATCACCGCGACCGCCTGGAACAGTTCCGGGGGGATCATCATGTCGACATCGAGGGGCTCCAGGGCCTCGAGGAGATCGGGATCCCGCTCCACGGGAACGTCGTGTTCCCGGGCGAGATCCAGGATCCGGTCCGCCAGGAGCCCTCGTCCCTTCGCCACGAGCCTGGGCGCCGCGTCCAGGAAGGGCGCCTCGGGGTGGTAGCGAAGGGCTACGGCTCTGGGTCTCTTGGTCATTCCATGGAGACTACTGGATCAGCTGGGTGGCCTTCTCGTCGTCCTCGAGTTCGTCCATCGCCAGCCGCCGGAAGATGGCCATGTCGGCCAGGGACATGAAGCTGATGTAGGCGAAGCCGCTGAAGAAGAGCCAGAGGAAGGGGACGGAGGCCCACTTCCGGAGGTAGACGGCGATCCCCATGGCCACGAGATAGTAGACGGCGAAGGCCAGGTCCAGGAAGGTGATGAGGCTCTTGGGCACCTTGTAGGCCCGCTTGCTGATGGCCTTGCCGTTCTCGTCCACGCCCAGCTTGGGCGTGCGCTTGAACTCGATGTCGTTGGTGAAGAAGCCTTCCAGCACGGCCTTGGCCTGGTTCAGGCCGAGCCCGATGCCGAGGCTCATCAGGCAGGGAATGTACTTGATCCGCTTGGTCCAGCCCTTGTTGTTCTTCACCTCGCGCTGGGACAGGCCGAAGTAGAGGCCCACGCTCACGGCGTTCAGCACGAAGAACGGGCCGTCGGTGAGCAGCAGGATCTTCGCGGGGGTTCCGGTGCGGAAGACCATGCAGGGAACCATGATGATGGCCAGGATGACCATCAGGATGTAGTTGCAGTTGGCGGTCAGGTGGAACCAGCACTCGGCCTTGGTGTGCAGGCTCTCCTTGCTGGTGAGGAGGGTCTTCATGAGCTTGCGGATGACCTGGGCGTTGCCCTTGGCCCAGCGGTGCTGCTGGCTCTTGAAGGCGTTCACCTCCACGGGCAGCTCGGCGGGGACCACGAGGTCCTTGAGGTAGACGCCCCGCCAGCCCTTCAGCTGGGCGCGGTAGCTCAGGTCGGCGTCCTCGGTGATGGTGTCGTGCTGCCACCCGCCCGCGTCGGCGATGGCCGAGACGCGCCACATGCCCGCGGTGCCGGAGAAGTTGAAGAAGGCATTGGACCGGTGGCGGGCGGTGTGCTCGTAGATGAAGTGGCCGTCGAGCAGGATGGCCTGGACCTGGGTCAGGAGGGAGAAGTCCCGGTTGAGGTGGTCCCAGCAGCCCTGGATGAAGGCGATCTTGTCGTCGGCGAAGTGGGGGACGGCCTTCCGGAGGAAGTCCGGGGTGGGGAGGAAGTCGGCGTCGAACATGGCCACGAACTCGCCCTTGGCGGCCTTGAGGCCGTTGTCCAGGGCGCCGGCCTTGAAGCCGGTGCGGTCCGTGCGGTGGATGTAGCTGATGTCGTAACCCAGGAGGCGGTACCGCTCGCAGATGTTCTGGGCCACCTTGACGGTGTCGTCCGTGGAGTCGTCCAGCACCTGGATCTCGAGCTTCTCCTTGGGCCAGTCCATGCGGACGACGTAGTCCATGAGGCGCTCCACGACGTTCATCTCGTTGAAGATCGCGAGCTGCACGGTGACCATCGGGAGGAAGTCCGGTCCGCCCTTGGGCTGGGGCACGTCCTTCTTGTGCCGGTAGTAAAGGATGAGCATCCAGAGCCGATGGGCCCCATAGATGCTGAGAATGGACAAGATCGTGAAGTAGGTCGCGAGCACGATCGTGCGGACGAGTTCCATCGCTATCAAACCTCCTCGCCCACCAGCATGAGCGAACCTCAATTCTGCCATCTTTTCGTCGAAAAGTCCTTTCATCATTAGGGAAAAACATTGGGAAAACTCGTGCCAATTTCAGCTAAAATGCTAAAAGTCCTTGATTCCTGATCGGTTGCCCCAGAGCGAACACGAATGCCAGATACCGAGAACATCCCCAGGACCATCGGCCGCTACGAGGTCAGGCGTCAGCTCGGAGCGGGCGCCATGGGTTGCGTCTACCTCGCGGAGGACCCTCGGATCAAGCGCAAGCTGGCCATCAAGGTCGTGAAGCTGGACGCCATGCGCAGCGAGGAGGACCGCCGGGAGTACCTGGCGCGCTTCCAGCGGGAAGCGGAGGTGTCGGGAGTCCTCAACGATCCGGGCATCGTCACCATCTATGATGTGGGCGACAGCGACATGGGGCCCTTCCTGGCCATGGAATACGTCCAGGGGCAGCCCCTGGACGGCCTCATCAAGTCCGGGCGGCTGCCGGCCATGCCGCTCCGGGCCAAGCTGAGGATCGCCTGCGGGGTGGCCGCGGCCCTGGATCACGCCCACGCCCACAACATCGTCCACCGGGACGTGAAGCCGGGCAACGTCATCCTCACGGAGGACGGGCGGCCCAAGCTCATGGACTTCGGCATCGCCAAGCGCGAGGACGCCTCCCTGACGCAGACGGGCACCTTCCTGGGGACCCCCAGCTATGCGAGCCCCGAGCAGATCAAGGAGGGCCACGCGACCCTCCTCTCGGACGTGTTCAGCTTCGGCGTGATGATCTTCGAGCTCCTGTCCGGGACCTTGCCGTTCCCCGGGACCTCGATCAACACGATCCTCTACCGGATCGTCAACGAGCAGCCGGTGGAGGTGAATCCCCCGGTCGCCGGCCTGCTTCCCGACGCCTGGCAGCGGATCTTCCTGAGGGTCCTCTCCAAGAACCCGGGGGAGCGCCATCCCTCCTGCTCGGCCTTCGTCCGGGAACTGATCGAAGCGGCGACGGAACTGGATCCGTCCGTCCGGACGGAACTCCTGGGCCTGCTCCGGCAGGGGGCCGTGCCCCTGGTGATGCCGCCGACCCCCATCACCCGGACCCTGGACGACACCCAGGCCACGAGCCGGCGCAGGATCCGTCCGGGCTCGAGGGGGGTGCTCTACGGCGGGATCCTGGCGGGGCTCGTGGTCCTGGGACTGGGCTTCTTCCTGTTCTCGGGCAAGGCCGGAGAGGAAGTCCGCCTCACGACCGATCCCCCCCAGGCGACCCTGGCCATGAACGGGCAGGTCCTGGACGCGAACAAGCCGCTGATCATGAAGGAGGGGGACCGGCTCGAGATCCGGAAGCCGGGCTTCGTGACGGCGCAGTACGTGCACGGGAGGGGCGACAAGGCCCCCCGGATCGTCCTGCAGCCGGTCCTGAGCGAGGTGAGGCTGCGCACGGATCCGCCCGGCGCCGAGGTCGTCCTGGATTCCCGCAAGCTGCAGGGCGCCACCCCCTTGGTGATCAAGGACTGGAACCAGGGCCAGCTCCACGACTTGACCTTCACGCATCCCCAGTCCGGCGTCGGGCTCTCCACCCGCTTCGACGTGGGGGAGGTTCCCGGGGACAAGGTCTTCAAGCTCCTGCCCCTGGACGAGCTGCGCACGACGGGCGAGACGGGCAACGTGGTCTCCTCCTCGACGGGGGTCCTCAAGCTGGCGGGCGGCTTCACGGCCCGGGTCAAGGTGGACGGAAAGGACGTGGGGGGAGGCGCCAGGCTTTCGCTCGCCCCCGGCAGCCACAGGATCGACCTCGCCAACCCGAAGGTCTTCTACCAGGAGACCCGGACGGTGCAGATCACCGCCGGCCAGACGGTGACGGTCGCCCTGCCGGACCTGGCCAGGCTGACCGTCTCCACCTTCCCGTCCTCGGGGACCATCGTGATCGACGGGGTGCCCACGGAGGTGGAAAGCGACGGCAGCACCGCCATTCCGGTGGTCAAGGGCAGGCACACCATCAGCATCCAGGGAAGGGAGGGCAGCTCCCGCACCATCGAGGTGGACAAGGAAACCCTGGAGCTGAATTTCAAGATCTAGGATTCGTTCATCGGATTTCGCGGGAACGGCCCATTGGACTATCGTGATTCCGGGAAGGGAGGTCAGAGAGATGGACACGGCACCGGCGCCTCCCGAAATGGAATTCCCGGGATCCCCGGGACCTTGGCGGTCCTGGAGGGAGGCCGTCTCGGGCGGATTCTCCGGCCGCGGGCTGCAGCTCATCCTGGCCTGGATCGTCTTCGATGCGCTCTCCGGGACGGCCTGGGCCCTGCACCTCGAGGGACTGGCCCGGTGGAGCGCGCTGCCCAGCTACTGGGGCGAACTGCTCACCGCCAGGGACGTGTGGGAGCTCCTGGAGAACGGCGGCCTCCGGCAGGACCCGCTGGGAACCTGGGCTCCGCTGATCGGCTCCCTGGCCCTGCTCTGGGTTTTCTGGGCCGGCTGGCGGGTCCAGACGGGGGCGGTGGGCCTGGCCGCCCGGCTGGGTCCATGGCTTTGCGGCTTCCTGGAGACCCTGATCATCGGGATCCCCATCGTCATTCTCGGCTACGGGGTGTCCTGGGTGCTGGAGGGCCTCGCCGGGACGGGCATCCACGGACTCGGCTGGCTGAACCTGGTGGGGGGCACCCTGTTCCGCATGTTCTGCGTCTCCACCGCCATGGTCCAGTGGTGGCTATGCCGGATCGACCGGGCCGGGCTGCACCAGCCGAACTGGTACCTGGGCAGCCCCGAGCGGCTCCTGACGCACATGGCGCAGAGCTTCCAGCGGCTCTGGACCCACCCCCTGCAGTGGGGAGCCTTCATCCTGGGCGGGGTGCTCGTCAGGGTGGGGCTGCACTTCCTGGTGTTCCTCTTCGCCTGGAGGGCGGGCGGGGGCAGCAGCGCCCGCGTGTGGATCTTCCTCCTCCTGCAGATCGGGGCCGCCGGCGTGAACGCCTGGCTCCTGGGCTGGTTCCTGAGGCTCACCGCGCTCTTCTGGCGCGAGGATGCCCGCCAGCGCCGCGAGACCCGGGGCCTCGAACGGGGTTACGAGGGGCGGAACGAGGAAGAACGGCAGCATGGGATGGCTTGATCGCTGAGGACCTTGACCCCAGGGTTGGAGGGGGGCCTGGGCGGAAAGTGCCTATGTCGAAATGGAGCATGCGAGCCTTCCCTTGACGGGGAGTACCCCGGGAGTACCCTTTGGGTCGGGCAAGGCGATTGAGAAATTGCTTCCCTGCCAAGGGACCCATTCCGGAGGATGCATGGATTTTCTTAAGCCTGAGGTCCAGGACCGCCTGATGAAGGAACACTTCGAGTTCCGCAAGCTGATGGAAGAGCACAAGGCTGCGGACGAGCGGTTGCACTATCTCCAGAACAAGATCCGTCTCACTGCGAAGGAGTCGATCGAAGAGGTCGAACTCAAGAAGGCCAAGCTTCGCGCCAAGGAGCGGATCTACCGCATCGTCGAAGAGCACTCGAAGGGGCGCAGCCAGTAGGATCAGCAACGGATCCTGGACAGGACCTGCCCCGGCTTCACCGGGGCAGGTTTTTTAGTTCCGGGCCTCGGGATCGGGCCTCAGCCGACGACCTCCGGCACGAAGGCCTCGCCCATCCAGTAGACCAGCTCCAGGGGGTGCTTCACGTCCCAGAGCAGCACCTTGCCGAGGGCTCCGGGGTGCAGGTGGCCGAGGTCCGGCCGCTTCAGGCTCCGGGCAGGGTGCAGGGTCACGGCCGTGTAGGCCTCCTCGAAGGTCATCCGCAGTTGCAGGCATCCCAGGCGCAGGACCAGGAGGGGATCGAGGCAGGCGCAGGAGCCCGGGTTGAAGTCCGAGGCCAGGGCCACCCGGCAGCCGGCCTCGATCATCCTGCGGGCCGGAGCCCAGTCCCGCATGCCCAGGAACAGGGTCGTGCAGGGCAGGAGGGTGGGCGTCACCCCGGCCGCGGCCATGGCCTTGATGCCCTCGTCGGAGGCGAACATCAGGTGGTCGGCGCTGGCGGCGCCCAGCTCGGCCGCCAGTTCGGCGCCGCCCGTGTGGCCGAACTCGTCGGCGTGGATCCTGGGGACCAGGCCCAGGGCTTTGCCGGACTCCAGGACCGCGCGGCCGTCCGCCGGGGAGAACACGCCCTTCTCCACGAACACGTCGCAGAATCTGGCGATCCCCGGGTGGCGCCGGACCAGTTCCGGCTGCCAGGTCTCCGCCACGACCTTGGCGTAGCCCGCGGGGTCCCCCTGGAACTCGGGAGGGATGTCGTGGGCGGGCATGAGCGTGACGTCGAGGCTCCAGCCCCGGCCCTTCAGGACACCGTAGGCCTCCAGCAGCCGCGATTCCGAGTCCAGGGACAGGCCGTAGCCCGTCTTGGCCTCCAGGTGCACGACGCCCTTCCCCTTCAGCTTCCGGAGGCGGTCCTCGCCCAGCGAGACCAGCTCGTCCAGGCCGGCCGCCCGGGTGGCGCGCACCGTCTCCCGGATGCCGCCTCCTTCCTCCGCGATCTGGGCGTAGCTCACGCCGTGGAGCCTGCGGTTGAACTCCTGGCTGCGGTCGCCGCCGAAGATCAGGTGGGTGTGGGGGTCCACGAAGCCGGGGGAGGCCCACCGCCCCTTCCCGTCCACGATTTCCGCGCTCCGCCACTCCGGGGGCAGCGCCGCCTCGGGTCCCAGCCAGGCGACCCGCCCTCCCTCCAGGGCCACGGCTGCCTTCTCGACGTAGTCCACGGCCCAGGGGCGGGCAGGATCCGGAGTGACGACTCCACGGAGGTTGGTGAGGAGGGTTCGCGTTTCCATGGCTAGATTGTGCCACCTTTGGCCGGGCCCGCTTTCGGATCGGCGGGAGGCGGCTGGGCCGCTCTGTTAACATCCAGCAACCCGGAGGTTCCAGTGCGGCAGGGATCGATGTGGAAGGGGCTCGCATGGATGCTGTGCGTCCTGGCCGGGCAGGGCCTCCTCGCCCAGGGTGCCCTGGGATCCCAGGCGGCCCGGCGCTGGGCCTGGGACCAGGCGAAGACCTGGCGCTGCTCGAAACGGGATGCCCAGGGGAAGCTGCTGTGGGAAGACAAGCCCCTGCTGTCGCTGCCCTACGGGGAGCAGAACGAGCAGCTCCTCGGCCGGCTGAAGGGAGAGGCCAGGGAACGGCGGGCGGCCCTGGTCGTGCTCGGGGACCGACCCCTGGACCACTGGGCCAGGGCCGCGCTCCTGGCGTCCGGGAATCGCGACGAGGTCGCCCACTTCCTCCATTTCAAGGGCTACCGGCTGCCGGGCAAGGACCCCTTCGCCTACCTGGAGCCTTCCTCCCTCGTGGCCAGGCCCTGGACCCAGGGCCTGGGGCTCCATCTCGAGGGACCCGGCGCCTGGCGCTTCCAGTGGATCCCAGAGCCCGTCCTGCTGCCCAGCACGGACGCGGCCGGGGTGCTGCCCCGGGCCCTGGAGCAGGCGGCACAGCCCAGCGCCATCCTGCACCTGCGCCAGTTCCGGGGCGGGCTGGCCCGGCTCCGGGCCCTGGCGGGCGGCCCCGGCGGCATGGTCCAGGCCCTGGCCCGCGGGAGCCGGGCGGGATTCTTCGCGAGCCACCTGGAGCCCTGGCTGGAGCGTTCCTCGGTGGCCCTCGCGCCCCTCGCGGACCGCGAAGTCTGGGTGCTCCACTACGGCCTCGAGCGCGGCGGCCCGGGGCCCTCGGGAGGCACCCTGGTCTTCCTCCCGGGGACCCTGCCGGCGAGCACCCGGATGTTCCTCGAACTGCTGAGGCTGAATCCGACTTCGAGGGGGGCCCGCGCCAGGGTCGTCACCTGGACGGGAGCCTATGGGGGCCAGGCCAGGGTGATCCAGGTCCGGGGGGCCGGGGGAGTCCTGAACGTCTGCGCGACGAAAGACGGGACCTGGATCTGCGACCGCGAGGCGCCCCTGCGGTCGGCCCTCTTCCCGGCGGCGGACGTGACCCTCGGCGAGCGACTGGAGTGGTGCAAGGTGGCGCTGGCGGGGATGCGGCCGCGGACGGAAATCTCCCTCTGGCTGCTGCCGCGCCTGGGCGCGGGCGCGGCCTTCGAACGCACCGCCCTCCGGCGGAGGCTGCTGGGCGGCCGCCAGAAGACCTGGAACAACCCCTGCATCGCCAAGGCGGCGCCCCGGAGCGGGACGCTGTCCGTGGCCCTGGGAGCGGGCCCCACGGAACCGCTCGTCGCGTCCCTGCTCCGGAAGGACCAGGAGGCTCCCATCGAGGACCCGGAACTGCCGAAGATCGCGGACGGCGGCGGCAACCTGACGCCCGAGCAGCAGGAAGCCTACCTGTCGGAACTGCAGGCCGCGAGATCGCGCCGGGAGGCCCGCAAGGTCCTGCGGCAGGAGGCGGACGCCCTGCTCGCGACCCTCGATCTCCGGGGCGCGGCCTTCTACTGGAAGGGCTGGGTGGCCGCGCCGCCGCTCTCGATCCAGGAACAGGCGGCCCAGGCGGAGTTCAGGAAACTGCAGACGGAGAGCCGCTACCAGGCCCGTCGAAGGCAGCGCGAAGGGAAGGCCGGCTTCTACGGCGGATTCGGCGAACCGGGGATGACGCCCAGCGTGGCCCTGGCCCTGCCCGTGCGTCCGGAGGGACGCGGCGCCCTGGAGGCGGCCCTCCGGCGGCTCTGGTCCCATCTCTTCAAGGGACGGCTCGAGAGCCGCGAGTACGCCAAGGGGGTCCAGCTCCACCGGATCCGTACCGCCCAGGCCTTCACGCCCTGCTACGCCCTGGTGGGCGACACGCTGGTGGCCGGCAGCGACGACGCGGCCGTCCAGTCCATCGCGGGAGGACTCCTGGGCCAGGCCCCCACGATCGCGGACCTCCAGGGAAGGTCCTTCGGGACGGCCCATCTCGATGGGGTCTCCGCGGCCGGGGATCTCGAGACCCTTCTCCTCGCCTACCTGAGGACCACCCAAGGGGGCGGCGCCTGGTGGTTCGGGGAGCCCTCGCCCTCGGACGACGATGCCTCGGCGGAAGTGGCCTCCACCTTCGGGCCCTTCCTCGGAGCCATGAAGGCCCTGGGCACCAGGACGCTCCAGGTGGAATGGACCCCCGCCGGCCTGGAGGCCTGGCCGCGATGAGACGCGCGGCGCTCTGGCCGGGAGGAGGCGCCCTCCTCCTCGCGGGGGCGGCGGCCCTCGTGCCCGTGCGCCACCGGGGCCGGATCGAGTGTTCGGAAGGGAACCCCGTCCAGCGGATCGTGCTGGAGAGCCGGAGCCTGCTGGGCCTGCGGCGGACCGCCTGGCGGGCCCGGGTGGAGGGAGCGGAGGCCTGGGGAGACGCGGGGACGGGCTTCTACCTGTCTCCGGAGCGGCCGACGGCGGTCGTCCTGGCTGCCTGGCCGGGCTTCCGCGAGAGATTCCTGCTCTCGCCCGTCGAGACGGATCCTTCCGGCGACCTGCTCGGCCAGGGGGACCAGGACGCCTTCCGGACCTGGTTCGTGGCCCTGCTGGAGCAGCAGCTCGAGGGAGCGAGCCCCGCCTGGGAACCCGCCCAGCGGGACTGCGCCGGACTCCTGCGCTTCGCCTTCCGGGAGGCCTGGGGTCCCCATACGGAGGCCTGGCGGGCGAGGACGGGGTTCCCGCCCTCGCCTGTGGCGGGGGATCCCAGCCCCGCCATGGGAGGCCCCTGGCGCGCCGCCTTCCCCACCCCCGCCGGCTGGCAGCCCTTCGCCAAGGGCGCGTTCCTGCGCGGCCACGCCTGCGTGCCCCTGGGACGGGACCTGGCCGAGGCCGAGCCCGGGGACCTGCTCTTCTTCGCCAGGGGTGGGGCCCATCCCGAGCCCGACCACGCCATGGCCTTCGTGCGGCCGGACGTCGACGGACAGCCGATGCTGGTCTACCACACGGGGCCCGAGGGATCCGGGCGGACCCGGAAGGATGGGGAAGTCCGACGCGTGCGCCTGGACGACCTCCTCCACCATCCGTCCCCGGACTTCAGGCCCCTGCCGGAGAATCCCGCCTTCCTCGGGCTCTACCGATGGAAAGTCCTCTGCAGCGGACTCGAACGCGCAGCCCTTCCCGACCCTTCCGCCCCGAGTCGACCATGAACCGGTTCCGTTTCCTCCTCTCCCTGCTGATCCCGGCGCTCCTGCTGCTGCCCAGCGCCGGCTCCTCGGCGCCGAAGGCCGCCGAAGCGGCCTGGCGCGAAGGGGGCTGGGTGGGCGCCTTCGCGATGCCGCGCCCCACGCTGCCCGGGCGGACCGCCTGGCTCGAGGCCGCAGGCCCCGTCCCGAGCCAGGTGCGGGTGCGCCTCTACCGCGTCGAGGACGCCGAAGGCCTCCTGAAGCAGCTCCTGGCCGCGAAGGAGGGCGAGGCCTTCCTGGCAGGCGGCCGGGGAGGGCGGGACCCCCTCGACACGCTGAGGGAGGCCTTCCTGTGGGGCGGCCGGCGGGCCTTCGTGACCGTCCACCGCACCGCCACCCAGGCGCTGCGCGACCTCGCCCGGCAGACCGAGCGCCTGGGGCCGCCCAGGCTCGGGTCGACGCCTCCCCGCGACGGGGATGCCCTCGTCCTGGAGGGCCAGCCCGGCCTCGCCTTCATGACCGAGCTGGTGCCGAAGGTGACGGAGGAGATCACGGCGGCGAAGGAAGGGGAGGGAGACGAACCGGGCCACCTCAGCCGCGTGGAGCTTCCCGCCCAGCGCGCCGGGATCTACCTGCTGGAGATCCTGAAGGGGAGCGAAGCGGCCTACGTCCCCTGGCTCGTGACGGACCTGGCCCTGCTGGCCGAGCAGGACGGCACGCGGCTGAGGGTCCAGGCTCTCAACGCCCTGGACGGTTCCCTCCGGCCGGGCGTCACCGGCCGCATCGTCGAAGGGGGCGCGGCCCGGCCCCTGGCCTTCGGCTCGGACGGCCGGGCGGAGATCCAGGCCGGTCCCGGGGTCCGCCGCGTGGTCGTGGCCCGGTCCGGGGACAACTGCGCGCTGCTGGCCATCGAAGGGCAGGGGACCGCCGCGGTGAAGCAGCGCCTCTACGCCTTCACGGAACGCCCCCTCTACCGCCCTGGGCAGGAGGTGCACCTCAAGGCCATCCTCCGCACCGTCGAGAACGGCGAAAACCGTGTGCCGAACGGCATCGCCGAGCTCCCCTACACGGTCCTGGACCCCGAGGACACCCGCGTGGCCGAAGGCCGGGCGAAGCTCCTCGACGCGGCCACCGGCACCTTCGGGGCCGCGGTCCGGCTGCCCGGCGCCGGGAGGCTGGGCCTTTTCCGGGTGGTCTTCCAGGGGCCCCAGGGGCCGGGACAGGCCGAATTCAAGGTGGAGCACTTCGTGAAGCCGAGCTTCTCCGTCGCCGTGGCCGCGGGGAAAACCAAGGCCGGGCTCGGGGACGGCGTGTCCTTCTCGATCAAGGCCGACTATTTCTACGGCGCGGCGGTGCGCGGCGCCAGGGCCGACTGGTTCCTCTACAAGGTGGCCAGGAGCGGCTACGGCTGGTACTGGGGCGGCGGGGAGGAGGAACCCGCGCCGGAACTCATGGAGAGCGGCCAGCTCGAGCTGGACGAGGACGGCGCGGCCAGGACCGGCGAGTTCAAGATGACGGAGGAAGGCCTCTGGCGGCTGGTGGTGAAGGTCGCCGACGGCAGCGGCCAGCGGAACTCGGGCGCCGCGCAGGTGAGGGTCGCCCGGGGCGACCGGGTGGTCCTGGTCGATGCCGACCGCAGCGTCGCCGCCCCCGGGAAGCCGTTCGCGGTGGTGGCCAGGGTCCAGGATCTGGACGGGAACGAGGTGAAGGGCGTGCCCATCGTGCTGAAGGCGACCCGCATCCTCGCCGAAAAGAAGGACGGCGCCTGGTGGACGAGGCCCACGGCCCTCAAGCCCGGCGAAGTGCTCGCGAGCGCGCCCGGGCCCAGGGCCCAGCTCGCGATCCCGGAAGGCGGGCTGTTCCTCGTCCTGGCCGAAGCCAAGGATGGCCAGGGACGCCCGATCTCCGCCCAGCGCCTCGTCACCGTGGCGGCCGAGGGCACCCCGCTGCCTGCCGTGCGGGACCTCCGCGCCGGGGCCGACAAGCGGGAATACAGGCCCGGCGAGACCGCCCGGATCCTGGTGCGGCTCCCGCGGCCCCGGCTGACCCTCCACTGGTCGCTGGAGCACGAGACCCTGGGGACCCGGCAGGCGCGGGTCGTCCAGGGGACGACCACCGTGGTGGAGATTCCCGTCACGGAGGACATGCGCCCCAATGCCTGGGCCGTCTTCGAGATCGTGGCGGAAGGCCGGCGCCAGCTCGCCGAAGTGCCCATCCGGGTGCCTCGCATCGACCGCCGCCTCCAGGTGGACGTGGCCATGGACCAGGCCCACTACCAGCCGGGCCAGACCATGAAGCTGGCCGTGGGCGTGAAGGACGCCGACGGTCGGCCCGTGGCCGCCGATCTCAGCGTGGGCGTGGTGGACGAAGCCATCTACGCGCTCTCCGGGGAACTCCATCCCGATCCCGTCCGCTTCTTCCATCCGTCCCGCCGCCACGGCGTCCTCCGCAGCGGCAGCACGGAATGGAGCTTCTGCGACCTGCTGCGCCGGCAGCGGCCGGTCTGGAGCCTGAAACGGACCCGGCGGGGCGAGTTCAAGAGCGAGGACCACGACAAGGTCCGCGACAACTTCAAGGACACGGCCCTGTGGGTGCCGTTCCTGGCCACCGGCAGGGACGGGAAGGCCTCCGCCGAGGTCGTGCTGCCGGACAACCTCACCGCCTGGAGGGCCACCGCCACCGCGGTCACGGGCGACACGAGGCTGGGGGTCGGCCGGGCTTCGGGGCCCGTCTCCAAGCCCCTGCAGGTGAGCCTCACCCTTCCGCGGACGCTGTCCCTGGGCGAGGAGGCGCGGGTCATCGCCCAGGTGCGGAACCTTTCCGGAACGCTCATCCCGGGCAAGGTCCGCCTCGAGGTGGCCAACGGGAGCCTGGCCGGGGACGCGGAGGGCGCCTTCTCCCTGGCGGACAAGGGCGAGTTCAGGTTCGCCGTGCCTCTGCTTCCCTCCAGGACGGGACAACTCACGGTGACGGCCCGCGCGGAGGGAGGCGGCCTGAAGGACGCGGAACGGCGCAGCGTCACGGTGCTTGACCCGATGGTCCCCGCCTCCGTGAGCGGCCATCTCCTCCTCCAGGGCGGCACGCGGATCCAGGAGATCCCCGTGCCGCCCCGCGCGGCGGGAGGGGCTTCCCTCGTGCTGACGCCCGTGGGCACCCTGGAGCACCTGGTCGCCCCATCCCTGCCCTACCTGGTCTCCTATCCCTACGGATGCGTCGAGCAGACCCTCTCCAGCTTCGTCCCCAACATCCTCCTGGCGGATCTCGTGAAGCAGGGGCTGATGCCGCCGATCGACTGGAAGCAGCTGGTCGACCTGGACCGCAACATCCGCGACGGGGTCTTCCGGGTCTACGGCTACCAGCAGGGCGACGGGGGCTGGGGCTGGTATGCGCCCCACGACTTCGGCCAGGCGGCCAACCCGCACACGACCGGCTACGCCATCCAGAGCCTCGCCCTGATGAAGCGCCTGGGCTACGAGGTGGACGAAGGCGTCTACCGGCGCGGACGCCAGGCCGCCATCGCCCTCTTCCAGGAAACCGCCCGCCAGGCCGACGCGCGAACCCCCGGAACCGCTCCCGGGAAGGGGGAGGCGCCCGATCCGTGCGCGGACGCGGCCTTCCTGCTGCAGGCCCTCGCCCAGACGGGCGAACCCCTCGCGGGCGTGCTGGACAGCACCGCGGACAAGGTCCTCCAGGGCAAGTGGCCCGGGGCCCACGTCCTGGCCATGACCGCCTTCGCGGCGGCCTGGACCCGGCACCCGAAGGCCCAGGCCCTGGCCGCCGGGCTGGAGCGGGCGGCGGTGGTGAAGGGCGGGCTCGCCCGCTGGGAAGGGAACCGGGACGACTGGTTCGGCTACAGCTCCGGGGACGTGGTGCCGACCGCCATGGCCCTGAAGGCCCTGGCCCTGGCCAGCCCCCGGTCCCCGCTGATCCCCCAGGCCGAGGCCTTCCTCGCCTCGGAGTTCCAGGGCTGCGGCTGGTATTCGACCTGGTCCACGGCCCAGGTGGTGGAGGTCCTGCCCTGCCTGGCAAAGGTCCGGAAGCTGGAGTGGGATGCGCCCGCGCTCAAGGTCTCCATCGCGGGAGGTCCTTCCTGGGACTTCTCCCGGCAGGGGGACCGGGCCCTCCACCGCTGGGGGAGTCGAGACCCCCGCCCCGGCTTCTTCCCCATGGACGCGCCGAAGCCGCTGAAGCTCACGGCGTCGGGCCGGGGCGTGCTGGTCTGGACCTATGCCTACCAGGTGCCGGGCAGCGCGGCGGGGGCCGTGAAGGCGGAGAGTTCCTCCGCCATGCGGATGGAGGTGGTCCGTTCCCTGTGGAAGCTGCGGACGCCCCGGCAGACCGGAGAGCCCAGGAAAGGCTGGATCCGCGAAAAGTGGACCGGCGGGCTCCAGGTGGGCGACGAAGCCTGGATGGAACTGCGGGCGAAGGTCGACCGCCCCGCGGACTACGCGATCCTCGAAGTGCCCCTCCCGGCGGGACTCAGTCCCACGGTGGCCCTGGAGGGATTCGTGCTGGAGGGCCAGCCCCTCGCGGAGGGGAGCGATCCGGACGAGTGGAGCCGGCAACCGCGCATCGAGGTCCATCCCGACAAGGTGGTCTGCTTCTTCCGGCGGCTCGAGCCCTGGGACGCGCCCCGGGTCCGGATCCTCCTGAGGGCGGGCCTGGCGGGCCGCTACCGGCTCCGCCCCGCCAGGCTGAGCCTCATGTCCAACGAGAGCCAGTGGACCACCTGCGATGGCCTGGACCTGCGCGTGACGGAAGGAGGCCGGCCATGAGACGCCTGCTGCTGCCGATGCTGCTCTGTGCGGGCCTGGGGGGCCGAGCCCAGGCCGGGCCGCCTCCCCGGGCGCTCCCGCCGGTCTATGCCCCGGATCCCTCCAAGTGGCGCCTGGAATTGACCCCTGATCTCGGGGGATGGCTCACGGCCGGGAGGCGGGACATCCACATCAAGCTCGTGGATCCCGGGGATCCGGATCCCCCCAGGGAGGAGGCGGAGGGATTCGAGGAAAGCGAGGAATGGGATGGCGGCGAAGCCGGGGAACCGCCGGAGCGGACCGCCGAGGAGCTGCGCCAGGAGCGCCTCTGGGCCGAGGAGTCGGCCAGGCGCAACGCCTGGAGGGAACGGCGCCTCTTCGTCTGGTTCAACGGGACCCACACCCAGCTGGCGGTGCAAGTGGGACGGTCCTGCGACGACTACCTCGAATCCCGGAACGGCGAGAACCGCCTGGAGATCCTCGAGCCGGATTCCGGCCAGCGGATCATCCGCTCCTGGTGGTCCTCCGCCTCGCGCGCCCGCCTCATCGTCGCCCAGGTCCACGCCCCCGACGAGGGCTGGACAGGCGGGGACCTGGAGGTCCTGGAGCCCAACGGGGACCTGGCCGTGCGAGGACGGCGGACGCCTTCGGGGGGCACCCTCGACTGGTCCAACGAGTACCACCACGCCGCGCCCTCCATGGGCACCTATACGCTCCGCTGGACGGGGGGCTACCGGGGGGAGAATCCCGTCCGCATCGCAGTGGAGGCCGTGCTGGACGGAGGCACGGATTCCGAGCGGCGCTGGCGCTTCGAGCGGCTGGTGCTGCCTGGCGCCGGGCCCGTCATCCTGGGTACCCTCGATGTCGAGGATTGAAACCGTGGCTTGCCGATTCTTGACCGGGGATTCCATGAGGATGATCGAACGTCTGCTCCTGGCGCTGCTCCTGGCGGTTCCCGCCCTGGCCCAGGCCCCCGCGGCCGCCTTCGCCCCCCGCCTCCTGCCGGGGGAGGGCCTCTCCGTGGCGGGCGGCGACCGGGTCGTCCATTCCTTCGGGGAGGCGCGGAAGGAAGCCCCCATGGGGAGCCTCGCCAAGCTGGTCTGGCTGCGCCTGGAGGGGAACGACTGGGCCGCCCGGAGCGCCACCTACAAGTGCACGGGGCAGATGGGGGAATTCCGCTGCTGGCTGCAGAAGGGGCATGGGAAGGTGGATCTCGCCAAGGCCACCCAGGAGAGCTGCAACCTGGCCTTCCTGTCCTGGGCGCGGCAGTCCGCCGACCGGTGGCGGAAGCAGATCGGGGAAGGGGCGGGCAGGGCGATGCTGGAGGAGGCCTTCAGGCCCTTCCTGGGCAACCGCCTTCCTCCCGGAGACACGATCCCCGACCTGACTCCGGCCTGGATCGGGGATGGGGACCTGCTCCGCACGAGCCCGGAGGCCATGCTGGAATGGCTGCTGGACCCGACCCAGGACCAGCTCCTGAGCCAGTGCCGGAGGCTCCTGGTCGTGGGCTTCCGCGAACAGTTCAAGCTGGACTCGTGGTGGATGAAGACCGGCACCGCCCCGGTCCCCTCGGACCCCGGCGCGACCTCGGCCTGGGTGGCGGGCAGCGACGGCGAGACCCTCGCCGTGCTCCATCTCCCCGAGGGCCGAGGCAAGGCGGAAGGTCTGGCGCGCTTCCAGGCCCTGCTGGGCCTCCCAGCCAAGCCATGAGCCGGAGCTGGTCCGTCTACCTCCTGCGCTGCGGGGATGGGACCCTCTACTGCGGCATCTCCCCGGATGTGGTGGCGAGGCTGGAGGCCCACCGGGCGGGGAAGGGAGCCCGCTACACCAAGGGGCGGGGCCCCCTCGACCTGGTCCACGTGGAGGCATGCCGGGACAAGGCCTCGGCCCTGCGCCGGGAGCGCGCGATCAAGCGGATGAGCCGCGCCGCGAAGCTGGCGCTGGCGGACCTGGCCTGACCGGCTTCCGGGCAGGGGGTCAGAATCCGTTCGCCAGGCAGCGCCGCACTTCCTCCTCCAGCGCGTCCAGGCGGGAAGGATCCGTGGCCGCGATGAAGATGGAGTCGTAGCCGGCGATGGAGCCGGCCAGGGAGGGGGGCGACATGTTGTCCAGGGCGACGGCCAGGGCCTGGGCCGTGCCCGGGCTGGTCTTGAGGATGAGGAGGCAGGGCGGGACCTTGCGGATGGAGGTCGGAGGCGTCGGCATCCGTTCCATGACCATCTGCCGGTAGACCCCGCGCTCCTTCCGGACCTGCAGCCGGGTCAGGCGGCGGGAAAGCGTGGAGACGGTGAGATTGAATCCATCGGTCCGGAGGAGCTCGAGCAGGGAAGCCTGATCGGTGATCTCCCGCTCGGAAAGATGGAGGAGGATGGCATCGTCCAATCGCATGAACAGAATTTGCATCGCATTGCGATTAGTTGCAAGCCTATCTCATCACAACCCACGGACTTGCGTTAGAAATAAAAGTCGTCGCTATTTGGGTTGACAACCTCATCTGGGACGCGCAATATTTGCGGAGAACGAGGCAATTGTTGCGCAATATTGTGCAACAACGTGCAAAACGCAGAGCCCTTCCGTTCACGCGAACAGGAAGGTTTTTCCAGACAGGAAACATCCCCCGGGAGCCCCCCATGGAAAACGCGAGAAAGCACTACGGACTGTCCGAGCATTCGCCTCTGCTCACGGTGCCCGAGGGCCTGCGCGTCCGTTGCCACCGCTCCGCGTGCCTGGCGGGCGATTGCCCCAACTGGAAGCTCTGCGGGCCCGTGAGCCCCTTCAGTTCCTACCTCGCCAACCTGCCCCGCATCTACGTGGTCGGCCGCGAGAAGGAGCAGAGCGCGCCCTCCATCTCGGCCTGAGGTCCGGTTCCGGCGGAACCGCCTCAGCGCCCCCGGCGCATCTCGGCCTGGAGATGCCGGATCGCCTCGAGGGGATCCGGAGCCTTGAACACGGCATTGCCGGCCACGAGCACGTCCGCCCCAGCCCGGACCAGGTCCGCGGCGTTGCCGGGGCCCACGCCTCCGTCCACCTGGATCATGAACGGGACGCCGCGCTCGCTGCGCAGGGCGTCCAGGCGCCGGATCTTGTCCAACACCCTGGGGATGAAGCTCTGGCCGCCGAACCCCGGGTTGACGCTCATCAGCAGGACGAAGTCGAACTCACCGACCAGGTCCGTCAGGACTTCCACGGGGGTGCCCGGATTCAGGACCACCCCCGCCTTGGCCTTGGCGGCGCGGAGGGCGCCCAGGGTGCGGTGGAGGTGCGGTTCCGCCTCCTGGTGCACGGACACCCAGTCGGCGCCCTGCGCCACGAATTCCGCCGCGTAGCGGAGGGGTTCCACGATCATGAGGTGGCAGTCCAGGGACAGCTTGGTCTCCTTCCGCAGGGAGGCCACCACCGGGAGCCCGAGGGTGATGTTGGGCACGAAGCGGCCGTCCATGACATCGACGTGCACCACACAGCCTCCGGCGGCCTCCAGCATCCGGAGGGCCTCCGCCAGGCGCGTGAAGTCCGCGGAGAGCAGGGAGGGGGCGAGGATGGGTTCGGCGGGGCGCAGGGACATGGTGGACTCGGGGAAAGGGGATGGACCCGTGGGCCGGATCTCGTCGATTATCCTCTGATTCGTCCGGATCCGGGGTGACCCTCGTCGCAGGACGGATCCGTGAGGCTCCGAGCGCCCGCGAGCATGGGGGAAGGATTTTTTTCATTTCTGTGCTGCGATGAATGCTGGCCTGCTGATACCCTTCTGGACAAAGGAGGACGTGTGAATCGAACCCCTTTCATGATGCAGGGAGGATGGGTATGACCGATGCGACGACAACACGGACGGAGACGGAGAAACTCTTCTCCGAGTTCCCGGTGCCGACTCTGGAGCAGTGGCGGGAGGAAGTCGTCCGGCTCCTGAAGGGGGCCCCTTTCGACAAGAAGATGCTGGCCTCCACCTACGAGGGGATCACGCTCCAGCCCATCTACACCCAGGAGGACGTCAAGGACCTGCCGTTCCAGGACACGCTCCCGGGCGAATGGCCCTACCTGCGGGGCACCGAGCCCCTGGGCAAGCGCGTCTCCGGGTGGCTCGTGGCCCAGGAACTGCCCTTCCCCGAGGCCAAGGCCTTCAACGAGGCTCTTCTCCAGGACCTGGAGCGCGGCCAGAACGCCGTGAACATCTCCCTGGACGCCGCCAGCCGGCAGGGGCTCGATCCCGACCAGGCCGAGGCTTCCCAGGTGGGGCGCGGCGGCACCTCCCTGAGCACCTTCGCCGACGCGGTCCAGCTCCTGGAGGGCGTGGATCCCTCGCTGCCGCTGTTCGTGGCCGCCTCCGGCGGGGCCGTCCCGGCCGCCGCGCTCCTGGTGGCCGCCCTCAAGGCGAAGCAGGCCGATCTCTCCAAGGCACGGCTCTCCCTGGGCTTCGATCCCCTGGGCGCCCTGGCCTCCAAGGGCAGCCTGCCCATGTCCCTCGACCAGGCCTATGACCAGCTTGCCGACCTGACGGGCTGGGCCAAGGCCGAATCGCCCCGGTCCCTCACCCTGGTCGCCTGTGGCCGTCCCTGGCACGAAGCGGGCGGCAACGCGGTCCAGGAGCTGGCCTTCACCCTCGCCAGCGCCGTGGCGACCCTGCGGGCCCTCGAGGCCAGGGGCGTCCGCGTGGAGGACGCCGCCGGCCGCATGCTCATCCGCCAGGCCGTGGGCGGCAACTTCTTCATGGAGATCGCCAAGCTGCGCGCCATGCGCGTGCTGTGGGCCCAGGTGGTCCGCGCCTGCGGCGGCAGCGACGAGGCGGCCAAGATCCACCTGCACGCCATGGGTGGCAAGTTCAACAAGACCCAGTTCGACCCGCACGTGAACATCCTGCGCGGCACCACCGAGGCCTTCGCGGCCGTGGTGGGCGGCGCCGACAGCATCCACGTCGCCCCCTGGGACGTCGCGCTCAGCCAGGTGCCCGGCGATCTGGGCCGTCGGCTGGCCAGGAACACCCAGATCATGCTGCGCGAGGAGTCCCGCCTGGACCAGGTGGCCGATCTCGCCGGCGGCAGCTGGGCCGTGGAGACCCTCACCCACCAGCTCTGCGTCGCGGCCTGGAAGCTCTTCCAGGAAGTGGACGCCATGGGCGGCCTGAAGGCGGCCCTGGATGCCGGCTTCCCCCAGGCGAAGATCGCGGACGTGGCCACGGCCCGCAGGAAGGCGATCGCGCAGCGCACGAACGTCATCGTGGGCAACAACCAGTACGCCAACCCCACCGAGGCCCTCCCCGAGGTCCGGACCCTGGACCACGAGGCCCTGAAGGCCACCCTGGGGCCCAAGGCTGCCGCCGCGCGCAAGGGCGCGGTGAAGGGCACGGGCTTCCAGGCCCTGGTGGAGGCCGCCCCCAACGCCACGCTGGGCGAGCTGGCGGTGCGCGGGGAAGGCCCCAAGGTCGAGCCCCTGAAGGCGCAGCGCGCCGCGGAGGTCTTCGAGGGCCTCCGGAAGGCCGTCCTCGCCTACCGGGCCAAGCACCAGGGACCGCAGGTCTTCCTGGCCAACCTCGGCCCCGTCGGGACCTACATGCCGCGCCTCGACTTCACCCGCGGCCTCTTCCAGGTGGGCGGCTTCGAAGTGGCCGACCAGGCCTGGTTCAAGACGCCCGAGGAGGCCGCCGAGGCGGCCCTCGCGAGCGGGGCGCCCGTCGTCGTGGCCGTCGGCCTCGACGCGACCTACGTGGAAGCCGTGCCCGTGCTGGCCAAGGCCCTCAAGGCGGGCGGCGTGAAGACCCTCCTGGTGGCCGGCCTTCTGAAGGAGCAGGAGGAGGCGTTCAAGGCTGCCGGCGTCCAGGACTTCGTCCATGTCAGAAGCGATGTCCAGGCCGTCCTGAGCGGTTTGGCCAAGACCCTGGAGGTGTTCTGATGAGCGCCATTCCTGATTTCTCCAAAGTCGAGATGAAGACCGCCGCCGGGCAGGGGCTCGCCGCGTGGAAGGCCAAGGCCGGCGACACCTCCTCCCTGGCCTGGATGACCAACGAGCAGATCCGCGTGAAGACCCTCTACAGCGCCGAGGACATGGCGAAAACGGAGCACCTGCCCTACCTGGCGGGCATTCCGCCCTTCCTGCGCGGGCCCTACGCGTCCATGTACGTGATCCGTCCCTGGACGGTGCGGCAGTACGCGGGCTTCTCCACCGCCGAGGCCTCCAACGCCTTCTACCGCCGCAACCTCGCGGCGGGCCAGAAGGGCCTTTCCGTGGCCTTCGACCTGGCCACGCACCGCGGCTACGACTCCGATCATCCGCGGGTCGTCGGCGACGTGGGCAAGGCGGGCGTCGCCATCGACAGCATCCTGGACATGAAGATCCTCTTCGACCAGATCCCCCTGGACAAGATGAGCGTCTCCATGACCATGAACGGCGCCGTGCTGCCGGTGATGGCCTTCTACATCGTGGCGGGCCTCGAGCAGGGCGTGAAGCTGGAACAGCTGAGCGGGACCATCCAGAACGACATCCTCAAGGAGTTCATGGTCCGCAACACCTACATCTATCCGCCCAAGCCCTCGATGCAGATCATCGCGGACATCATCGCCTACACGTCGAAGAACATGCCGAAGTTCAACTCCATCTCCATCTCCGGCTACCACATGCAGGAAGCCGGCGCCACGGCGGACCTGGAGATGGCCTACACCCTGGCGGACGGTCTGGAATACGTCCGCGCGGGCCTGAAGGCGGGCATGAAGGTGGACGAGTTCGCGCCCAGGCTCTCCTTCTTCTGGGCCGAGGGCATGAACTACTTCATGGAGGTGGCCAAGCTCCGCGCCGCGCGCCTCCTGTGGGCCAAGCTCCTCAAGGGCTTCGACTGCAAGGATCCCAAGTCCATGGCCCTGCGCACCCACAGCCAGACCTCCGGCTGGTCCCTGGCGGAGCAGGATCCCTTCAACAACGTCGTCCGCACCTGCGTCGAGGCCATGGCCGCCTCCCTGGGCCACACCCAGTCGCTGCACACCAACGCCCTCGACGAGGCCATCGCCCTGCCGACGGACTTCAGCGCCCGCATTGCGCGGAACACCCAGCTCTTCCTCCAGGACGAGACCGGCATCTGCAGGATCGTGGATCCCTGGGGCGGCGCCTTCTACCTGGAGAGCCTCACCCACGAGCTCGCGCACCTGGGCTGGAAGCACATCCAGGAAGTCGAGAAGCTGGGCGGCATGGCCGCGGCCACGGAATCCGGGCTGCCCAAGCTGCGCATCGAGGAGGCCGCCGCCCGCAGGCAGGCCAAGATCGACAGCGGCAGCGAGACCATCGTGGGCGTGAACAAGTACCGGCTCGCCAAGGAGGATCCCATCGAGATCCTCGACGTGGACAACGTCGAAGTCCGCCGCCAGCAGCTGGAACGTCTGGCCAAGCTCAAGGCCGGGCGCGACACTGCGGCCGTCCAGGCGGCCCTGGCCGCCCTCACCCGGTGCGCCGAGACCGGCGAAGGCAACCTGCTCGAGCTGAGCGTGGAGGCCGCCAAGGTGCGGGCTTCCCTCGGCGAGATCAGCGATGCCCTCGAGAAGGTCTGGGGCCGTCACAAAGCGGAGATCCGCATGGTTTCTGGCGTCTACAGTTCGGAATACTCCAAGGGCGACGAGGTCGCGGAAGTGCGCGCCCTCACGGAGGCCTTCGCGAAGGTGGAAGGCCGCCGTCCTCGCATCCTGGTGGCCAAGCTGGGCCAGGACGGCCACGACCGCGGCGCCAAGGTGGTGGCCACGGCCTACGCCGACCTGGGCTTCGACGTGGACATGGGCCCCCTCTTCCAGACCCCGGAAGAGGCCGCGCGCATGGCCGTGGAGAACGACGTCCACATCGTCGCCATGTCCAGCCTCGCCGCGGGACACAAGACCCTGCTGCCCCAGCTCGTGGGCGAGCTGAAGAAGCTGGGCCGGGAGGACATCGTGGTCGTCGCCGGCGGCGTGATCCCCGCCCAGGACTACGACGCCCTGCGCCAGGCCGGCGCCGCCGCGATCTTCGGTCCCGGCACCAACATCCCGTACAGCGCCAAGGTAGTGCTGGCCGAGCTGGACCGAAGGCTGGGCCTGGGCCTGTTCAAGTAGCCCGCACCGGGCATCCGGGGAAAGGGAGCCGCGAGGCTCCCTTTCTCGTGTCCGGGCCTATCCGGGGACACTTCCGGCTACGGTTCGGCCGTGCGCCAGTGCCCGTCGCACAAGTGCCGAAGATACCGGCTTGAGTCACTTCTCGACAGGCACTGGATCCTGTGTTCCGGATCCGAGCCCAGGAACTCGTCGACATGGGTGCTCACCACGTCCGGCCCGGTCGTGTAGATCACGTCGTAGTCTTCATGGACCGGCATCGCTCGGCGCTCCCTGCAGAGGTCCAGGATGCCCTGGATGTGTTCCGATCCCTGCCGCGCCATGAGGATGTAGTTGCTGATCCGGAGGGCGCATTCCGGCGCGCCGTTCCTGATTCGTTTCGACCGGGTCTGCTCGATGAAGTCGCTGGACAAGGTGCATTCCTCAAAGAACAGGTCCGCGTGCCTGTGCTTCCTGTACAGGGCGCTGAACGAGCTCCGGGCTTCGATGTCCAGGTCGCAGTAGATGCCGCCGCAGTATTTCAGGACGACGTATCTCGCGAAGTCTGATTTCTGGATCCGCCTGGAATAATGGTTGTAAATTTCAATTTCCTGAGCGTTCATGATCGAAAGGACATCCGCCTCTGTCCACAAGACGTGATGGAATCCGCGGTTGCGCCTCCGGAAGCTCCTCAGCGTCGTCCTGAGATGGTCCGGGAAGTCCGCGTCGAACAGGAGCAGCCTGTGGATGATCCTGGGAACGATCCGGCGCTTCCGTGCCTCGGCGCAGACCTGCTCGACGTCGCGGACGCCGAGGTAGGTCCCGGGGTCCGGGAGGTCCTGTCTCCCCCTCCCGACGATCATGCGCCCGAGCATCCGTCCGAGCTTGTCGATCCATGTTTCCGAAGGCAGGCTGGCTCTCTGCATGTCTTGAATCCGCGTTTCGTGAAGGAGGACATCGTGCTCGGTCACTGTTTGTATGATTGTATGCGAATAATGATGAAAATATAGTGATTATATATGCATTTATTGCAAAATCGAAACCGGCGGACGGCGCGCGGGCCTACGTGAGATCGTCCGCCGCCGTCGAAACCCGGTTCCGGCCGGACTGCTTGGCGTGGTAGAGGGCCTGGTCGACCCGCCTCAGGACCGTATCAGGATCCGGATCGTCTGGGTGGATGACGGATACGCCGAAGCTGGCGGTCACCTGGAAGGATCCTCCGCAGGGGAGCGGCATCCGCAGGGCCTCGATGGCCTCCCGGAGGCGTTCCGCCAGGACGCCGGTCCCCTCGAGGGGGGTTTCCGGCAGGAGCGCGACGAACTCCTCGCCGCCGAACCGGCCGATGGCGTCGCTCTTCCTGAGCTTCTCCGTGAAGACCTTCGCCAGGGCCTTGAGGACCTCGTCGCCGGCGTCGTGGCCGTAGCTGTCGTTGACCTGCTTGAAATGGTCGACGTCGATCATGATGATCCCGGTGGGCCGCTTGTAGCGCCGGGTCTGGAGATGGGCGCGCTGGATCGCCTCGGTGAGGTGCCTGCGGTTGAGCAGGCCGGTGAGGCCGTCGATGGAGGCCAGGCGCTGGATCTGCCGGAAGAGCTTGGAGTTCTCGATGGCGATGGCGATGTAGGCGCCGATGGCCCTGACGGTCTCGACCTTCTGCTTGTCGTAGGCGTGGACGATGTGGCTCTGGACGCTCATCATGCCCACGACCTTGTCCCCGACGAGGAGGGGCACGAAGATGAGGGACTTCTCGGCGATGCCGTCGTAGAGGAGATCCTCGTAGGACCGCACGTACTGCTTGTACTCGGCCTCGAGGTCCCCGATGAGGATGGCGCTGCGGTGGTTGACGCACCAGCATCCGAACGCGTCCTTCCCGAGCGGGAAGCTGAAGGGAGCCTCGCGCCTGCCCCGCACGATCACCAGGCGGTAGTCGAGGCACCGCTGCTCCTCGTCCACCAGGGCGATCATGAGGGTCGGGGCGTCCATGAGCCCGTTGATCGCGCCGTGGAGGTTCTCGAGGGTGACGTCCAGGTCCAGGTTCGCGGTGATGCGCTGGCCGATCTCCCCGATCGCGGAGATCTGGCGGTAGAGGTTCTCGAAGTGGCGGGCTTCCCTCCGGGCGCGCTCGTCGTGCAATCCGATGACGCGGCGCGAGGTCTGCTCGCTCTTCAGCGCTTCCTTGAGCCTGGCTTGGCGGACGAAGGCCCCGAGCGCATGCTCGCACTCGCCGAGGTTCTGCCAGGCCAGGTAGAGGGCCTTCTCCGCATCCGCCTCGAGCTTGCGGGAGCCGATCTCCCTGGCGCAGGTGATCGCCGCCTGGATGTCGGGAAGGGCCTCCGGGCACCGGCCCCGCATCTGGGAGAGTCTCGCCCGGGTGAGCCTGAACTTGGTGCCGATCAGGCGCTCCGAGGCGCGGGAGCACGCGTCGAGGCTCTCCGAGACCAGCGCCGCGGCCTCATCGAGGCGGCCTGAATCGAGGTAGACCTCGGCCAGGATCTGCCTGGCCTCGAGCTCGTCGTGGAGCGCGCCGCCCGCCGCGGCCATCGCTGCCCGGAGTTCCCGTTCCGCCTCGTCGAACCGTCCCAGGGCCCAGTAGACCAGGCCGGCCGTGCTGTAGGCGTTGGTGGTGTTCCGGGGGGCGATCTCGTAGTGCTGCCTGCAATACTCGATGGCCTGCAGGGCCTCCTCGGGCTCCTCCAGCTCGTAGAGGCACATCGCCATGTTCGTGCTCGCCGCGCCGGCCAGGCTGGGGAAGCCGTACTTCTCCGCCTCGTCCGCCGCCTGGCGGTAGTCGTCGAGGGCGAGGTCGTAGATGCCCAGGGAATGGTTGGCGTAGCCGAGGGCGTTGAGGCAGCGGGAGAGTCCCTCCCGGTCTCCTAGGGTCTCGAAGGTGGTCCGGACGGACGCCATGATCGCCAGCCCCTGTTCGTAGTCGTCGGCGTCGAGGGCGAGCCAGCCGAGCCAGAACCTGAGCCAGGCGGCGCTTCCCTGGTCCCCGGCCGCCTCCGCCTCCGGCAGGAGGACGGAGGTGATCTCCCTGGCCAGCCTGGGATCGGTTCGGAGGTTGTCGTCGAGCCACTTCAAGGCGACCCGCATGCGTTCCGCAGGCAAGCGGGCTCCTGCGAGGATCGCGTGGACGGCAGGGGAATCGCGGGTCATGGCTCTGTCATTCTACCCGCGCTGTCTTCAAAAAAATGAAATATTGTTGACCACCTCGTGCGTGATGTCTTTCCGGGAGCCATGGCTACCATGGAGGGGAGAGGTCCCATGAACGCGCCCCATCCCGAAGATCCCAGCCATGCGCTCCACGTCATGCCCGGCGTGAAGGGAGGCCACGACGGCCTGCCGGGCCACCTGCGGGTGGTCGTCCCCCTGTCCCACCCCCATCGGCGGCGGGCCGTCCAGGTGGCCGAACTGGCGGAGGGCGTGCTGGCGGGGGACCGCGTCATGCTGGCCCGGGCCATCACCCTCATCGAATCCAACGCGCCCGCTCACTTCGAGCAGGCGCAGGAACTGCTGACCCGCATCCTGCCCCACACGGGAGGCGCGATCAGGATCGGCATCACGGGGGTGCCCGGCGCAGGCAAGAGCACCCTCATCGAGGCCCTGGGGATGAAGCTGGTGGAGGAAGGCAAGAAGCTGGCGGTGACGGCCGTGGACCCCTCCAGCATCCTCACCGGAGGCTCCATCCTCGGCGACAAGACGCGCATGGAGAGGCTTTCCGCTCATCCCGGCGCCTTCATCCGCCCCAGTCCGAGCGGAGGCGCGCTGGGAGGCGTGGCCCGGAAGACCCGGGAGACCATCCTGCTCTTCGAGGCCGCCGGCTACGACGTGGTGCTCGTGGAGACCGTCGGAGTGGGGCAGAGCGAGGTCACGGTGCGGTCCATGGTGGACTTCTTCCTGCTCGTGCTGGCCCCGGGCGCGGGGGACGAGCTCCAGGGCATCAAGAAGGGCGTCGTCGAACTGGCCGACGCGGTGCTCATCAACAAGGCCGACGGCGCCAGCCGCAACCTTGCCCTCATGAGCCGGGCCGACTACGAGCGGGCCCTCCACTACATCCAGCCTTCCACCGAAGGGTGGACGACCCCGGCGCTCGCGGCCTCCTCCACGACCGGCGAAGGCCTTCCCGAACTCTGGGCGATGGTGCAGCGCTTCCTCGAGCATGCCCGCGGCCGCGGTCTCTTCGAGCAGAGGCGGCGGGAACAGGAGCGGGCCTGGATGCGGGCCATGGTGGAGGAGCAGCTGCGGGAACGGTTCTTCAATCATCCCTCGGTGCTCACCCTTTTGCCGGAGATGGAGCAGGCGGTCGCGGAGGGGCGCCTCCCGGCGGCCAGCGCCGCAGCGCGGCTGCTGAAGGCCTTCGACGGCGACTCCCCGGCCTGAATCTGCAACACTGTCCCTCTCGAAGGTTTCCATGTCCCCTGATGTCCGCAGGCCCATCGATCTCTGGCTCCTGTTCTTCACCGTCATGCTGATGGCGGTGGGGATGGTCTGGGTGTATTCCGCCTCGGCCTTCAAGAACCCGGGGACCTCGACCGCCTTCCTGGTCCGCCAGCTGGTGGGGGGCGGCATCGGCATCACCCTCATGATGGCCCTGAGCCAGACGGACCTGAGCGGGGTCCGGGAGAACCCCCGGCCCCTGCAGGTCGCCTACGGGATCCTCCTGCTGCTGCTCGTCGCGGTGTATTTCTTTCCCGCCGTGAACCACGCCCACCGCTGGATGCGCGTCCTCGGCCAGAGCCTCCAGCCCTCGGAACTCTTCAAGCCCCTTTCCGTCATGATCGTGGCCTGGTGGATGATGCGCCACCAGGACGCCTGGTCCAGGCGGCAGGACTCCATCCCTAAGCTCGTGGTGCTGTGCCTGATCCTGGCCCTTCCCCTGGGCCTGATCGTCCTGGAGCCCGACTTCGGGACCACGTTCCTCATCACGCTGGCGGCCCTGCTCGTCGTGTTCATGGGAGGCGCGCCCCGCTGGATCTTCGCCGTCGTAGGGCCGGTCCTGGGGGTCATCGGGTTCTGCTTCGTCCGCTTCTCCCCCTACCGCTGGGCCCGGGTCACCAGCTTCATGCGTCCCGAGGCGGATCCGCTGGGCAGCGGCCACCAGGCCCTCCAGAGCCTCATCGCCGTGGGCAACGGGGGGCTCCTGGGCGTGGGCTGGGGCGCCAGCATGCAGAAGCTGAACTACCTGCCGGAAGCCCATACGGACTTCATCTACGCCGTGATCAGCGAGGAGGCCGGCTTCATCGGGGCCCTGGTCGTGCTGCTGCTGTTCGTGGGCATCCTCTGGCGGGGCTACCACATCGCCCGGAGGGTGCGGGACGGCTTCCTGCGGCTCTGCGCCATGGGCTTCACCCTGATCCTGGTGCTCCAGGCGTTCATGAACATCAGCGTGGTGCTCAGCCTCGCGCCGAACAAGGGAATCCCGCTGCCCTTCATCAGCTACGGCAGCTCCAGCCTGATGGCCTCGCTGGCCTCCCTGGGGCTGCTCCTGGCCATCTCCAAGGAAGCCAGCGAGTAGAGGGGACGGCGCGATCGGCATTCCGGCGGCGCCTGGCCGGTGGTTGGAAATGCTGGATTGCAAAATATAGATTGATCGGTCAATCTATATCCTTTGGACGAGGGCAATCCCATGCTCCACCCCCACGATCCAAGATCGGAGAAGACCTGCGAGGCCCTGATCGAGGCGGGCCTGTTCTGCTTCTCGGAACGGGGCTTCGACGGCACCAGCCTGCGCATGGTGGCGGAACGGGCCGGGAAGAACACCTCGCTCATCGCCCATCATTTCGGCAACAAGGAGGGGCTCTACCTCGCGGTCTTCCGGGACATGCTGACCCGGCACGCGCATGCCTGGTTCAAGGGGCCCGTCGTGGAGGCGGAGGAACTCGAGAAGGACCCCGAGAGGGCCGTGGCCATCCTCAGGCACCTCATCGGGCAGATGGTCGGGAAGATGCGCCGGGACTTCGATGGAGGAGATCCGAAGCAGACGGCCTACTTCCGCCTCTGGATGGCGGCCGTGCAGACGCCCATCCCGGAACTGGAATCCTTGATCCGCGAGTGCGTGCAGCCGCTCCGGCTGCAGATCGCCGCGTGCATCCGGGCCATCCGGCCGGACCTTCCCCTTTCCGAGATCCCCTTCTGGTGCGCCCTCGTGCACGGGCAGTGCCTCGCGAACACCCGGCTCCGGAGGTTCAACCAGCTGGTGTTCGGGCCCGAGTGCTATCCGGAATCCGTGGGGAAGCTTTCGGAACAGATCGCCGACATCACCCTGCGCGCCCTCGGCCGCCCGTAATCCCTCCGCCAGGAGTCCGCATGAAGAAATGGAAGACTGTCGTTCTCGCCGCCGTCCTGGGCGGCGCCAGGCTGGGTTCTGCCCCGGCTCCCATGGACCTGGGCCTGGGGGAGGCCCTCCGCGAGGCTCTCGCGAAGAATCCCGCGCTGCAGCGCAGCCTGCTGGAGCAGGTGAGGCGCGAGGCGGAGAGCCGGGAGGCTCGCGGCGCCCTCCTGCCGTCCCTGGAGGCCCAGGCGTCCGAGATCCGCCATTCCTTCAACTACGAGACATACACCGGCGAGCCCGCGCACGGAACGCCGGTCCTGATCGGCCCCTTCTCGGTCCGCAGCGTCGGCCTCCAGGCGGAGGTTCCTCTTCTGGACCTGAGCCTGTGGCGGCGCTGGCGCGGTTCGGAGGCCATGGTGGAGAGCGGCAGGGCCGAGGTGGAGCAGGCCCGGGAGGAGATCTCCGCCCTGGTGGTCGGCCAGTACTTGCTCGCCCTCCGCGCCGAGGCCCAGATCCGAGCCATCCAGGCCCGGATCGACCTGGCCCGGAACCTGGAGGACCTGGCCGTCCACCAGGAGCAGAGCGGCGTGGGCACGGGACTGGACACCCTGCGCGCCAAGGTCCGCACCCGGACCGAGGAGCAGGCGCTCATCCGGGCCCGGACCTCGCGCCAGGAGGCCGTGAGCGGCCTTGTCCGCCTGCTGGCCCTCCCGGCGGGTACGGAACTCCATCTCAAGCCCCTGCCGGGTCCGGAAACGCCGGACGGCGCCGGTGCTGGCCTCGAGGAGGACGTGCGCTCGGCCATCGACGGCCGGGCGGACTTCAGGTCCCTGCAGGCCCAGTCACGGGCGGCGGACGAGCGGGTGGAAGGCGTCCGGGCCCTCCGCCTGCCCAGCCTCCAGGCCTTCGGTTCCCTGCAGGACATGGGGCTCGTGAAGACGAACCTGGAGCGCGTGTTCGAGGTCGGGGTTCAGGTCAGGGTCCCCCTCTTCACCGGGGGCCGGATCCAGGCCCAGGAGAACCAAGCCCGGGCCGCGCGGAGCCAACTGGACGCTGTGCGCCGGGACCAGGAGGCGCGGGTGGCGTTCGAGGTCCGCGTCGCGCGGGAGCGCCTCGAGGCGGCGCGCAGCGAAGTGACCCTTTCGGAGAGCGTCCTCGACCTTTCCCGGGCGGAGCTGGAACAGGCCCGCCACCGCTTCGAGGCCGGAGTCTCCAGCAACATCGAGCTGGTGAGCGCCCAGGAGGAGCTGGCCAAGGCCCAGGAAGGGAACCTGGACGCCCGCTACCGCCTGGACCAGGCCCAGGCCGACCTAGCCCACGCCAAGGGCGAACTGGAGGCGCGCTATGTCCGCTGAGGCGAGCCACGACACGAACAAGGAATCGAGGAGTCAGTCCATGGAAAGCACCCCTGCCCCGAAGCGCGAGGAACAGCCGGATGTGAAGGCCCGGCTGCGCCGGGTCGCGCTCATCGCCATCCCCGTCGTCGTCCTGGCGGGACTCGGCCTGTGGCTGAGTTCCCGCAACAAGGTCAGCACCGAGGACGCCCAGGTGGACGGCCACCTGGTCTCCGTCGCCGCGAAGGTTCAGGGCAGCGTCGGCGACTTGAAGGTCAGGGACAACGAGGTCGTGAAGCAGGGCCAGGTGCTGCTCACCCTGGACGACCAGGACTACGCGGCCGCCCTGGCCAAGGCCAAGGCGGAACTCGAGGAGGCGGAGGCCCGCCTGTCCGCGAGCGGCGCCGAGACCCAGGCGGCCCAGGAGTCCTACGAGTCCGCCCGCAAGGCGGAAGTGGCGGTCGCCGAGGCCAACATCGCGGTCCGCACCGCCAACCAGACGAAGGCCAGGGCGGACCTGGAGCGCATGAAGCCGCTGGCGGAGCGCCACGAGATCAGCGCGCTGACCTTCGACGGATACCGCACCGCCGCGGACGTGGCCGACCAGGAGTTGGCGGCGGCGCGGAAGCGCCTGGATGCCGTCCGCCAGGAGGTGAAGATACGCAGGACGGGCACCGCTTCCGCCCGGGCCCGCGAGGAGGCCAGCGCCGCGGCCATCGCCAGGGCCCGCGCCAGCGTGAAGGCCCTGGAACTGCAGGTGGGCTACTGCACGGTTTCCGCACCCGTCCCGGGCATGGTGACCCGCCGGACCGTCGAGCCCGGGCAGATCGTCCAGCCGGGGCAGACCCTGATGATGCTCGTGCCCCTCCACGATGTCTGGGTCACGGCCAACTTCAAGGAGACCCAGCTGGAGGACGTCCGGCCCGGACAGGAGGCCGAGGTCGAAGTGGACATGAACGGCCGCACCCTCAAGGGGAAGGTGGACTCCATCGCCGGTTCCACCGGGTCGAAGCTGAGCCTCTTCCCCCCCGAGAACGCCGCGGGGAACTTCGTCAAGGTGGTCCAGCGGGTTCCCGTGAAGATCCTCCTGGACACGAAGGAGGCCGAGGCGGCGGGCCTGCGGCCCGGCCTCAACGTCACCGCGACCATCCACACGCGCTGAGCGGGGGGCGGCCGCATGTCCAACGCGCGAAAGGGCGTGAGCCCCTACGTCATCGCCATGGTGGTGATGCTCACCACCTTCATGGAGGTGCTGGACACCTCCGTGGCGAACGTCTCCCTCTCCCACATCGCGGGCAGCCTGTCCGCCACCCTGGACGAGAGCACCTGGGTGCTCACCTCCTACCTGGTGGCCAACGCGGTGGTGCTGCCCATGAGCGGCTGGTTCAGCAGCCTCCTGGGACGCAAGCGCTTCTACCTCTCCTGCGTCGCCCTGTTCACGACCAGCAGCCTGCTCTGCGCCATGGCGCCCTCCCTGGGATGGCTGATCTTCTTCCGCATCCTCCAGGGGCTCGGCGGCGGAGGCCTGCAGCCCACCTCCCAGAGCATCCTGATGGAGAGCTTCCCGCCGGAGAAGCGGGGTCAGGCCATGGCCATGTTCGGCATCGGCGTGATCTTCGCGCCCATCGTCGGCCCCGTGCTGGGGGGATGGCTCACCGACCACTACAGCTGGCACTGGATCTTCCTGATCAACCTTCCGGTGGGCATCGTCTCTATGATCCTCTCCAGCTCCATCCTGGTGGATCCCCCCTACCTCAAGCGGCTCAGCCTGAGGGACGGCAAGATCGACTTCATCGGCTTCGGGCTGGTGGTGCTCGGCCTCGCCTCCCTGGAGATCGTCCTGGACGAAGGCCAGCGCAACGACTGGTTCTCCAGTCCCTTCATCGTGTGCTTCGCCATCCTGGCCGTGGTGGGGCTCGCCGCGATGGTATTCTGGGAGCTGAAGCACGAGCAGCCCGTCGTGAACTTCCGCCTCCTGAAGGACCGCACCTTCGCCAGCTCGATCGTCATGCTCTTCACGCTGGGCTTCGTGCTCTACGGGAGCACCTTCCTCATCCCGACCTTCCTCCAGACCATGGCCGGGTTCGATGCCACCACCAGCGGCCTGGTGATGACGCCCGGCGGCTTCGTGGTCCTGGTGAGCATGCCCCTCGTGGGGGTTCTGGTGCACAAGATCGATACGCGCCTGATGGTGGCCTACGGCCTTGCCATGACCGGGGTCGGCCTGCACATCATGAGCACATGGAACCTCTCAACCGGCTACTGGGATGCCGCCTCGGCGCGCATCGTCCAGAGCATGGGACTGGGCTGCCTCTTCATCCCGATCAGCGTCATGGCCTACTCGACCCTGTCCCAGGAGAAGGCCAACCAGGCCGCCGGGCTCATGAACCTGGCCCGCAACATCGGCGGCAGCGTGGGCATCGCGATCCTGAACACCCTCCTCAGCCGCCGGACCCAGTTCCACCAGGCCCAGCTGGTGGGCCGTTTCAGCTCCGGCGACGCGGTCTCCCAGAACTTCGTGGCGGGAGTCGGCCGCGCCCTGGTCGCCAAGGGCTACAGCAGCGTCGATGCCGTGCAGCGGGGCTGGGGCCTGCTCTGGAGCCAGACCCTGCGCCAGTCCCGCTACCTAGCCATGGTGGACGTCTTCTTCGTGGCTTCCTGCGTGTGTTTCGCGGCCATCCCCCTGCTCCTGGTCATGCGGCGCCCCCGCCACGTCGCCGAGAAGAAGGCCGTGGATGTCCACTGAGGCCGACATGATTCCTCCACCTGCCATCACCATCTCCCGCAGCCTCGGCAGCGGCGGCACCGAAGTGGGGCTCCTCGTGGCCCGGAAGCTGGGCTGGCAGTTCTGCGACCGCAGGATCCTCCGCCGCACCGCCGAAGCCCTCGGGGTCCCTGTGACGGCCCTGGCCCGGCAGGAGGAACGCCCCAGCGGCCTGCTGGAAAAGTTCCTGAGCATGTTGGCCTTCGCCTCGCCCGAGGTGCCCTACGCGCCGCCCCTGGAGGTGCCCGTCTACAGCGCGGAACTCTTCGAGGCGGAAGGGGCGGTGATGCGCCGGCTGGCCGATGCCGGCCCCTCCGTGCTGGTGGGTCGCGGGGGATTCATCGTCCTGAAGGACCGGCCCTCCACCTTCCATGTGCGCATCGAGGCCAGTCTCGACTCCCGCATCAGGTATCTTCTGGGCCGCGGGAAAGCCCCGGACGAAGCCTCGGCCCTGAAGGCCATCCAGGATTCCGACAGGGGAAGGGCCGCCTTCTTCCGTAGGGTCGCCCACGTCGAGTGGGGAGATCCCGCCAACTTCCAGCTCGTCCTGGACACCGGGGAGCAGGACCTCGAAGCATGCGCCGGGACCGTCGTCCGCGGGGCCAGCGTCTTCCTGGGACGATAGATCCCGCGGTGCCCGGCAGCCGCCGGACCGACACAGTGCTATTCTATTAGCAGCCTAATGATTAGTGGGCTCACGAATGGGCACGCCATGGAATCGAGAGAACTGCATCGCCTCCTTGCCAAGGTCCACCGGATGCACTGCAAGTGTTCATCGGGTCCGCTGGCCGGGATCGGGATCACGCAGGGGCAGCCCCGGATCCTGCACCATCTTTCCGTCCACGACGGGTGCATCCAGAAGGAATTCTCCCGGCAGTTCGACCTGGAGCCCGCCACCGTGACGAACATCCTTTCGATCATGGAGGACAACGGCCTGGTCCGCAGGGAATACGATCCGGCGGACCGGCGGATCCTGCGCGTGTTCCTGACCGCGAAGGGAAGGCAGGCCCACGCGAGGGTGGAAGACATCTTCGCCTCGCTGGAGGAGGTGTGCTTCCGGGGCTTTCCGGAACAGGACAAGGCCTTCCTGATCGCGCGCCTGAAGGATGTCTACGAGAACCTGAAGAAGGCCCAGGAATCGAAGGTCCCGTGATCCGGCTCGCATGGAAGCATCTCAAGGGCCGGGCGCTCGCCTGCGCCGTGATCGCGCCGCTCATGATGCTCGTCGAAGTGCTCATGGACCTGCAGCAGCCGGCGCTCATGGCCAGGATCATCGACGTGGGCGTCAGCGGACGGGACCTGACCTACGTCCTCGCCACCGGGTTCCGGATGGTGGTCATGGCCGCCATCGGCTTCGTCGGCGGCGCGGCCTGCTCGCTCCTGGCTGCCCGGGCGGCCGTCGACATGAGCGGCCGGATGAGGCAGGGACTCTTCGAGAAGGTCCAGCGCCTCTCGTTCGCCGAGATCGACCGCCTCAAGACATCCTCGCTGGTCACCCGGCTGACCAACGATGTCATGCAGATGCAGACCATGGTGCTGATGATGTTGCGCATCATGGTGCGGTCGCCTCTCACCCTGCTGGGCAGCATCCTCATGTCCTTCCTGCTCAGCCCGAGGCTGTCCCTCCTGTTCTGCGTCCTGCTGCCCGTCGTGATCGTCAGCATCGTCCTGGCCCTCAGGCGGTCCATCGTGGTCTTCTCGCAGGTGCAGGCGTGGCTGGACCGGATGAACACGCTCATGCGCGAGAGCCTCCTGGGCGTGCGCGTCGTGAGGTCCTTCACGATCGAGGCCCAGCAGGCGGACCGGTTCGCCGCCGCCAACGACGGCTTCACGGACAGGAGCATCCGGGCCCAGGAACTCACCTTCCTGCTCCTGCCCGTGGTGACGCTCGTGATGAACCTCGGCGTCGTGGCCGTCCTCTGGTTCGGGGGACGCATGGTATTCTCCGGCGGCCTCGAGATCGGGAAGGTCATGGCGCTGGTCAACTATCTGACCCAGATCACGCACTCCCTCATGGTCACGGTGAACCTCGTCGTGAACGTCTCCCGGGCCCAGGCCTCCACCGCGCGGATCAAGGAGGTCCTGGACGCGGAGCCCGCGGTGGCGGAGCCTGCGGAGCCATGCGTCCCCCGGAACGACGACATCGAGTTCGAACAGGTGAGCCTCCGGTATGGCCAAGGCGAGACTCCCGTCCTGCGGGACCTTTCCTTCGTCATCCGGCAGGGGGAGACGGTCGGCGTCATCGGCGCGACCGGGTCGGGCAAGAGTTCGCTGATCAGCCTGATCCCCCGGCTCTACGACGCCAGTTCGGGCCGGGTCCTGATCGGAGGGGTCGATGTCCGCCGCATGGGCATCCGGGAACTCCGCCGGCGGGTCGGCCTGGTCATGCAGGAGGCTTTCCTCTTCTCCGGAAGCGTTGCGGACAACCTGCGCTTCGGGAATGAACGGGCTTCCGGCGAGGCCATGGAGAGCGCCGCGCGCGACGCCCAGGCCGCCGGGTTCATCCGCGACCTTCCGGACGGCTATGGGGGCGCCGTGGAGCAGCGGGGGCGCAACTTCTCGGGAGGCCAGAAGCAGCGCCTCTCCATCGCGCGCACCCTGCTCCAGGAGCCGCGGATCCTCATCCTGGACGATTCCACGAGCGCCGTGGACCTGATCACCGAGGCGGGCCTGCGCCGGGACCTCGCCCGGAGGATGAAGGGCCGCACCCTGATCGTGGTCGCCCAGCGGATCACGGCCGTCATGGACGCCGACAGGATCCTCGTGCTGGACGCCGGGCGGCTGGCCGCCTCCGGAACCCATGCCGGACTGCTCCGCGACTGCGAGATCTACCGCAGCATCGCAGTCTCCCAGCTCGGAGAGGGGGTGCTCGCCCATGCCGGCTAGGATCGAGCCCACGTTCGCGGGGGGGCGCGCGCCAGGCGGTTCCCACGCGCATCTCTTCCGCGAGAAGGCGAAGCTCGGAGACGCGAAGGGGACCTCGCGGCGCATCCTTGGCTACCTTTCGGGGAGGCGGTCGACCCTCGCCGCCGTCTTCCTGTGCGCGGCCGCCACGACCCTGATCAGCATCGCGGGGACCCGGCTGAACGGCTGGACCGTCGACCGGTTCATCGGGACCGGCGACATCCGGGGCCTGGGCCTCATCTGCCTCGTGATGCTCGGGACCTACCTGGTCCAGGTGGTCTCGACCTATTTCCAGAACGTCCTGATGATCTCGGCCGCCCAGCGGACGTCGGCCGAGATCCGGCGGGACCTGTTCGCGAACGTCCAGGCGCTTCCGCTCCGCTACTTCGACACCCACGCCTCGGGCGATCTCATGAGTCGGCTCACCAACGATGTGGACAACATCAACACGATGCTGTCCCAGGGCGTCGTCCAGATCTTTTCCGGCGTCGTCAACATCGCGGGGATGCTGGCCGCGATGCTGCTGCTCAGTCCCGTCCTGACGCTCGTCGCCCTCGCCATGACGCCCCTGATGTTCGCCTGCTCCAGGCTCATCGCGCGCAGGACGATGCCGTTTTTCGTCGCACAGCAGCGGGAACTCGGTCGGCTGAACGGCTTCATCGAGGAGGCCATCTCGGGGCAGAAGGTCATCGCCCTCTTCTCCCGGGAGGGGAGCGCCGGCAGCGAGTTCTCGGACATCAACGAACAGTATGTCCAGAGCTCCGTGAAGGCCCAGGGTCTCTCCGGCCTCATGGGTCCGCTCAACAACCTGGTCAACAACATGACCTACCTGACCCTCGCCGTCTGCGGGGGCCTCCTCATCATCAAGGGGGGAGCCATGACGGTGGGCATCGTCTTCTCCTTCCTGCTCTACATGCGCAACTTCACGAGGCCGATCAACGAGATCCTGAACTTGTTCGGCGTCCTCCAGTCGGCGCTGGCCAGCGGCGAGCGGATCTTCGAGGTGATGGACGCGGAGAAGGAACGCGACGACGCCTCCGCCCGGGACATCCAGGACATCGCCGGGGACATCAGGTTCGAGGGGGTCGGGTTCGCCTACCTTTCGGGGAAGCCGGTCCTCGTGGACGCCGACCTCCGGGCCGAACCGGGCCAGACGGTGGCCATCGTCGGCCCGACGGGCGCGGGGAAGACCACGATCATCAACCTGCTTTCGAAGTTCTACGGCCTGGACAGCGGCCGCATCCTGGTCGACGGGAAGGACATCCGCAGCATCACGGCGAGAAGCCTGCGCAGCCATGTCTCCGTCGTGCTCCAGGAGCCGTTCCTGTTCTCGGGCACGGTGCGCGAGAACATCCGCTACGGCCGCCTGGCGGCCACGGACACGGAGGTCGAGGAGGCGGCCCGCCAGGCGCGGGCCGAAGGCTTCATCCTGCAGTTGCCCCAGGGCTACGACACGGTACTCGCCGACAACGGGGGGGAACTGTCCCAGGGGCAGCGCCAGCTCCTGAGCATCGCCAGGGCGATCCTCGCGCAGGCCTCGATCCTGATCCTGGACGAGGCGACCTCCTCCATCGACACGCGGACCGAGCTGCTGATCCAGGAGGCGCTCCTGGGCCTGATGAAGGGGAGGACCTCCTTCGTGATCGCCCACCGCCTCTCCACGATCCGGAACGCAGACCGGATCGTGGTGATCAAGGGAGGGCGGGTCATGGAGTCCGGGACCCACGACGAACTCATCGACGCGGGCGGCTACTATGCCGAGCTGTACCACAGCCAGTTCAGGACGGGCATGGCCCTGTAAGGCCCGGCCCGGCGTCCAGGCTCCTGCCGATGGCCGCACTGATGCCGTCCAGCTCCCGCACGAGCCGGGTCAGCATCTCGGGGTAGAGCGCCTGGGGGCCGTCGGAGAGGGCCTCCTCGGGACAGGTGTGGCACTCCACGATGCAGCCATCGGCGCCCGCGGCGATGCCCGCCCGGGCCAGAGGGATCACCTTGTCCCGCACGCCGATGGCGTGGCTGGGGTCCACCACCACGGGCAGGTGGGTGAGCTGCTTGAGGACCGGCACGGCGCTCACGTCGAAGGTGTTGCGGGTGGCGGGCTCGAAGGTTCGGATGCCGCGCTCGCAGAGGATCACCTCGTAGTTGCCGCCGGACATGATGTACTCGGCGGCCATCAGCCACTCCTCGAGGGTGGCGCTGATGCCGCGCTTGAGGAGCACCGGCTTCCGGATCTTTCCGAGAGCCGCCAGCAGGGCGAAGTTCTGCATGTTCCGGGCGCCGACCTGGAGCACCTCCACGTAGTCGAGCATCAAGGGGATCTGGGAGGGATCCATCACCTCGCTCACGACGGCGAGCCCGTGGGTGTCCGCGGCCTCCCGCATCCACTTCAGGCCCTCCTCTCCGTGCCCCTGGAAGGAGTAGGGGGAGGAGCGCGGCTTGAAGGCGCCGCCCCGCAGGACCGGAATGCCGGCCTCCCGGACCAGGCCCGCCATCTCGAGGATGTGCTCCCGGCTCTCCACCGCGCAGGGGCCCGCCATCATCACCACGGCCCGTCCTCCCAGGGTGGCCCGCCCGACCTTCACGAGCGTGGGATGGGGGTGGAAGGACCGGCTGGCCAGCTTGTAGGGATGGTCGAGGCGGATGGCCTTCTTGACGCCCGGAAGGTGGGCCACTTCCTGGCGCAGGGACTTGCTCATGGGCTCCACGAGCCCGATGGTTCGGGATCCTTCGCGGTCGGAGCGGTGCAGGGTGAAGCCGAGCTGCGCCAGGCGGCGCTCCAGGGCGGAGATCACCTCGCGGGGGGCCTTGGGGTCGAGGATCAGGAGCATGGCGCCACCGCGGCCCGTGCCTCGTCCAGGGCCTTCCGGAAGGAGGCCGCGAAGCGGCGCGCCCTTTCCTTCATCTCCCGGGGCCCCGCGCAGGCTTCCAGGACCCGCAGGAGGGCGCTGCCGACAATGACGCCGTCGCACGCTTCCGCCATCTCCTGGGCCTGCTCCGGCGTGGAGACGCCGAAGCCCGCGAGACAGGGGACGTCCGCTTGCTTCCTGACCCGGCGCAGGAAGGGCAGGGTGTAGTCCGCGAGCGTGTCCCGCGCCCCCGTCACGCCGAAGACGGAGACGCAATAGATGAACGGAGGCCGCTGCGCCGCGAGGTCCCGGATGCGTTCCTCCGGAGTGTTCGGGGCCGCGAGCTGGACCAGGGGCGGCGCGCCGGGCAGGAGGTACTGCGCCTCCGGCGGCAGGTCCGGGATGATGCAGCCCGCGATCCCCGCCTCGCGGGCTCGGCGGGCGAAGACTTCGGGACCCATCCGCAACAGGGGGTTGAAGCTGGACATGACCACCAGGGGCGTCCGGTGGTGGGCAGTGAACGTCCGGGCGATGCCGAGGGCCCTGGAGAGGGTCATCCCGCCGGCCAGCGCCCGCTGCGAGGCCGCCTGGATGACGGGACCATCCAGCAGCGGATCCGAGAAGGGGATCCCCAGCTCGATGACGTCCGCGCCACCCTCCTCCAGGCCCTCCAGGAGGCGCAGGGTGTCGGCTTCCGGCGGGAAGCCCGCGCACAGGTAGGGCACCAGGAGCTTTCGTCCCGAGGCCGTACGTTCCTTGAGCAGCTCTTGCAACGACATGGATTCACCTCTTTCCCGTGCGCAGGTTGTATTCGTCGAGGTCCTTGTCGCCCCGGCCCGAGAGGCAGACGACGAGGTGGGCCCCCCGCTCGAAGGTGCCTCGGTTCCGGACGACCCAGGCC
>Ga0209098_1000074_pt1 | contig 107759 bp, 66 predicted proteins | sample AD_JPNHW1_MetaG_FD_184429 | JGI IMG/M metagenome (GOLD analysis project Ga0209098, IMG submission 184429) | Active sludge microbial communities of municipal wastewater-treating anaerobic digesters from Japan - AD_JPNHW1_MetaG (SPAdes) (version 2) | ecosystem: Engineered > Bioreactor > Anaerobic... | reverse complement strand
ATGTTTTCCGCTTCAACCGGAGGCAGACTCCGATGGCCGCATTTCAAACTCTGTTGGGCATCGCGTCAAACAAGAACCATGTGTCGCTTGTGCAACTCAGATCGTAGGAGTCAAGTGCCCAAGCATCTCAGTGTTTTTCAAAGTGTTTCACGAAAAAGGGGCGTTCACGCGTAGAAAATAAAAACCCCGCTTTTATTGGTGGTTTCCAACAAAAACGGGGTTAAAAGTGGCTCCGGCGGCAGGATTCGAACCTGCGACCAATTGGTTAACAGCCAACTGCGCTACCACTGCGCTACGCCGGAAAAATCGTCTGCTTCGCATGTTCCTCAGTGGAACAAAAGTGGCGCAAAATTTACTCGATCGGCGCCGGCTTGTCAATGCGCAAAAAGTGAATTTGATGGAAATTCGAAAAGGCGGGAGAGTGGATGCGTTCCGCGGAAGTGTGCTAACATATCAAAATGAAATGTTTTACAGGACGCTTTGTTCGACTTCATCAGATGCGCATCCGACAAGGCGATCCTGTCGCCAACACGGCTGCCATCCTCGCATCTGTCGCCAAGGCCCGCGCCGACGGCGTGCGGCTGGCGGTTTTTCCGGAGCTCGCCCTGACCGGCGTGCTGACCGCCCCTGAATGGAATAACGCATCATTTCAGAGCACGTGCGAGGCGTGTCTCGACCAGATCGTGGCGGCTTCGCAAGGCATCGCCGTGATTTTGGGCGTGGCTGTGCGGTATCGCGGACGCACCGTGGGTGCGGTAGCGGCCGCCGAGGACGGCAGGCGTGTTGTCCCGTCGGGGTCGCCCATACCCTTCATCCCCAAGCAGCTGTCGGAGGCTAACCGTTTCGACGGCGCTTGCGGTTTCCTCTGCGCGGGCGCGGTGGCGGGCCTGGAGCGGGTCGCGTCCGATTCGCTTTACGCGCCGTTCGTTTTCCGGGAGCTGGCTGTCGGCGCCTGGCTCGGCCAGGCGAATCCCGGCATGCTTGCGGTGCTGGCGCAACGCGGCGCGGATCTTTTGTTGCGGCTCGACACGCTCCCGTATGCGCGCAATGTTCCGGCATTGACCATGGCCGAGGGGCCTGCGGCAGACGCGCCTTTCGCACGGTGCGGCGCGGTGGGCGTTGTGGACACCGGCAAGACCTTGTTTGTGCTGGCCGGCGGGACGGGGTTCCGTAGGCCGGACGGCGGCGCGGCCCGCGCCCCGCGTTTTGAAGAGGCCATTGTCGACCTGCCGGATGCGCAAACGCTTCCGGCAGAACCGGCATCCGACTCGCCGCGCGCGGTGATTCAGGCGCTTGAGGCCGCCTGCCGCGAGCAGCTCGACCGGCTCGGGTTGAAGCGGGTGGTCATCGGCGCATCGGGGGGCGTCGACTCCTCGCTGACGGCGGCGCTTTACAGCCGCGTGGCCGGCCCCGAAAACCTGCTCTTGGTGAATATGCCCAGCCGCCATAACTCGCAGACAACGATCTCTCTGGCCCGTCAGCTCGCGTCCAACCTGGGCTGCTACTATACGGAAGTTCCGATCGAGGAGAGCGTGGGGCACACGCGCAGGCAGATTAACGGCCTTGTCTGCGAGCGGCCCGGTATCGGCGGCAGCGGACTGACGCTGGCGCTGTCGCCTTTGGCCGTAGAGAATGTCCAGGCGCGCGACCGTTCGGGGCGCGTGCTTTCCGCGCTCTGCAGCGCGTTCGGCGGGGTCTTCACCTGCAACGCCAACAAGTCCGAGTGTACGGTGGGGTACGGCACCATGTACGGCGATATCGCGGGCTTTTTCGGGGCGCTGGCCGACCTCTGGAAGGTCGAAGTCTGGGAGGTCTCCCGCTGTTACAACCGCGAGGTGTTCGGCCGTGCGGTGATCCCTCAGGGATCGATCGACATCATACCCTCCGCAGAACTGAGCCCCGATCAGAATGTGGACGAAGGCAAGGGCGATCCGCTGATCTATCCGTGGCATGACCGACTTTTCGCCGCGTGGACGGAACGGGATGTTCCTGCCGCCCCCGAGGACGTGCTGGCATGGTATGTCGCCGGGACCGTGAACCAAGAGACAGGCTACGAGGGAGATGTCCGTGCGCTTTTTCCGGACGCAACGTCGTTCTGCCGGGACCTTGAGCACATGTGGCGGCTTTACAACGGGCTGGCGCGCGCCAAGCGTTTGCAGGCACCGCCCGTCCTGTCGCTTAAAAACCGCACTTATGGTTTTGACCTGGGGGCTGCCCAACTGCCCGTCTTTTTCTCGCCGCGGTATGAGGAGGACCGACGGAAGGCCGCTGTACGCTAAGCAATCATACGTTTACGCCCTGCCGTCACGGATGGACTGCAGGGCGTAAACCACAGGCGTTTGAACGCGAGGGTGTTATTTCTCGGCGGCGGCTTTGGCCTTGCCTTGCTTCTTGCCCTGGCGCCCGCCGTTGGCCGGCCCGTACTGCTTGGCGACTTCGTGCAGCTTCTTTCTGAAGGCTTTGGGATCATTATCCTTCAGCGCGACCAGTTCCTTGTAAAGGGCTTCGTCCTTCGCTTTGATGCGCTCCAGCAGGTTGTTGTCGGCAAGTTCGCGCATCTTGGCCCTGAAGGCCTTGACGTCTGTTTCCCTCAGTGCGACGAGCTCCTTGTAAAGGGCCTCGTCTTTGGCCTTGATGGCTTCCAGTTGCTTGGTCATCATGGCCTCCATCCGGGCCTCATCCTTCGGGCCGTGCGGTTTCTTCTCGGCCTGGACCTGCTTTTGCTCGCCGCCTGCGACAGCGGCTTTCTCCTCGGCCAAAACCGAAACGCCCATCGCCAACATCATCGCGCACACCAACATGATCGGGTTCTTCATACTGCCTTCCTCCTTACGTTTTTAGACCGTATACAGGTCTGTGGCCTTCATAAACGGCGCGCCCCTGATTTTATTGCCGCGCGCTCATGTATGTGAAAAAACAATTGCAATATTTTGAACGCGTCGCGGAAGCCGCGCTGATAAACTTAACGCATGATGAAAATCAATTTCGCGCGTCTGCGGGCGTTGGCGGGGCTTGCGGCGGTTCTGTGCGCGCTGACCGCGAAAGCCAATGTGGACCTGAAATGGTCGGAGTCTTTCCGCTTGCCGCCGTTGGCGGACGGCTGTGCCAACCCGGGAGTCGCCCGGCCCTATTGCGGGGAGCACAACGGCATGGTGCTGCTGGCGGGGGGCGCGAACTTCCCCGCCGCGCCGCTGGCGGAAGGCGGCCAGAAGCGGTATCACGCGACGGTGTACGGCTTGCCGGTCGGAACCAACGTTTGGAATGTGGTCGGCGAATTACCGTCGCCGATGGGCGAGGGCGTTTCGGTTTCGACGCCCCGAGGGGTCGTGTGTGTCGGCGGCGCGGAAGGCCCGTCCGGCGAGTCTGTCACGGCCAAGGCGTTTCTCATGTTGTGGGATGCGCTGTCGCGGAAGGTGGCGTTTGTGCCGCTGCCGGACTTTCCTTATCCGGTGAAGATGGCGGCGGCGGCAGCCCGGGGCAGTTGCGTCTACGTGGCGGGCGGGTGGCGCGGAAAGCCCGCCGAGTCGGACGTCTGGATGATCGATCTCGCGGCCGGCGCCGGCATGACGTGGCGGCCGCTGCCAACGCTGCCCGTGAAGCGCGAGCAGCCTGTGGCGGCCATCCAAAACACCTCTCGACAGCGGACCGCCCTGTTCGTTATCGGCGGCATGGCCTCACGGGAGGACGGTTTGCAGACGGCGCTGGAGGACGGTTATTACTACGATCTGGCGCAGGGGCCGCACGGCAAGTGGCTGCCGGTGTCGCCCGCGAAAGTCAAAGGCGGCGACACGGTATGGCCGATGATCGGAGCGGCCGCGCTCGCGACGGGTGATCAGCACATCCTCTTTTTCGGCGGTTCTAACCGCGAGGTCTGGAACGACCAGATCCGCAAGAACTCCGGCCTGACCGGTAGCGCGCTGGCCGCTTTTCGCAGCGAATATTTCCGGCGTCCGTCTGAAGCGTTCAAGTTCAGCAGGCGGGTGTTGGCTTATCACACGGTGACGGACCGCTGGTTCGAGCTCGGCGAGCTGCCGTTCGCGCCGCGCTGCGGTGCGGCGGTCGTGCGGCAGCCGGACGGGACGGTTCTCGTGGCGAGCGGCGAGATCGGGCCGGGTGTGCGCACGCCGGCGTGTGCGGTCGGCACGTTTTTCCGGGGCAAGTCGTTCCATCCCGTGAATGCCGCCGTGATCATCCTGTACTTCGTGGGCATGGCTTTTCTGGGCTTCTATTTCATGCGGCGCAACAAGAGCTCGGACGACTATTTCAGGGGCGGCGGACGTCTGCCGTGGTGGGCGGTGAGCATCAGCATTTACGCGACGATGTTCAGCTCGATCACCTTCATTTCCGTGCCGGCCATCAGCTATGTCTCGGATATGCGCTACTATGTGATCGCGATCGGCATCGTCGTGCTGGCGCCGCTGGTGGTGCGGTACTACTTGCCATTTTTCAGAAGGCTGAACCTGGTCAGCGCGTACGAGTATCTGGAGACCCGCTTCAACCTCGCGTGCCGCCTCTTTGCGAGCGGCGCGTTCACGCTCTTCATGGTCACGCGGACGGCGATCGTGACCTACCTGCCGGCCATCGCGCTGTCGGCGGTGATCGACATCGACGTGAACGTGGCGATTGTGGCGGTGACGGCGATCACCATTCTCTACTGCGCGCTGGGAGGTATCGAGGCGGTGATCTGGAGCGATGTGATCCAGAGCGTCATCATGATCGGCGGCACTTTTCTGATCGTCGTACTGCTCATCGCCGGAACGGACGGCGGGCTCGCGGGGTTCATCGAGATCGGCCGGCAAGCCGGAAAGTTCCGCCTGCTGGACTTCACGTTCGATTTCAAAGAGCCGGTCTTCTGGGTGGTTCTGGTCGGCGGGCTTGTCGCGAACCTCTCGTCCTACACCAGTGACCAGTGCGTGGTGCAGCGGTACATGACGACGAAGGACGAAAAGGGCGCCGCGAAGAGCATTCTGTTCAACGGCGTGCTGTCCTACATCAACTGCGGCATCTTTTTCCTGATCGGGGCGGCGCTCTTCACATACTACTATTCGAATCCCGAAATGCTCGACGTGACGATGCCGAAGAACGATTCGGTTTTCCCGATTTATATCGCGACCGGAATGCCCGTCGGGATTTCGGGGCTGATCCTCGCGGCGGTTGCGGCGGCCACGATGTCCACGCTGTCCTCGAATCTCAACTCGTCGGCCACGGCGGTGACAACGGACTTTTACGCGCGGCTGTTTAAAAACGTGAACGAGAAAAAGAAAATGCGCTGCGGGCAGATCGTGACGATCCTGTCGGGTGTCATGGGGGGCGGTTTCGCTCTGGTTCTGGCAAACATGCAGGTTTATTCGATGTACGACCAGTTCCAGCGTTTTCTCGGTGTGTTGACCGCCGGGCTGGCGTGCCTTTTTTTCATGGGCATTTTCATGAAGCGCGTGAACGGTACGGGGGCCATCGCGGGGCTGGTCGCGAATTACGTGGTCTGCATCGGACTTGACCAGCTCGATTTGCCGTGGAAGCCGCACCTGCTGCTCTTCGGGGCCATCGGCATGGTGACCTGTCTGGCGGTGGCTTTGATAACGAGTCTGATTTTTCCCAACGACCGCAAGAATCTGAAGGGGCTCTGCTGGTCGGAGCGGGAGGAGTAACGGTTGCAACGAAAGGATGATGAACATGAGTGTCAAATTGAACGGATGTGAGTTTCAGGGCATGAAGGGCGCGTATACGGCACTGTTCACGCCCTTCACGGATGACAATCGGATCAACGTCGAGATGATTGAGCGGATGGTGGAGTTCCATCTTGCGCAAGGTCTTCGCGGTTTCTACCTGACGGGGTCGACGGGCGAGGGTTTTCTGCTGAGCGAGGCGGAACGCAAGTTGGTGGTCGAAACCGTTGTGAAGGTCAATCGCGGCCGCGGAAAGGTGATTGTGCATGTGGGCTGCCTGGCGACCGACGACGCGGTGACGCTGGCGCGGCATGCGGCAAAGAGCGGCGCCGACTGGGTCTCGTCGGTGGGCCCTGTCTATTTCGGGCAGTCGTTTGAGGGCGCGTACCGTCACTACAAGCGCATTGCCGAGGCCACGGACTTGCCGTTCATGGTGTATTCGATCGGGCAGGCGCTGGTTCCCGAGCGCGACGTGCGTTTTTTTGAGCTCAAGAACATCAAGGGAATCAAGTATACGGGCCGGGATTATTACAGCGCGCAGATTTTGAAACGCCTGATCGACAAAGAGGTGATTTTCTTTGCGGGATGTGACGAGCAGTTGCTGTGCGGCTTGGCATTGGGCAATGTTTTCTCCGGCGGCATCGGCACCACCTACAACATCATTCCCGCTCATTTCGCCAAGATCTGCGCGCTGGCGGAGCAGGGGCGTTTCGACGAGGCCGCGCCGATACAGGACGAGGCGAACCGCGTGGTGTCGCTGATGATCGAGCATGAGAACTGGTCGTACCGCAAGGCCTTCATGAAGTACATCGGGCTGGACTGCGGCGCATACCGTTATCCCTACGCCCCGTTGCGCGACGACGAGTACCAGGCCTTTGCGAAACGGATCGCGGCGCAAGGCATCGTGAAAGCGGGGGCGGCGTTGCCGTGAATGACCATCGCGGATTGTGATGGGCTTGGACTATCCGTGTAACAGCCAAGCCGTCAGGTCCGCGCGCAAAGCCGCGTCCTTGAGGCGCTGCTCCTCCGCTGAACCAGGGGTGAGCAGCGCTTTTATTTTCGCGCGGTTGTGTCGGCGAAGGTCGCAGGCCCGTCGGAACCATGCCAGCGGGAGGCCGCAGGTGCGCCGTGCGCACGGATAGTGCAGGGACAGAAACGTGCGCGGCATAAAGATCCGGGCCAGCACCAGCCGCAGGCGTCCCAGCGAGGAGGCCTCTTTGAAACGCAAGAGCGTGACCTCTCCGCTGCGCTCATGCGCTTCCGGAAGGTGGAACAGCGCCTGCAATGCCTGCGAGCGGCGCACCGCATCCGGCTCCTGGGCGTAAACGCGCAAGGCGGACGGCAGCGTGAAGGCCAGCAGTTCGCTGGCCAGCCGGAGAACGAAGGGAATGGCGCGGCCCGTCCGCCACCGCGCTCCCGCGGCTTCGATCGCCGCGGGCGTGAGGCGGTCGCCGTATTTTCTGACAAGCAGGGCGATGTCCACGTAGACGCGGAGGGGGGCGGCGAAGAGGTGGTGCAGCATGTGTTGGACCAGATGCGCGAGCTGGTCTTCGGGCGAAAGGCTCCGTACGGGATGGCCGCAAAAGACGGCGGAGGATGTGTGCCGCCAGATCGCTGCGATGTCCGGGGCCGGCGCGCCGCTGTCCATGTCGGACGCCACGTGCCAATGCAGCTCGAGGAAGTCGCGGTGTTCCGGATGGTCGTATGTCTGGTCATACGCGAAGCGGCTGTGCAGCGTGTCGGAGCGGGCGGCGTATCCGAGACCCAGCAGGACGGCGTGGCACGCGTCGCGGGCGTCCGCGCGGACGAGCAGATCGATGTCGCTCATCGTGCGCTGGGCCGGATCGTCGTAGACGGTTTCACTGAGCCATGCGCCTTTCAGCACGATCACATCGAGTCGGGCATCCGCGAAAGCCTTAAGGATATCGGAGAGTTGCCGCCGGCGCTGAGACGCGTGGGGCAGGGCTTCGAGGAAGCGGGTTCTCCATGCGGGAGGGGCCGGGTCGCAGGTGTCGGCGCGGCCCGAGAAGAGCGTCGGAATGCGGGTGGCGAGCCAGGGATAGAGATATGTGTCTACGCCGTGTTCCCTCGCCTGCCGAAAGAAAACGGTCCAGTCGGCGGATGCCGGCGTGCCGTCTGGCGGCGTTCCGGTGAACGCACTGCGGAGGCAGGCGATCAGAACGCGATACTCGGTCGGTATGTCCGGGACGGAATTCATTGGAAGGCGTGCCAGAGATCTTGCAGTCGCCGGATGGCATCGAGGGGCGCGGGGTCAAGACAGACGCTGCGCACGACCGCGAAGTTGAGGGCGCCGGCGCGCAACACGTCGGAGAGGTTCGTCTCATTGATGCCGCCGATGGCGACGGTGGTGAACGGGGCTGCGCGGATGATCGCGCCTGCCTGTTCCGGCCCCAGCGCCGGGTCGGGGATGTCTTTGGTTGGCGTGGCGAAGACGGGGCCGACGCCGCAGTAGTCGGGCGTGACGTCAGCGGCGCGTTTCGCTTGCTCCTGGCTGTGCGTGGAGAGGCCGAAGAAGCGCAACGAAGCGTAGCGGCGGCGCGCCTCGGACAGTGGCATGTCGTCCTGTCCCAGGTGCACGCCGTCGGCGCCAACCTCGGCGGCGATGGCGGGATCATCGTTGACGATGAACCGCGTGGCGGTGCCGAGGGTGACAGACCGCAGGTTCCGGGCTGTGGCGACGATCTGTTCGCGCGGGGCCTTTTTCATGCGCAGCTGGATGTAACGCACATCCGCCGTGACCGCGGCCTCGGCGCACGTCTCATAAGAGGTGACGGGATTCGTGATGACGAGGTAGATTCCGAACCGTTCGATGACCATCGGTGCCTTCTCCATGTGCATAGTTGTAGCATGAAGGACGGATGGGGGGGAAGCGGTTTGTGCGCAGGGCCGACATCTGCAGTCAACGGCCTCGACACGATCCCGTGTTTCTGGGATATTCAAGGTACGGTGAAATCGAGACAACGGAGGTTGAGTGATGCTACAGTTTGTTGTGGATGAGACCAGATGCACGCGCTGCGGGCAATGCGTACGTGATTGCGTGGCGAAGAGCATCAACTGTACACTTCTCCGTCATTCACCCGTTCAAACGCATTCTATCATTGGACGCCGAAATATGCCTGATTTCAAGAAAAGAAGGACTTCTTTCGCCGTCGTTGCGGCGCTGCTCCTGCCGTTGTCCGCGCCGGCGCACCAACCCAGGTTCATTACCCAAGACAGGGTTGTGGAAATTAAGAATCCTGAAGTGTCCCAGGCTTATTACGGGATCATGAACGGCGTGCCTGCGCGTTACATGATCGTCAGTGGCGAGCCGTTTGACCTGTACGTCAGCCTGCTGGTCCCCGACGTGAAAGGCGTCGCTAAAGACATTTCAGCGGAAATCACACACACCCGGACCGATGGCGGTACCGCCGTTTTCGTGATGGACGGGAGCAAATCCGGTTGGACGCCGTTTCACGAGAAGTATGCCAACGACAATTATTTCCAGGGGCCGGAATTCAAGAAGATCGCGGCACCGGCCGGCACCTACGACATCAAAATCCACCGTCCTGAAAACGTCGGCCGATATGTGTTCGTCGTGGGCCAGGCCGAATCTTTCCCTCCCGGCGAAGCGCTAAAAGCGGTTTGGCTGATTCCGCAGCTGAAGTTAAAGTTCTTCGACAAACCGTTCCACATGATTTTCTGGAGCAAAATCGGGTTCTGCCTTTTCTCGTTTGCGGCGGTCTCGATCGCCGTGATTGTTGGCTTTGTCTTTGCCGTCAGGAAAATATTCAGGGACAAATTTTAAGCGGATCGCGCCAGCCTGCGACGACGTGCGCTATCCGCTGCGGATACAGGCCATCCGGACCAAGGGGCAGAACAGTCGGTTGGATCGCTCGCAGCGCTTGGCCCTCCGGAGAGGTCGATGATCATGTAACGTTATTCCATGCCCCCAATGACGCGGTAGAACCCAGAGTGCTGGCCGAAAGGCGGGAAAACAGTGGCCTCAAAACGGAAGACGCCGTTGGTCTCTCCCCTTTCCTGCGGCACGGTGGCCATGGGCGCCCACCCCCAGGCGCTGAGCGCGGCGTTACTGTAGATGGTGTAGGGTATGCCGCGTTCGCCGTGGAATGTGAACGCGAACGTGTTGTTGGTGGCAGTTGCGGTACGGATGTCGGGTCTGATAACGGGATCGGGAATGTCGCCCGTCCATATGATGTCATCCACCCAGCCGGCGTCGATGCTGCTGTTGAGGGATCCGTTTTTGACATACTCCCAACGCAGGGTGTGGGTGACGCCCGCGCCCTCGACACGATTGGAGACCTGCGCCCATGAGCCTTTGGTGCCCGAGATGGCCGCGACCTGAATGCCGTCCAACTTGAACGTCAGGTAGTCGGCATCGCTCTCGCTCGACACCTTCCACCAGAACGTCACAGTTCCGCTCCCGTTGACCACGGTCTCGAATGCGGCAAAACCGTTGTCCGGCACGACGCCAGAACCTCCGAGTTTCACGGCAGGAGTCCCGGAAGGCGACGACGCCGCCGTGTCCGCAGAAACACCGTCGGATGTGCCCCAACTGGTAAAAGTACGCCCGTAGCAGCCCGCGACTCGTGCTATGGAATTTCGGTAGACGGCCGTCAGCGATGCAGGCCCTGTCGGAATCGACAAAGTCGTTGTCCGCAATGTCGGATCCGCCAGCAGTCCGGCAGCGTCACCCGTCCAGCCGCCGAATTCCATGTAAAGCGGATCAGGATCGGCGGTCACGGTCACCTTCGAGCCTTCCGGATACCATCCGCTTCCTGTGCCTGTATTGACCGTCAGAGGAACGCTGTAGGTGGCAAAGACGGATAGCGTTTTATCGGCAATGTGAACCGTGGTTGTTTCGACCGTCACATCGGCAACGGTGTCCACATCTCCGGTCCAGCGGTAGAAGCGCTTGCCCGCATAGTGCGTCGCGCCGATCTTAACTGCTGAGTCAAATGAATATGTCCCGCCGCCGCTGCCGTTGACGACAGAAAGGGTGTATAGGATCGGCGTGTACGTTGCAGTTACGAACACATTCGTTGAAGGCATCGATAATGTCGTTGAGGAGGAAAAAACATCGGCTACGGTATTGGTGTCACCTGTCCAACGGAAGAATTGGTGGTGTGCGGTTGGCGCGTCCGATGTGATCGTTACCGCAGTGCCGTTGGTATAAGCGCCGCCGCCGATGCCGCCGATCACGGTGAGTTCATAAAAGGGTGCCCACGATATCGCATCGATCCACCCGCAGTCCTCACCCACATAGTCGCCGACGGGATCTTTCACATACTCCCAGCGAAAGACATGGACGGTATCCGGTTCACCCGTGACTGTCACGAAGACCCGTGTCCATTCCGATCCGGTTCCCGAGATCTGGTTGGTCGCGCCTGTCCCGACCTCGTAGAAACGCAACAGGTCGTAATTCCCCTCGCTCGATACTTTCCAGTCGAACGACAGCACGCCCGGTCCCGTCACAATAAAATCAATTCCTGCGGTTCTCCCGTCATCCAACAGCCCAATTCCTCCCAGTCTGACGGAATTACCGCTGCCATCGGAGTTGTCAGATACGGTACGCACGGCGTTGGTGTTGCCGGTTGGAGCAATCGGAACACCGCCAGCCATGGATAATGCGGAAAGACAATAGGTCGCTGTAAGCGAAATGCCGGATGCAGGCATTGTTACGACAGTGGTTGCTGAGGTGATGTTCTCGACATATTGTGTCGCGCCCACCCACCGCTCAAAAATATATCCCGTCGGTGCGGCGTCGGCCTCGATCGTGACGCGTTGTCCCTTCGCATACGTGCCTCCTCCCATGCCGCCCTCGACCGTCAGTGTAACGTTGCTGATCGCGAAGTCTTCCGGGAAGACCGGCTCGGAAATCGTAATCTCTTCAAGACAGCAACGACCGGTCCCTCCGGCAGGAATCGTCGGCACGGCCAGTTTGACCGCCGTATAATGACGCCCGTCCGACGGCATAAACGAATACGGCGCGAACAGCGTGCCCGAGACCGTATAATTGGTTATGCTGACCCAATCGGTTTGAATGGCACGCGGCCCGTCGGCGGAGGTCGTGGCGTACACCGACACGGTGGCGGACTGTGTGTTGGTGTAGGCCCGCGCCATGAACGAGATCGAACCCAGCCCCCAGCGCAACCGGGGACTCTTCACGTAGGCCTCCGGATACAACGTCTGGTACGGATCCGTTTCCGCCGTCTGGCTGTTGTTCAGGGAACACATCTTGGTCTCGTCCAGCATGATCCGCTCTCGGTCCGTATCCGTAATCTTCACATTATAGGCCAGCCAATCGGCGTCGCCCACCTCGGGTTCATCCCAGGCTGTGGCATTGTTGATTTCGACCAGCGCGTTCGTGAATCCACCGGCGCGGTCATTCAGCACACGCAGGTAGCCCGGCGCGTTGGTGCGCAAATGAAACACCTCATGCACAAAAGCCGGCATCGCGTTACTCACAATCAAAGACCTGATCGGCAGCCAATTCGAACTGTCATAATCGGACGCATACTGCACCGTGATTTTCGCGGGGGGGCGCAGCACCTTATAATCGAATTCCAGCATGCCCATGCCGTTGTTCAACAGCGGCGAACTGATCGCCTGAGCCTCGTCGGGATTGGCCCGCGTGTGATCGAGCTGGACGACGTTGCCCAGCGCCGCGCTGTTGGTCACCACCCACGCCTCGGTCGCAAGCCAATCGCCGTCCTCTTCCGGATCGGGCGTCTGCTGGCCGCGCCAAGACCGGACCTCTATCTCATCCACGATCACATCCGCCCCTCCGCCCATCACCTGCAGCATCGCGAACTTCGACTGCCAGCTGTAAACCGGCACCGTCCGGAGCGTGTACCCGAAGCCGGGCACCGCGACCTGCGTCATCAGCTTCCAGTCCTGCGTCCCGGGCTCCCCCGGCTCGCTCTCGCCGTTACGGTCCGAGTCCTGCAAATAAATCCCGATGTTCTGGTTCGGCGTCACCGAGTAGATCCCGTAGGGCGTGAACTCTCTCGTGCAGACAAAACGCCCGTAGGGGACCACCCAGTTCGGCTGCAGCGTATCGAAACCCGGCTGCGAAGCGGGCAGTTCATCCGTAGCCGTCCCCATCGGGTACGCGCCGGTAGTGGTCGGCTGCGTGTAGACCGCCGAGAAGTTCGCCTGACATTCCGCAGACAGGAACCCGAACGTGCCCTTGAGGTGCGGGGAAGAGCCGTCCGTAACGGTCAACACGTTGTCGGTGGCCCCGAATTTGCACTTGATATCGACCGAGGATGCACTCGTATTGTAAATGCGCAATTCCGCCGTCGTGCGGTCGCGCAGCCGTGCAACCCGTGTCACAGGCGAGCCCAGCGGATTCTCCACGCCGTTCACCCACTTGAAGAGCTGGAGCCGCACGCTCTTGTCGTCGCTCATGGGGGTTCCGGTATACGGGATCTGGGTCATGCGGAGCTCGTAAAAATTATCGGGGCCCGTGTAATAGGCGATCAGCGAGACGGAAGGCGCTTCCGGCGCCACGCTGGAGTCGCCCAGCACGTTCGCCCGGAGCAAATAGTTTTTATTTGTGAACCCCGTATGGTTGTAGGCGATATCGTACGGGTCCGCCGGCTGGCCCAGCCGGCACTTGAAGGAAATTTGCTTGAGCCCGTCGGGCCGCGTTGCGACATGGTTGTAGACATAGCCCAGATTGAGCGTGCCGTCGCCGCCTTTCAGCCGCAGCGCCAAGTTGCGCAGCCTGACCGTACCCGCCGGCTTGTTGACCGCGTCAGCCTCGAACCGTTCCGAAACGTATTTGGCGCTGCCCGCGACCCAGTCGCCCAGCGTCGTGACGGGTTCACGCCAATACACGTTGGTGGCGGACGGATAGCCGACGATCGCCTCGAGGTGCCGCGTGTCGACGTTTGTCGACCACCCGTCGAACGTGTTGATGAACCGCTGCTTGGAGGGCTGTCCGCCGCTTTCCGTGAAGGTGGCCGGCGGCGCCGGCCACTCATTGAAATTCTGATACTCGCAGCGGCAGGCCACAAACTGCATCGTGCGGGTGTTGAACACGACCTTCAGATAGCCGCCCTCGCCCACCGTCACCCGGATGGGCGTCGCGCCGTCGGTCTCCACACACATGCCGCCGTACGGGACCGTCCCGACATCGGCCTGCGCCTGCTCGGCCCAATACACCGGGTTCGTCGAAAAGGTGGCCTCGTCCGGCACATAGGCGTTCACGGCCTTAAATCGCCACGCCACGTTCGTGACGGCGCCCTTGCCGAGCGGCACCATGCCGACCCACTCGTCATCCCCCGTCAACGTCATCTCGACGGGAGCCTCGTTGGTGCCACGGTCCAGATACATGTTGCCGAAGCGCGACGAATACCGCCGCAGCCGCGCGTAGAACTCGCGGCCGTCAGGCTCCGACGCGCCGCCCCGGAGCGTCTTCGGCGAGAGCGATTCCGTTAGATATGTATAACCCGTCTGCGTAAAATCCGTTTGCCGGTACCGGTATCCGTCGAAGTCGCAGACGAAATAATACTCCAGATCGCCGACCTCGGCCTGGCCGGGCAGGACCCCCTCGTACCGCTCGCCGTTCCCGAGCCCGTCTCCCGTGTCCGCGACATACGTCAGCGGCAAACTCGCCCAGCTGTTGGACATCTGGTCGAGATACCGCCAGCGGTAATACGCCGCAACGGTCCGTTTGGCATGGTCGGTGCGCGCATAGTCGTTCGTGCTGGAATTGTCGACGTAACACCGGATGACAAGATTCGTGCCCGCAGCGGGATGCCCGGGCTGGAAAACCGCCTCCGGACGCCGGATCACCACGTCCGACGGCGGCAGCGAGACGCAGATGTTGTCCACGGCCGTGAACATGGCATCAAGACTCGGAACCCCCGTGTAAACGGAGCCCGTGCGCCGGATGCGGACCCGGGCGGCCTCCCGGTAGTTCAGGATCCGCTGATAACGGGTCAGGTCGTTCGTTGACGCCGCATTGAGCGTCAGCACATCCAGCGGCAGCCAGTTATAGGTATACTGCTCCGTCTCCTCCGTCAACATGACGTTGGTCGGCCCGCCGGCATAGAGATGGTCGATCATGTTGGTCGCGATTTCGACGGTGATCTCGGTCGGTGACGCCGGGTCAACGTTGATCGCCTCGAAATAGAGGGTCCCGACGCCTTCGGTATAAAAGGGCGTCTCGATCTTCGCGTCCAGCGTATTCTGCAGGCTCGCCTGCCAGTTCGTGCTCGAAGTGCCATAGAACAGCGGGGGGATAAGCAACGCACTCGCACTTGTTTTTGCGGACGTGCCGGCGCGGCAGGCGGTCAGCTTCCAGCCCGCCGAGTGGATATGGTTCGTGCCGGGCAGCAACCATTTCATGCCGGAAGGGAAGGATGCCGGAGCCGGACCCACATGCGTCCAGTTGGCGGCGTAATAGGATCCCTGCGTATAAAATGCCCAGGCGTTGAAGAGCATCCTCCGGTCGATCGTCGCCCCAGTAGAATCCGCTGCCCATGCGTTTTGCGAACACATCAGCACAACCGAAAAACACACGCACCATTTGGCAAACCGTTTCATCTGGTCCCTCCCCGTTCAGCTCACAGCATCTGTTTACGCGATGGTCGAACGCACGGACAACCGCGTCCGATGTTCCCTGCACCATGAAATTGCAAACCGCAATCTTCACTTTTGAACAAAAGACAATAGGGATATACGAACACATATAACACGATTCAAGTCACCCATACCCCATAAGGAAGACAGAAAAAGTTCCTGCCCCCTTTATATTTCTATTATGCGTGGGGGGGGTAAAAAGAGTCAACCACGAAAAGCCGCATAAAAAATCGGCGGCTTGGGAGGGAGTTTGCGGAGGAGAGCGTGTAACAAGGGGCGCTCATCCTGGAGCCGGAGTCAGAGGAGGGCGGCATCAGGGTCACGTCTCGACTTTCGACAATTGGCTTGCAGTGGTAGCGGGGGCGTAGCTCGGTTTTGTACAAAGGCGGTTCCGACTATTTCCACAATCGCCCGATTCGTCAAAAACCGGACGCAGCTCAAAAACGCGTGAACCAAAAAAATCGACCTTGCACCCGGCGTCTGGGATATGTTTCAATTCAAACTCAAGGAAGGGTAAATGAACGAAAAGAGAATCATTCTGGCGGCGGCCTGCGCGGTTGCCTTGACAGCCGTGGCGCGTGAGCCCGCGGCGACTGCGGACGTCACGGTGGACCCGTCAATGGAGCTGGGGGCGATCAAGCCGATGAATTCGGTGAACAACGGTCCGAACGTGGCACCGGTCCTCGGCGATCAGAAGCGCGGCAACTTCAGTGAATATAAGGCGGCGCGGATTCCGATGGCGCGTCTCCACGATTCGATTGGCTGCGTTTCGGGCGGGGCGCATGCGGTGGACGTGAGCGCGGTGTTCCCGGACTTCGATGCGGACGAGAACGATCCGAAGAACTACGACTTCGTGTTCACCGACCACTATCTCGACACGATCGTCAGGGCGGGCACGAAGGTGTTCTACCGGCTCGGGCAGACGATCGAGCACGGTCCGAAGAAATACGGTGTGCTGCCGCCGAAGGACTACGCCAAGTGGGCGCGCGTCTGCGAGCACATCATCCGCCACTACAACGAGGGCTGGGGCTGGGGCTTGGATACGGCGCGCACGACGAGGAACGTCGCGTTCTCCAACCAGTTCAACGTCGTCTACTGGGAGATCTGGAACGAAGCGGACCTCGACGTGTCGGACGATCCGGCGAATCCGCCGGCCGGCCCTCGAACCTGGGGCGGCACGGTGACCAACTTCTTCAATTTCTACGAAACCGCGGCGAAGCACCTGAAGGCCACGTTCCCCGACCTCAAGATCGGCGGGCCGGCGATGGCGGGGAACGAGAAGTGGGGCGAGCGGTTCCTGCGGTACTGCGAGGATACGAAGACGCCTCTCGACTTCTTCTCTTGGCACATCTATGCGCGAGAGCCGGGCGATGTCGCCGCGATGTGCAAACGCATGCGCAAGATGATGGATCGACACGGATTCGCCGCGAGCGAGTCGATTCTCAACGAATGGAACTACGTGAAGGGCTGGGGTGATGACTTCGTGTACTCTCTCGAGGTGGAGTCGGGACGCTTCAACCAGAAGTGCGCCGCGTTCATTGCCGCGACGATGATCGACTGCCAGCAAGTCCCGCTCGACCACTTGATGTTCTACGACGCCCGCACGTCGACCGTGATGAACGGAATTTTCGATCGCACGACGTTGTGGCCGATGAAGGGGTACTATCCGTATCTCGCCTGGCACGCGCTTTTGTCCCGCGGGACTCAGATCGCCTGCGACGTCAAGGGGAACGGACAGTTCCGCGCGGTGGCGGCGAAGGGCAAGGACGCGCGTCTCACCGTCATGGTGGCGCGCTATTCCGATGACAACAACGAGACCGACACGGCGTCGGTGACCGTGAGGATCCCGAACGTCGATTTCACCGGCGCCCGTTGCTATCTGACGGATGCCATCCGCACCTACACCTATACGCCGCTCTCCGACGCCGGACGCGGCTCGGCGCGGCTCTTCATGCAGCCGAACTCCTTCGCACTCATTGAGATCGATTGACAAGGATACCTGATGGTTGCTGAGATAGACCTCGTGTGTGCGCGGCATTTGTTGACCCGCCGGCCAAACTAGAACACGTGAAAGGGGATACGCTAGAGCCATGCAAGAGACAGTTTCATGTGGAATGCCGGATGCCGGAAAACCGCGCGTCCGGTTTGACGAGGGGGATTCCGCGTCGGCGAAGCCGAGGCAGAGGTCTCTACTCTGCAAAATAGCGATTGTTGGGTTTTGGGTGTTCGGTATGGCGCTGGGACTGTGCGCGGACGTCGTGCGGGAGGCGCTGCCGGATGCGGTGGCGAAGCCGTATGTGTTCAAGGCCGAGCCGAACGCCTTTGCGGGGCAGCCGGATGCGCGGTCGTTCGGTTTCCCGTTCGATGGCGCGCGTCTCTTTGCGGACGTCACCGACTCGGGCGCGTATGGCGCGCTGCACCTGACGGTTCGCGCGACGGATCCCGACACGCGGGCCGTGGAGGTGTCGCTCGTGCAGAGTGACGGCGTCACATGGGGGCTCACGAGTCTGCCAATCGGACCCGACTGGCAGGAGATCGTGCTGCCGTGCCCTCTGATGCGCCCGTTCACGCACTGGCCGGGCCATCCGCGCGTGGCCCCAGATGCGCGCCCCGACTTCCGCCTCATCAAGAAGGTGGGGTTCTGCTTCGGCAAATGGCTGTGTCCGGACACGCTCGCGAAACCGCATGGATTCGAGATCCGCTCGGTCAAACTCGTGGTGACGGATCCGCCCGTGCAGTTGGCCGAGGACAAGGTTCCCCTTGTGATGTTCGATTCCGACCATTCGCTCGACGAGTTTCCGCGTTATGCGAGTGAAACGGACGACTCCGGCCGTTTCCGCCGCGCGATTGCCGCCACGCCTTCAGGCGTCCTCACGGTGCCGCGTGGAACCTACCGCATCGCGTCCCCCGTGCGCGTCGCGAACGGCTGCTCGATCCAGATGAACAAGAACGCGAAACTGGTGGCCGTGCAGGCGATGGACTACGTGCTGGAGGTCGACGGCTCCGGCGGCACCATGCACGACTACAACCGTTTTGTGAAGGGCGGCTGCATCGATGGCGCGGGGCTTGCCTCGTGTATGCGGCTTGCGGGATTTGCGCACTTCACGCTCAAGGACGCCACGTTCCTCAACGGCCGCGCGTATGGTCTGCGCGTGGACGGCGGGTGCGAGCTGATCGCCAACAACCTCTACTTTAAGTGCGTGATCCCCGGGCTTGCGGGCAACTCGGGCGTCTATGTGAACGGTGGCGACAGCCACTACACGGACTGCGTGGTGGTGGACTACACGATCGGCTTCAACGTGGCGAGCGGCGGGTCGAACCGTCTCACGCGCTGCCACGTGTGGGGCGGTCCGCTCCCGCCCGTGAAGCCGGGCGAGCCGTGCGAGATGCTGAAGGACTCCATCAACTTCCGCATTGCCGCCTCCTCCACGATCCTCCGCGACTGCTATGCCGACACGGGCAAGATCGGCTACGAGGTGGGGGGCTGGGATACGCGTCTCCTGGGCTGCTCCTACTTCAACAACAAGGGCTTCAAGCTCGACGGCATCACGATCATCAAACATCTCCGCGGGCGTCTGCTCGTGGCCGCCGGCGGCTTTGTGAAGACTACGCCGAACGTGACCGTCTACGACGGATGCGGCGAGGTGGAGTGGTTCAACATGTCATATTCCGGATTCGGCCCGCAGGACGATTGTCCGGGCGCGCTGAAGTTCCAGCGGAAATCCGCCACGGACCAGAAAGCGCTGAAGCTGGCCGAGTGACGTTTTCGCAGGCGGGCATAAGGGGCTTTGATTGTTGGGGATGAAAGCCTGAGTGGAAGAAAGGTCAGGTGTGAAATGAAAAAATCGATTCTTGTCATGGTACACGCGCTCATCGTGGGTACGACAGTGTGGGCGATTGACGGAACGAACGTGTGGTCGGGCGCGGCCTCGGGCGGCAACTGGAGCGTCCCTGCGAACTGGACGGCGAAGAATTCGTCCTACACGGCGGAGGAGCTCCTCTCGCTCAACTGTGTGTACGACGTAAGCGCGCTCGCCGATGGCGCGGCGCTCACCAACAACACCACGGACCTGAAAATCGCCGGCCTCGTCACAAAGGCCAACCAGGGGACCCTGACTTTCAGCGGTAACAATTTTTTATGGATGGGAAAACCTCAACTTTTCATTGAGGCCGGCACCACGATCAAGTGGCAGATGAACCATCCCAATAATTGGAACACCAAAGATGGCACAGAGCATGTCATCTTGCTGGGGGGCGGAACGTTTCGGCTGGAGCCGACGAGCGACTTCACGTTCTACAAGCGCGGCATTCAAGCGTGCAACACGTTGACGCTGGTCATCGCGTCAACGCGTTGCTATCTTCAGCTCTCATACCTTTACCAATACGACAGTTCGACTGTTCGGCTGGAACAGGACCTCACCGTGGGCTACCATATCGTGGGTCACGATGCCTGCAAACTAGATTTGAACGGCCACAACCTCTATGTGAGCGGCGGCGAATCGTATTGGTCAACTCCGCCGGTGTATCGTGGAATGGTGATGGGGACGGGCGGCATCACCCATTTCGGCGGCTGGACGGGGCGCGCCTACAGCGCATACGATTTTGACGGGTGGCTGGCGCTCTACACGGGCGATTTCGAATTCAAGTCCGGGGCGACGATCTCCGAAAACGTCCGGCTGATTGCGAACGGCCCCGGACGATTCATCTTCCCCGCGGACCAGACGCTCGCGAACCTCTCCGGCGAGGGCGCGGTGGGCGGCGTTCAGATGGCGGACAACACGACGCTCACGCTCACGGGTACGGCCGTGCGTTCGCCTCAGGTGTTCGGCGCGCGCATCTACGGCAAGACGGACGTGGTGAAAAACGGCCCCGACTACGAACAGGTGCTGACGGGCGAGAACGCCTACACGGGGGGCACCACGGTGGCCGCGGGCACGCTTACGTTGCGCCGCCCGATCTGCCGCAAGGGGCTCGCGGCCTACTGGCCGTTCGACGATGCGAACGATTTGGGCCGCGATTTCGGGCCGAACGGACTCCACCTGTCGTCGGGTTCGATTGCGTCCGGCGTCGCCACGCAGAGCCTTTCGGGCGTGGCGTATCGCCCGGCGCTTCAACTTGACAAAAGTTCGGTGGGCACGGGGTGCGGTCGTTACGAGGTGTCCGGGTTGAATCGTACGAATAACTTCCCGACAGGAAACGACCCCATTACGGTGAGTTTCTGGACGCGTCCGGCCGCAGACAATCCCGATGTTTCCTATCTTTTCCGCGAGGGTAACTGGGGGGGGAACGGAACTCAGATGACCATCTGGCAACGTGTGAGCGACCGGATCAACGTCTGCATCGTCAACTGGTCGACTTCCGATGGCCCGAATTCCCCCGTCGTCTCGTGCCCGGGGTTGACGGACGGCCAGTGGCACCATATCGCCGTTTCATACGCCGCCCGTTCGTTGAAGGTCTACTACGACGGTGAACTCACGAGCGAAAAAACGACGACGTACGATCTGGCGATTCCGTCATCGGCCTCGTTGATGTTCGGCAACAACGATTCCAGCGGTGGAAACACAGGGGCGAACCATCGATTCTACGGGGGCATCGATGAAGCGTGCGTGTGGAACCGGGCGCTGACGGCCGCGGAAGTGAAAGAGGAATACGAGCGGTCGCATGCCGCCGTGGCCGATCCTGCCACGCTGCTGCCTGATCCCGTGTGCCAGTGGACGTTCGACGACGCAAGCGACCTGGGCAAGGATACGATGGGGCATGCGTCCCTCGTCGCAAACGACAAGATTTCACCGACCCCAAGCAGCCAGGCGCTCGAACGCAGCTATGGCCGGTGCATCACGTACTCGACTTCGATGAAGCTGCCGGCGGCGGATTTTCCGGAGAACGTCCCCACGGGGAGCGCGCCGTTTACGGTCTCGGTGCGGCTCTTCCCGGGTGCGCCGACGGAAACATCGAACGTGCTCTTCTGGGGTGATCCGGCAGTGGCGACGAATAGTTTCCGCTTGCGCTTCAATGGTTGCCCTCGCCGTTTGGAGGTTGTGGCCGGAACTGCCAATCCGCAGAGATTTAGCTGGTCGAACAACAGTACGCCTGAACAGGGCGGGTGGACGCACGTCGTGATCGTCGGCGATCCATCTCGGCGCATTCTCAAAATGTTCCGCGACGGCCGGCGCGAGTCCACGCGGACTGACTTTGACATCAACATCCTCGCGCAGGACCTCTATCTCAACTGCAACAATGCCGGCACGTCATACACGGGATGCCTCATTGACGACGTGCGCATTTTCGACCAGGCCCTCACCGACGACGAGGCGATCACGCTCTCGCGTTCGTTGGAGAAGGGCGCGGTGGGGGCGGTCATCCCTGCGAACAGCGATGTGGAGGTGGCGCTAGGTGCGACGTTGAAGGTGGAAGGCGAAGGCCACGTGGTGAAGTCTCTCGCGGGCGCGGGCGAGGTGTTTTTGAACGGTCCGTCCACGTTGCAGCCCGGCACGGCGGATGCGCTCACTGGCACGGTGCGCGGTACGGGCACGCTCGTCTTGGACGTCGCGATGGCGAACGCGACGGTTTCCGCGAACGTGGCGATCCCCGACGGCGCGGATCTGGCCGCAGACTCGCTTCCGCTCGCCACGACGTCGGGAACGCTTTTCGTTCCGGCGAACGGAACCGTGACCTTCGCCGCGCATCCCCAGCCTGGACGCTACGTGATCGCCACGGGCACGCAGGCGGAAGCGGCGACCGACCTCGCGGGTTGGACGGCGGGTAACATCAACCCCGACGGCTGGGGCACGTCGTTCTCGCTGGTCGGCGGCGCGTTCGTCCTCGACGTCACGCGGCGTGGCTTAATGGTCATAATCCGTTGATGCGAAGATTGAGAGGACTGTCGTAAATTAAAATGACAGGAACGAAATGGTGCGCCATCGCACCTCTGCAAACTTCTTGGATTGGGTGACGCGGACGTTCGACCGCGATCTCGTGAAGAAACTGAATGCGGCCGTTCGAGAGGGGCGTTACGACGAGTCGCTCTGGCGAACGTGGTCCGGCAAGAGCGTGCAGCAACTGGGCGAGGAGTGGCTCGTGGCCCAGCGTTCTCGGCTGAGCGAAGGGCACTGATGGGAAAGCCGAAAAGCTCGGCTTTCCGGCTTGTTAATCAGGGTCCGGTAAATCGCTAAGTCCCATCCCTTATTTGCATTTCGTGATTTGCATTTGGTGTTCAGTTTTATGATGATACGTTTCACTTGGTTTACCGTCAGGTGATAGAAAGGGCTGAGAATGATGAGAGTAGGATACGGCTGGCTGGTCATGGGGGCACTCGCGGGGTGCACGGTTTTCGGCACAGGGGCGTCGGCTGCCGAGGTGAAGTACCTTGACGAGTTCGATCTCTCGGCCATGTCCTGTGGCATGGGCGCCAAAGCGCAAGCGCGCCGGTCGATTCTCGGCAAGCCCCTGCGGCTAGGGGATAAGACCTATGAACGCGGCGTCGGAACCCATTCCGAAAGCCTGATGTTCTTCCGGGCGGACGGCAGGGTGGCGGCATTTGATGCCGTTGTCGGGGTCGATCGGGAGACGCAGGAGTATCCGGCATCCTGGCGGACGGGCAAGAACTGGGGGTCGTGCTCGTTCCGCGTGTACGCGGACGGCAGGAAGGTGTGCGATTCCGGTGTCATCAAGGAGAAGGATGCGCCGAAGCCGCTGCATGCCGACCTCGAAGGCGCGCAATGGATTCTGCTCGAATGCTCGGATGGCGGATTCTGGGCCGGCTATCTCTGCGGACACGGCGACTGGGCAGACGCGCGGTTCACGTTCAATGACGGTGCGAAGCTCGAACCCGTGAAGGACGATCCGCTTCTCGATCAGTGGGGAGTCCTCACGCCGCCCGAGGCTCAGGAACCGCGCATCAACGGCGCGGCCGTGTGGGGCGTGCGGCCGGGGCATCCTATCCTCTACCGCATTCCTGTCACCGGCCGGAGCCCGGTAACGCTGACGGTCGAGGGATTGAAGGCGGAGAAGCTGAAAGGCGTGAAGTTCGATCCGCAGACGCGGCTGCTGAGTGGAAGCGTGGCCGAGGCGGGGGACTACGAGCTCGTTTTGAAGGCCGAGAACGCGAAGGGAAAGGCCGAACGGAAATTCACGCTCAAGGTGGGCGAGAAGATTGCCTTGACGCCGCCGATGGGCTGGAACAGCTGGAACATCTATGGCGGCAGTGTCACGGACGCGAAAGTGCGCGAAATCGCGCGCGGGATGCACGAGTCGGGCCTTGCGGATCACGGCTGGGCGTACGTGAACATCGACGACTGGTGGATGAAGAACAGCGGGGCGGGCGAGAAGGGCAATGCGGATCATGCCGGTCCCGTGCGTGACGCCGAGGGCCGTTTCATCCCCCAGGCGAAATTTCCGGATATGAAGGCGCTCGCGGATTACGTGCACGGGTTCGGTCTCAAAATCGGCATCTACTCGTCCCCCGGCGACAAGACGTGCGGCGGATGCGAGGGCTCTCTCGGTCACGAGGCGATTGACGCGAAGACCTGGGCGGACTGGGGCATCGACTACCTGAAGCACGATTGGTGCGGATATGGCAAGGTGTTTGCGAAGGAGACGAAAGGACGCAAGCCGACCGTGGATGACTATGCGAAACCGTACCGTCTCATGTCCCAGTGTCTTCGCGCGCAGAACCGCGACATTGTGCATGCGTTCTGCCAGTACGGCATGGGCGACGTGCAGAGCTGGGGCGAAGCGGCGGGGGCGCAGGTGTGGCGCAGTTGGGGCGACCTCAAGGACAACTGGACGTGTGTCCTCAACGCGACGGAGTCTTACGCCGAGGCGTATAAGTACACGCGCCCGGGGTTCTGGTGCGATCCGGACATGATGGTGGTCGGCTACCTCGACACGGACTTCGGGATGCACGAATCGTTTCTTTCGAACAACGAACAATATACGCACATGTCGCTGTGGTGCCTTCTCAACGCCCCGCTCCTTCTGGGCTGCGACCTCAACCATATGAGCGACTTCACGAAAGGGCTGTTGATGAACGACGATGTGCTTGCCCTCAACCAGGATACGCTGGGACGGCAGGCGGAACGCGTTCATCATGACGAGGAGACGGACATCTGGTGGCGTCCGCTTGAAGACGGAAGTTCTGCCGCCGGTATCGTGAATCGTTATCCGTTCAAGCGCACGGTCACGTTCAAGTTCTCCGAAGCGGGGCTTTCCGGCGAGTGCTGGGTCCAAGATCTCTGGCGGCAGAAAAGTCTCGGCCTTCATCGGGACGGAATCGCGGTCGATGTCCCGGGACATGCGACGTTCATGATCAGAATTGAACCGGACTGCATTCGTTGCCAGGAGCGTCGCGCGCGAAAATGAGGAGGCGCGCGTCGGGAGATGCGGTGAAGGACCCGGTTTCCGTGGGTGTGTCAGGCAGGCTTGTCGACCAGGGTTCGGTAAACCGCTGAGCTCCTCCATAATTTCCCTGTGCGGCGTTTGCAATGGGGAAGCCGTTCCTTTATACTAAGAGCCCTATGAAGGTTCAGGTTCTTCCATCCTTGTTGGCAGCGGATTACGGCCGTTTGGCCGAAGAAATCCGCCGGGTCGAGACGTCTGATGCGGATGCCTTGCATTTGGATATCATGGACGCGCATTTCGTGCCGAATCTGAGTTTCGGGCCGGACATGGTGGCGCTCTCGAAGCGGGTCTGCCCTCAGCTTTACCGCCACGTGCATCTGATGATGACGCGACCGGACCTGTATGCCGGACGGTTCATCGACGCGGGCGCGCAGACGGTGCAGATCCACGTCGAGGCGGACTGCGATGTGTGGGCCGCGTTGCAGGCGATCCGGGCGCGCGGCGTCCGGTCGGGTCTGGTGCTCCGTCCCCAGACTTCGGCCAAGTCGCTGTTTCCGTATCTGCCGTTCTGCGACGAGGTGCTTTTCATGACCGTCAATCCCGGCTACGGCGGGCAGTCGTTCATGTGCGAGGTGCTGCCGAAGATACGTGAGTTGCGCCGCCATGCGGATGACCACGGGTTCAAAGCGCTCGACATCATGGTGGATGGCGGGATCAATTTCGAAACCGCGGTTCAATGCGCGGAGTATGGGGCCAACCAGTATGTGGCGGGCAGTTTTCTTTTCAAACAGAGCGACATGGGCGCTGCGGTGACGCAGATGCGGGAGAGATGCGAAAGAGCATATGGAACAAACACTCGATAACATCCGGAATTTCTGCATTATTGCCCACATCGACCACGGTAAAACCACGTTGTCGGACCGCATCCTTGAGCTGACGAAAGCGATTGATCTGCGCAACCTGCGCGAGCAGACGCTCGACGCGATGGACCTGGAGCGCGAGCGCGGCATCACGATCAAGTCGCACCCGGTCTCGATGATGTACACGGCGAAGAACGGCAAGACCTATCTCTTCAATCTGATCGACACCCCGGGGCACGTGGACTTCACGTATGAGGTCTCGCGCAGCATGGGTGCCTGCGAGGGCGCGATCTTGGTGGTGGACGCGGCGCAGGGGGTCGAGGCTCAGACTGTGGCGAACACCTATCTGGCCGTCGATAACAGCCTCGAGATCGTGCCGGTGCTGAACAAGGTGGATCTCCCGGGCGCGGACATCGAGGAGGTGACCCACCAGATCGAGGACGTTCTCGGCATCCCGATGGACCATCCTCTGCACATCAGCGCCAAGACGGGGCTCGGCGTGCCGGACGTGTTGGAGGCGATCGTCGAGCGCATTCCGCCGCCTGTGACCGGCCCGAAGGACGCGCCGCTGCGCGCGCTGGTTTTCGACTCCGTGTTCGACATCTATCGCGGCGTGATCACGTATGTCCGCATCGTCGACGGGAGCGTCAAGGCGGGCGACTCGGTGCTTTTCATCGGCAGTGGGCAATCCACGCAGCTGCGCGAAGTCGGCATTTTCAGCCCGGACCAGAAACCGGTGGACGTGCTGGTGGCGGGGCAGGTCGGCTATCTGGTCGGCACGATCCGCGATCCGGCGGACATCAAGATCGGCGATACGGTGACGTGGGCCAAGGAAGGGGCAACGGAATTGCTGCCGGGCTTCAAGGAAGTCCATCCGATGGTGTTCAGCGGCATCTATCCCGTCAGCACCGATGAATACGAAAAGGTGCGTACGGGATTGGAAAAGTTGCACCTGAACGATTCGGCGTTCACCTTCCATGCCGAGAGTTCGGTGGCGCTGGGCTTCGGTTTCCGGTGCGGTTTCCTGGGCCTCCTGCACATGGAAGTGGTTCAGGAGCGTTTGCGCCGCGAGTTCGATCTGGACATCATCAACACGCATCCGTCGGTGATCTACAAGGTGCAGTTGCGCGACGGGTCGGCCTTGGAAATCGACAATCCCGTCCATCTGCCGGACGTGACGTACATCGAACAGATCGAGGAGCCGATCATCAAGGCCACGATCATCTGCCCCAGCGAGTGTATCGGCGACATGATGCGGATCGTGCTGGAGCGGCGCGGCGAGGTCAAGGCGACGGAAAGCCTTGACGCCCGGCGTGTGATTCTGACCTGCCTGTTGCCACTGAACGAGATCCTGATCGACTTTCACGACATGCTCAAGAGCGTGAGCCACGGCTACGCGTCGATGGATTACGAGCCGTGCGGATATCAGGTCAGCGACATCGTGAAAATGGACATCTTGCTGAACGGCGAACTGGTGGACGCGTTCTCCACGATGGTTCACCGCGACAAGGCGGTCGCGCGCGGCCGGCAGATGTGCAAGGCGCTGGCCGAGACCATTCCGCCGCACATGTTCAAGATTCCGGTGCAGGCGACGATCGGCCGCAACATCATCGCCCGCGAGGACATCAGGGCTTTCCGCAAGGACGTTTTGGCTAAGCTGTATGGCGGCGACGTGACGCGTAAGCAGAAGCTGTTGAAGAAGCAGAAGGCGGGCAAGGCGCGCATGAAGGAGTTCGGCCAGGTCAATGTGCCGCAGTCGGCTTTCATCTCGGTCCTCAAGGGGACGGCGACCGACGAGTAGCTGCAGAAACGAAGAGGGGAAAAGGACATGGGGACACGGTTTTTGCTGGGAGCATGGGTCGGGTGTGCCTTTTGCGCGTTTGCGGAGACGCGCGTCGAGCGGGTTTTTCTGCCGGAGCGTTTGGTGCGCGGCAACACGGGGATGGCGGCGGTTCAGGAGATCGATTCCGCATCCTGGATTTGGCATCCGACGGTGAACGGCGATCTGGAGCGAGGCAAGCGCGTGTCCGAATTCGTCGGCCGCAAGCAGGTCATCTACCGGTTTTCGCCGCGCTGGGACGACACGGTTTTCCTGCGGTTCAAAAACACGTTCACGGCGGACGGGAAGACGCCTGTGCGCATCCACGTGAGCGGAGACGAGCGCTATGTCCTGCAGCTGGACGGGCGGATCATTTCCCGCGGCCCGGACCGCGGGACCGTCGAACGCTGGTGCTACAGCTCGTATGATCTGACGCTGGATGCCGGGGTTCACACGCTGGAGGCGGTGGTTTACCAGATCGGGCCCAGCGCGCCGATGGCCCAGCTCAGCTGGAGGGGCGGTTTTATCCTCAAGGCCGAGGGCGCGTACGACAAACGGTTGACAACGGGCAAAGGCCCTTGGAAAGTCGCTGCGCTGGAAGGCAACCGCCTGGTCGGCATGGGCGGGGGCGCGTGGGGCACGGGCATGCAGATCGAGATGGCCGGCTGTTCGCCGGTCTGGAAGCAGCCTGCGGAGTCGGCGTATGTGGCGGTCGCCGAGGTGCGCGGACCGGTGGGGCGGCTTGCTGCCGGGTTGAACGAGCCTGGCTGGCGCCTGTATCCGTCTTCGCTTCCGGACCAGATCGAACGCGACTGTACACCGGGCCGGTTCCGCGCGGCGGTGGACACGGCGAAAGACGGCGTGGTCTTCAAGGCGGCGGATGCCAATCACGCGGCGGCCGCGGCGGCTAACGCGCTGCTCTCCAAGCAGCAGGCGTGGGTGGTCCCCGCGCATCAAGAGGTCGCGGTGCTGTGGGACTTGGAAGACTACTATTGCGCGTATCCGCAGTTGACCGTGAGCGGTGGCGCGGGCGCTGTGATCAAGTGGGGCTGGACGGAATCGCCGACCTATGGCGGATCCAAGAAGGGAAACCGCAGCGAGTTCGCCGGCAAGAAAGTGGAATGCGTGACCGACGCCTTTTTGCTGGATGGCGGCACGGACCGCGTGTTCACCACTCATTGGTGGCGGTGTGGCAAGTGGTGCCTGCTGCGCGTTCAGACCGCCGACCAGCCGGTGACGCTCAAGAATCTGGCGATCACGGAGTCGCGCTATCCGCTGGCGTATGAGGGCTCGTTCGCGAGCGATGATCCGACGCTGGACGCGGTGCAGAAAATCTGTCTGCGCGGCATGCAGATGTGCTCGCACGAAATGTTCTTCGACTGCCCTTATTATGAGCAGCAGATGTATCCCGGCGACACGCGCGTGCAACTCCAGGTCGTGAGCGCATTGACGGGCGACGACCGCCTGATCCGCCGCGCGATCGAGCTGTATGATTTCTCGCGGCGCGAGGACGGCATGGTCGGCATGAACTTTCCGACGTATCTGACGCAGGACTCCGCGACCTACACGCTGATCTGGCCGCTGATGTTCCGCGACTATGTCATGTGGCACGACAATGTGCCGTGGCTGAAGGCCCGCATGCCGGGGCTGCGCGCGACGATGCACGGCATGGAGCTTTACGAGAACGGCGATGGCCTTCTGGACAACTTGCCCGGCTGGAGCTTCATGGACTGGGTGCCGAGTTTCCCGGCCGGCGTCGCTCCCGACGGATACGGGGTAAGCTCGCTCAACAACCTTTTCTACGTGCATGCGCTGCAGAGCGCGGCTGTGGCGGAAGAGGCGGTTGGTAATGCCGAACTGGCCCAGTATTGGCGCATGAAAGCGGAACGCGTGGCGCAGAAGGTGGTCGCGACTTTCTGGAGCGCAGAGCGGGGAATGATCGCCGACACCGTGAAGAAGGACCGGTTCAGCGAACATGCGCAGTGCCTGGCTTTGCTGGCGGGGATCCTGCCGGCCGATCAGGAGGCGCTGTCCTTCAAGGGCTTGGTTACGGCTCCGGATCTGGCCCGCACGACGGTCTATTTCTCGCATTACCTGTTCGACACCTATACGCGGTACGGGCGCACGGATCTGACGCTGAAACGGTTCGACCTCTGGCGCGACTATGTCAAGAACGGGATGTGCACGCCGCTCGAGTCGCCGGGAGACGCCCGCAGCGATTGCCACGCGTGGGGATCGCATCCGATCTATCACCTGCATGCCGGCATTGCCGGTGTGACGCCCGCGTCGCCCTGTTTCCGATCGGTGCGGGTCGCGCCTCAGCCGGGGGGCTTGAAGAAGATCGCGTCCAAGACGCCGCATCCGAAGGGCTTTGTCGAGCTTGACCTGACGTTCGAGGGCGACGCGGTTCGAGGCACTGTCAAGTTGCCGGACGGCGTGCCGGGAGAATTTGTCTGGCGGAAAATGCGCATGCCGCTGAAACCCGGCTTGCAGGACATCCGGCTGTAGTCCGCACGTCCATTGAACAGGAGCACAGTGATGAATTTTTTTGCGAAACGGAAGATCAGGAAGCAGTTGAAGGCGGTGTTGCACCATGCGCAGACGTTGCGGAGCAGCCGCGAAGACGTCATGAACGCAGGCGAGCTGGCGTTTCTTGATGAGCATGTGCGGCAGGCGCAGGCCGCCTATAAGGACGGCAACGCCGAGGCCATGGAGAAGACCGGCTCTGAGCTGGAAGCCTGTGTGAGCCGGCTCAATCCGCCCAGGCCGATGGCCGGATGGCGCGAGAACTTCGACGTGCTGGTGGTGGCGATTTCGGTGGCCATGGCTTTCCGCGCCTATTTCTATCAGCCGTTCAAAATCCCGACGGGGTCGATGCAGCCGACGCTGTACGGGATCCATTCGGAGCCGCGTGACCCGTCGGACGCCACCCTTCTGGACCGGCAGCCGTTCAAGTTCGCGAAGTGGCTTGTGACCGGCGAGTCGTTTAAGAACGTTCGCGCCAAGGCTTCCGGCACGGTGCATTTCATGCCGGGCGACGGCAGCCGGAAGCCGGGGTATATGCCGGTGGTCGTGGCGGGCGTGCCGCATTATGTGCCGAACGATGCGGTGGAAGCCGACGAGTACCGTCGTCCGGTGCGGCTGAAGGGCGGCGTCAGCAACGGCGCGAGCGTCAAGGCGGGTGACGTGCTTTGGTCCGGCGTGGTGATTTCGGGCGACTTCGTTTTCGTCAACCGCTGGAAGTGGAACTTCGCGCATCCGACCCGCGGCGAAGTGATGGTCTTTTCGACGACAGGGATCACGGCGCTTCAGCAAGGGACGCACTACATCAAGCGCATGACGGGACTGCCGAACGAGACTCTGCAAGTCAAAGCCCCCAACCTGCTGGTCAACGGCACGGCCGTGACAGAGCCGCTACGCGTCGGGCAGATCGCGCGCAAAGAGAAGGTTTGGCCCAAGGGCCCGGCCTATTCCGGATTCAATCCAAGCGGGACGAGGCAGGTGTTTCTCCAGGGCAAGTCTCTGGCCGATGAGAACGATTCTGTCACGCTGACGGGCAGCCAGTACTATGCGATGGGGGACAACTCCTTCAACAGCTTCGACAGCCGGTACTGGGGGCCTGTGCCCGAACGAAATCTGTTGGGGCCGGCCACCGTGGTCTACTGGCCGTTCACCTCGCCGCGCTTCGGCCGCATCCGGTAGCATCCGGTCCCGTTTCTTCGCGTGTGTCCGACCGCATTTTTCAGGAATCCTCAAGGCGCGCTTGCATCGGGATGCGGCCGCACGTATACTTTTCTGCATGGTCGGACGTGTTTGCGGCACCTCGCGAAATTATGAAAGGGTCACGATGAAAACGAGCGGAAAGACATCGGGCGGTACGGGGGTTTCCAGGCGGGCTTTTATGGCGGTGACAATGGCCGCGGCGGCGGGGTGTACGACGGTTCGGCGTGGCCAAGCGCCTGTCGCCGCCGCGTCAGTTTCCCTGCCGGCGCTGCCTTACGCGCAGGACGCGTTGGCACCCGTGATCTCGGCGCAGACGATAAGCTTCCACTATGGCAAACATCATCAGGGCTATGTGACCACGCTCAACAAGCTCTTGCCGGGAACGCCCTTTGCGGGGATGTCGTTGGAGGAAATCGTCTGCCGGACGGCGGACAAGGCCGAATACGCGACGCTTTTCAACAATGCGGCGCAGGTTTGGAACCACACGTTCTACTGGCAGTCGCTGATGCCGGTCGGTAAGGAGCGGATGGTGTCGTCGAAGCTGACGGCGGCGATCAACAAAGCGTTCGGTTCAATGACGGAGTGCAACGCGGCGCTGGCCGACGCGGCCATGAAGCAGTTCGGCAGCGGCTGGGCTTGGCTGGTGGCGGAGAAGGGCGCGCTCAAAGTGGTGAGGACCCCGAACGCCGAGACACCGCTGACGCAGGCCGGGGTGACGCCGCTGCTGACCATCGACGTGTGGGAGCACGCCTACTATCTCGACTGGCAGAACAAGCGCGCGGACTACGTGAAGGCCGTTCTGGACCGCCTGATGAACTGGACGTTCGCCTCCGAGAACTACGAAAAGATCTAGGCGAGCCCGGGTGCCGGATGAGGCGCACAGGCCTTTTCGTGAGGTTGGCGCCGTGTCGCGCGACCGTGCGTTTGAAAAGTCCAGGCGCGCGCTGTCCGCAGGCGCGTCTCGTTTAAAGGTTTGTCTTCCCCCCCGCAAGGGAATCAACGACCGTGCGCACGTTCTTTTTGTCCGTTGCGCCAGGCCCGCGGGGTTAATCCTGTGGCGCGCTTGAACTGGTTGGCGAAGTGTTGCGAGGAGGAAAACCCGAGCGTGAGGGCGATCTCGGTGACGGGGCCCGAGGTCGTGCGCAGAAGTCTTTTCGCGGCATCCATGCGGCAGTCGAGCAGAAAATGGATGGGCGGCAGACCGGTGGCGCGCTTGAAAAGATTGATGAAGTGGGTGGGAGAGAGCGCGGCCTGGTGCGCGAGGTCGTCGATGCGGTAGTCCCGCTCCGGAGTTCTGCGCATCTGGGCGATGATGGCGCGGATGCGCTCGGAGTCGGTCGGCCGGTTCTGGGGGGCAGAGCATTCGAGCAGCTCGATCAAGAGGCTGAGACAGGCCTGTCTCACGCAAAGGGAGCGGTAGGTGCCGGGCGGTGAATCGTACTGCTGAAACAGGCGGAGAAAGGCCTGCCGCACGTGCTGCGTCTGGGGCACGACGGAGGTGGGCAGGCCGCGCATCTTTTCGCACAGCAACCGTGCCTCCCGTTTCGGCAGTTTGAGCAGCGTCCCTTTTTCCGGCGCGACGAGGTCGACTTGCATCCAGTAGAGGAAAAGGCCTCGTGGTTGGGCGGTGAGGCGGTGGGGGATGCCGGGCTGGTTGATGAAAATCTGGCCGGGCATGATGGTGTGGATCCGATCTCGGCTGCTGAGCGTCAATGCGCCCCGCAGGCAGAGCCCGAACTCAAAGATTCCGGGATGAACGTGTTCTATGACGGGGTTGACGTGACATGTGTGGCGGGTCAAGCCTAACACGGGAACGCCTTGCGCGCCGGCCTTCTCAAGATTCAACACGCGCCTGTCCGGAAGGTCCTGATACTCGATTCTCATCGTCAATGCCATGGAGCACTCCTGCACGGGCAGCCTGAGGTTGCGGGGTTGACTGCTTTGAATCGCAGTCCGGGAAGTGATCATTACACGTCGGCAGGTCGGAGGCAAGCGGCATTTGTACAAAAAATTACAATTGTAATGAAGTGAACGTTTTGTTGGTGTGTTTGGCGTATAGTAGATGTATCTTGTAGATCGGGTTCAACAGTGGGGCACAGCAAAGGGAGAGCGTATGAAAACGAATACGGCAGCTTTTATCTTGGCGGCGGGGGTGTTGACGTCGGGCGCGGCGCAAGACAATCCGCTCGAAATGCACGGGGCCCCGGTCCAGCAGAAACGCGCGGAGATTGTCTGGACGCGGGTGGCTTGCAAACAGCCTGGGCGGTACATCGGCTGGCCGACGGCCTGCCTGCGCAAGAACGGCGAACTGCTGGCGGTGTTCTCGGGCGACCGCGACGCTCACGTCTGCCCGTTCGGCAAAGTGCAGATGATCAAGAGCAAAGATTTAGGAGAGACGTGGTCAGCGGCGCAGACCATTTGCAACACGCAGCTGGATGACCGCGACGCGGGCATCATCGAGCTGCCCAACGGCGATTTGGTGGTCGCGTGGTTCACGTCGGTGGCCTACATGGGCAGCATCCGCGACCGGAGCAAACTCAAACCCGGCACGCCGCAGTTCTACTGGTGGCTGCACGACGAGAAAATCCCGAAATCGGTCAAGGAAGCGTGGCTCGGCTACTACACGACGCGTTCGTCGGACGGCGGCAAGACGTGGGAGGCGCCGGTCAAGACCTACGGCTCTGCCAATCACGGACCGGTCCTGCTGAAAGACGGCCGGCTCGTGTTGGTCGGACGTCGCTGGCTGGGCGACGGGACCTCGGCCGTCTGGAAAAACGAAAAACACGAGCTGACGGTCGAGGAATCAAGCGACAACGGCCGTTCATGGCAGAAAATCGCGGCGATCGAGCCAACCCTGCCGGATGAGGTGAGCCAGTTCCATGAGCCGCATCTGGTGGAAACGGACGATGGCCGACTGGTAGCGCAGTTCCGGTTCCATGCCAAGCCCGCGCCGGGAAAGAAAGCCCGCGACGAGTCTCAGTGCCTGCTGCGGCAGGCCGAGAGCAGCGACGGCGGCAAGACGTGGACGCGCATGGTCCCGACGGCGATCCAGGGATATCCGCCGCACTTGATCAAGCTGCGCAGCGGCAAGATTCTGACCGTTTACGGGCGCAGGCTTGGGCCAGACTTCGGCGAATACGCCTGCCTCAGCGACGATCAGGGCCGCACGTGGGATGTGGCGAATGAGATCAAGCTGGCGGGGCATTTCGATGGCGACCTCGGCTATCCCGCATCGGTGGAATTGCCGGACGGCTCGATCCTGACGGTCTATTATCAGGCGGAGGCGAAGGGAGAGCAGACCTGTCTGATGGCGACCAAGTGGCGCGTGAAGTGAGCAGGTGCTGAGTCAAAGGGGGAATGACATGCAGCGTTATCAAGCGGGTCTGTGGCTGTTGGGGATCGCCGCGGTTTGCCAAGGGGCACCCCAAAACATCGCGCTCAAGAAACCTTATACGCTGTCGCCGACGCCGGGTTACAGCTATTGCACAGATGCCGGTGACGCGGTGCAGGTGACGGACGGGGTTTATGCGAAAGGCTATTTCTGGACGCAGAAGGAAACCGTGGGCTGGACGCACGCCGCGCCGGCACTCTGCGTCATCGATCTGGGCAAGGTGGAACCGGTTTGCGGCGTGTCGTGGAGTTGCGCGGCCGGCGTGGCGGGGGTGACATGGCCTGAGAGCCTGTATGTCCTGACGAGCGAGGACAAGAAGTCATGGACGTATCTGGGTGATCTGTGCGAACTGGGAACAGAAACTAAAACGCCGCCCGCCGAGGGGTATGCCACGTTCCGATACGCGTCGGATCGTATGAAAGGGCGCGGGCGGTATGTCTGCGTGGTCGCGGCAGCGCGGCCCTTCTGTTTCGTCGATGAGATCGAGGTTTGGCGCGGACCCGATGCCTGGCTTAGCGGCGAGATGCCGGGACGGCGTGCGGCGGATCCTCGCCTCTTTTTTGCGGAGTCTTGCGTGCGGTCGGGCGTGGCCGCCCGTCTCCGCGAGGACTTGAAAACGATCTTGGCGCAGGACGAATCGCTGGGGCGAGGTGACCTGTCGGCTGAGCTGAAAGCCCGGGCCGGCGAGCTGAAGGGGAAAATCGCCGGCGAGGCGGAGAAGGCCTGCGACACGTTCCAGACGGTGTTGCCGTACGAGGGGGTGCACCAGGCCATTCTGGCGCTCAATGCGCCGGTGCTGCGCACGGCCGGCGTGACGAAACCGCTGGTGTGGCAGAACAATCGCTGGGATCCTCTGGCGCTGACGGTGGTCCCGCCCCAAGGGGCCGGAACCGACGGCGTCGCGCTCGATCTGATGCGCGGCGAGGTGCGGGGCGAGACGTTCAACATCACCAACCCGAACGACCGTGAACTGCATCTGGCGCTGACGGTGAGTGGCGTTCCTGACGAGATTAACGTGGCGCTGCGCGAAGTGCTATTCACGGACACGCAGAGCCGGACGCCCGTGGCGGCGGCGCTGCGGCCGCTTTCCTCTGCCGGGCCCGTCGGTGGCCGTCTGTCGGTGCCTGCGGGCTGCACGCGGCAGGTGTGGGTGTCGTGCAACCGTCCGGTCGGCGCGGCCAAGACGCATGCCGGAAAAATCCGGATCGAGTCGGACGACGCGGCGTTCCGCAAGGATCTCGCGCTGCGCATCAGGATCAGGGACTTGGACTTCCCGAAGCAGCCGTCGCTGCATGTGGGCGGATGGGATTACACGCAGGGCAAGGCTGACTATCATCGCGCTCCGGGCAATTTCAAGGCGAACCAGGCGCTGATGCGCGAGATGTATGTGGACAGTCCGTGGGCCACCTCGGCAGTTTTCCCCCAAGGGGCCAAGTTCGATGCGGATGGGCGTTTGCAAAACGGGGAGGCGCTTGATTTCGGGGTGTGGGACGCCTGGGTAGCGCGCTGGCAGGGGGCGCGGAACTACTGCGTCTTCTTCAGCGTGGGGGCCTCGTTCAACGGCGAGAAGATGGGGACGCCGCGGTTCAACACGATGGTCTGCACGTGGCTGGGCGCGTGGGTGGCGCATCTGGCGAAGCAGGACCTGAAAGCGGCGCAACTCGTGATCCTGCTGGTCGACGAGCCCCACGAGCGGGGTCAGGATGCGGTCATCGTGGCGTGGGCCAAAGCGGTGCGCGCGGCGAACCTGGGCGTAGTGTTGTTTGAGGATCCGACTTACGAGGATCCGACAAAAGGCGACCCCGCGATGTTTGCGCTGAGCGACGTGTTGTGCCCGAACACGCCGATGATGGTGGCGCAGGGGCAGGCGTTCCGCGATTTCTACCTGCGCCAAAAAGCGGCGGGCAGGACGCTCTGGCTCTATTCGTGCAGCGGTCCGGCCAAGCTGCTGGATCCGGTCACGTACCACCGGGCGCAGGCGTGGCTCGCGTTCCAGATCGGGGCCGAGGGATCGTTCTACTGGGCGTTCGGCTGCGGCGGAGGCCTCGGCGATTCTTGGCGGGCCTATGCTCAGGCCTACAGTGAGTATTCGCCGTACTTTGTGGGCCCTGACAGCGTGATGGAAGGCAAGCACAGCGAGGCAATCCGCGAAGGGGTCCAGGACTACGAGTATTTGCGGATGTTGCGTGATAAGGCGGCGAAGGTCCGTTCCGCGGGCAGGAATCCGGCGTGGCTCAAGCGCGCGGACAGCCTGTTGACGGACGGCGTGTCCGAAGCGGTCGCCGCTGTGACTGCAACGAACATGTATTGGAAGACCGAAAAAAACAGGTCCGCGATGGATGCGGTGCGTGTGCGTGTGCTGGACGCGCTGGAAGCGGAGTAGCCCGTTTTCCGTTTCGCGCTATTTGTGCAGGCCGATGAGGAAGTCGTGGGACGTGGTGCCGAGCGAAACGCGGCCCGCCGCATCGGCGGTGACGGCCCGAGCCTGGCGTGCGTCAAGGTCGTATGCCACGATTCTGGTCCAGCCCTGGCGCAGCGTGAACGCGGCTTCGGCGGGTTGCACGTCGCGCAGGAAGCAGGGGCGGGGCGGAGCGCCGACGTCCTTGACGCCGCCGGCCGTGTTGCGCAGATAGAGCAGCGCTTGGTCGTTCTTCTCGGCCAGAAGGGTCGCGATCTGCCAGCCCTTTGCGGGCGCGGCTACGGTCGCAGGGAGCGTCACGCCGTCGGGCGTCTGCGCCGCCATGTCGATGCGTACGGCGTAGGCCCCGGCCTCGTTGGTGGCGACGGTGTCAAAATCAACGCCCAGGTCGAGCAGACGCATGGCCATGGCGGCATCGCGCGTGTCGCGCTGTTTGAGCGGATGCAGGAGCGCGACCGACGGGCGCTGGCGCCGTAGGGCGGGAAGGTCGATCCCGAGCGCGGCGAAGGCCGGCTGCACCTTCGCGTATTCTTGGGCTTCGAGGTCGTTCATGAAAGTCCAATAAAGGCAGCCGTTCGCGCCGCAACAGACCGACATCCAGATCTGGTCGCGGGTCCCGCGCGCGGCGGATTCCGCGCCGACCTTCTTGACGTCGTTCTGCCAGCGGTTCTGGTTGAGGCCGCCTTCGCCCGTGTACATCGGCAGCCCGCTCTGCGCGCTCCATTTGCTTCGCAGGTAGACGATCGCACCGTGGTCGGCTTGGGCCAGCCCATCGTTATAAGGATGGTAATTGTAGAGGTCGCACCCCGATTCGCGCCAGCGCAGCGGCTCGGGCCAGTCGTGCGGGCCGGGATTGCCGACGATCAGGGTGTGCGGGTCGATGGTGCGGATGAAGGCGGCGGTGGCGGCGCACCAGCTCATGGGAGGAAAGACCATTTCGTTTTCGAACTCGTAGCAGAGCACTTCTTCGCGGGATGCGAGAACCGGGATGAGCTCGCGCAGGTAGTCGCATTGGCAGGCCATGGCGTCGGGGTCGCTGTAGCGCAGTGCGGGAGAGGGCAGCGTCGCTTTTCTGATCAGGAAGCGGGCGCGGTGCGGCGGAAGACCCGCGAGCTGCTCAGGCGTGTACTGCGGCAGCACGATTTTCTCCAAGATGGCGGGTGAGACATAGGGCGGCTTGTCGTAATCTTCGAAGAGCGCGACGTGAAAACGGATGTTGTAGGGACGCGCGAGGTCGAAGAGGTGCAGTGTGGCCTGCAGCTGCACCGGATCGACCCTGCCTACGAGGTCCATGTTCCGCAGCATCAGCCGCAGACAATTAACGCCGCGCTCGGAACAGTGCTTGAGATAGGCGTCGAGGGCGGCCTCGGTTGCCGCGCTCCAGGGGAACCCCTCTTTGTAGGGAGCGGGGCCGCAGGGGAAGAGGTCCACGGAACGGGTGATGTTGCCGTCCGCGTTGAGCTTGTGCGGCCAGTTCGCGTAGAGCCCGCCGTTGGGGAAGAAGAGTGTGCCGGCGGGGGTGACGAGATAGCCGTTCGCGTTGAGCCTGATCGTGTCTTTGCGGTAGTTGACCGTGGTGACGGAGACCGTCCCGCGGTGTCCCTGATCGTCGGCGAGCGTTATGGCATGTGTGGCGGGCGCGCCGTTCGGGCAGGTGACTGCCACGGAAGCGGGATTGCCCCGGAGACGCGAATCGGGGACCTGCAGGCCCGGCGCGAGCGTCCAGCGCGGCTTTTTGATGCTGACGGGCAAGGTGTTCCCGAAGGCGTCGAGACCTTGCACGCTCACTTGAACGCGGGGGGCCTGTAAGGGGATGAACGTTTGAGCGGGCGTCAGACGGTAGGCGGCGAGCGCCGCGGGCTCAACGTCGAATTGGTTTGAGACGGTGTGCAGCGGCTGGCCGAAGTCGCCTGCGAGGCCCAAAGTCCACGTGTGTCGGCCCGCTTGGCGGAAGACGGGCAGCGCGAGCGTCGCGGTTTTCCCTGCGGACCCGCTTTCAATGAACGTGGTGCCGAACTCTTCGGTGATCAGTGCCCAGATGGCGGGGGCTGCGTCAAGCCGGTCGCCGTCTGAGCCGTACGTCTTGACGGTGAGTTGGCAGGGGGCACCGGCGGTCACGCGCTTCGGGAACGCGGGCGTGATCTTGGCGATGGCATCGCGGGCGGCGACGGTCTCGCGGGTGAAGGACGGACCGGCGATCACGGAGGGCGGGGCCGGCAGAATCCGCACGTAGTCGACTTCGGCGAGCACGTCACGCTTGTCGTTGGTGGTGTCGATGCGGATGGCACGGAACTCGCGTCCGTCCCAGAAGTCGGGGAAGGCGGCTTTGAGGTCAAAGCGGAAGGTCTGGGCTTCCGTGCCACGGACCTCGAAGTTCAGGGATTTGCACCGGCCGTCGCTGTCGGTGACGAAGAACGCCCATTGGGCGGCGGGGCAGGACTGGCGGATGCGCAGTTCGAGCGTGCGGTAAAGGCCGGAGTTGATGTGCAGGTCGCGCGGGGTCGGAGCGTTTCCGAACATGTTGCCGAAAATGAAATAGGGATCAGGGCCTTTGACGGGGATCTGCAGCCAGCCTTTGTTGACGGTGATGGCGCCGAAGTGGTGGGGCCTGTCGCCCCACGTCGCGATGCCGCACTGGGTGCCGTTTTCGAAATCCCAAGAGTAGCCGATCTCGTTTGCCGCGTAATCGCAAAGGAGGCGGGGAGCTTCCTCCAACTTCGGCGAGCAGGCCTTTCCGCCTTGGTAGACGATCACGATGCGCGGTTTTCCGGGCGCAAGCGTTCCCGGCAACACAAAGCTGAGGCCGTTGGTGTCACGGTGGACCGGAAGCGGCGCGTGGGGCAGGTCCGCGCTGACGAGCGCGAGGTTTCCGCTCTGGGCTGGTGCCGGGAGCGTCACCGAAGGGTCGCGCATCGCGAGGGGGGCTTCGATCAGGTAGACGGTGCGGAGCGCGGCTTCCGGATGATGCCAGGCCAGGGCGGACTGTGCGCGGACGGAGGAGTAGGACACGGCGATGGCGGCGACAAGAACGAGTATAAATTTCATAGTTTGTGCACACAGGTTAGCGGGTCTCATGCGTATTAGGCAATGATATTCGGCCGATTTTCGGCATGATCTTAAAGGGATTTATCAGTATAGTATGACACGAAAATCATTGGATGTGTCTGGAGGGTGTCATGAAAGTCGGAGCGTCTCTCTTTTTGCTTTTGAGCGTCGGCATGGCGTGGGCGCAGACGGATGGATTGGAACAGGCGTGGAAAGACGTGGACGCCGCCGTAGAGAAGGGCTTGCCGAAGAAAGCCATCGAGACGCTTATCGTCATCGAGAAGCAGGCGATAGAGCGGCATGCCTGGGATCAGGCGGTAAAGGCTGTTGCTCGGCGCGCGAATCTCGAGTCGCAGGCGAAGGGCGACAAGTCCGAGGAGATCATCTCCGCTTTACGCGAGGCCGCCAGCCGCGCGCCGGATCCGATGAAGCCCTTTCTTGAACTGTTGGTGGCGCACCATTATTGGCGGTATTTTTGTAACAACCGCTGGCGGTTCTGCCAGCGCACGCAACTTGCGGAGGAGCCGGAAGAAGGAGGGGCTGTCGGCACGTGGAGCCTGCCGCGCATTCTCAGCGCGATCGAGGCCCAATTCCAGCGGGCGCTGGCGTATGAGCCGGTGCTGAAACAGATTCCCGTCGAGGCGTACGGCGCGCTGTTGGAGAGAGGCACCGTGTCGGATGCTTATCGTCCCACGCTCTACGATTTCATCGCATACGAGATGCTCGATTTCTATGCGCTCGGTGAGCAGGCGGGGGTAAGGTGGGAAGACGACATCGACTTGTCGGCGGACGGCCCAGCGCTCGACGATGTGGCCAGTTTCACATTCATCATACCCGATGAGGCGGCGCGACGGTCACACGTGCTCCGCGCCCTGAGGATTTTTCAGAATCTACTGAAGTTCCACCTGAAAGATGAGGACCCATCGGCGTATGCGGATGCGGATCTGAACCGGCTGAAGTTCTGCCGCAACCAGGTGACGGGCGAGAACCGGGACGAACGTTACTCCGCGGCCTTGGATCGTTTCTCATACAAGTGGAAGAAGCATGAAATCTCGGCGCGGGCCGATGCGATGCGCGCCCGGCTCGCATATGAACAGGGACGGCCGGGGGTGGCGCGCATGTGGGCTCAGAACGGTGCGGCGGCCTATCCCAAGAGCATCGGCGGTGCGCAGTGCCGCAACCTGATCGCCGAGATCGAGCAACCGTCGGTCTCTTTCAGCGCCGAACGGGTGTGGTGCGCGCCTTGGCCCGAGATGGAGATCAATTACAAAAATTTGGCCGAAATCCAGTTCCGCGCCGTGCCCGTGACGTTTGAGGAGATGTTTGCGAACCACAGACGGCATGACGATCAGCGGCTTGAAGTCGGCGTTGCGCTGCTGAAACGGAAGCCCGCCAAAACGTGGGGCGTCATTTTGCCGCGCAAGGAGGACTACACGGAAAACACATTCCGCACGCCGGTGCCAAGAGACTTAAAGCCGGGCTTGTATGCGGTCTTCGCTGCGGTCGACGGCACTTTCATAGAGGAGGGACAACCGGTCGCGTGGGGGATTTTCCGCGTCTCCAAGCTGGCGCTGGTGGTCGAACAGAACCCGAACCGGATCACCGGATTCGTGCTGGACGCCCGGAGCGGCGAGCCCGTGACAGGCGCACGTGTCGAGGTGTGGCAGTTCGACAGCAGAGGCCGCCGGTACAGGCGCGAGCAGACTATTCTGACCGGCGGGGACGGAGCGTTTTCTGTTCTCGGGGATCAGGCGGGCGAGATGCTCCTTCTCGCGGAGAAAGGCGGTGACGCCGCACAGACCTGGACGCCGGTCTGGAAAGGCAACGAGCGGGAGCGTGACAGAAGCCCAGATACCCGGATCGTATTTTTCACGGACCGGTCCATCTATCGGCCGGGGCAGACCGTGCAATACAAAGGCGTATATTTTTTGACGGACACTCAGAACGGCCTGTATCACACCGTCAACGGCAAAACGGTGACGGTGCGTTTCCGCGACGGCAACGGCAAACTGATCGCGGAACAGGAAGTGAGAAGCAACGACTACGGGTCGTTCTCCGGATGTTTTACGGTGCCGCACGACCGCGGGACCGGACGGATGTCGCTTGAGGTGGAACGTATGGGACAGGGTTCGTTCGACGTGGAAGAATATAAGCGGCCCAAGTTTGATGTGACACTCGCCCCGCCTTCGGGTGACGCCCGGCTCAGCGCGCTGGTTTCGCTGAATGGCCGCGCGGTCGCGTATTCCGGCGTGCCTGCGGGCGGCGCGAAGGTGGCCTGGCGGGTGGTGCGCGAGGTGCGTTACCCTTTCTGGCGGTTCGGCGGGGACCGGCGCGGGACGGACCAGGAGATCGCGCGGGGCGTTACATCGTGTGGCGGCGACGGCGCGTTCGCGGTCTCATTTTTCGCCAAGCCTGATCCGAAGGTTCCGCAGGCGGACGAGCCCGTTTTCATGTTCAGGGTTACGGCCGATGTGACGGACACGACGGGGGAGACCCGTACGGGGGAACGCCGTGTGGCGCTTGGCTATACGTCTTGGCAGGCGACCCTCTCCTGCGATGCTTGGCAGACGACAAGGACGCCGGCGGAGTTGCGCGTCCGCGTGCAGACGCATAACGGCGAGAGTGTCGGGGCAACGGGCGAACTGAAAGTCTTCTCGGTGAAACAGCCCGATCACGTGTTGCGCCCCAAAATCAATCCCGGCGGGATCAGGCCGTGGGACAAGGGACATGAGGAAAGGGACGCGGACCCCTCGAATCCCGAGAACTGGCCCGATGATCTTGAGGTCGCGTCCGAGCCGGTGCGGATCGGCGAGACCGGCGTGACGGCTTGCCATGTTTCGCTTGAGGCCGGGCTTTACCGCATACGTTTCGTGACGCTCGATCCGACGGGGAAGACGGTGACCGCACGTCTGATGCTGCGTGTGGTCGACCCGGACGCAAAGCGTCTCAACATCAGAGAGCCCGATTACTTCGAGGCGGAATCGTGGCGCGTGGAGCCCGGGTCAACCTTCCGCGCCATTTGGGGCAGCGGTTACGGCAACGCGACTGCGTTGCTGGTTGTGGAGCAGAACGGGCGGGTGCTTCTGAGGGCGAGGACCCGGCCTGGCGCGACGCAGCAAATGATCGAAGTTCCGATCAACGAGGCGATGCGGGGCGGGATCTTTGTCCGTACGCTCTTTGTTTGCGAGAACCGGATCTACACGCACAGCCGCCTGGTCGATGTGCCGTGGAGCAACAAGCGCCTCACATTGAAGTGGGAGCATGTCGCTTCAAGGCTGGAGCCGGGCAAGAACGAACAATGGCGCGCGGTGATCGGTGACGGCCAGAGCAACAACGCCGTCGCGGAAGTCGTGGCGGTCCTGTACGACCGGTCGCTCGACGCCTTTGTCCGGAACGCATGGATGCATTCGTTCGATGCGTATTTCAATCGCTGTGACATGAGCCGCCCCTTCGTGTTGGCGAATGGTTCCGTTGTTTTCGATCACCTTTTCGGAACGTGGCGGCAGGCCGCCGAGCCCGACGCGTGTCAATACCGCAGCTGGGTCGGCGGTTTCAGCCGGGAACGCACGCTCAGTTTGGATGCGCTGTCGTCGGCCTCGGGGGGGCGCGCGCGTCGAAAAGTCGCGCTCATGGGGCCTTCTTCCTCGCCTGGTTCCGAGACGCTCGCGGAGACGGCTGCCGTGATGGATGCGGAAGAAAAAGCCGAAACGCCGCACGAGGTTCCGGAGGGGAATGCGCCGTCCGCGATGGCGGTTCCCTCGCGGCGGAATCTGCGGGAAACGGCCTTCTTCCTGCCGCACTTGGCGAGCGACGCGAACGGCGTGGTGACGCTGGATTTCACCGTGCCCGAGGCTCTGACCGGATGGCGTTTCATGGCGTTCGCTCACGACCGGGCGCTGCGAGGCGGCTATCTGGAAGCTGAGGCGGTGACGGTGAAAGACCTGATGGTCGAACCGAATCCGCCGCGCTTCGTGCGCGAAGGAGACGAGGTCGTGTTCGCGGTCAAAATTTCCAACCGTTCAGTTACGCCTCAGCGGGGTCGGGCTCGTCTGGGCTTCAGCGATGCGGCCACGCTGCAGAGCGTGGACGCTTTACTCGGCAACGTGAAAAGGGACCAGGATTTCGAATTGGCGGCCGGAGAGTCGAAGGTGCTGGAGTGGCGTGTCCGCGTGCCGGACGGACAAGGCTTCATGACGTATAAGGCGGTGGCGGTGACGGACGGCCTTGTCGACGGCGAAGAAGGATGGCTGCCGGTGCTGTCGCGGCGCGTGGCGGTGCGGGAGTCGCTCGCGTTGCCGCTGCGCGGCCGGCAGTCGAAGACATTCAAGTTCGACTCGCTGGCGGCGTCCAAAGGGGCGAAAACGATCCGGCACCAGAATCTGACGGTGCAGATGGTGTCGCAGCCCGCGTGGTACGCCGTGTTGGCTTTGCCATATCTCATGGAGTATCCGTACGAGTGCTGCGAGCAGACTTTCAACCGCTATTACGCCCATGCTCTGGCGGGGCATATCGCTCGAAGCGATCCTAAGATCCGAGCGGTTTTCGATCGTTGGAAGGACGCGGAGGCGCTTAAAAGTCCGCTCGAGAAGAACGAAGATCTGAAAGCGGTTATGCTGGAGGAAACGCCGTGGCTGTGCGAGGCCGAAAGCGAGAGTGCCGCCCGGCGCAACGTCGGCCGCCTGTTTGACGCGTCGCGGCTGCAAGAAGAGAGCGCTCGCACGCTGAGGCGCCTTGCGGAAATGAGGATCGCGGACGGGACTTGGCCTTGGTTTCCCGGCGGCAACCGGAACGATTTCATCACGCTGTATATCGTGTCGGGCTTCGGGCGTCTGCGGCAGTTGGGCGTGCCGGCTGAAATGGGACTGGCGTTCGATGCGCTGCCCCGTTTGGACACATGGATGACGGAGACGTATAAAGAGATGCTGCACCGCGGCGACAAAACGTCGTTTGATCTGCCCCCAACCGTTGCCCTTGCCCTCTACGCCCGCAGTTTTTTCCTAAAGGACCGGGCGGTCGGTAAGCCGGACCGCGAGGCGTACGAGTATTTCATCGGCCAGGCCCGGTGTCACTGGCAGAAAGCCGGACGGCAGCCGCAGGCGCATCTGGCCTTGGCGCTCAAGCGCTGGGGCGATGAAGTCACGCCGGCGGCGATCCTGAAATCGCTGAGCGATTCCGCGACGGTTGACGAGGAGATGGGGATGTGTTGGCGCGACACGGAGCTGTCATGGAGTTGGTCGCGTGCTCCGGTCGAGACGCAGGCGTTGATGATCGAAGCGCTGCTGGAGGTATCGGGCGACACGGCCGCGGCCGAGGCGTGCAAGGTGTGGCTGCTGAAGCAGAAGCAGATGCGGGACTGGAAAACCACCAAGGCGACGGCGGACGCGGTGTACGCCCTGCTTTTGCGAGGTCAGAAGCTGCTGGGGTCGGATGCGCTTGTGGAGGTCGCGCTGGCAGGTCAACCGGTGGCACCCGAGAAGACCGAAGCCGGGACGGGACTCTACGAGAAGCGCTTCGGCCCGTCTCTGATTGTGCCCGAGATGGGGAATGTGACCGTAACCAAGCGTGACGAAGGGGTTGCCTGGGGGGCGGTGCATTGGCAATACCTCGACGACCTCGACAGGGTCAAGCCGCAGGCGGATACGCCGCTGTCGCTGCGGAAACGGCTGTTCGTTAAAACGTACACGGCGCAGGGGCCGGTGCTGACGCCGGCCCAGGGCGTGTTGTCCCAGGGCGCTGAACTGGTGACTCGCATCGAGCTGTCCGCGGACCGGGACATGGAATTCGTGCACCTGAAAGACAGCCGCGCCAGTTGCGCCGAGCCCGTGAACGTGCTGGCGCGTTACGCGTGGCAGGACGGATTGCGCTATTACGAGAGCACGCGCGACACCGCTTCGCACTTCTTTATCGACTATCTTCCCAAAGGGGCTTACGTGTTTGAGTATGCCTGCCGGCTGCAGCAAAAGGGCGAATTCCGCAGCGGGCTCGCCGAGATCCAGTGCCTGTATGCGCCGGAGTTCAATAGCCATTCCGAAAGCGTGAAGTTGATTGTGGGCCCGCAATAAGCGTCGGAAACGGCACGGAATCGTTGGGGATGTGTCTTGCCACCTCCAAGCGTGAGTGATATGGTATTGACATGAAAAAATGTTGGTTTTGTTGGTCTTCCATTGAAACGGTGAAATCTTCCCGTTTGATGGACGAGGGGGTACAAACGGAGGCATGACATAAACTTTTTCGAATTGTTTCGCGGACTGGTGACGAACCTTTTTGTGCTGCTGGGATTTGCCGCCGTATGCACGTTGATGACCACCTGGGCTTTCCGTAAAAAACGAAAACCGAGCGCGTGGTTGGTCGGGATGTTGTACGGGGGGATGGGCGTGGTTGTCATGCTTGTGCCCGTGGTGACCCGCTCCGGGCTGATTGTCGATTGTCGCTCCGGCGTTATCGGGACGGCGGCCATATTGGGTGGGCCTGTCACGGGGCTTGTGAGCCTCGTGTGTCCTGTGGTTTACCGGATCTATGTGGGTGGCGACCGGGTCGTATTAGGATTGCTGGAGATTTTTTTCGCATTTGCGTTCGGTCTGCTTTGCCATCTGTGGCTGCGGCGTGAGCAGAGGGTTCTGTCGTTGCGTCTGACGATCATTTGTTGCGTGACGGTCGGATTGTTGTGCGACTTGGCGATGGTGTTCGTCTTTATGCCGGACGTTTTCTTGCGGAGCGTCACGGAAATCGGAGTGGCGGGGGTTGCCATGGTGGTTTTGGTCCCTCCCGTGTCGATGGCCCTGCTGGGCACGCTTGTTGTTCTCGAGAAACTCCACTTCGAGGCGATGGAGACGCTGGCGGAGACGGAGCGCCGGATGCTGCAGTCGCAGAAAATGGCGGCGATCGGGCAACTCTCGCACAAGATCGCCCACAACATTCTGAATTCCCTGACGGTGATTGTCGGCAACGCCGAGTTGACGAAGAGTGAATGCCGCGGTTCCTCCGAGATCGCGGAAAACATGGACGGGATCATCAAGACGGTGAACATCCTCTCGACGTTGACGGGGGAGCTCGTCGCGTTCGCATCGCCAGGCATGCTGAGACTGAGACGCATGGATCTCGGAAAATGCCTGCTGGGCATTGAGAACATGCTGGCAAAAGTCATCGGTTCTGGAATCGAGGTCGTCGTTGACGGCGATTTTTTTGTGGGAGAGGTGATGCTGGATCCCAACCGGATCGAGCAGGTTATCATGCATTTGGCCATCAATGCCGCAGAGGCGATGTCGGGTCAGGGCCGGCTGACGATCGGCGTGGCAACGGCGAATCTGTCCGTTGAGGAGCGTGCGCGTCTACAGGCCGGCGTCTCCGAAAAGAAACGCCATCAGGGCCGCTTCGCCATTTTGTCGGTCAAGGATACCGGTTGTGGCATGTCTCCGGAAATCGTAAGCCGCATTTTCGAGCCGTTCTTCACGACAAAAGATGACAGAGACACCGCGGGGCTCGGTCTTTCGACCGTGTATAACATCGTGCAGCAACACCGCGGTTTCATCGATGTCAAGACGCGGCCCCTGCATGGCACCACGTTTTTCATCTATTTCCCGATTGTGGAATAGCGGCCGGCTAAAGGTGTGACTTGACGAAGTTGCGAAGTGCGGCCACAGAAATGAAGTTCCGCACATCGAAATCGCCGTCTTCGATCACGATGCCGAAGGCCTCTTCCAGACCTACGACGAGTTCGAGCAGGCAGACGGAGTCGACCCCGTACTTTTCGACGAGCGATGCGTCCGTTTCGATGTCCGCCGGAGCGATGCTGAGAAACAGCCGCTCCACGATCATCTCTTTGAGTCTGGTTTCGATGGTTGCCGTATCCATAACGCGTGATTTCCCCCGATGATCCGCGACGCGGTTATTTGCTCAAATTCTTTTCGATGTACTGCAGATGTTCGATGGTCTTTCCGTATTGCTTGGTCGATTGAATCTTGGCCATCATCTGCATCACGATGATGAGGATCAATCCTCCGATGACAACCGCATTGAACAGGAGCGAAGAACCGTTGCCCGCCGGCGGCGCAGGAAGCTCGGACGAAACGGACGAATCGGACAAGGAGGGCTGCGGGGCCTTGGCGGCCGGCGGGCTCTTGGTCGCAGGAGCGGGACGCTCTTCCGGCTTCTTGAGCTTGATCTCTTTGGGTTCCGCAGTCTTTTTTTCCTCGGCGGGAACCTTCGCGGCGGCTTCCGGCGCGGGTGCCGGTTTTTCGGCCTCTTTTTCAGGGGCTTTCGCCGTCTCGACGGGGGAGGGCGCAGCGGCGGCGGTCTCTTTCTTCGGCTCCGGCTCCGGTGCCGCTGCGGCAGGTGCTGCAGACGCGGGGACCGGCTCCTCTTTCTGCTTTTTGTCGTCAGTTTGAGAAGGGCTGTTCGCTTTGTCTTTGTTCTCTTCGGATTCGACAATAAAAGCATTGCCACACTTGGGGCACTTTTGATTGATCGGTTTGCCGATGTCAAAAACCGCCAGCTTCGCTTCACATTTCGGGCACTTGATAATGCGTTTCATAAAGTGTTTCCTTTGCTTATACGTTGACAGTTTAATAAAAAACGTGTGGGCAAGACAAGCCCGAGATTCCCGCGAGATGTCCCGCCGCTCAGCGAGCCGCGTCGGCTTTCAGCCGCGGAGGGGGAGGGTAAACGCCTTTCAGCGCGTTTTCGCACAGCGCGCGTGTGTCTTGCGGGAAATCGTTTTTCATGATCCATTTCAGGAACCCCGGATCGTCTTTGACGAGGTCTTTCACCTTGGCTCCCTTTTTCTTGCCGAAGTTTACGGTGATTTCGCCGTCCACCCAGCGCAGTCGCCCGGATCGGTCGGCGTTGAAGGGGTCGATGGGGTTGAAGGTCCGGTCGAGCGTCTCCATGTCTTGCGGCAGATCGCCGTACCGTTTGAACTGGCCCAGGATAACGTCGAGCGTGGCCCGCACGTCGGCTTCGGCGCCGTGCGCGTCGACGTGCGGGCGGTCGCAGTAGAACTTGAGCGCCGCGGAAAGGTCGCGCGGCTCTTTCGTGTGGAAAATGCGCTGCGCGTCGAGCAGACGGCGGCGGTCAGGATCGAAGGGAATGCCCGCGCGGCTGAACTCTTCCGCGAGCATGGGGATGTCGAAGCGCCCGGCGTTGAACCCGGCGAAGTCGGCGTCGCCGAAAAAAGTCAGGATCTCGAGCGCTTTGTCCTTGAAGGTCGGCTGGTCACGGACGATCTCGTCGGTGATGCCATGGATCGCCGTCGTCTCGACAGGGATGGGGATGCCGGGGTTGAGCAGCCAATATCCGTTTGATTCTGTGCCGTTGGGGTCAATGCGGATGGCGGCGAGTTCAATGATGCGGTCCGCGCGCGCACTGGTGCCGGTGGCTTCGATATCGAAAACGATGAGTGCACGGTCGAGCTTGATGGGGAACATGGAAAAACCCTTCAGGAGGTGGATGTTAGAGGTCGGGAGTTTGTGATTTTGAATTTTCGGAAACGATGTCAAAGTCAACGAAGACGGTGCGTTGCGGCAAGATATCGCCGGAAGACATGGCGGCTTTGAGCTCAGACGCGGAGTCCGCGTCATACCACCAGTAGCCGAGCAGCGAACGCTCGTCGCCGAATTTTGAGAGTACCGTGTCGGGCATGCCAAAGGTGTCCCAGCAGAGCAGCCGCGTGACGTCGGTGTTCCAGAGCAGGACATAAGGGACGGCAGAAGCGACGAGCGCATCGATCTCGCGGCAGATGTGGTTGCGCTCCGTGATGCTGAAAAGGGTCTTCTGCTTTTCGATCAGGGCATCGACGCGCGGGTCTTTATAGCCGGTGAGGTTGTTGCCGGACGGGCGGTCCGCCTCTTTTGACAGCCACATGCTTTCCGGGTCGCGGAAGAGCGAGCCGCCCCACGCGGCCCAGGTCACGTCGAAGTTGTACGCGTCCATGTCGCGCATCCATGAGGCGAAGTCCTTGCGGTCGATCTTCATTGCGATGCCGGCCTCCTTGAGGGCCGAGGCGCAGAGGGCGAGGAATTTGTCGGAACCGCCGTCGCGCGTGAGGAAGTTGAACGTCAGCGGGCGGCCCGCTTTTTCGAGGATGCCGGTCTGCGGATTGGGCATGTAACCGGCCTCGCGCAGGAGCGCTTTCGCGCGGGGGATGTCGAACCGGAATGTCTCGTTGGTGCAGGGATGTGCGGCGTCGTACAGGTCTTCAAAGTAGGACCGGTGGAGGAAGTAGGCGCTGAACATCATGGTCTTGTTCATGGTTTCGCGGTCGACCAGATGCGCGAAGGCTTTGCGCACGCGCAGGTCGTCGAAAGGGGGGCGCCGCATGTTCATGGCGAAGCCTTGAAACCCGATGGGGTTGTGGTTGCGAACGCGGCGTTTGACGATCCAGTTCTTGTCGAACTTCTCGCCGATGGTCTCGTTGGCCCAGATGCGCGCGGTATAGATGGCGTAGACGTCCACCTGCCCTTTCTTGAAGGCCTCGAACGCGTTCTCGTTGTCGGTGAAGTAGCGGAAGACGACGGTGTCGAAGTTCATCGTGTTGCGCAGGGAGGCGCGCTGGCCAGCCCACCAGTCGCGGCGGCGGCTCATGCGGATCTCGATCTGCTCTTTGACGGCGCTCAGCACATAAGGCCCCGAGACCACGGGCCGGTCGAGGTCGAGCCGGTTGAAGTCTTGGCCCTCGAACGCGTGTTTGGGCATGATCTCGAACAGGCCGAGCGCGCTCAGGTTGCGCCAGTGGCTTTCCTTCGCGCGGAAACGGACGGTGCGGGGACCCAAGACTTCGGGCGTGGCGAAGACGCCGAGCAGGACCTTGCTGGCGCCGGTGGCGTTTTTGGGGTCCATCACCTGGTCGAAGGTCCACTTCACGTCGTCGGCCGAGACCGGGCGGCCGTCGCTCCATGTGGCCGCGGGATCGATCTCGAAGGTGTAGGTGAGTTTGTCAGCCGAGATCGTCCAGCGCTTGGCCAGGTACGGGACGAATTCCGTGGTGACGGAATCGACGCCCAGCAGCGTCTCGTACATCATGCCGAAGACCTGGCGCGTATAGGTGTTGCTGTCGATATAGGCGTTGAGGCTCTTGGGTGGCTGGAACGCGGCGAAACGCAGGGTTCCACCTTGAACCGCGTGCGGGCTGGCCAGCGGGTCGGGGGTGTCCCGCCATTCCGGTTTTGGATATGCGTCGTCCGGCCGAGCGGAAAGTGCGGAGCATAAAACGATGATAAGTGCAAATAAGGGCATGATTGTCTCAAACGTCCAATGAACGCGAAAAGGTTACAGAATCCGGCCTCTAAAGGGGAGACAAAAAATGCGCGTGAAGGCGTTCTTCCCTATCCGGCCCTTGGCGAGCGGTGGGGGGAACGTTGAGGCGTGTCATACTCGCGTGCCGCCATCCCGTACCGCGCGCGAAATTCGGCCGGCGTGCAGCCTGTTTCAGCGCGGAAGGTTGCACGGAATGTGCGGAGGCAACCAAAACCGCTTTTGGCCGCCACCTCTCCCAGCGAGAGGAGTCTGGAGTCGTCCATCAGAAGGGCCTTGGCGCGGTTGACCCGGCGGTATTGCAGGTAGTCGAGTGGCGTGATCCCAAAGCGCTGGCTGAATTTCAGCTCGATCAGCCGACGCGAGATGTTGAGGCGACGGGCGAGTTCCGAAACCTTAAAGGGCTGATCGAAGTGAAGGGACACGTAGTCGACCACGCGGCGTATGGCCGGATCGTCGTCGTAGAAACGGTCAGTGGAGCGACGCTGGACGACGCCTCCCGGCGGTACTTCCGTATCGGCAGGGACTGGCAACCCCCGCATGAGCCGATCCAGCAACTTCGCCGTGGCCACTCCGTATTCGAACGGATCGCGTGATACACTCGAGAGCGGGGGTTCGCAGTAGTCGCACGTGGTTGGGTCGTTGTCCACACCCAATACGGCGACGTCTTCCGGAATTGACAAACCGAGACGTCCGCACAGTTCCATCACCACGCGCGCCCGGTAGTCGTGAACCGCAAAGATCCCGGTTGGCTTGGTTAATCCGGAAAGCCAATGTCGCAGCCGCATGTGGCTTTTGTGCCAGGATAGCGCGGATAAGCGGTCCAGCGGTTGCCGGAAAAGCTCGCAGGTGAAGCCGGCTTCTTCCAGCCGCCCGCAGAAACCGTATTCGCGTTCGGCGGAGTACCACGGGCCGTCAATGCCATAATAGGCAAAGTGACTCAGCCCAAGCGACAGCAGGTGCTCGGCCGCCAGGCGGCCAATCCGCCGATTATCCACGTTTACCCGCGGCACGCCGTTTTTTTGGGGCGGGCGCCACGCTGACAGGTTGATAACCGGCATCGGCAGACTGGCGGCGATGCGCTCCTCGCGGTCGGTGGTCAGGCAGGCGATCACGCCGTCGCCGTGCCACGATTTCAATGCGGACAGTTGAATGTCCTCTTCGCCCGCGCTATGCAACGAAGGGGGACTCGTCACGAGTTGCCAGCCGCCTAGGGTGTCCGAATGGCTCTTGATGCCACGCAGGCATTCTGCCATCCACGGCACCGATGCGGGATAGGCCACGGCGACATTGGGTTTCTTGCGTCTCATGGTTCGCGCTTAGCATCCCACAACGGATTTTCCGAAGGCAAGTCATTTTTTCGCGAAATGACTGTCATTTACGCATTTCATCCCTTGTTGCCATGTCGCGCTATGTGACATTCTACTGACGTAAGAGACGTTCTTGGATGCACGCACGAACGTGAAGGGCTGGCAGTTCGGGCAGAGAAGAAAGATTGTCCGCTCCATCCTGCACGAGGTTCAATTCAAGGGGGAACCGCAAAATGAAACTGAGAATCGGGAAATCGGCTCTGATGGGAAGACGGGGGTTCCTGCGGGGCGTGGCGGCCTTTGCGGCTGCGCCGATGATTGTGCCGGGCCGGGTGTTGGGACGCGACGGGGGTGTCGCGCCGAGCAACCGGATCGTCATGGGGGCCATCGGTATCGGTCGCCGCGGCATCTCCGACCTGAAATGGATGTTGCCTGAGCCCGATGTTCAGTTCGTCGCCATCTGCGACGTCTGGAAAGAACATCGCGACCGGGCGAAGAAGACGGTGGACGAGCACTACGGCAATGGCGACTGTGCGGCTTACCGCGATTTCCGCGACTTGCTGGCCGCGCGCGCGGATATCGAGGCGCTCCTGATTGTCACGGGCGACCGTTGGCACGCGCTGGCGTCGGTCATGGCCATGCGGGCCGGCAAGGACGTGTACTGCGAAAAGCCCGGCTGCCTTGCGATCGCGGACGGTCGCGAGGTCGCCGAGACGGCTCGGCGCTTCGGTCGCGTTTTCCAGACCGGCGCGCAACGTCTCAGCGAACCGAATTTCATCGTCTGCAACGAACTGCGTCGACTGGGTCGCTTAGGCGAGGTGAAAAAAGTCCGCGCGCACATCGTTCCGTATTTCAAAGTCACCATGGCGCGCGACTGGCTGCCGGCTGAGCCGGAACCGCCGCGCGACGAGGTCGACTGGGACATGTGGCTCGGTCCGGTCGCGTGGCGGCCTTACAACAAGAAGTATCTCCTGGGCGCCTGGCAGGACCGTTACGACTTCTATTCGAGCAGCATCGGCGGGTGGGGGTCACATACGTTCACGCAGTGTCAGATGGCGCTCGGGCTCAGTAACACCTCGCCCGTTTCGTACACCTATGTGCCGAACGAATACGGACACGGCATGGTGATGCGGTTCGCGAACGGCGTCGAGATGGTTTTGCAGCAAGACGGCTGGAATGGAACATGCGGCGTCCGCTACGAGGGCTCCAAAGGTTGGGTTGCGTGTGCCGACGGCTACTCGCGTCCAGAAGTGTCCCATCCTTCCCTGCTGGCGGACTACAATAAGATCTTGCAGGACTACGCGGCGCGCACCGGGCGGCCTTTCAGCCACGTGCGCGACTTCCTCAACTGCGTGCGGTCCAGACGGCAACCCATCGCCAATGCCGATGTGATGTTTCATTCGATGTCAACCGTCCACGCGGGCAATATCACGATGTGGTTGAAAAAGAACCTGACCTATGATCCCGCGAAAATGGAATTCGTCAATGATGCCGTCGCCAACCGGATGCGTTCGCGCACGATGCGTGCCCCGTGGCAAATCTGACAACGAGAGGATCTTATCGATGAAAACGGTTTTATATACCCTGTTGACCGCTGTCGGACTCGTTGCCGCCCCGTGCTGTTTCGCCCAGCAGACTGAATCCCAACTGATCGACGTTCTGAAGTCCGCGGCGTCGCAACAACAGAAGACGGATGCGTGCATCGAACTCTCCAAAATCGGTTCCGGAAAGTCTGTGTCCTCGCTGGCCACGTTGCTGGCGGACGCTGAACTTGCACACATGGCCGTCTATGCACTTGAACCGAATCCGGATCCGGCAGCAGGCGAGGCGCTGCGCACGGCGCTTGGTCACCTCGTCGGACGGCTGCGGCTGATTGCAATCCACGCGCTGGGCAGGCGGCAGGACGGTCAAGCCGTCGGCGTGCTGACCGGTTTCCTGACGGGGGCCGACGAGGAGGCCGCCAACGCGGCAGCCTTCGCCCTCGCGCGTATCGGCACGCCGGAGGCGATCGTGTCGCTGAAGTCCGCACTCGGCAAGGTCCCCGCAGCGGCCGAAGGTCTGCTGCAGTGCGCCGAGTCCGCTTCCGGCGAACAGGCCGCGGCCCTTGGCGATCTGCTGTGTCAGGCGTCGCTTCCGCTGCCGCTTCAGGCCGCTGCGGCGCGCCGTGCCATTCTGGCGCGCGGCGATAACGGCATTCCACAATTGCTCCAACAGTTCAAGCAGAAGGATGACTTCCTGTTCAACGGCGCTTTGCGCACAGCCATGGAACTGCCCGGTACGCCGGCGGTTTCTCGCGCCCTGACCGCTGAACTCCCAAATCTTTCAGACGAACGGCAAGCTCGACTCATGGGCGTCTTGGCCGAACGCGGTGACACCGCAGCCGGAAGCGTGCTGCTGGAGCGGGCGAAAAACGGAACGCCACAGGTTGTCGCTGCGGCAATCCCGGCGCTTGCGCGTCTGGGGTACACCGATGCGGTGCCGCTGCTTGCCGAGCAGGTGACCTCTTCCGACCCGATGGTTGCAGAGGCTGCCCTTTGCGCATTGGCCGGATTTCCGGGAACAGCTGCGGATAACGCTGTCTTGGAGCTGTTGGGCCAGTCGGCATTGGATAAGCGTAACGCCGGTATCCGTCTGGCCGCGCAGCGGCGGCTCGTGGCCGCGGTGCCTGCCGCGCTGCGTCTCGCGATGGACAGCAACACCGCGAGCGGCAGTCTGAGACTGCTGAAGGATCTCGCGGAAGCGAAAGACATTCCCGCCCTTTTTGATTTGCTTCTGAAGACCTCCGATCCCGACGCCGTTGCCGAAGTGCTGAATGCGGTCTGTATCCGTCAGGCCGCAGTGGCGGCAGAAAAGACCACAAGCCCCACGGCGAACGGGACTGCAAAGAACGTGTCTGGCGATGTTTCTCCGGCTGCGACCGAGCCGGTGTTCAGCGCCTATGAGAAGGCGCAGGGTGCGCCGAAACGTGCGCTGATCCGGACGCTGATGCTGATCGGAGGCGATCGCGCGCTCCGGTTAATACGTGCCGCCGCATCAGATTCCGACATGGCTTTGCGCGAGACGGCGATACGCTCGCTTTGCGATTGGCCCACCGGCAGCGTGTTGCCGGATCTTGAAGCTTTAGCGACTGGGTCGGACAGTCCGAAATTCCGGATTCTGGCTTTGCGTGGATACGTCCGCTTGATCATCAGCCAGGACGCTTCGTTTGCGGAGAAAAGCCGAGCTTTGAAAAAGGCTTTTGCTTGGGCCGTCCGCGATGAGGAGCGGTGCGGGGTGTTGGACGCGCTGATCTCAGCCCCCACATGCGAATCGCTGGAACTGGCAGACTCTTGTCTTGATCAGAAGGGCTTAAGCGACGAGGCTTGCCGGACCGTGGTGGCCCTCGGAGAGGCGCTCGCCCCGGCTTTTCCGGAGCCAGTCGCAAAATCTGTCGGCAAGGTTGTTCCGCTCTGCAAAGACAAAGGTCTTCTGAAGCGTTCAGACGCGGTTCTGCGGCAGACGAAGACGACTATCCGCGCACGGGACGCCGCATCGGATGAAACGGGCTTCACCCCCATGTTCAATGGCAAGGATCTCTCAGGCTGGGACGGAAAAGGCCTGTGGTGGAAGGTCGTTGACGGTGTGCTGACCGCCGAGACGTCGCTTGAGAATCCATGCAAAAAGAGCGCTTATCTGCTGTGGAAAGACAAAACGCCTGGCGATTTTGAGTTACGAACCGAATTCCGACTCAGCAAAGACGCCAATTCGGGAATCCAGTTCCGTGCCGGTACCGTTCCCGAACCCCTTTCGGGGGCCTACCGCTTTGATCCCAAGGCTGCAGGCTATCAAGCCGATATGTCGGGAAATGGCGCGATTGTTGGCTGTTTCTGGCATCCCGTCTATTTTCTGGTCGGACGTGGCGCTACCGTCACGCGGGCGCAAGACGGCCAGAAAGAAGAGAAATGTTTTGCCGATTCCAGCGCGATCCAAGGGCTTTACAGAGCGGGCGATTGGAACACCTACCGTCTCATTTGCCGTGGCCCGGAAATCTCGCTCTATCTTAATGGGGTGCTGGCCGCACGGTTTATTGATTACACGCCCACGGCTCCCAAGCAAGGCGCGATCATGCTTCAAGTCCATCAGGGATCGCCGATGAAGGCCGAGTACCGAAATCTGCGGATCAAAATGCTATAGCGCGGAACGCGCTTTCTGGAAACGCACCGGCGCTATTTTTTGCACACGTATCGCTACGGCTTGTGAAGTCTGCCCCGTGTCTGTGCGCGCAGCGGACGGGTTGAACGGAAAGCGGGTGTGATTCAACGAATAGGATCACACCCGCCTCGGTCGGATGGCCGTTATTTCAGCACCTTGCGCAGGCGCTTCATGGCTTCTTCCACGTTCTCGCGGCTGTTGAAAGCGCTGATGCGGATGAAGCCTTGGCCGCAACGTCCAAAGCCTGCGCCGGGCGTGGTGACCACCTGCGCGCGCTTCAGAAGCTTGTCGAAGAACTTCCATGAATCCTTGCCGACGTTGACCCAGATGTAGGGGCTGTTCTCGCCGCCGGTCATGGAGTAGCCGAGCTCGGTGAGCGTGCTGCGGATGATCGCGGCATTGCCGAGGTAGAAGTCGATGAGCGCCGTGGTCTGCTGCTTGCCGGCTTCGGAATAGACCGCCTCGGCGGCGCGCTGGATGGGGTAAGAGACGCCGTTGAATTTGGTCGTATGCCGGCGGTTCCACATGGGGTGCAGCGGCACGGCCTCGCCTTTCTTGGTGTAGGCCACGACTGATTTCGGCACGACCGTGAAGGCGCAGCGCGTGCCGGTGAATCCCGCGGTCTTGGAATAGCTGCGGAATTCGATCGCCACGTCGCGGGCGCCCTCGATTTCATAGATGCTGTGCGGCAGCGAGGGGTCGCGGATGAAGGCCTCGTAGGCGGCGTCGAAGAGGATCAGCGTTTTATTCTCGCGGGCGTAGCGGACCCAGGCGGCAAGCTGTTCGCGGGTGGCGGTCGCGCCGGTGGGATTGTTCGGGAAGCAGAGGTAAACGAGATCCACGGGCTGCTCGGGCAGGCCCGGCACAAAGCCGTTGGCTTCGTTGCTGTCAAGGTAGATGAGCCCCTTGTAGCGGCCTTTGGTGTTTTTGCCCGTGCGGCCCGCCATGACGTTGGTGTCCACGTAGACCGGATAGACCGGGTCGGGGATCGCGATGGTCAGCTTGTCGGCGAACAATTCCTGGATGTTGGCGGTGTCGCACTTCGAGCCGTCGCTCACGAAGACCTCTTCGGCATCGATCGGCGCGCCGCGCGACTGGTAGTCGTTCTGGGCGATGGCCATGCGCAGAAAATCGTAGCCCTGCTCCGGGCCGTAGCCGCGAAACGTGGCGCGTGAGGCCATTTCGTCGACGGCCTTGTGCAGGGCTTCGATGCAGGCGGACGGCAGGGGCTCGGTGACGTCGCCGATGCCGAGTCGGATGACTTTCTTGTCGGGGTTTTCGGTCTGATACGCCTTGACGCGTTTGGCGATTTCGGAGAAAAGGTAGGAGGATTGGAGCTTCGAGAAGTTTTCATTAACCCGGATCATACGTTGTTTCCTTTCAAATCAGTTGGCCGCCGGGGCCGCGGGCGCGATATCGCGCACCGGCGTCAGCACCCAGCGCTTGTTGTACCAGAACCACTGCTCGGGAGATTGGCGGATGGCGGCGTCCACGTGGGCGAGCACCAAACCCGTGATGCGGCGCGCGTCCTGCTCCTTGTCGAGGGCGGGATCGGGCAGAATGATCGGCAGATGGTCGAACCCGTGGCGGGTCCAGCCTTCGCGCCGCAGGATGGCGGGGATGATCGGCACTTTGGCGGTGATGGCGAACATGGCCATGCCGCGCCCGAAGTTAGCGGTGGTGCCGAGAAAGGGAATCTTCAGGTCCGGCGTGTAGACGCGCACGTCGGGCAGGATGGCGAGAACGTTGCCTCCGCGCAGCAGCTTGATGATCTGTTTGAGCGTCCCTCCGCCGCGCTCGAGGATGGTCATTCCGGATTCGCGCTGGCGGTTGATCCAGGCATTGACCAGCGGGTTTTTCTGTTTTCCTGCGATGCTGAACATGCGGATGCCGTAACGGTGGCAGGCCCATCCCGCGAGGTCCCAGTTGCCCATGTGGGGCACGGTGATCACGGCCCCGCCGTATTGGTCGATCACTTTCTGGACGGCGGGAATGTGATTCTTGAAGTCGGGGATGTGCCGGTCGATCCAGTCTCGGTCGATGGACGGCGCGCGCATCATCTCGACCATGTTGAAGGCCACGTTGCGCATGGAGAGCCAGGCGATCCTGTCGACCTCTTTCGCGGGAGTTTCCGCGCCGAAGACCTCGCGGATGCGGCGTGCCGTTTCGCGGCGGCGGAAACGGAAGAGGTAGAAGGCCATGGCGGCAAAAAACCATGCGGCCGCCAAGGACGCCCGGTAGGGCAACAGATTCAGGAGCGCGGCCAAGCAACGCAGGGCGGCATATTCGGAGATGTGCTGAAGGCTGTAACGCATAAAAACGGGCACACCATAGCAAAACCGCCGCCGGGTTTCGAGTCTGGATTTTTGCGGGTCAAACGAGCGCGAACCCGGTCTCGGGTGTGAATCTGATCGTGTGCTGGCAGGTGGGGACGCTTTGCGGATCAACGCCGATCAGCGCGAGCGGGTTGTTGAACCCCATGCGCACGATGTCTTCCACCGTGAACAATCCGAGGCCGTGCAGCACGTTCATGCAGGTGAGCAGTGTGGCGGAGGAACCGACCAGGCACTGTTTTTCAGGATTGTGCAGCAGGCCGTCGGGCTCCAGCACCGCGCGGTTGCCGAGCACGTCGTAGGTGCCTGGCGGCAAGCCTGCAGCGGGCGAGGCGTCGGACGTGGCAATCAGGCGAGCGGTGCCGGCGGCGCGTGCGATCACTTTGAGCACATGGGCCGGCAGGTGGTGCCCGTCGGGGATGAACATGATCTTCAGGCGCTCTTCGGCCAGACCCGCCAGGAGCGGATTGTTGTGGCGGTGTACGAGGTTGGGCATGCCGTTGCCGAGGTGGGTGAGCGCGGTCGCGCCGGCTTCGGCCAGGCGCGCAAGGTCGGCCGCGTTCGCGAGTTGGTGCCCGCAGGAAACGGCCACGCCGCGCTTGACCGCGTAGCGCGCGAGCTCGGCGGCGCCCGGGAGTTCCGCGGCGAGCGTCAAGAGCCGCAGCATCCCGTCTGACCACGTGTACAGCTTGTCGAAGAGCGCGCCGTCCGGCGCATGGACGGCGGAAGGGTCATGGGCGCCGACAGCGCCGGGTTCTTGGGAGATGAAGGGGCCTTCCAAATGGAAGCCCGGAACGTGGCGCGCCAGCGTGGCGTCTTTTTTGAGCGCGTTCACCATGAGCGTCAGGTTGCGGTGCAGCCGGGCCTCTTGCGCCGTGATGAGCGTCGGCAGGAACGCGGCGGTGCCGCGCGCGATCAGGGCGTGGCCCGCCCGCAGGAACGCCTCTTCCGATAGCGTTGCGCTGCTGAAGTCGACGCCGATGAAACCGTTGACCTGCAGGTCAACGAAGCCCGGAATATGGAGCAGGATGCAGGAGCTCATACGCGCGGGTGCCCTCTTTGTTTAATGTGCATTATGGCGGGATCCTTTCTTTAGTCGCTCAACGTGTTCCATGCGTTTGGCGATGGTGTCCTCGTATCCTTGAGCGGTCGGCCGATAATACCGCTTCGCCACAGGCAGATACTCTTGCTGAACCGTATGCTGCTCGAAATCATGAGGGTATTTATAGGCAATGTCAAGCCCCTCGCGCCCGATCGCTTCGACGTGCACATTCTTGAGGTGTTCCGGAACGGCCAACAGGCGGCCCGAGCGCACGTCGTCGAGCGCCTCGTCCACGGCGAGATAGGCGGCGTTGCTCTTCGGCGCGGTGGCGAGGTAGGTGGTGGCCTGCGCCAGCGTGATGCGCGCTTCCGGCATGCCGATGAACTCGACGGCCTGCATGGCGGCGACGGCGACGGTGAGGCCGCGGGGATCGGCGTTGCCGATATCCTCGGAGGCGAGGATTATGAGGCGGCGCGCGATGAAACGCGGGTCTTCGCCCGCCTCGAGCATCTTGGCGAGCCAGTAGACGGCGGCGTGCGGGTCGGAGCCCCGCACGGATTTGATGAAGGCCGAGATGGTGTCGTAGTGGCCGTCCTCATCCTTATCGTAGAGCACCATCTTGCGCTGTACGCAATCTTCGACCACGGTGTGCGTGAGCCGGATGATGCCGTCGGGGCCGGGAGGCGTCGACAGCACGGCGACTTCGAGGGCGGTGAGCGCCCGGCGGGCGTCGCCGTCGCTGATGGTGGCGAGGAAGGCGACCGCTTCCGGTGTGATCGCTGTGGCAAGGTTGCCGAGGCCGTGCGCGGGGTCGGACAAGGCTCGCTGTACCAGGCCGGCGATGGCGTCCTCGCTGAGGGGGCGCAGTTCGAAGACCAGCGAACGCGAGGTGAGCGGGCTGTTGACGAAGACGTTGGGGTTGTGCGTGGTCGCGCCGATGAGGGTGACGGTTCCGTTTTCCACATAGGGCAGGAGCACGTCCTGCTGGGATTTGTTGAAGCGGTGGATCTCGTCGACGAACAGCACGGTTCCGGGGCCATCCCTGAAGAGCTTGGCCGCCTCGCAGATGGCGCGCAGCGCGGCCACGTTGGAGAGCACGCCGCTGGTGCGCTCGAAACGCCGCTTGGTGACGCGGGCGATGACTTCGGCGAGGGTGGTCTTGCCACAGCCGGGAGGCCCGTAGAAAATCAGGTTGGTGAGGCGGTCCGCCTCGATGACGCGGCGCAGAAGCTTGCCGGGGCCGAGGATGTGCTCTTGGCCGGCGACATCCTCCAGCGTCTCCGGTCTCATGCGCGCTGCCAAGGGCTGGCGCGCGGCGGAAACGGCGGCGTCCGTATCGTGCGGCGGCTCGGCTTCGTCAGAAAAGAAATCGGTGTCCGGCAGGGTCATGGAAATAGAATAACGGTGCGGGGCCGGTTTGTCTATCAGGGAAGGTCGGCGTTCCGGTCAGAACCGGATCCGTCCGAGTCGTGCCGGCTCGTCTGCCGGCGGAACCATGCGCAGACCAGAACGGCGCAGGCGAGGGCACCGGTCAGATTCGCGAGCGCGTCGAGCGGGTCACACGAGCGGCTTCGGGTCAGGATCTTTTGGCTGTATTCCAGTACAAGGCCGTACAGGGCGGCGGCCAGAGCCAGGGCGACGGCGCGCGAATAGCGGGTGCGGGCCGCTGGGGCCAGCGTGTGGAAAAAGGCGGCGGTCAGGGCCGCGTACATCAGGGCATGGACAAGCTTGTCCATGCCCGGGCATGCGGGAGCGGCGGGGACATGCTTGAAAAACCGGGCTGGCAGGAGCGACAGGACCGGGATCAGCAGCGCCATCGCGACCGCAGGACCGTAACGGCGGAAGGCGTGGGGGCCGGCGGTCATGTCAACGTGGCCTGAAGGGCAAGCGAAAGCGTGTGCTTCGCCCCGGGGGCGAGCGTGACGGCATCTCCGTCCGTGTTGGCGGGTTCGAGGCACAGCATGCGCGTGTATTCGTCGTCGCCGAAGTCGGACATGGCGCGGGCCTTGTCGATCCAGGGGTTCCAGACGACCATGCGGGACGTGCCCGTGTATGCCATCGCGAGGGCGCGGCCGATGCCGGCATCGTGCAGCACGCACTCGGGGGCGGCGGGGGTGAAGATGCGGTCCGTCTCGGCCCGGATGTTCAAAAGTCCCTCGTGTGTTCCCGTCTGATGGGTGAGCCTGTCGCGGTAAGGGGCTTGGTCCAGCCCCCGGACGCTCACGTCCATGATTTGGCGCACTTGCAGATAGGGGTGAAAAGCCTGCGTGAGCGTGAAGGGACGGGCGTCGCGGTTGACGGTCGTGAGCGCGAGGTTGAGGCGCTGATCGAGCCAGACCCGCAGCGTCAGCTCGAAGGCATAGGGCCAGTAGCGGCGGGTGGCCTCCGAGTCGGAGAGCGCCAGGCGGACTTCGGTTTTGTCGGAGGTGTACTCGGTGGCCAGCAGGTCCCAGGGCATGATGCGCGCGAAGCCGTGTATCGGCAGCGCCTTGTCGGCGGCAGGGCCGAACCATGGCCAGCAGATCGGGATGCCGCCGCGGATCGGCTTGCCGGGCTCGAAGAGCGATTTTTTGCTGATGAATAGGACGGGGGTGTGCCCCATGGGACGGTAGCCCAGCACATGGCCGCCATAGAGCGAGATTTCGCAAGCGCCGTACTGGTTGACCAGCGCGAGAATGGGGTGCCCCGTTTCGCCGGTGCGGAACGCGATGCGGCCGGGCGTGCCGAAACGTTTGTTGAGGGTGTCGATGTCAGGATAGTTCATATGATGGGTGGGGGTGTGAAGGCAAGCCCCGCAGTGTCAGTGTTGTTCGGATTCAAGCGAATAGACGCGCCCGTTCTGAAATTCGATGCGCAAATACTCGTACGGGTGGTAGTAAAGATCAGTTGCCCAGAACGTGTCGGGGCGCCAGAAGGGACGTCCGCGCGGGGGCGTCAACGGATGCATGGCCGGATGGAGCGCATCGTTAAAGGCGGGGTCGCAGGCGATGTAGGACCAGAGTTCGTTGGTGGATGCGCCGGTCACCTTTTTAAAAACGCGGTCCGGTTTGCCGTAGACGATCCAGACCGCGTCGGAAGGATCGCCCGCGCTCACCTTGCCTTCGCGGAGTTGCTGCTGTTTTTCGGAGGGCAGCGCAGCGAAGAATTCGGCCTTCTGTCCGATTCGCTTTCCGATCCGTTCGCGCTGGGTGGCGCAGCCCGCAAACAGGAGCGCGCACGCCAGCGCGAGTGCTGTGCAACGGTTGGCGTTCATGGCGCGACCGGCGCGACGGATGCTTCGGCGGTGGGGGCCGGGCAGGCGGGCTTTTGCCGCTTCAGGCAGCCGGGCAACGCTGGGTCCAGAATGCCCGTGAACCACAGACCGGCCACAACCGCCACGAGCACGAGCACCGTGATGATGATGTTGCGCGTGGCGTTGTCGTCGGCGTAGGGGTCCTTGAGCTGACGCACGGAATTAACGGGTAACGCGGCTTCACTCGTGAAGAGGCGCCCCAGTTTGAGCGAGAAACGCAGGCGGCGATTCACGGCCCAGCCGCAGGCGTTGAGAATCGGGGCGATGTCGCGCGCGCGCAACCGGAACCAGCCGAGAACCATCGACGGGCCGGAGACGATGAGGAGCACGGCGAGGATGCCCAGCGCGGTTTTCCAGAGAGGCATTCCCGAGATCACGCTGACGAGGCCGCCAATGGCCGAACCGATCAAGCCGATCGCGATGCCGAGGGCGGCCACCGAAGAGGCGAGGGCCGCGCCCTCCATCTTTTTGGGCGCTTCTGCGGGCGCGGCCGTGCCCAGGGTGGCCGCTTTCAGAGAGGCGTTCGTGAGCGCCGCCGTCTGACGGGCCGCGAGCATCTTGTTGATCTGGCTGCTGATCATGGCCGCGATTTTGCGCCACGGTTCCCAAAACGCTTCTCGGATCGAGATGGCGTTATCCACCATTTTGACAATGGTCGCGTCCCAGTCCTTGCCGTCGAGATCGTAGAAGATGCCGTTGCGCCCGACCCAGAGGGTTTGGGCAAAGCCGGCCGTGAAGGCCGCGCAAATAGTGCGCGTCTCTTTGGTCCCGGGGCGAGAGAGCGTGCAGTAGGCGAGACAGCACTTGCTGGCCGCAGCTTGGGCGGAGTGCCCGCCGATGTCGTCCACATGGAAGCAGAGGTTACAGGCGCGGGCATCCAGGTAGAGTGTGCCGACCTGGAAGATCGAGACGGATTTCGGGTCGTAGAGCCGGCCCATGTTGACATAATTGTTGAGCAGGTTGACGAGGTTCGCGTGGTAACGGATCAGCCGCTCGACTTCCGCGATCTGGGCGTTTTCGGCTTCGAGGGCCGCATCCTTGGCGATCAGCGCGGTGATTGTTGCCTGGGCGTTGCTCTTGAGCAGCGCCGAGAGGCGGTCGTTTCCGAGTGTGGCGGTCTCCGCGCCGGCCTTGGCCGCGATCCAGGATTCGAACGGCGCGAACTTGGCTTTAAGCGCCAGCCACTGCGCCGCGGAGAGCGATTCGCAATCGCCGAGCAGCGGCGTGACGGTCGCGGCGTGGAAGGCTGCCAGCGCGTCGGCCCAATAAGGGTTTGCGCCCGCGAGCAACGGCAGGTCGCGTCCGGCCTCGATTTTTGAAAGGGGAAAGGCGGCGATGGCGGGCTGGCTGTCGGAGAGTTCTTTGTCGGCCAGCGTCGCAAGATCTGCGTCGGTGCGGCTGAGCGCCTGCGCGGCGCGCGGGTCGAATTCCGCCATGCGGCAGCGGGTGAAGTAGTCGTCGATTTTGGCGCGGACTGCGGCGAGCGCGGCGGCGGCAGCCGCGGTCTTGTCGCCGAGCGGCAAGATGGCGGGGTCAGACGAAGCTTTTTCGGCCCAGCCGAGATAAGCGGCCGCGTCTGCGAAAAAGGCGTCGGTCTTGGCCTGGTTCACGCCGGGCTTGCCGCTGCGGTCGGTCTCCGCGCCAAGCAGGGTGATGATGTCCGCGATGGTCTGTTGGACCGCGGGGTCTTCGGACGCATCGGCGGGAACGATGCCGTCGCCGTTGAAGCGGGTCTCCGCGAAAATCTTTGCCGTGTCGCCCACGTCGGACAGGGTGATGGCATCGGCCGAGCCTTTACCCAAGTTGGCGAGGATGCGTTTCGCGTTGGCGAGCAGGGCCTTGCCTTCGGCGGTGGCGGCGTTCAGCGACGCCAGTTTCACGGTGTCGGAGCCCGCGATCAGGGGGTCAAACGAGGTGAGTCGGACGGAGAGCCAAGCGATGGCGTTCAGGAGTTCCGGCACGCGGATGCGCCCGTCTTTGTCGGAATCGAGCAACTCCAGCGTTTTGGCGTCGAAGCGGATCCCGCGGGTCGGGCAACTCAAGGCCGTCCAGAGCTTCTGGTCCAGCGTGGCAAGGTTCGCGATGTCCGCGCCGCTGCGGATCAGCGCCTGATCCAGACCGCAAGTCTTGAAGAAGTGCCATACATGCGGTGTGTCGGATGATGTTGCCATGACTTTTCTCCTGGTGGGAAGTGTTGCGGTCAATGAATCGTCAACATCGCGTCGATGGCGCGTTTGGCGCGCAGCGCGAGCGGTTCGGGAACGGAGATGACCGTCTGCATGTCGCGCAGGCTCCAGAGCACTTTTTCAAGGGTGATCTTCTTCATGTTGGGACAGACCGCCTGTTCGAGCAGCGGATAGAACGCCTTGCCGGGGTTCTCGTGCCGCAGGCGGTGAAGGATTCCGGTTTCGGTGCCGACGATGAAGGCCGGCTCGGGGCGCCCCTGCACGAATCGGCACATGCCGCCCGTGGAAAGCACCGCGTCGGCCGCGTCGCGTACGGGTTTGGGACATTCCGGGTGGACGAGCACGGGGGCACCGGGGTGTTCCGCGCGGGCGTTGCGGATGTGCGTTTCGGTGAAACGCGCGTGCGTCGGGCAGAAGCCGGGCCAGAGGATAAAGGAACGGTTCAGTTTTTCGGCAGTGAAGGAGCCGAGATGCCGGTCCGGCACGAAAATGATCTCCTGGTCGGGCGGAAAACTTTGGGCCACCGCCACGGCGTTGGAAGACGTGACGCAGCAGTCGCTCTCGGCTTTGACCTCCGCGGTGCTGTTGACGTAGCAGAGCACCTTGGCGTGGGGGTGCTGGGCTTTGAGCGCGCGGAGCTGCTCGCCGCTGATCATGTCGGCCATGGGGCAGCCCGCGTCGGCGGCCGGCAGCAGGACGGCCTTTCCCGGATTGAGAATGGCGGCGGTCTCAGCCATGAAATGGACCCCGCAGAAAACGATTACGTCGGCCTGGATATCGGTGGCTTTGCGGGCGAGTTCCAGCGAATCGCCGGTGAAGTCGGCAATGTCTTGGACTTCTCCGAGCTGGTAATTGTGCGCCAAGATGACGGCGCCCCGCTCCTTTTGCAGCTTTCTGATTTCGTCATGCAAGATCATGTTCACGTTCCCGTGTTTGAATGCGGCCAAATTTTATCACAGGATGTGATGAATCGGAAACGGAAAATCCAGTTTTCCACGGCTGAAAATTGCGGTTGCGCGTGCCGCGCTAAACCGGTACCGTGTATGTGCGAAAGTAAACATCGCACGGAGTGATAAATATGAACAAGAGCGTTTTCGCGTTTCTTTTCTTCGGAGCTTTCTCGCTGTCGGCGGCGGATATTCAGGCGGTGCGCGCGGCAGACTCGCGCAACATCGCCAACGGGCTGAGAATTCCGGGCGAAGGGTATTCGGACCAGCCGTATGTTGTGGTGGCCTCCAACGGCGCTTGGGTGTGCACGCTTACGACCGGCAAGGGACTGGAAGGGCAGCAGGGGCAGCACGTAGTCGCGACGACCAGCCGGGACCAGGGCAAGACGTGGTCGGAGCTTGTCGCCATCGAGCCGGATTCCGGCCCCGAAGCGTCGTGGGTGACACCGCTGATCACGCCGTCCGGACGCATCTATGCTTTTTACACGTACAACGGCGACAACATCGTGACGCTGCCGAGCTCCGACAAGCGCGTGAGGGCCGACACGCACGGATGGTACGCCTTCCGGTACTCGGACGACGAGGGTGCGACCTGGTCCGCTCAGCGGTTCCGCATTCCGCTCCGCGTGACCGAGGTGGACCGCGGCAATCCTTGGAAAGGCGAAGTCTGCCATTTCTGGGGCATCGACAAACCCAAAGTCAAAGACGGCAAGGTTTATTTCGCCTTCACGAAGCTCGGCAAATTCTTTATGCAGGAAGGCGAGGGGTGGGTGGTCGAGGCGTCGAACATCCTGACCGAGAAGGATCCCGACAAGCTCGTCTTCAGGCTGTTGCCCGACGGTGAAAAGGGAATCCGGAACCCCGCGCTGGGCAGCGTGCAGGAGGAGCACAACTTGGTGCCGCTGTCGAAGAGCGACCTCTTCTGCGTGTTCCGGCTGGAAAGCGGTACGCCCGGGCACAGTTACAGTCGCGACAACGGCGCGACGTGGTCGTTGCCCGAGCCCATGACCTATGGACCTGGATTGCGCACGCTCAAGACGCCGCGCGCGTGCCCCAAGCTTTTTGTGACTTCCGAGGGCAAGTATCTCTTCTGGCATCACAACCACGGCGGAAAAGCGTGGGCCGGCCGCAATCCGGCGTTCCTGTCGGGCGGCGTGCTGAAGGAGGACGGTTTCATTCACTGGTCCGAGCCCGAGATCGCGCTGTTCGACCCGAACCCCGCGATCCGCATGAGCTATCCCGACCTCATCGAGCATGACGGCAAGTTCTGGCTGACCGAAACGCAGAAAACGGTCGCGCGCGCCCATCCGCTGGACCGGTCACTGCTTGACGGACTGTGGAATCAGGCGACCGTTAAGGCCGTCTGCACCAACGGGCTTGTGCTGGAGAAATTGGACGCGGGCGGCGCGGTGTCGCGTCCCACCGTGCCGCGCGGGTTCGGCGATCTTTCGCACGGGGGGCTGACGGTTGAACTGTCGCTTGCGCTTGATGCCGTGGCGCCGGGACAGGCGCTGTTCACGACGGTGGACAAGAATGGATCTGGAGTGCGCGTCGTGACCTCCGAGATCGCGGGGCAGCCGACGTGTGCGATCGAATTGTGCGACGGTAGCCGTGCGGCGGTGTGGCACACCGATCCCGGCGTGGTTCAGGTCGGAAAGCAGCTGCATCTCGTCTTCATTTGTGATTTTTCTGCGGCGATCGTGATGGTGGTGGCGGATGGCGTGCTGTGCGACGGCGGAGCGGCGCGGCAGTACGGCTGGGGACGCTTGCCGCTGGAGATGGGCGAGGTCAAGGGGGCGTATCAGGCCGAGTTGGCGCCGGCGGTCAAAGGGGCGCGTCTCTACAGCCGGCCGTTGCGGACGTCTGAAGCTATCGGCAACTTCCGCGCGGTTAAGCGCTAGCGGCTGGCATGTGCGGCGGGGGAGGCTGAAAGCGCAGGCGAAGCCCGACGCCTTGGCTGCGCCAGCAAATGTTATTTGTCTGCGAAATAGAAGACAAGGCTGGCCAGGTTGAAGAGCCCGTGCATCACGATCGGAGTGAGGACCGAACCTGTGGCGGCGTAGCCAGCCGAGAAGGCGAAGCTTAGCGCGAGCAGCGGCAAGAATGACGGCGCGTGGAAATGCACAAGCGCGAAATAGGTCCCCGACAGCAGCGCCGAGAAAAAGAAAGAACGTGTCTTCAGGACGGCGGTGAAAAGGATGCCCCTGAACAGGAACTCTTCGACCACGGGCGCGATGCCAACGGCGGCCGTCATCATGAATACGCGGGTGCCCAGCGTCAGCGAGTCGTCGCCTATCCAGCCGAACACCTCTTGGAGTTGCGGTTCGTAGCCGAGCGCGTCGGTTATGGCCGTCAAGGCCATGGCGAGCAACGCGACGGGGGGGAGCACGGCAAACCCGTAGAGCAGGCCCTTTTTGAGCGCTTGCCGTGTGGGGCAGTGCGGCGAAAAGAAGGCGTGGGACACCGAGACGCGCGAATAGGACAGGCAGAGGGCGATGATCGTCAGCCCTGTGAGGGCATATATCAAGGGGCCGAAGATCATCTCGCTCTCTTTGGGAAGCGCCGGCGCAGGATTCTGGAAAAGTGTCGGCAGCGAAAACAGCAGCGTGGCGAACACCGTCAGTTGCGTGTGGAAGGCGGTGAAAGGGCGTTGAACTAAAGCGGCACGCGCGCGAAGAGACGGCGTCAGACGGCGGGTTTGCACCCGCCGCCCTGCAAGACAGAGGTCCACCGTGACTCCCGCCAGCATGAGAAGCCCGGCGAGGGCCTTGAAAAGAATGCGCGTCAGATCGGATGTTTCCGGGGACATGCGCCTATTGTGCCCGCTCCGGCCTTTCCGGGCAATGAGAAACAGGGGTGACCCGCCTTTGCGGTTGAGACCGGATAAAAGCCGCCAGCAAACGTCCAGCAAACGTCCGGTTGGAACTTCACATCATTGCGGCCATATGTTATTTTAAATAAAACGCGTTGAGGGATGACGGTATGGCGACTATTAAGATCGATCGAGGGTTCACGCAAAAAATTCAAGCGAAGGGATTGTCCCATACGTCCGCCTCGTTGCAGCCTCCGCCCGCCAAAAAGCCGATAAGCCCGCGAAAGGGCCGCTTTTTTGCCGCTGCGGGGGCGGGTGCTGTTCTGACCGTGATCCTCATCGCGGCTATGGTCGGCAAGGGGTCGAAGAAACCGGTTCTCACGGCACGGTCAGCCCGGCCGGTCGCGGTCGCGAAGGCCGGGCCGGAGCCCGCCGCAAAGGCGGCGGAAGCCGTCGCGCCGGCTGAGTCCGACGAGACGGTGAAGCTGCACGCGGAGACTCCTCCCCCGGCACAAGTGAAAACGGCTCAGCCGGCCGTGCCGCGCCCGTCACCGCGAACGGTGATGCGCGATATCCCCGCCGGTAGCCCGCACGGATTGCTGTGCGATTACTACGAACGGATACCCGACAAGTACATCACGAATCTTCGGGCGTCAGACAAGTTCCCGGGGCAACCGGACCGGACCGTTCAGATCGGAAATTTCGAGCTGTCTGAGAACACGGCCGATCAGTACGGTGTGCGTGTCAGGGGATTCCTCACGCCGCCCCAGTCAGGGAAATATACCTTCGAGGTCTCTGTGGACGACTCGGCCGAACTATGGCTGAGCACGGACGCGACGCCGGACAACATGCGCAAGCTGGTCAGCATCAATGCATGGGTCAAGGGGTGGGGCGCGCGCCCGGACCAGCGCTCCGCAGCGTGCGAACTTGAGGTCGGTCGGCGCTATTACATTGAGGCGCTGATGAAAGAGGGGACTGGGCTCGACTTTCTTGCCGTGGGGTGGTCCGGACCGGTCTCCGACAAGACGGTGGTGATCGCGGCGCAATATCTTCAGCCGTGGACCGGGACTGCGCCGCAACAGCTTGTGGCGAAATCCGCAAGTGCCGCGGAGACGCGGCGAGAAGTGCGGGCCGCCCGTGCGGCGGCGCTTGCGCCGGCCCGCGGGGCGGTCGAGGAGCAGATGCGCATCAACGGCAAAGCCTACCGGTTCGCTGAGGCGGCTCAAGCGTTGAAGGCCGGCAAAACGGCGTGGAGCGATCCCGAGTCGTCGGCGTTCGTCGCGACGTCTATCGAGCGGCTTGAGCTGCTGCAGCGGCTCAGGGCTTATGTGCAGAGCGAGCTTGCGCGCTCGAGGCTCAAAGGCGTGTGGGTCGCGTTCGGCGGCCAGCTCGATGTGACAGGCGCATCCGATGAAGGGGTGACCGTGGCGCCGGGACGCATCGTGGCGTGGGCCAAGATCCCGCCGGAACAGATGTTGCGTCTGATCAACGCGGTTGTCCCCCGTGCCAGTGTCGACGCCGGCACCAAGAGTGCGCTTTTTCTTGCGTCTGCCGTGTTTTGCCGCGAGATCTCGGGCGGCGTCGATCTGGCACTGAAATACCGCGAGCGCGCCGTCGCGCTCAATTCGACGTTGGCCGCAGCGGCCGACCGCGTCTTGGGCGGCTCGCCGGACGAGATCGTCGCGCGGCCCCGCATCGAGGCCGCGCGCGCGGAGTTGAGCCGTCAGTCTGAATCGGCGGCCGGTCTCTCAGAACCGCTTGCCCAGCGTCGGTCGGATCTGAACGTGTTGGTGAATGGTCTTTTACCAGGGTTGCTGGTTGAGTTCTGGGAAGGGGTCACCTGCCGATCGCTGGACGAGTTTCGTAAGCAGGGAGTGATGACGAACCGGCCGCCGGATTCCTCGCAGCGCCTCGCGGAATTCGCGACGCCGGAAAGCCATGGCGAAAAATACGTGGCTCGCGTGAAAGGGTACCTCACGCCGCCAGAGACGGGCGATTATGTGTTCTTTATCGCGGCGGATGACCAAGGCGAAATGTGGTTGAGCTTCGACCAAGATTCCTCTCGCGCGAAGCTGTGTGTCAAGACGGACACTCACACGGGCCGATGGCAATGGGATCCGGATCAGCGGAAATCGGAAGCGGTGCGGCTCGTCAAAGGCGAGCGCTACTTCGTCATGGCGTTGCTGAGGGAAGGCGAGAAAGGCGATCATCTTGCTGTCGCATGGCGTCCGGCGGGCGAGGACAAGCCCGTGCTGATCGCGGGTGAAAACCTGCTGTGTGAACCGGCTTCGGGGTTGCCTCCGGCAGCGCAGGAGATCCGCAAAGAAATCGAACAGAACGCGCAACGTGTCCAGACCTTGGCCGAAGAAGTCATTCGGTTGCATGAAGAGGACGCGGCTCGGGAACTCGCCCACGCACCGGTGACGAGCCTCGCCGCCGACGAGGTGCAGAAGCAGACCCAACGGGCAAAAGAAGTCATTGCCCAAGCGAAAGACGCCTTGGCCCAGATCGACGCCGCGTTGCCCCGACTCAAAGCCGCACTCCAGCCAGAGGGCGGACAGACGCGGAAATGAGACGCCCGTTCTTTCCGGCCGCGCGCCTTCTGTCTGACGCAAGGTCAGCGGAACTGCGGCTGCTCGTAAACGGTCACGGGGCCCAGCAGGCCGGAAGGGTGGAGCGGGGTGTCTTTCTTGACCTGCTTGCGGTTGACGAGTGTCACGCGTCCGGCTTCGGGACGGGGAAGGCCTTTCAGCACCCAGTCGGGCCAAACCGCGAGGTCGCCCCGTCCGTCCGCGCCAGTGTCGTCGGGCAGTTGCTCATCGCCGATGAAACGGTTGAACCAGTCATTGGCCACACGGACCGCGAGTGTGTTGCCCCCGGCGCGCAGGGCGTCCGTGATGTCGATGCGGAAGGGTTTCTTCCAGGTCACGCCGAGTTCGCTGCCGTTGAGCGCGATGGCCGCGATCTGTCGTACCTCACCCAGATCGAGAAACACGCGGGTGTTGGTGCGCGGCAAGGCCCACGTGAAGCGCGTTTCGTAGAGGGCCGTTCCGCTGAAGTATCTGACGCGCGGGTCGGCACTGTCCTTCCAATCCCCGAGCGCGTTGAAGACGGCGGTGTGCGGGTTGCCATCGGGATGGCAGAAGGTGACGGTCCACGCCGCGTTGGTGAGAACGAGGCGTTCGTGCGTACCGATTTGCCAAGAGCGTTTCACGCCACTCGCCCCGATGGCGGTATAGGTGCCCGGCGCATGCCCCGCGAGGATCCACTCGCCGTCGGGTCCAAAGGTGAGGGGCGGCCGGGAGGGGGGCGTGTCGCGCGACGTCTCGGCGCGCGCGCGTTTGGCGGCCGCCGCGATGTCCGCGTCTGAGAAGGTGCCGGTTGGGCTGGTCACGTCGTCGCATAGCCCCGTGAAGCCGTCGGCGCTGCCTGTTGACGGGTGGGGTTCCTGGCCGCTGGCGATGCCGGTGTGGACCTTCGTGCCGTCGATGTAGAGTGCCGGCATGCCGGACGTGTAGACCAGCGCGACATGCACGGAGGCGTCAAGCGGCGCAGGGGCTCGCCATACCAGCACGGGCGCGATGTTCTGGTGCCAATGCTCGAATGCGGCCACGCCGTTCTGGCCGACCGATAGCCCCGCGCCGGAATGGCCGTCGCCCCACGTATTGCCGTGCGTGGGGAAGACGACGAAATTCTGGTCCCGGTTGTGGACGCCGCGCGGCCCCTGTTGCGGCAGGGCGATGTCCTTTCCGGGTTTCACGAGCGCGGAGATCGCGAAGGATCCGGGCTGTGAAAGGGACGGAGTGGTCGTGGTGGCCGCGTCGCAGGATACGAGCGGTTCGCCGTTGAGGGCGAGTGAGCGCGCCGGGATGCGCTTCCCGATCGGCTTGCGGAAGACCACAAAGAGTGAGCCCGCCGGGTCAAGGTTCAAGGGCACGCGCGTGGCGTGCGGAAGCGTCTCAAAAACCGCGGTCTCGCAGACTGCGCCCGTCATGGCGTCCCACACTTCAGGCTGACGGCCGGTGACGCGGAATTCGGGCGTGATCGCGATCGGTTTCTCGGTCTGGTTGCTGATGAAGTAGAGGTCGAAATCCCGGCCGGTACGGTGCGACCAGAGAATTTCTTTCGGCATCTTCGCGACGTCCGGAGGGGTCCCCAATTTTTCGAAAACGTGTTCGAGGGAGTGGCCTCGGAAGACGCGGCCTTTGCGCACGGGATTGTCGAGCGTGGCAGACGCAGCCATGCCCCAGAGGTCTGCGGCGGTTTTGAGCACGGCGGCATCGCAGTCGGGATAATCCTCGAGGCTGGGCGAGCGTCGCGGCGGGTTGCCGACGAGGACGAGCCCCTGCTTCACGAACGAAGCGATTTTTTTCAGCAGACGGGGGGTCATGGTTTCGCAGGGCGGCAGCACCAGCACGCGGTAGCTTTGTCCGTCGGGCAGCACGATCCGACCATTCTTGCAAGTGGCGCGCGTGAGGAGCACCTCGGCGTTGATGTAGTCGTAGTCGTAGCCTTGCGGCAGGGGCGGGTCCTGCACGCCGTTCATGCGCGGGGTGTCCTCGCCGAAGAAGTAGGCGACATCCGCCTCGTGCGTGCCCTGCTGGAGCAGATAGCAGCAGCGGCGCAGGTAATCCGTCCAGCCTTTGCCGTACTCTTTGAACCAGGTCGAGTTGCGGTTGAAGTCCGCGCCGAACCATGGCACGAGGCCAGGTTTGACGTCGTAGGGCTGATGGGCGTAGACATGCAGCACGAAGTGGTTGATGCCCTGGGCCATGCACCAGTCGCCGCGCGTTTTCATGTTGGCGGGCGTCTGCACGAAGTTCTTGCCGGAGGTGAACGATTCGGCGGAGACCACTTTTTTGCCGTAGGTGTGGGCGCAGGAAGTGGCGAGACGGCATTCGACGTCGCCCAGCGAACTCCAGAGCCAATACTCTCCGCCGATGTCGTCCGCTGCGCCGCCGTATTGGAGCGATTCGCCGGGAAAGCCCCAGTGGCCGTAGTTCTCCAGCCAGGTCTTGAGCCCGTGGCGGTTGGCTGCGGCTTTGAGGCCGCCGACGTAGTTGCGCGCGATGAGATCCGCGACGAGCCGGCGCCAGTCCCAGAGAAAGCGGTCGGTCTGGCTGCGCGTGCCGACCACGCGGCCGCCGAGGCAGGCAAGCCACGGCACGGGGTCGTAGCCGTAGGTTTTTTTGAAGGTTTCGGCCATGCCGTCGGTCCAGTTTTGCGGACCGACCTCGTAGCTGTCGAGGGTGATGTGCTGGAAACCTTTGCGCTGGCCTTCCGGTATGCGGCGCAGGAACTCGCCGATCATGCCGTCGAAGTGGGCGTCAACGGCGGCGCGGCTCATCTTGTCGCATTCGAGACCGCGGGCCTGCGGCGGGGTCGGGCCGCACATCACGCCGGTGGAGGCCATGCCGATGCGTGCGATGATCCAGTCGCCGCCGTCGGCGGGGGCCTGCCACGCGAGCGAGCCGTCCTTTGCCGTTTTGGACGTGAGGTCGATGATCCTCGCCGCGTCCACGGCGGTTCCGGGCGCAGGTTCCGGCTGGCCCGGCCAGAGAAAGGCGTCCACGGGGGGGACAGGCTCGGGGTACATGCGGCCGAGCAGCTTCTCGGCCGCGAAATCGATGCGGGCCGCGCCGGAGAAGGCGATGTCGCGGACGACCGGCTTGCCGTCCAGCCGCGTCAAGGTGAGGCGCAGGTGATCGGTCGTGACCGGTTCGAACGCAAAAACAAAGGGGGCGGCCACAAGCGGGCCCATGGCGGTGCTGAGGTTGGTGCGGTAGAGGGCGATGTCGCGCAGTTTCTTCGGGACGCCGTTTTGCACGGTCTCCAGCAGGCCCGCGAGCCGTACGGGGGAGTCGCCGAAATCGAGCGTCAGGGTCTGGAGCGGAAGGGCTTTGCCGAAGAAGAGATCGAGCGTGATCGGCTTGGCGGGGAGGGGCACGACGCGTGAACCGTTCTTGAGCAGAGCGTCGAGTTCCGCGACCGTCGGTTCGCAGGCGGTGCGTGCGGGGCGTGCGACGGCGGCGTCCAATGCGGGCGCGGGATAGGCGATGAGCGCGACGTCTTGGATGGCCTTCTCGTGTTTGGCGGGGACGCCGCGGAAAGCGGTGCCGCTTGTGACGCGCGTCTCGGCGCTGACGAGGTAGCGCATGCTCTGCTCGGGCTTCATCCAGGGGCCGCCGGACTGGCTCCAACCGGGGCAGTTGAACATGCCGACCCGCACGCCGATGCGGTCGCCTTCGCGCACGGCGTGCGCGACGAGTTGCCACCATTCGGGGCTGAGGATGGGCACGGTACCTTCGGGGATGCCGTCGCTGATGACGTGGCCGATGAAGACTTCGCCGACGCCGGCTTGCTTCATGGCTTCGAGATCGGCCGTGATGCCCTTGGCGCTGACGTTGTTGTTCAGCCAGTACCAGTACATGTAGGGCTTGGTGCCGTCGGGCGGCGTCACGAACTCCTGTTGGAGCGTGTCCGCCTGAAGCGCGAGCGAGCAGGCCAGTGAGCACAGAACCGATCCCCATGTCTTCGTCATGCGCGTCTCCCGTGTGTGGAATGTTGTTCCAGCTTGAAAAGACACTTTAGCGAGACGTGCCGGTTTGTGCGAGAGAAAAGAGGGACTGACGCCCAGCAGACGTCCGCGCGCAGGTCCGAAAAGCCAAAGGGATGCGCCTATTTATCGGGGAAAAGCATGTGTTCCATGAAGAGGTCTGCGAAACCCGGCTCCGACGCCAGTTCGACGTGGCTGGCGCGGGAAAGGATCGCTTGGGCGCGGGCGAGCTCGGCGTGGGCAAGCAGGGCGCGTTTCGCGCCCGTCAGCGAGGCGTTGCCGATGAAACGGATCGACAGGTAGTGGAGCGGCGGCAGCAGGCCGATGCGCAGGGCGTTCTCGCGGCGGATGTAATTGCCGAATCCGCCCGCGAGCAGGATGGCGTCGAGGTCGCGCAGGTCGAGACGGGCGCGGCGCAGCAGCGCCTCAATGCCGGCCCGGATCGCGCCTGCGGCGAGCTGCAGTTCGCGGACATCCTGTTGCGTCAGCACGACGGCGGATGCGCCGGACGCGTCATGGGCGAGCACGAAAACGTTGCCGTTTTCCGAGGCCAACAGGCGCCTCGCGAGGGCATCGGTCAAGGAGGGCGGACGCGCCTGCGGCAGGCCCAGCACGCCGGTCGCGTCGATGAGGCCGACGCGCAACAGTTCGGCCACCGTGTCCACGAGGGCCGAGCCGCAGAGCCCGCTGGCGGCGGTTTCGCCGATGACGTGGCAATGGAGTTCGCCGTTCTGGAGCCAGACGTGATCGATCGCGCCGGCCGTGGCCCGCATCCCCTGGCTGATGCGCGCCCCCTCGAAGGCGGGCCCCGCGGCCGTCGAGGCGGCGAGGACGCGGCCGTCCTTCAGCAGGGCGATTTCGCCGTTGGTGCCGATGTCGACCAGCAGCGTGGGGTGGGCGAGCGTGTCGAAGTGCGAGGCGAGCATCCCCGCGACCGTGTCGCCGCCGACAAAGCCGCCGATCTGCGGGAAGACGGTGAGCAGGGCGTCGGGATGGGTTAGCAACCCCAGGCGAGAGGCTGAAACCGTCTGCGCGTCGGTAAATGCGGGCCGGAACGGATGTTCGCCCAGCGGCGATGGGTCGAGCCCCAGCAGCAGTTGCTGCATGGTCGTGTTGCCCGCGACGGTGAGTTTGCGGACTGAGCCGGTGTCCTCATCGCATTCGTCGCAGAGAACGCGAAGGATTTCGTTGACGGTTGCGACCGCAAGGCGCTGAAGTTTTACGAGGTTCGCGGGGTCGCTGCGGACGGAGGCGATGCGGCTGATCACGTCGTCGCCGACGGGGATCTGGCGGTTCATGGCCGCGTGCGTGGCGCGCTCGAGTCCGGTGTGGAGATCGAACAGCGTGCCGGCGACCGACGTCGTGCCGAGATCGATCGCCACGCCGAGGTGGCCCGCCGTGTGGGGGTCGTGCCGCACAGAGACGGGCTCGCCGTCCACGATGATGGCGCTGAGCCGCGGCACCAGCGAGGTCGGAGGGACGTCGATTTCGAGCGGCCCGGTGACCTTGGTGCCGCAGGCCAGTCGCCAGCCCTCAGCCAGCTCCTGCGCGGTGAGCCGATGCGATGAGCCGCCTGCCGGCGCATTTCCGGAACGGATGCGCACACGGCACTTGGCGCAGGTTCCGCAGCCGCCGCAAGGCGTGTCCAGCAGCAGTCCTGCCTGCACGGCGGCCTGAAAGACCGTCGCGTTCGCCTCGACGTAGACGGTCTTCCCGCTCGGAAAGAAAGTGATGGGGTAGGGCATCGCCCTCACTTACGCGTTTTCGCCTTCGCGGTGTTTGTTGCGGCAGTTCGAGCAGTAGAAGAAGGGCTTATCCCAGGTGGTCTCTTCTTCGCGTCCGCAGGTGTCGCACACGCGCACCTGCTTGCGGTGCTCGTTACGGCAGTTCGAACAGAAGAAGTCCGGGCCGGCCCAGGTGGTGTTCTCCTCGCGCCCGCAGTTCTTGCAGGTGCGGTGCTGCTCCTCGCGTACGAGGCGGATCTCTTGAGCGTGTTCGTCGAGGAAGATCGGCGGCATGTCTTGGATGCCGGACGTCGTCAGCAGCATGGCGCTGGTGAGGAATTTGCCGTCGAGGTTGTTCATGCCCACGATCTGCACGCGTTTGCCCATGGAACGGACGCGTTTGAGCAGGGGGATGTAGTCGGCATCGCCACCCACGATGGTGGCCACGTCATACGCGCCGGGAACGGCGGCGTAATAGAGCATCGAAGACGCGAGGGCGACGTTGACCCACTTGTCGTCCGGCCGGGCCTGCGGCTCGCGGCGGAAATCGATCTCGAGGATTTCGGTGTCGTACGCGCATTGGAGCGCAAGGAATTCGTAGAACGCCTTCTGTTTGGCCGGATTGTACCCTTGCTTGTTCACCGGAATGGTGCCGAAATAGTTTGTGCGCACCACGTCCACTTCGGAATCGAGGACTTCCGCAATCTCGTGGGCGATGATGTCGGGAATACGTTTGTAGTCGATTTCGAAGCCGCTCTCTTCGCCTAACGATTCAAAGAGCGCCTGACGGCTGTGATACAGCCAGCTGCCATCGACGAAGATCATTGTTTTTACAGACATGCCTATTAGCCCTTCCTCTATACAGTTTATTTTTCCCCCTGCATTTCGTGCAATGCACTCGCCATGTGCGTTAAGGGACTATTAGAATGCCAAAACTCGATGCCGCTGTCTACGGGGAAACGGCGACTTTGATCACAATTTTTCGCACGTGTGCGGACTTTTCGGTGTAGCGACCGGGAAGGTGGGCGTCTTGAGGGAAGAAAATGGCAAACATGCCTTTGCGGAAAAGAGTAAACCAGGCTTCGCCGTCGTAGAAGCCGCAGTCCTTTTCGGCGTCGAAGGGTTTCGCGGCGGGCTGGTTCTTCAACGGCGCGTAGCCCATGAATTCTTCGCCATCGAGGATGAACTGGATGTCGATGTATTTCTTGTGGGCCTCGAGCTTGCCTTCGTGGATCGGTTTGGTGTCGTACTCTTGGGTCATGGCGTAGAGAGAAGACCCGTCCAAATCGACCCGCCCGATGGGCGAGGTGGCCGTTCCGGGCTGTTTCAGAAAGTCGAAGGCGGCTTTGAACCGGGGGTGCAGGTTCGCGTAAAGGCTGCAGTTGTCGAGCGTGTCGATGACCATGGGCGGTTCCTTTCTTTCGTGTCAGCGGGCCGCGGGAGCGACCTGCGCAAGATGGTTGACGAGGCCGGGGATGGCCTTGCGGATCACGTCGCGGCATTGCCGGTAGTCGTCGAGGCTGCCGCAGAATGGGTCCTCGACATTGCTTCTCGACGGCGAGTCGGGGTCGAACGAACGCAACAGGAAAAGCTTGTCGCGAACGGACGGGTAACGCGCGATGAGTTGCTGCGCGTGGGCCTCAGTCATGGTGACGACTGCGGACGCCTCCTGCACCAGACGGGACGTGACCGGCTGGCTGCGGTGGCTTCGCAAGTCTCCGCCCACCTCAGCGATGGCCGAAACGGCCGCATCCGAAGCCGGATTACCCGGGTGGGCGGCCAGGCCTGCGGAAATCACGCGCCATGGGGAGACGCGCGGCAACGCCGACCGGAGGAGCGCCTCGGCCATCGGGCTGCGGCAGGTGTTGCCGGTGCAGACAAAGAGGACGAGCGCACCCATGAGGCCTCACTCCGGCATCAGCACGCGCCAAGGAACGGTGCCGGTGTTTTTGGTTTTGAGCGGGATGGCCGTGGCGATCATGCCCTTGGGGGGCTCGGGCGACTTGACTCCGGCGGGCGTCGCCGGCGGATCTTTGACTGCGGGAGGGAAACGCGGGTCGCGCGCCGGCTTGTCGGCGACCACGGGCTTTTTGGGGGGCGGCGTCACCGCGGCGACCGCAGCGGGTGCTACCGCCACGGAGGGCGCGGCGACGATGACGGGCGCCGCGACGGGGGCGGGCGGAGGGGCGGGCTGAACGGCCGCGGGGGCGGGCGGCGTGATGGGAGCTGTTGCCACGGCCGTCTTCTTCTGGCTTGCCGTCTTTATGTTGGCTAACTCGTCTTGCAGTTTGGCGCTCTGCTGCTGCATCTGCTGGAGTTCGGTCCGCAGTTTCTCGAGCTCGCCGTCCTGTGACGCCACTTTCTCGTGGACTTTGGACGTCAGATCGCTGACGCCGTCTAATTTTTTGTCCAGACTGGACTGCATCTCCGTGGTCATGCGGGACATCTGGCGGACAGACTCTTCGAGCAGGGGCGAGGTCTGCACGACGGGAACTGGCTGTGCGGCGGGAGCCTCTTTATTGGCCAGCGCAACGTCGAGCAGTTTGGTCTGGACATTCGACATGTTGCGCAGCATGAAGATGCCGGCCGTGAGAAAACCGGTGACGACCACACCCATGAGGACCGCGAAGAAAATCGACAGCTGCATGACGCGCTTGCGCGCTTGCGCGCGCTCGGCCTCGATGTAGTCCTGAAACGCTTTCAGAACGGGGAACGATTCCGCATTGGCGTGCGAGGCCGCGTTGTACATGGCGACCAACCCGCTGCCGGCTTCAGGGGCTTCGTATGCGGAGGAATCAGGCATATGTTTGGGAGGGATTTCACTCATGCGCATTAGCTTAGAGGATTTAACCGGTCCGGAAAAGGGGAAAAAACGGAAGAGGCGTCCACGAATCGGTTTCATGGGATGAGCCGGAAACAGGCGAGTTCCGACTCGTTCCGGATGACGAGCAATCCGTCGGTCAGAACCGGCGGTGTCCATGACCGTTTCCCCAGCGGTTTGAAGCGGGTGATTTCGCGATATCGGGATGCGTCCGGCGCGATGAGGACCAGGTCGCCTTTCGCGCTTTCGAGCGCAAGCACTTGGCCGCCGATGCGCAGGAGCGTCGTGTACTTGTCGAAGCGGGGATTGATCCAATGGACTTTGCCTGTCGTCAGGCTTGCGCACGTCAGTCCCTGCCGGCGCGTGTTGGAGGAAAGGAGAAGCAGGTCGCCGACCGCGACGGGCGTGGCAAAGAGCGTGTGGAACTCTTTAGTCTCCCACGCCGGCCGGGGGTCCCCGTTGTCGAGTCGCAGTCTGGCTGTTCCCATGCCATCGCCGGAACTGACGAGAATATCGCCGCCCACGAGGAGCGGTTGCGCGATGTTGTTCCCGAACAGCGTGGGACGCGGATAGCGCCAGAAAGACGCGCCCGTCGCGGGGTCCAGGGCCAGCAGCGCGGAGGCGCTGAAGCAGAGCAGCGTGTCGCGGCCGCCGAGGTGTGCTAAAACGGGGATCGCATGGCCGGGCGCGTCAGACGTGCCGCCGCGCCAAAGCGGGGTGCCCGTCCGTTTGTCCAGCGCGACGACACAGCCGTTGGTCCCTCCTGTGCACAGGAGCAGCCGCGATTCCCGAACGCGCGGCGGGGCACAAAAACTGTGGTTGGGACGCTGTCCGCCGAAGTCGCGGATGAAGTGCTTCTGCCACAGCATTTGTCCGGTGCGCGCGTCGAGGCAGTGCAGATGGCCGAGGCGGCTGAGCGTGTAGAGCCGGCCTTCGTCCCACGTCGGCGCGGCGCGGGCAAAGCCGTTCGCGGGGACCGCCGTGTCCGGGTAGGCGAAACGCCAGAGCTCGCGGCCGTCGGCGAGCGCAAAGGCCCGGACCAGATCGTTCGAGCCGTTGTGGTCGACGATGAAAACTGTGCCGTCGGCGACGGAGGGGCAGGCGTATCCTTTATCCGTCAGAGGTGTTCTCCAGACGCAGGCGGGCGGTGTGTTCGACCAGTCGACAGACGGCAGTCCGCCCGGGGACGAGAAATCGCATGAGTGCCCTCCGAGATGTGGCCATCCCTGTGCGCGCAGCCCGACGGCCACCATCGCGAAAAGGCAAAGGCAAGCTGCTCTGTTGACGGTCAGGGTCAGATCTTCCGCCTCCTGTCGGTGCACACGTCGTTTCAGGGTTTAAACGTACGATAATCGCTTTAACGGCGCGCGTCAATGGCGCTGTCCTGTTGGCGTGGGACGGAGGGGCTGTCTAGTTCGTCAACGCGCGAAGCAGACGCTGGTAGTCGGGCCGGTATTGAGGATTCAGGTCGGCGGCTTTCCGGAGCGGTTCCAAGGCTTCGCGATGGCGGCCGGCGCGTAAGAGCAGCGCCGCGTGATTGTACCGCGCGGTCGCATTGAGCGGATTGGCGGCTTCGGCTTGGACGAGGTGCGCGATCGCCTCGGAGAGTTTTCCGCGGCGCGCAAGGCTGAGCGCCAGATTGATGTGCGCCTTGTCGTGGCCGGGGCAGACGGACAAGGCGGCCTCGTAACATCTGTCCGCTTGCGCGGAATCCGCCAGCCGTTCGCATACGCTCCCGAGATCGAAGTGCGCATCCGCAAGACGCGGGCACAGGGACACGGCGGCCGCATGGCATTTCTTGGCGGTTTCCAGATCTCCGCCGCAGACGTCGGCGGAGGATCCCACGGCGTTGAGGAGATAGGCGTCGTAGCGGACGGTGTCCGTGGGCCAGCGGAGCGGCATATTCGTGACCGCTGTCGCAAGGACGAACACGGCGGTCAAGGTGAAGACTGCCGACCGTTGCCGCAAGCGGACCGCCGACGTCCATGCATGCAGTCCGCAGGCCGCCAGAACGACGAGCACGGGTAAAACGGGAACGCGGTAGCGCGAACAGGGGAAAAACACCGCAACAAGAAGGCCGAAGAGTGCGATTGAGGCGGCCGAAAGCCATGCCGCGCGGTGACGCGACGCGAGGATGCCGAGCAGGGCCAGCGGGATGAGCAGGCCGGCCGGGAAATAGAGTCCGCGGTGCCACAGGAGAAGCCTGAGTAAAGCGGATTCGCCGCGCCATCCGTAGAGGTCGATGTTGCGCGGAAGCTCGCGGCCGTGCCAGCATGCTGCGCCCTTGAGAAGCAGGCGTTTGGCCGCGCTTGGGAGATCGGAACGGATTTCCTCCAGGGTTTTTCTCCGGAACCAGCGTGAGGCGTCCGCGTCGTTCTTTGCGGCGCCGTCGAGAAAGGGTTGGCGGACGAGGGCGTCCCAGTCGGTACCCGGCATGACCGTCAACGGGGCAGGCCAGCCCGCGCTGTTGCCGATATAGAAATTGATGCCGTCGTTGGTGGAGATCCAGACCCAGCGGCCCGTCTGAGCGAAGTTGTGAAAGGAGACCGGAAGAATGAGCAGCGCAAAGCCGGCGAAGAGCGACGCGACGTGCCGGATGCGCTGCTGTTTGGCCGCCGGAGGAACCGAGCACCATGCGGCGGCGGCGAAGGCCGGCAGGAACGCGGCCGATGTGGCGACGGTCAGCGCGGCGGATCCTGTGAGGGCGCCTGTTGACAGCCACCGCGTCCAAGATGGCCGCTCGGTGGCGCGCATGGCGAGCAAGAGCGCGGCCGTAAGGAGCACGGCCGCCAGATGGGTCGGCAACAGCTGCGAGGCGTAGAAAAGCAGCGGAGCCACAAAGATCGCGGCCAGTCCCGCCGCGAACGCCCACGGCGGGGGCAGCAGGCGTGTGCCCACGCGCCACGTCAGTAAGCTGAGAAGCGGTGCCGAAAGCAGCGCCTGAAGCCAGCGGATGGCCGATGGCGATTTCCCGCACACCTGTTCCAGCAAGGCCAGGGCGTAGGGATAGAGCGGCGCTTGCCAAAAGGCTTCGGTCGCGCCTTTGCCGGAGAGGAGCGCGAGCGCTTGGTGGTGGTAGGTGGCGGCGTCGACCAGCGGGTAGCGGTAGAGGATCGAGCGGGACGTCTCCGACAGGAAAAACGTCTGCGCCGTGGCCGCAGTGATGCTCATGATGACGAGCGGCCACCAGCCGCGGAGATCGGTGCGTCGTCCGGACCTTCCGGCTGCGAGCAAGGTGGCGGTCGTGACCGGTCTGTCTGGCGCGGATTTCATGTTTGTTAAGCGAGTCGTGTTGACGATCGTGAAGTTTCGGAGCGGGAAGGTGCGCGGGCTCAGACGCTACATGACGCGGCAGGGGACGCCGCACGCCTCAAAAGCGGTCAGATCAGGTTTCATGGGCCGGGACGGGTCGAACGGCGGAGCGTACTGTAAGCCCAGCAGGGCGTATTTCGCGCCGGCGGTCAGATGGTAGGGAAGCAACTCCACCTCGATCAGCCCCGAATCGCCTTCCAGCATTTCGGCGAATCGCCGCAGCGTTTCGGGCGCGTCGTTCACGCCGGGGATCAGGGGGATGCGTGCGATGAAGGGGCGCCCGCTCGCCTTCAGCCACGCGAGGTTATCGAGGATCGGGGCCGAATCCACGCCGGTGTAGCGCTTGTGCTGCGCCGCATCGGAATGCTTGAGGTCTTGGAAAACCAGGTCAACGGACTGGACCGCCCGCTGGTAATTCGTGAGCGACGCGTAACCCGATGTTTCAAGCGTCAGATGGATGGAACGGAGGCGGGCGGCAAGCTCAACCAGAAAATCGGTCTGCATGAGCGGCTCGCCGCCCGAGAACGTGATGCCGCCTTGGTAGCGCAAAAAGAAGGCTTCGTTTTTGCGTAGTTCGGCGGCCAGCGTGTCCGCGGAGACGCGTCGGCCGCACAGGCGTCGGCAGCCCTGCGGGCAGACGGTGACGCATGCGCCGCATGCCACGCAGTGCCGCGGGTGGGCGCAGGCGGCGCGGCATGCGCCGCAGTGGGTGCAGTTCGCCGCGTTGACCAGCAGCTGCGGCGCGGGGTCAATCCCCTCGGGATTGTGGCACCAGGCGCAGTGCAGCGGGCAGCCTTTGAAAAAGACATTGGTGCGAATGCCCGGCCCGTCGTGCAGGCAGAACTCGCGGACCTCGAAAATGGTGCCTTCGGTGCTCATAAGCGCATCAGACAGCGGTCAACGGTAACATGTTTCGCGGGGTGGGCTCACGTTTCAGCGGGCGGTGTTTCGTTTCCGTTTCATCGGGAAGGAGATCTTCACCGTTTGGAGCAGCGCGCGCGCTTTCTCATACGTGTGCCAATCCTGAAGATCGTCTTCCGAAACCGCGGCGATGAAGGCGCTGATCGCTTCTGTGCCGAGAATACTGGCCTCCTGATCCGCGTAGCCTTTGGCGCTGGCGGTGAGCCGTTGGAATGTGCGCGCCTCAAGATGGAGCCTGCCGCCGGTCGCCCACTGCTCGGCGACGGCGTTGCCGGAATCCGTCAGGCGGATGGCCGCGTCGAGCGGTTCTTTCGTGTCGGCGTCGAATACGGTCACATCGATCTGCGCCAAGACGGGCGCCGGCGGGGTCCACGTGCCGAAGTAGAAGGGGCTGGTGGCTCCGATGACGCGGCCCGGTTTTCCGTCGAGCGCGCAGACGGCGGTGTACCAGGCTTTCTCGCGCTCCGCCAAGGTGAAGGTCACCTCCGCTTTGCCGCCGGCCGGGACTGTGACCGGGAAACGCTGGCAGGTTTCGCCGTTGCGCGCGACGGTGATCAGCGCTTTTCGCCCGGGCGCATCATACAACGTCAGCCGGGCTTCCCTTGCGGTGCCGTCTGACGGGAATCGCGAGCCGCAGACAGCCCCGTCGATCGCGAAGAGCAGAAGGGCTCCGTCCCATGCGATCGAGGTCTGCCCTTTTTTGAAGGCATCGACAATGGCCGCTCGGTTGAGCGCGCCGCCTTCGGGATGGATATAGGTTGCGCCCATGGTCCCGGGGGTCCGGCCCAAGTCAAAGGCAGTGTCGCTGGTGGCGGTCCGGCAGAGCCTGTACCCTTGGTTGAGAAACAGGGCCCAGGTCTTTTCGAGCCGCTCGCTCCAGGAGGTGTAGAAATCGAAGCCGCAGACGAGTTCGGGCGCGCCGATCATGAGGAACGGCAGCTCGCGCGACTTCATGTGCCCCGTGAGCGGGTGGACCGGGATGGCGGCACCGCCTTGGTCCACGATGTCCCGCTTGATGGTTTCCGTGTTCGAAAAGCGCGGATAGGGGAGCGGCGTCTTGGCCGGTGCGATCCCCAGGTTGCCGACGTGTCCGCCAAAGGTTTTGGGATACTCGGAATTCAAGGCCAGAAAAAGGTCTGGGCCTTTCTCCTGAGCGGCGATGCTCTCGCTGTCAACCGGCACGCCGTCATTGTTGAAGCTGGAGGCGATGTTGAACCAGCGGTAGCCTTCCGCACGGAGCAGGAAGGCCATGAAGGGAATGTTCACGGTGTAGAGGTTCTCGCCGTGCACGCCGTGTGCGTGGAAATCGCCTTTGAACCAGCCTTCGGCGGCGGGGTTGAAGAGCGGCTGCAGGGCGAGCTCGAGGCGCTCCTGCGCGTTGGGTGCCAGGACGCGCTTAATGGAGACGGACGCATATCCGTCCGCACGCGCCGTGAGCTGCAGCTCGCCCGGCTGGGCCGAGAAGGCGAACTCGCCGGAGGTCCAGAAGCGCTTGTTTTTCTGATGCCAGACGGCGGGGGGGACGTCGGTGCGCCCTCCGTAAGGACGTCCCGCGACATCGAACCAGCGGACCGGGCCCGCGCTGTCCCGGATTTCAAACCACGCCGGGATGCTTTTGCCGGTCGGGGCATCGGTGATCCGGCCGGAAACGATGGTGTGGGCCCGTTTCGTCGGCGTCATCTGGAGACGGCAGGTGACTGGGACGTCCGAGGTGACCGCCACGTGTGTCAGCCATGCGTCGTCCATGCCCGCCGCGACCGACTTGAGGGCGTAGCCGCCATGGCGAATGCCGTTCAAGTCGAACGAGCCGTCGGGGCGGGTCTGTGTCACCTGCCCGTTGCAGGTCATCACCCACGCGTTGGCAAGCGGGACGCCGGTAGGGCCGACGACCACGCCTGCGATCTGGCCGGCTCCCGCCCGGAGGACAAGGAACGCCAATGCCGAGAAAACGAGCTGTTTGTGAGTGACCATAAAAAGAGACGCTCAACGCTGAACGCTTATGGACTTGGCCGGATCCGTTCAGCATTGGGCGGCGAGCGGTTTTTTCCGTCGCGATCTTGCGTGCGTGCTCAACGTGCAGGGGAATCCGGCACTACACCGCCATCTCGACGCGCTGGATGATGTGATCCTGGTAAGGCTTGTCGAGTTCCACAAAGTAGCCGCTCCAGCCCCATACGCGGACGATCAGGTTGCGGTAGGCTTCGGGATGTTCCTGCGCGTCTTTGAGCTGGTCGCGGTTGATCGCGTTCAGTTGCAACTGGTGCCCGCCGGAATCGATGAAGTACTTGACCAACTGCGCCACCTTGGTGATGCTGTCGGTCTGGCGGAAAGCGCTGTCGTGGATCTCGATCGTGAGCGGTCCGCCGTTGATGACGCGTCTCAGGTCGGGCGCCGTAAACGACTGCACGACGGAGAGCGGCCCATTGACCCGCACGTTCAGCGAGGGGGCGTAGTTGGCCGCAAAGGGCTGTCCGGTCAGCCGCCCGTCCGGTGTGGCGTGCAGCTCTTTGGCGTGCCAGATGTAGTACATGGCCGAGCCGGTTCCGCAGCGGTAAATGCCGCCGCGCCCGTTTTTGCGGCCGTCCCACGTGTCCGCGAATGCGTCCAGCAGGGCTTTGCCGAGCTGGTCGACCGCGGGATCCGCGTTGCCCATCTTCGGCACGCCGAAGCGGGCCTTTGCCAACAGGTCGGGGCGGCCTTCGAAATCGGCGTCGACCGCTGCGGCGAGCTCCTGCAGGGACAGCAGTTTTTCAGTGAACACCATCTGCCGGATTGCGGCCAGCGAGTCGGCGGCGGTGGAGAGTCCCGTGCCGTGGATGCCGAAGTTGTTGTAGCGGTTGCCCTCGCACACGTCGCGCCCGGCCGCGACGCGCCCGTCACACAGGATTGAGACGAAGGGCCCGGGAAGGATCCTGACGGTCTTGAGCGAGTCGGCAATGCGGTCTGCCGTCCGTAAGAGCTCATTTTTCACATCGGCCATGAACGCGTCGAAGCCGTCGGCTTTGCTGGTGCGCAGCACGTGGTCGACCACGGCGGGGAACGACACCGCCCCGATGTTCGGGATATCCATGCCGCAGCCGGGGATGATGAACTCCCAGCACGCCGCCACCGTGTAGTCGCGGGCGTCCTCCAGCGCATAGCCGAGCCGTACGAGCGCGGGAATGACGATGTCGTCGTTCGCGTACTGCGGAAAACCGAGCCCCTGCTTCGTGAGTTGGGTGGCATCCTCCAGCACCGCGAGCGGCGTCGCCGAGGAGACGCGCAGGTTGATCTTGGGGTCAATGACCTTGAGTTCGCATGACGCTTTCAAGCAGAGGCGCGAGAGGGCGTTGAAGGCGTCTTTGCCGGATTTGTCGACGCCTCCCAGCATGCAGCTCTGTCCGTTGTCGCCCTGCTGGACGCCGATGTAGAGGTCGCTGTCGCGGTTGCAGGAGAGGAAAAACTCCTCGATCAGTTCGAGCGCAGCGGTTTCCGTCAAGCGGCCGTCGGCGAGATCCTTGGCGAAGTAGGGGTTGAGGTACTGGTCGATGCGCCCCAGTCCGTTGTGGTATTCGCCTTCGCACCAGAGGGCGTAGTGCAGGATTCGCAGAAACTGCAACGCCTCGTGGAAGGTGGTCGCGCCCTTGTGCGGCACGCGGGTGAGCGTCTTGGCGATGAGCGTCAGCCCTTGCCGCTCCGCCTCTGCCCGGTAGCGGTCCGCGAGGTCGAGCACGGCGTCAACGGTCTGGATCGCGCAGGTGACAAACTCCTGTGCGGCGACGTCTTTCTCGCCGACGGCCTGGGCGAAGCGCTTTTCTAGCTCGGCGCGCCGGGCGTCCAGCCCGACGCGGATGGTGGATCCGTAGTCGGGCGAGATGTTGAAGACGCAGCCTTTTTCGTGGTAGTACGCCGAGGCGCGCAGCGCTTCCATCTCGTCCTTCATGTAAAGGTCCGGTAGCTGTTTGACCGTCCGGGTGAAAGCGATGGTCTCTTCCGGCAAAAAAACCGGCTGTTCGGCGGCGAGCATGGCGCACAGGCCGTCGGAGGCGCGGTTTTCGAAGGGGACCCGGTGGCGGCGGAAGTCTTCCGCCAGCGTCCAGGCCACGTCGCGACGGAGCGCGGCATGGCGCTTCTCCAGCACGAAGGTTAACAGGCGTTGGATGCGGTCCGTCATGGATCAGACTCCTTTCGCGTGCTGCGGCCCGATGCCGAGGCGCTGTTCGATGTCCTCAATGGTGCCGCCCTTGGTCTCGGGCATCCAGAAGATCGCGAACACAACTTGGCAAATCATCATGAGTCCGAAGAACCCGAAGGCGTAGGTGCCGGCCTGCTCCGCCACGGCGGGGAACGCCCAGGAGATGAGCGTGCACATGAACCAGTGGGTGAAGCAACCTAACGCCTGGCCCTTTGCGCGCACGGCATTGGGGAAAATCTCGGAAATGAAGACCCAGATGACGGCTCCGGACGAAATGGCAAAGAAGGCGATGAAGCCGAGAATGCCGCCAATGGCCAGAATCGGATTCGCCTGCGCGCCGAGCGAGAGCTGCCAGGCCACGAGGAAGTGCATGAACATCATCGCGATGGAGCCGCCGATGATCATGATGCGGCGTCCGAATTTATCGATGATCAGAAACGCGAGCATCGTGAAGATCAGGTTGACCGTGCCGACGCCAATCGTTGCGGCCAGGGCGGACTGGGCACCGACGAAGTTCTCGAAGATGCGCGGCGCATAATAGTTTATCGCATTGATGCCGGACACCTGGTTGAAGAAGGCGATGAAGAACGCCAAAAGAATGGGCTTGAGATAGCGCCGCTGGAAGAGCGCGACGTGGCCAGTGCGCGCAGTCTCTGCGAGCGTCTCTTCGATTTCAGAAAGTGTCTTTTCCGGCGTTTCGTCGCCGACGAGTTCGAGCACATTGCGCGCCGTCTGCCGCCGTCCTGCCCGCACCAGCCAGCGCGGCGACTCGGGGATGGTGAAGAGCAGCAACAGGAAGGCAACGGCGGGGATACACTCCACCCCCAGCATCACGCGCCACATCACTTGCTCGGTCGTCATGGGTGCCGAGGTGAAGAGCTTGGCGAGGCCCTCACAGGCGTTGCACAGCGTGCCGTTTGCCATCATCGCCTTGGCAATGAAAAAGTTGGAAATGTAGGAGACGAGGATGCCGAAGACGATGTTGAGCTGGTTCATGGCAACCAGCCTGCCGCGCGCGGGTCCGGGAGAGATTTCCACAATGTAAAGGGGCACGACAACCGAGGCGCCGCCAATCGCCAGACCGCCGATGAAGCGCATCCACGCTAGGACCGGCTGGGTCCCGGCGAAGGCGCAGCCGGCGGCCGAAATCAGGAAGAGAACGGCCATGAGCATGAGGGTGGGACGCCGGCCGAAACGATCGGATGGCCAGCCCACGCTAAAGGCTCCGAAAATGGTGCCGATCAGAGCGCCTGAGACCGTGAACCCATGCCAGAAACCGGAGAGTTGGAACTCCGCTTGAATGGCTTTTTCGCAGCCGGAAATCACGCCGGAATCGAAACCGAACAGAAATCCGCCTAAAGCGGAAACGAGCACAATGTATAAAAGGGAGTAGGCTTTTGCCTTATTTGAACGAAGCGCCGTGTCTGACATATGCGTCTCCAGCCCTGCGGTTGAAGCAAAAACAGAATTGCCTCGCGTACCTCACATTCAGGGTGAAGAAAATTATATGAAGCCGCCGCAGTGTTTGCCATGTGCTTTCTGACCCAAATTTTATACTTTCTGACCAGCCATATTCGGAAGGGTTATTCGACCGCGTACGGGATGGCGGGGGTCAGTGCCCCCGTCGGGGGCGGGCGGTTCGGCTGCTTGAACTTCGGGCTCTTGCGTCCCACACTCAGGATCAAGTTCCCGTTCTTGGGCGGCGCGTACTCGTCGTCGGCGCACGTCAACGTCACCACGATTTCGCCGGGATTGGCGCCGTCGCGCACGCGGTTGACGATAAAACCGTTTTCGGGTTCGACGACGCGCACGGTGACGAGCTCCGCCTGCACGCGTGCTTTGCCGCCGGCAATGGTCACGTCGAATGGCGCGTGGGCAGCTGCTTTGATGTACGGCGCTTGCTCCGGCACCACGATCTGCAGGGAGAAGCCTCGCCTTGCCGCGGTGATGTTAGCCATCCAGGTTTGGTCGGGCACGAGATGTTTGTAGTAGAAGGCCTGGAGCTTGCGGTGCGCGGGCACGGCCGTCTGACGGATGACTGTCGTGCCGTTGGTCGCGATGCCGCTGAGGGACAGCTCGAAAGGCGCATGGGGAAGACGCTTGTCGGATGCGACCGCCGAGAGCGTGATGACGCTTTCGGTCGCGTTCGCCGGAATAAGCCCGCCTTCGCAGCTGATTCCCAGCGGCGGGTTGTCGAGCTGGAGCGTGATCGGCCCCGAAAACCCGTCGACGCGGCGGACGTGGACGTTGGCCCGCACGGTCCCTCCGAGCGGGATGCCGAGAGAGGAAGGGGTGACCCAGAGCTCGAAGTTTGGTCGCGGTTCGCTGATGCGGAGGCGGTAGTGATACTCGGGGCCGCCCTTGCCCCGGTTGTCGCGCACGCGGACCTCGTAGGTGCTGTCGGCGAGAAGCCGCGCGGTGATCGCGGAGTCGCAGTGGTCGGTCAGGAGTCCGGTGAAGACGTTGGTCTGGTCGTCGTGCGTGGCCATGATCTTGCCGCGGCTGTCGGTCAGGGTGAGCAGGGTGTCGAGCGGGGATCCGAGTTGCCGCGCGCGTGTCTCGATGGCGACGCTTTGCCCGGCTTTGCCTTCGAAACGGAAAACGTCCTCGTCGCCCGGTTTTCCGATGGTTCCGTTGATGATGACCGGGGCCGGAATGACCTGTGAGCCCTGTCTGCCGTCGTTGGGCTCGCTCTCCGATTGCTCCGGCAGGGCGTCGAGGTCGAAGCGGAGGGCGGGGAAGGAAAGCGTGTCGCCGACCAAGGCCTGCAGGCAGGTTTCCGAGGTCTTGCCGCTGCTGAAGATACGCGTTTTCTGCGGCGGCAGGTTGACGCCTTGGCGGACGATGTTCAGATTTTCGCCTTTTTCCCCGCCCATGGGGCAAAAGCCGGTCACAAGCGGCAGCTGTCCCAGCGTCAGGCGGTAGACGAAGTCGTCGCGGCCGCGGTTGATCGCATCGCTCAGTTGCAGCGCATATTCTCCTGTCGCGGGCACATCGAAGACGAGGATGGGGTCGGGGTCGAAGCGGAAGTCGTCCACGGTCGCGATTTCGCGGCCTGCCGCGTCGAACAGTTTAAGCAAGGGCTGGAACCAGCCGGGCACGGCGTCCGCCAGGTAGGGGATCAGCGCGCGTCCCTGCACCTGCGCCACCAGCGTTTGTCCCTTGACGGCGCTGAAGCGGAAGGTGTCGGCGTCCTGCTCGGTGATCCGGCCGTTGATGCAGACGGGCATGGGACCGACGGATGTGCCGTCTGGCAAGGTGTCGTTCGGTTCGGCCTCGGTGATTTCAGGAAAACGCCCGATGTGGAAGGCCAGCGGCACCGTAACGTCGTTGCTGCAGAGCAGCCGGAAGTCGCGAGGCCCCGGAACCGCGTTTTTGTCGATGGTCACGCGTACGATCGCCTCGTCCTGAAGGGCTGGCACTTTTCGCCGCTTGCCCGGCATCGCGGGGTCGAGCGGGATCACGTCGACCAGGGCGGCGGCGACGCCCTCGCCCGAGACCAGCGCGCCGCACGCCATCTTCAGGCCTTGACCTCGCACCGACACGTCAAAGGTCGTGCCCGGCGCGCCGCCCGCGGGATAGACGCAGCCGATTTCGGCGGCGCGCGCGGAGACGCCGAGCGCGAGGATGAGGGAAACGAATGCTTTCATGGCTGTTCCTTCAGGTGAGCGCGTTTAAGGGGGTGGGCCCCGCGGAGGTTTCGCGAGCGGGCACGAGCGGGATATTCAGGCCTTGCGGGTGCGGCACCGTGTCGGCAGCATCGAATCCGAGCCGCCCGTAGATGGCTGCGATCAGGTCTGTGGGATAGACGGGATCTTTTTCGATCTCTTCGCCGCGCGCATCGGTCGCGCCAACGATCTGCCCGCCGCGAAAACCGCCGCCTGCGAGGAAAGTAGAAAAGGCTTTCCCGTAGTGGCCCCGCCCGCCGTTCCATGGCGCTTCCCATTGGATCTTCGGCGTGCGTCCGAATTCGCCGCCGCACCAGACGATGGTGGCGGCGAGCAATCCGCGTTGGGCGAGATCCTCGAGGAGTGCGGAGAGCCCGGTGTCGAACTCGGGTAGCTTGCGGCTCATGAGGTTGAAATGCTGCTTGTGCGTATCCCATCCGGGATAGTTGATGCTGACGTAGACGGCCCCTTGCTCGATCAGACGGCGTGCCGCGAGACAGGACTGGCCGAAGGTGTTACGCCCGTAGCGGTCGCGTACCGCGTCATTTTCCAACGAAAGGTCGAACACTTTGCCAGGTTCGCCGAGGATCAGTTCGTAAGCCTGTTCGCGGCCGGCGGCCATGGCGTCGAAGAGCGGCGAAGGTTGCTTTTTGTCCAGCGTGTCGAGCTGTGCGAGAAGGCCGCGGCGGCGTTCCTGCCGTTCGCGCGAGATGCCTTCGGTGACGATTCCTTCGGCCGCGAAGACGTTGGCGTTGGGGTCTCCGCCGGTCGCGAAAGGTTTGTAGCGCGATCCGAGGAAACCGGCCTCCGAGAAACGGCCCAGGGGCTTCGTGAGCGCGATATAGGGCGGGATCAGTCCGGAGGCCCGGGACGCCTTCTTGAACGCCACCACCGCGCCGACGGCGGGATAGACCTGTCCGTCGCCGGGCGTGCGTCCCGTCTGCACCACATAGGAGGCCGTCTCGTGGGCGTTGATGCCGTGGGTCATGCTGCGGACCAGGCTGAAGTCGCCGGCCCGCTTCGCGAGCAGGGGCAGCAGCTGGCCGATCCGCATGCCGGCCACGGCGGTCGGGATGGGGGCGTTCAGGGGGCCGCAGTAATCGTTGCCGGCGTCGGGTTTTGGGTCGAAGGTGTCGAGATGGCTGGGGCCGCCCCACATCCAGATTTGGATTACGGCTTTGGCAAAGGTTTTCTGCGGCATCGCGGCGAACATGTTCCGTACGGGAATGAACGGAAATGCCAGGCCCGCGCGCAGCCCTGCCTGCAGGAAACCGCGGCGTGTCGTCGCTCCGGTGCTCTTCCCTCGCATGGTCACCTCCTGACGCAGAATTCTTTGGTGTTGATCAGTGCCCAGAGAAGATCCTGGGCGATCGTGATGTCTGGGCCGCCGTTCGCCCGAGTGTATTCAGAAACGGCCTGCCGCTCTTCGGGCGTGGGATGGCGTGACAATGCCAACAGGTAGAGCTCTTCGATCGGACGCACGGGTGAGGCGGATGGCATTTCCCGGTCTCGCTTGAATCGCCGGAAGGAAGACGGGCGCTGCAGCTTGTTCTGGATATGCGTGGCGTTCAGCAAGTGCAGGCGCTGGGCGGTGGTGGGGCTGTTGGAGCGCTCGGACAAGAGGCCGGTGTCGCGCGGCGGCCGTCCAAACATTTCGAGGAAGGGATTGGTGACGCTTCCGTCACTGATCCGGACGGAGCGGCTCTCGGTGAAGTTCGTGTAGGGTTCGGGCACTTGGCTGGAGTAACTCTCGGTGGTGCCGGTGATTTGGCAGATGATGTCCAGAAGCACTTCGGCGTCGAGTTGCCGGATCTGGTAGAAGGCATAGCCCGTCCGTTGGGCGAGGGGGGCGGGTGGCGTGAACGGCTCAGCCTGATAGGTTTGCGAATTCAGGATCAGGCGAAAGACGGCATGCAGATCAAAGGCGTTTTCCTTCAGCGACTTTTCGAGGAGCGCAAGGAGTGCGGGGTTCGCAGGCGGGTTGTCGGGGCGCAGGTCGTCGGCCTCGTGGACGATGCCGCGGCCCATGAGCTGGAACCAGATGCGGTTGACGATGCAACGCGCGAAATAGGGGTTGCCGGGCGATGTGAGCCATGCCGAAAAGAGTTGGCGCGGATCGGAACCTGGCGCGCAGCGGGCGGCCTTCCCGTCCGGGAAACGCATTGCCACGGGGTCTGGGCCGAGCTTGGAGGGATTGAAAAAGACGATCTCTTCTTTCCATTCGGTTGTCGATTTATAGTCCACGGCGCTGAAGAACCGGGCCAGGTCGCTTTGTGTCGAGGCCGGCAGAGTCTGGAGCCGGAGTCCCATCAGGCTTTGGGCGACAAAGGCGGCGATGTTGGTCGCGTCTTTCTGGGGCAGGGCACGGAAGAAATTGACGGGAGGATCGCGGAAATTGCTGCCGTTGGCGGCGAGCAGCTCGCGGGCGAAGGCGTCGTAGGGCGTGTTGTCCGAGACGCACTTTCTGATCCAGCGGGAGTAGACCTGCACGGCGTTTGGCCAGAGATTGGCGGGAAATTCCGATTTCACGCGCAGCAGGTCGAGCCATTTCATGGCCTGATAGTCGGCGCATGCGGGTGCGTCCAACAGCGCATTGATGAGCTCGCGCCGCTTTTCCGGACGGGTGTCGCGAAGAAACTGCCGGATCTGATCGGGATCGGGGAGCAGGCCCGTCAGATCGAGATGGATGCGGCGTAGGAATGTCTCGTCGTCACACCGGGCCGGAAGCGTCAGCTTGAACTGCACCAGGTGGTCGGCGACGCTCCGGTCCACGTCCGAGTCTGTGGCGGCGCTCAGCGCGAAGGCGAAACCGGCCAACGCATACCCGCACGCGCAGGTGATTTGTCGAACACCGTCTTTCATGGTTTGCATCAACGTTAGGGAAGCGCTTTTATTGCTGCGGAACGACGATGGAAGGGCAAATCCGGTTTTTCTGGCAGCCGGTCAGGCCGCCTATCCGTTTGACGTGGCCCGTTCGGAAAGTGTAAGGTGTGAAAAGATCATAGCGTGGGAATGTGGAAAGCATGGCGAGGATGGGCCGAGCGACAGGTGCGTGTCTGAAGGCGCTTGTTGCCATGTGCAGGGTGGGGGATGATGCGAAGATCAAAACGGGGGAAGAGAGTTAACGACATGATGAACGCGCTGAAAACGGCCTTGTTCCTGGGTGCGGTAATGGGCCTCTCCGGAATGGCCGATCAGGCGAGCCCGGCGGATAAGCGCACGGTTGCGGTGGTCAACAAAGGCTTTCCGGGCCGAAACAGCAAGAACGCGCTACAACTTTTGGACAAAGAGGTGCTGTCGCTCAAACCGCAGCATGTGGTCGTTTATTTCGGCATGAACGATGCGATGAACTCCGGCAACCTGCAGTCATTGTCGGACTACGAGAACAACATGCGGGCCATCGCGGGGCGTTTGTCGGAAGGCGGCGTGAAGACGGTGGCGCTGGTCACGATCAATCCGGTCATCGAGGCGTACGTGCGGGCCCGGCACCCGAAGCATCCGCACACGGAGTCCTTGCAGGCGTATCTCGGGGCGTACAATCAGTCTGTGGTGAAAATCGCGCGTGAGAACGGCTTGCCGCTCGTCGACCTGCGGGCGATCATTGAGAAAAACGGCGGCGAGAACATTTCCGAGAAATGTCTGATCCGGTGCGAGAAGAATGGCGGCGGACGGGACGGCGTGCATTTGACGCCGGCGGCCTACGCGCTGTTGGGGCGGCGCGCTTTCGAGGTGATCGGAGCCCGAGCGAAAAGCGGCGAGACGGTCGTTTGTTTCGGCGACAGCATCACGTTTGGCGCAAGTGTCAAGGGCGCGGGAACGGTGGACGGCGAGACGTATCCGGCGGTCCTGCAGCGGTGTTTCGACGGACGGGAGTAGATCTTTCGGCGCGGCAAGAATCGGGAATTGACTTTGTGAACGGCCGTTCATCATAATGAAAAAAGCATGGGGTTCCGGTATCGCGGAATGGTGCCGAGAGGCGCGAAAAAAAATCATGCGAACAAGGACGGGGAGGGGGAACATGTCGTCATCCGATAGGGAAACGCAGGGGCGAGGCGGGGCATTGAGCCGCCGCCATTTTCTAAAACGCGCGGCGTTGGCCGGTGGGGCGGCCGCAATGCCGTTCATCGTTCCGGCTTCGGCCTTGGGGCGCGGCGGAGCCGTGGCGCCGAGTGAGCGGATCGTCATGGGCGGCATCGGCATCGGCGGACGCGGCACAGACGATTTGCGCTCCGGCATTCTGAGGGAGGCCGACGCGCAGTTCGTCGCGGTCTGCGACGTCCGGAAAGATCGCCGTGAGGCCGTCAAAAAGATCGTGGACGAGAAGTACGGCAACGCCGATTGCGCCATGTACCGTGACATGCGGGAATTTTTGGCGGAACGCTCGGACATCGACGCCGTGCTGATCGCGACCAGCGACCGGTGGCATGCCACGGCATCGGTCTTGGCGATGCGTGCGGGCAAGGACGTCTATTGCGAGAAGCCGGGGTCCATGACGATCGCGCAGGGGCAGGCCGTGGTGCAGGCCGCGCAGCGCTACGGTCGCGTTTTCCAGACCGGCACGCAACGTCTGAGCGAGGCGAATTTCACGGTGGCCAACGAGCTGATGCGGCTCGGACGCCTCGGTGAAGTCCGCACCGTTCGTGCGCATATAGCCCCGTGGGACAGCGCATACATGAACCGCGCGTGGCTGCCTGCCGAACCGGAGCCGCCGCGCGACGACCTTGACTGGGACGCTTGGCTCGGCCCCGCGCCGTGGCGGCCCTACAATTCGCGTTACGTGCACGGCGGCTGGCACGGCCAGTACGACTTCCACACGAGTTGCATCGGGGAATGGGGCTCGCACACCTTCGCGCAGTGCCATGTGGCGCTCGGCTTTGGCGACACCTCGCCGGTCTTTTACGGCTACGTGAACAACGACTCGAGCGACGGCATGGTCACGCGCTTCGCCAACGGGGTGGAGATGGTCTTCGAACGGGACGGCTGGCACGGCTCGTGCGGTGTGCGTTACGAGGGCACGGAGGGATGGGTCGCCTGCGCCGACGGCTACCAGCGCCCGGACGTTTCTCATCCGTCTCTGCTGGCCGAATACACGAAGCTGCTGCAGGACTACATGTCCCGCACCGGACGACGCATGGGGCACATGCGCAATTTCCTCGACTGCGTGCGGACGCGACAGCAGCCCGTGGCTAACGCCGTGGTCATGCACCGCTCGATGACGACCGTCCACGCGGCCAACATCGCGATGTGGCTGAAGCGCGACTTGCGCTTCGATGCGGTGAAGGAAGAGTTTGTCAACGATCCCGAGGCCAACCGGATGCGCTCGCGCGCCATGCGCCAGCCTTGGCAGGTCTGATGAAGGGTAGATTGAAATGAACCCGCTTTTTAAATATCTGTTGTTTTCTTTATGCGCCATGTCCCTGTCGGTGTCCGCGCAGTCGCCTGAGGACGCCTTGATCGCCGTGCTGAAGTCGGATGCGCCGCAGCAGCAGAAAGCCGACGCGTGCATCGACCTCGCAAGGCTCGGCACGAAGGCGTCTGTCGCGCCGCTGGCCGCGCTGCTTGGCGACGAGAAGCTCTCGCACATGGCCCGGTACGGCCTCGAGACCATTCCCGATCAGGCGGTGGACGCGGCTTTGCGCGCTGCGCTCGGCCAGCTGAAGGGCCGGCTGCTGGCCGGCGTGATCCAGTCCGTCGGCGTGCGGCGCGACACTCAGGCGGTCGATGTGCTGGCGAAGTTGCTCGGCGCCCCGGACGGCGAGGTCGCGGCGGCTTCCGCCGTCGCTCTCGGCAGGATCGGCACGCCGCCGGCGGTCGCCGCGCTGAAAGCGTCGCTTGGGAAGGTGCCCGCCGCTTCCGAGGGCCTTTTGCGGTGCGCCGAGGCTGCGCCGTCGCGTGACGAGGCGGTTGCGATGTACGACGCGGTGCGCACCGCGCGGGTGCCCTCGAACGTGAAGATGGCCGCGCTTCGCGGCGCGATTCTCGCGCGGGGCACGACGGCGGGGCTGCCGCAGCTGCTCGAGCAGCTGCGAAGCGACGACCCCACTTTGTTCAGCGTGGCGCTTCGGACGGGGCTGGAGCTGCCGGGCGCGGAGGTGTCGCGCGCGTTGGCCGATGAGCTCGGGAATCTTCCCGCCGCGAAGCAGGTCTGCGTGACGGCCGTTCTGGGCGAGCGCGGCGATGCGGCCGCATCGCCGGCGCTGATCGGTCTGGCCCGCGGCGGTGTGCCGGAATCCCGCGTTGCGGCCATCGCGGCGCTTGCGCGATTGGGGGGCGCCGAATCGGTGCCGGTGCTGGCGGAGCTTGCCGGCTCGGATGACACGGGCGTTGCCGAAGCGGCGCAGACGGCACTCGCGGGATTCTCCGGCCCCACCGTGGACGCGACGATCATCGCGCTGCTCGGCACGCCTGACCCCAAGCTGCGGCGCGTGGGCGTGGAGTTGGTCGGACGTCGGCGGATCGCGTCGGCGATGCCGGAACTTTTGCGGCTGGCGGGCGGGGCGGAGCCGCCGCTCTGCGGGGCGAGCCTCAAGGTGCTGGCCGATCTTGCGGGCGTGAAGGAACTGCCCGCGCTGTTGGGGATTCTGCAGAGTACGGCTGCGGTTGAGGCGGCGGAGCGGGCTGTCTCGGCGGTGTGCGCGCGTCAGTCGGTGGCCGTTCCCGGGGCGATTGTGATCCGCAAGGCGGTTTACGGCGTGTTGCCCGACGGCCCCCAAAAGGACGTCACCGCTAAAGTGGCCGCGCTCGTCAAGGCCGGCAATGCGACCCTCGACGTCGCGAATGGCACATTCGGGGATGCGGCTCCCGGGAAAGTCAAAAGGTTTACGATCGAGTACGCCGTCAACGGCGTCTCGCGAAGTGCGGTCGCGAACGAGGGAGCGACGCTCCGTCTCGATATGGGGGCTGGCTCAATTCCGCCGGCGGTGATCGAGCCGCTGATGGCCGCTTACGGACAGGCGCAGGGTGCGCCGAAGCTCGCGCTGCTCAGAATTCTCTGTTCCGCCGGGGGAGAAAAAGCGCTCGGCATCGTGCGTGCCGCAGCCGTTGATCCCCATGCCGAACTCAAGGAGGCCGCTCAGCGCGCGCTGTGCGACTGGCCGCTGGCCGAGGTTCTGCCTGACCTCGAGAAAATTATCCAGTCCGAGCCCAATCAGAAGATCAAGATTCTGGCCCTGCGCGGCTACGTCAAGCTCGTGCCCGCGCAGGAGGTGGCCGCCGCGCAGAAGTTGGCCTCTTTGAAGAAGGCTTTCGGCTGGGCCGGGCGCGACGAGGAGCGCAGGCTGGTGCTGGCATCGCTGAGCGCTGCGCCGACGCCCGAGGCGTTGGCCTTCGCGGCGGACAGCTTCGACGTCCCGGGCCTGAAAGAGGACGCCTGCCAGGCGGCCGTGGCGATTGCCGAGAATCTGGCCGGCGAGCCCGGCCCGGTTGCGGAAATCATGGAGAAGGTGTCGAAGTCCAGCGGCAATGAAGTTCTGGTCAAGCGCGCGAAGGCTTGCCAGGCGCAGGCCAGAAAGGCCGAGGCGGAAAAGCAAGCGGCGGGCGACGAGACGGGTTTTGTGCCGATGTTCAACGGCAGGGATTTGTCGGGGTGGGAGTCTCGCGGCGGGACGTGGTGGAAGGCCGTGGACGGCGTGCTGACGGGCGAGAGCACGAAGGAGAATCCGCTGGTGTCGAACAACCATCTGATCTGGAAAGGGGGCACACCCGGCGATTTCGAACTGCGGGTTGAGTTCCGTCTGACCAAGAGCGCCAACTCCGGCATTCAACTGCGCGCCGAAGCGGTCGCCGACCGCGATACGGGATATCAGGCCGACATGAACGGCGGCGGGCATTTCGTCGGTTTCCTCTATCACCCCAAGATGCATCTGATCGGCGCACGCGGTGAGAAGGTGGTGCTGGCGCCTGACGGCAAGAAGACGTCGCAGCGGTTTGCGGATTCAGCGGAACTGCAAAAGCTCTTCAACGTCGAGGATTGGAACAGCATCCGGGTCATCTGCCGCGGCCCGGCGATCACCATCTACGTGAACGGCGTGCTGATGAGCCAGTTCGAGGATCATCGGCCGGAGTCTCCGCGGCAGGGGGCGATCACGCTGCAATTGCACAAGGGGCCGCCGATGAAAAACGAGTTCCGCAGACTCCGCATCAAGGAGTTGAAATAACGTTCGCGTGCGGCCGGCTGTCTCCGCGTCACGGTCGCGGCGGCGCGTTCCCGCCGGCGCCGCGAATGCCTCCGATCAGTGGGTCAGGCAGTAGGTGATGAGGTTTGCGCCCAGTCTCAGCGCATCGCCGGTCTCGTAACCGTAGGCGAGCGGATGGTCATCACCCTGCCAGCCTGCGGCCATGTCGAACGGACTGTAGATCACGTTGATCCGGTCTGAGCCCTTCAGTCCTTCGAGGACGGGAGACGTCAGGGTCGGGTATTTGGCGCGGGCCGACAGCGTGAAGCGGGCCGTGTCCATTTTGAACGGGCCTTGTTGAAAGACGGCGTGATCCGGCGGGATCTTTTCGAAGGAGGCGTCGGGGAGGACCCGCTTCATCTCGCGGTAGACGGCTTTTCCGAACTCGTCCAGGCCGAGCGAGTTGTCGACGATCAGGAAGCCGCCCCCCAACAGATAGCCGCGCAGAGCCGAGACCTCGGGCTCTTCGAACATGAAGTCGCTGATGCCCGAGAGGTAGAGGAAGCTGAAGTCGGAGAGCGGGTCGATGTCGAGCTTGACCGTTCGCGTGAGATAGTTCGCCTTTACGCTCAGGTTTTTCTTCATGAAGCGGAGGAGGTTGTTTGCGCCGCCGGGCTCGGTGTTCCATACCCCGCTGGTGCGGACTTGGGCGAAGGTGACGGGGTCGCTGTTGGGGAGCGCGTCTTCGTCGCTGTAGACCTGCGCTTTGGCGTGCGACTGGCCGACGCGGAAATATCCCATGGCGTAAGCGATGAGATTGAGCCCCAGTCGCACGGCGGACGGATGATCGTAGTAGTCCGCCATTTTGATCAGATCGGGCGCGGCATTGTCCCAGCCGGCGCCCAGCCCGTAGGGCGACACCACGGCGGCGACGCGCGAGCCGATATAGACGCCATCGAGAACGGGCGTCACGTCGCTTTTGGTTTTGGTGCGAAGCTTTACGGTGTCGTCGACCATGTGGAAAACCGGGTGGTCCTCCGGCAGGCGGCGGATTTGCGCCTCGGGCAGCAGGAGCCGGAGTTCCGTGAGCGCGGATTTGTAGAAGTAGGGTGAGCCGACGACCGAGTCGAACCAGACCATGCCGCCGGCGAGCAGGTAACGCCGGAGCGCCTCTCGGTCCGAATCTGTGAAGTTGAGGGAACGGCCGCCGGAGAAATAGAGGACGGGGATTTCGGCGGGGGTGGCGGCGAACCCCTTGAGGCTGGTGGATTCGACCTTGTAGTCCATGTTCAGGTGCCGGTAGGAAAACTGTAGCAGCGATTGGCAATCCGCGGGAACCATGTTCCAGTCGAAGACCCGTGTGCTCTGCCCGTTTTCCCACGTGTAGTCGAGATACCTTCCCCAGATGACTTTGCCGATCAAGGTCGAGGGGTTGGGCGGACGCTTCTTCTCCGAGCGGCGCAGGGGGGTGGCCGGCAGGGGCAATGGCGGCAACGCCTCTCCGCCCTGGCGCATCTGCGGCCTGGCCTTGGGCGGCAGTCCAACCGGTCGGAGGTAGTCGTCCTCGCCGGCCGAACGGGCAAAGGATCCGAGCAGCGTTGCGGCGACGATGAGCGGCCACTTTGTCTTCACGGTGAAACCTCCTCGATCTTCTGTTTGATCGTGTCCAGCAGGTTGCGCGCCTCAATCTCCTCCCGCGTCCAAGGGCTTTCTTTGCGGATCAGGGAAATCTGGTGTTTCGCTTGGGCGAACTGGTTCATGCCCAGATAAAGCTTGGCCAGTTCCAGCCGTAACTTGGGCGTGTAGGTCTCGTCCACCTCTGCGAGCAGCGCGCGCTGCAGGCAGACGACGGCTTTGCGCGGCTGGTTGTTGCCGACGAGCGCCTGAACTTTCATAAGATTCGTGCGGGGCGAGGCGCGCTCCTCGGGAAGTTCCCACTCGAGCATGTCCACCTCGGGCAGACTCTCGCGGTAGAGCCCTTGTCCCAACAGGTTCTGCACCCGGAAATGACGGCTATTGTAATCAAAGAGCGTCTTCCTATCCACGCCCTTGTCGGTGAGGAGCACGCTCTGTCTGGGAATGGCCGCATAGAGTTTCTGGGCGGTGGCGACGTCGTCGAGGACCATGGCCGTGTCCGCCAGATAAATCTCCAGCAGCCGCTGCTCCCAGTCGGCCAGGTCTTGCTTGCGGATTGCTGCGAGCACCGCACGCGCGTCTTGCGGGCGGTTGAGACAGAGGTTCAACATGCCGCCGTAGTGGAGTGCGGAGGACGCTCGGGTGGCGGGATCTTTGACCCTGTCCAGAATCACGCGGAAGCAGCGCTCGGCCAATTCGTACTGCTCGTCCACCTGCTGCATGCCCAGCGCCAGCTGGTTCATCAGAGGACCCAGGTCGGGCTCCGGGATCCGGTTTGCGGCGGCGAGAACCCTTTCGCAGAACGCGGCGGCTTCGGCCTCCTTGAGGAAGAAAAAATAGCCGTATGTGACGAGCGCGTAACCTTGCGGCTGGATGCCGGATTCGCGCTCTTGCCGGACCGCGCGGTCGAGCAGCGCGAGGGCGCGTGCGTCATCGTTCTCATCCTGCCCGTACCGGGGGGACACGAGGATGCGCTGCCGGCAGACCGACTTGCGCCCGTCGCCGAAGGTGACCGTCAGCGTGACTGGAATTTCACCGCGCGCGAAGTAGAGGTGGTCGGTCTTCATGCCGGTGCCGTGCGTGCCGTCCCCGAAATCCCATTCGAAGGTTGCGGCGGGGGCGTCTTTGAGCGGTGCCGCCTCGAAGAGAAACTCATGTAGCGTTTGGTTTCTCATGGTGACCATGTAATGGTTGTCCCAAAGGAAGTCCGCCTCGCGCAGCCCCTCCTTCGACGTGAGCGGCCCGACGAAGGCGTAAGCGGCGCGCGTGAAGTATTCCGGGCCGATGACGAAGTGTCGCTGCTCGCCCGGCAGGACCATGGCGGCGATGGCGAAGGACTCGGAACCGCTGTTCGCATGCAAGAAGGATATCGGGTGTATGCCGGCATCCAGTTGAACGCCGCCGCGCTTGCTGCCGTCCAGTCCCTCTTTGACGGCGTGTTGGCCCGGCCAGGAGACGACCTCGCGCCCGTCGATCAATAGAAACGACGCGTCGGTGGAGGCCAGGCAGAACCACATCTGGCCGCCCTTTGTCATGTTCAGAAAACCGTCATAGCGGTGCAGCGCGTTGGTGTTGGGCCCGAAGGGGTTGAACGCGGAATAAACCTGTTCCTCGAAGCGGCCGCCCTGAAGCGGCGCGTTTTTCCACAGGTGCTCGAACTGGTCTGCGGACGTCACCGCGCGGCCGTCGTAGCTGCGGGCGAGGTGACGGAGCCCCGTGCGGTGTCCGCCCCCTGGCGGCGGAAGAGGGGATTCGGCCGAGAGGGAAAGACGAAGCGTTTCGCCGGCGGCCGCGTCGAAGTGGATGGCACATTGGCTGCCCGTTCGGTTCAGCAGACTGAAGGGGCGCGACGTGTTTCGCGAGTCGGTCAGGACAAAGCCGTTGAAACGATCGTCGATAAAAACGGTGGTTGTGGCGGTGACGGGCGTCCCGCCCTCGCCCTCGACCTTCAATTCACGGTAGAATCCGATGTCCGCTGCGGTTGCGCCGGAGAGCGCAGACTGCGGGGCCACACACCAAAGGGCGGCCGATGCGGAAAGAAGGAAGAGTTGCCCCCGAAGTTTCACGGCATGAACATAACACACAGATTGCCAACGAGCCAGTTCCAATGCGGAGCCCGGCCAAACGAGCGACGACGGCGCGGAGAAAGAATTCTAAGCCTGGGGCTGTTGTTCTAGCCACGCGTCGAGGGCGCTCAGGAAGGTTTTCTTGGCTTGGGACAGCGGCTCTTTGATCGTGCAGCCGGCTGCGCGCGAATGTCCGCCGCCGCCGAACATCTTGGCGAGTGCGGTCGCGTCGAGCGGGGCGCGGGTGCGGATGCTGACGCGCGTCTCGGCATGGTCGTCTTCGCTGCCGTAGAAAAAAATCGCGACTCTGTTGCCGAGAAGGCTGCGCGGGATTTCGATGACGTCCTCCGCGTCGGCTTTGGTGCCGCCGGTTTCCTCGAAATCTTTGCCGGTGAGCGTGACGGAGGCCACCTTGCCTTCGTCGTAAATGGTGAGCGCGCGGAAAGCGCGTTTTTTCAGCTCGATCGACACGGGGCTGAATGAGCAGTAGAGCTTGTCGTTGATGAAGGCGGTGCGCACGCCATAGCGCAACAGATCGGCGCCGCAGCGCAGCGTGGCCGGGGTGGTCTGATCGTAGGCGAATCGTCCCGAGTCGGTGATCACGGCGACCCACAGCGCCTCGGCTGAGACGGCGTCGAACGGCCAGCCGGCCTTGCGGGCGAGACGCCAAAGCATTTCGCCCGTAGACGAGACGTGGCCTTCGATCCAGTTGAGTGTGCCGAAGCGCGTGTTGGTCCGATGGTGGTCGATGTTGATGATCGGCAGTTTGGCGGCCAGCGGCTGGATCGCCTCCGGAAGACGCTCGAAGGTGCCGCAGTCCAAGGAGATCAGCAGGTCAAACTTCTTTTTCGCAGCCGTCTCGGGGGAGATCAGCTTTTTGACGCCAACCAAGAAGCCCGGTCCGCCGAGGGCCGTGCGGTCAGCCGTGGCGACCGCCTTGCTGCCGACGCTGCTCAGCTGGTGCGCGAGCGCGATCATGCAGCCGAGCGAATCGCCGTCTGGGCGGACATGCCCGGTGATTAGGATGCTCTTTGCCTGTGCGATGCGCGCGATCAACTCCGCAGGCTTGGCGTTCCGATGTTGAGGTGCGGCTTTCATGCGAGCGAATTACGAACGGATCTGCCCGTTTCCCGTGACGACGTACTTGTAGGAGGTCAGCTCTTCCAGTCCCATTGGGCCACGGGCGTGGAGTTTGTCGGTGCTGATTCCCATCTCCGCCCCCATGCCGAACTCGCCCCCGTCGGTGAAACGGGTGGAGGCGTTGACATAAACCGCGGCCGAGTCGACCTCTTTGAGGAATTTCTTGGCGCTGCGGGGGTCGGACGTGACGATCGCGTCGGAGTGGTGCGAGCTGTAAGTGTTGATGTGGCCGATGGCGGCTTTGAGGTCCTTCACGGTCCGCACGGACAGGATCAGGTCGAGATACTCGGTGGTCCAGTCCTCTTCTGTGGCCGGTTTACAGGCGGGCAGGAAGGCGCGGGTGGCCTTGCAGCCTCGCAGTTCCACTTTGCGCCGCGCGGCAAGCTCGGCGAGCATCGGCAGGAAGCTCGCGGCGACCGCTTGGTGCACAAGGAGTGTTTCCATGGCGTTGCAGACGCCCGGCCGTTGGCACTTGGCGTTTTCCACGATGGCGAGGGCTTTGTTCAGGTCGGCCGTGGCATCGACGAAAACATGGCAAACGCCTTTGTAGTGCTTGAGCACGGGGACGCGCGCGTTTTCCACCACGGCGCGGATCAGCGATTCGCCGCCGCGCGGGATGACGACGTCCACGCGGTCATCCATCTGGACCAGCTCGCGGACCGCCTCGCGGTCGACGGTTTCGACGATCTGCACGGCGTGCTTGGGCATGCCTGCGGCCATGCCGCCCTCTTGGAGGGCCCGCGCGATGGCGAGGTTCGAATGGATCGCCTCTTTGCCGCCGCGCAGGATCACGGCGTTGGAGGTCTTGATGCAGAGCACGGCCGCATCGGCCGTGACGTTCGGGCGCGACTCGTAAATGATGGCGACGACGCCGAGCGGCACGCGCTTTTTCTCAATGACCAGACCGTTGGGGCGGGTGCGCTTCCAGATTTTCTTGCCGACCGGATCGGGCAACAGGGAAACTTCGCGGATGCCTTTGATCATATTGTCGATGCGGGCATCCGTGAGCGTCAGGCGGTCGAGCATGGCGGCAGAAAGGCCGCTACCCATGGCCTGGGCGAGATCCTGGGCATTCGCTTCTTTAAGGAGGTCGCGCTGCTGGTCGAGGGCGTCGGCCATCGCGTTCAGAATGGCGTTCTTCTTCCGGGGCGAAAAGTTCACCATTTTGCGCGAGGCGGAGAGCGCTTGGTCGCCGATGTGACGGATGGTTTCGTGGAGTGTCATAAGAAATTACAGCGCGCTGCTGAGGATGAGGGTGCCCGCGTCATGGCCGGCCACCACATCGGTGAGCACTTTTTTGTTGCGTCCGCACGCGATCACCACGCCGCACCCGGCCTTCACGGCGATCTGAGCCGCGCGGAGTTTGGAGTCCATGCCGCCTTTGGAGAGCCCTCCGGCCTGCGTGGGGTTGACGAGCGCGAACGCCTCGTTCAGGTTTTCGATGCAGTGGACCCGTTTGCCGTCGGCGTCCAGCACGCCGTCAACCGTGCTGAGGATCACGAGCAGATCGGCGCGCGTGAGCTTGACGACCAGCGCGGCGAGGTAGTCGTTGTCGCCGAGCGAAAGGTCCGCTTTCAGTTCCTCGTCCGCGACCACGTCGTTCTCGTTGATGATCGGGATCACGCTGTGGCGGATCAGATGCTCCATGGTGCGCTTGGCGTTCGCGAAACGGATGCGGTGCTGGAAATCGGCGTGCGTGAGCAGGACCTGTCCGATGGTGATCTTCTCGGCGCCGAAAAGCGCCTCGTAGTGCGCCATCAGCCGGGCCTGCCCGACGGCGGCGCACATCTGGAGGTCGGGCACGGTCGTCGGGCGGGATTTCATGCCGAGCGCTTCGATGCCCGCGCCGACCGCGCCGGAGGAGACCACGAGGATCTCATACCCCTTGCGGTGCAACTCCGCGATCTGTTTGACGAGGCTCTTGAGCGGCTGCATGTCGGGACGCCCGCTTTTCTGGGCGATCACGCGGGTTCCGATTTTCACAACAATGCGCCGGGCTTCGGGCAGGAATTCGCGGTAGCGGTGTTCGACGTTCATACGATCACTAATTAAAGATTCACGTTTACAGGTTCGGACAAAGACGGCTTCATATTAGTGAAAGACAGGGGGAAAAGCAAGCGGCGTAGACAATGGAAAAGGCGGGCCTGAGTTGCAAGGTGAATTGCACGCAGGCGATAGAGCGGTGAGATGATTTTCATGCGGCGTTTTCCTCGAAGTAGCGTCTGACCTTCTCTTCGGCGGAGAGGCCGTCGAGGAGTTTGCGTGGAAGGGCGTTGATCCAGTCCTCGATCCGCTGGACTTGTTTTCGCGTGAACGCGGAGATGTCGGAGCCTTTGGGGATGAAGCGGCGGACGATGCGGTTGGCGTTCTCGTTGGAGCCGCGTTCGGAGGCCC